>Ga0190270_10000466_pt1 | contig 17674 bp, 16 predicted proteins | sample Popmic320T_FD_133748 | JGI IMG/M metagenome (GOLD analysis project Ga0190270, IMG submission 133748) | Populus adjacent soil microbial communities from riparian zone of Weber River, Utah, USA - 320 T | ecosystem: Environmental > Terrestrial > Soil > Riparian zone | place: USA: Utah | collected...
AAGACATTGATTTATAGGTACGAAAATTTATTTTCGGTCGCTCCCGCTGCGCCAATGTCGAGCCCGCCCCTGTCGGCAGACGTCACGCAGCTTTCAGGCTCTCCTTGATCTCGATCCAAAGCCAATAGGGTATCGGCAGTATCGGCAGCGAGCCGGCAAAACGGGGCCAGTATGGATTTTCCCGCACCCGCATCGTCCGTCCCGCCGGCTGCAACCCGCCCTTCGACAGACTCAGGGCTAGCGGTGGTCGGGCGCATGCCTTCCACTCCCGCCAGGGCTGAGCCTGTCGAAGCCCGGTTCACCTGCGCCGGGCGCATCCCCCGGAAAATCAATGCTGTCCCGCCCCACCGGCGACCGGGCTCTTCAGGCCCTCTTGCCATCGCCGGCCCGCTCTCGGAATAAAAGGCGGCCACCGCGGGGGGACCCATGAAGTTCCGAACCATGTTGCTGCTGCCGCTCGCGACCGCGTGCTCCGACGGCCCCTCCGACACCGATGCGCAGCAGGGCGGCCGGGCCGATCCCGCTGCCGCCGATATCGCCCGTCCCGCGGATGCGCCGCCGTCGAAGGTCAACGACGTGATCGGCGCCACGCCCGGCCCCTGCGGCTCGACCCGCGCGGCCGAATTCCTCGGCCGGATCTATCGGCCTGACATCGACGCGGCGCTCCTGCGCAGCAGCGGCGCAAGCGAGATTCGGGTCCACCGCCCCATCGCCGCGGACGCGCCCGAAACGCCGACGAACCATCGCCGCCTCAACCTGCTGCTCAACCAGTCCGGCCGCATCATCATGCTCGACTGCGGCTGACGACCGATTTCGCTGGGTAATTGGGCTGCCCTCCGCTCTGACGCGGGCGACCACATCCGGCGAATGAGAGTAACCTAGCCAAGGTGACGGTCCCAAAGCGCTTCCCGAGATCATCCGAAACCAATGGGTTCCATAGTTTTCGCGAATCAAGGCGTGCCGAAGGGCAATGTCGGTGCGAGAGGCACAGGTCCCTCAATCACGACCTTCCCGGTTGCTCCATCGTAAGACATTCGAAAATGCTGGAGGAAGGTTCGTCCGATGAGGGCCGCGTGGGGCTGCCCTCCGGCGGCGAGATCCACGCCGGCGAATGCGCCGTATATGGTGAACTGCAGGCTCGGCACGTAGATATGGGCGAGGTGCATGTTCACGGTGTGGTGACCGCTAATGCCGGACAGAACCCGCTGATCGATGATCGGTAGATGGAGCCCCATAGCCACACCGGCATCGATGCAGCTTTCCGTAGCTCCGGTGTCGACGAGGGCTTGGGCTCCCTTGAGAGCAAGATCCGGTGTCGTCCCAGATTTGAAAGCGGGATCGAAACCCACGTCCACCACCAAAACCGGTCCGGATTGGATTAGCAAATCACGCCCGAGAGCGGTCGCGCTATCGTCAAACCCGCATGAAGTTGACGGCATGGAGCGGCCCGTAGACGACTGACGCGGGAAGCGTCACCGAAGGCGCTCCAATCTGGCGTATGAGATAAGGACCGCGACCAAACTGTCTCACCGCCTCCTCAGCGGCTTCATCGAAGGTGCGATAAATCCCGCGCAATTCGCACGCGTGGAAAAGAACCCAATTGCCCAAATGAGCACCCTCGAGCTCCGCACGCATGGCTTCGTAGGCGGAAATGTCGTTGCGAATGCTGGGCGCTTGCTGTGTCATCGATTATCGAGTGCGTCTTGCATGCTCTCCCCCTCAGAACGAGCCTAACGCGCTTTCGTTTCTCGAAGCTTACCCTAGCGACCGCCAACTGCATAGACTCTGAATGCGCGCCACGCGGAAGGGACATCTCGTCAGCGGCTCGGCCGCACCTCTGTGAGCCTGAATAGAAAGTACCCTCACAGCGTGACGCTGTCAAGCGATTTCGAGCCGTTTTGGCACTCCAAATTCGCCGGACTCGCCGCTAACAAGCTGAAAACCATTGCGAAAGATTTATTTTCACCAACTCCCCAGCGGCGTCCCGCGTCCCTGCCAGGCGTCGAGCTCGCCGTCGGGAAAGGCGGCGACGGCGCGGAGGCCCTCGCGGGTGCGGCTCAGCAGATAGAGATGCTCCCAGGCCGCGAGCGCCGCGCCCCCGGCGTCGATCATCCGGTCGGCGGTGCGCACGAGGCGGAGTCCCTCGAACAAGGGCCGGATCTCGACAACCCGTTTCTCCGCCCTTGCCACGCCGAAGCCGCGATAGGCGGCCAGGATCGCAGCGGTGTTGGCGCGGAACGCGGTGGCGTCGAGCGCCGCCCTCCTGCCGCGCGCGACGAAGAAGGCGGGCCAGGCCCAGAGCGCGCAGATCGCGTCGACGTCGCCGCGGCTGAACGCATCCGCATAATCGTCGAAGAAGGCCGCGATCTCGTCCATCGCCGCGCCTCCCCCGCTAGCGCCGACGCGGGCAGCGCGTGTTGAGCCGGGCGGCGCGGTAATTCCATTCCATCGCCTGCCCGCCGGCGCCTTCGATCCGCCCGGTGAGCCGGTCGCCCTCGCGGCGGTAGATCACGCGCTGGGGGAAATCGTGGGCGAGGTTCTCGAACACCGCCTCGCGCGGCCCCGAGCGGACGAGCCGGAACGCGACCCCCCGTTCGGCGCCGCGCGGCTGGGCGACGAAGCTCGGCTCGCCGACGTCCCCGCCGTCCCCGCCGCCGCCGCCGCCGGGCAGGCCGGCCTCGATCCGCATCTGCTCCCAGGAGAACGAGTTGCGGCCGGTGGTGATGGTATAGCCCATCATCACTCCGCCGCGCCGCTCGCTCCAGGTTTCGGCGACGTCGCGTCCGCCCTCGCAGGACAGCCAATAGCCCGCCAGCCAGTCGAGATCGGGTTGCGGCGTCCGCTCCTGCTGCGCCGGCTGCAGCGCCAGCGCGAAAAGTCCCAGAACCAGGCTCATCTCCGCCTCTCCTCACCAGGGACAGTCACTTTCACGCTCCGCGCCGCGAATGGGAAATGCGGCCCCTCGAAAGTGACTGTCCCCCTCCAGCGCCCCCAGGGACAGTCACTTTCACGCTCCCCCGCCACGAATGGAATCCGCAGCAGCGTGAAAGTGACTGTCCCCACGGCCGCAGCATCTGGAAAGTGACTGTCCCCACGGCGCGGAGCCTAAAGCAATCAGATCAGCGTCACCAGCGCGAAGCCGCCGACGAGCAGGCCGAGCACCGCCCAGCTGATCAGGGTCAGCCGTTTCTCGATGAAGCTCTGGATCGGCGTTCCGTAGCGCTTGAGCAGCCAGGCGATCATGAAGAAGCGGGCGCCCCTCGTAATCGCCGCCAGCAATACGAACAAAGCGAAGTTGAACTGGAAGAAGCCGCTGGCGATGGTGACGACCTTGAACGGGATCGGTGTCAGTCCCTTGACCAGGATCACCGCTGCGCCCCAATCGTCGTACCAGGACCGGAATTCCTCCAGCGCATGGTGAGCGCCGTAGAGATTGACCAGCCAGACCCCCACGCTGTCATACAAAAAATAGCCGATCGCATAGCCGAACAGCCCGCCCAGCACGGAGGAGACGGTGCAGACGGCGGCGATCAGATAGGCCTGGTCGCGGCGGGCGAGCACCATCGGCACCAGCATCACGTCCGGCGGGATCGGGAAGAAGCTGCTCTCGGCGAACGACACCGCCGCCATTCCGGGGATGGCGTGGCGGTGGCGCGCGACGCTCAGCGTCCAGTCGTAAAGTCCGCGAAACATGGTTCGCCGGGGACAGTCACTTTCGCGCCCGCTGTCAAGGAGCGAAGTCCGCACGGGGACAGTCACTTTCACGCTCGGCGTCACAGGGACAGTCACTTTCACGCTCCCATCGCCGACGGGAAACCGCAGCGCCGGAAAGTGACTGTCCCCTTCCGTCCCTGTCCCCCCCTCCCGGCCCGATCCTTGCCCAGGCCGGCCCGCTTGTGTAGTCTCCGCCGCAAGTCACCGGCCGGCGCTTCCGCCAGCCGGAACGAGAAAATAAGAGTGCCAGAGATGGCGTCAGACGCCGCCGCCGCGCCGCCGGTTCCGGACGAAGGTCCGGCCGAAGCGGCCCTCACGGAACCCCCGGGCCCCGAGCCCGCCGCGCCTCCGCACCGCCGCTCGGCGCGCCACACCTACGGCGCGCTCGATCTCGGCACCAACAATTGCCGCCTCCTGATCGCCCGCCCCGCCGAAACCGGCTTCGTCGTCATCGACGCCTTCTCCCGCGTCGTCCGCCTCGGCGAGGGCCTCGGCACCAGCGGCCGGATCTGCGACGCCGCCATCGAGCGCGCGGTCGGGGCGCTCGCCGTCTGCGGCGAGAAGCTGCGGCGGCGCCGCGTCACCCTCTCCCGCTCGGTGGCGACCGAAGCCTGCCGGCGCGCCGTCAACGGCCGCCAGTTCGTCGAGCGGGTGCGGCGCGAAACCGGCATCTGCCTCGAGATCATCGCGCCCGAGGAGGAAGCGCGCCTCGCCATGCTCGGCTGCCATCGCCTGCTCGAGCCCGGCGACGCCCCCGCCTTGATCTTCGACATCGGCGGCGGCTCGACCGAGCTCATCCTGATCGATACCGAAGGCGATGCGCCGCGGATCAAATGCTGGTGGTCGGCGCCCTGGGGCGTCGTCTCGCTGACCGAGAGCGAGAGCCGCGAGATCACCGACCCGGACGAGCGCCTCGCCGCCTACGGCCGGATGAAGGAGCGCGTCCGCCACGCCTTTCGCCGCTTCTCGGAGCTGCTTCCGAAATACCGCCACGACGTCCGGCTGATGGGGACGAGCGGCACCGTCACCACGCTCGCCAGCGTCCACCTCGCTCTGCCGAGCTACGACCGCCGCCAGGTCGACGGGCTGATGATGCCGAGCGAGGCGATGCGCCGGGTCAGCTCGATGCTGTCCCGCATGAGCCACGAGGAGCGCGCCGCTCTGCCCTGCATCGGCTCCGAGCGGGCCGATCTCGTCGTCGCCGGCTGCGCGATCCTCGAGGCGATCATGGACATGTGGCCGGCCAGGACCCTGGGCGTCGCCGACCGCGGCATCCGCGAAGGCATCCTCCGCTCCCTCATGGCCCGCGACGGCTACGACATATGAAGGCGCCGAGCGGGGACAGTCACTTTTCCGCACGACGGTGCAGGAAAGGCCATGCCGTGCGCAAAAGTGACTGTCCCTCTTGAAGCGCCTGCGCACCGCCAAGGGCCGCAAGGTCGGCTCGACGCTCTGGCTCGAACGCCAGCTCAACGATCCCTATGTCAAGCGCGCCAAGGCCGAAGGCTATCGCTCCCGCGCCGCTTTCAAGCTCGCCGAGCTCGACGACCGTTTCGGAGTGCTCAAGGGCGTGAAGCGCGTCGTCGACCTCGGCGTCGCGCCCGGCGGCTGGACCCAGATCGTGCGCCGTCGCGCTCCGCAGGCCCAGATCGTCGGCATCGACCTGCTGCCGACCGACCCGATCGACGGCGCGACCATCCTGCTGCTCGATTTCATGGCCGACGAAGCGCCGGAGCGGCTGCGCGAAGCGCTCGGCGGCGAGGCCGACCTAATCCTCTCGGACATGGCCGCCAACACCGTCGGCCATCCGCAGACCGACCATCTGCGCACCATGGCCCTGGTCGAGGCGGCGCTCGATTTCGCGGTCGGCATCTTGCGCCCCGGCGGCGCCTTCGTCGCCAAGGTCCTGGCCGGCGGCGCCGATCACGCTCTCGTCGCCGAGCTCAAGCGCCGCTTCACCGCCGTCAAGCACGCCAAGCCCCCCGCCAGCCGCAAGGGCTCGTCCGAATGGTACGTCGTCGCCAAAGGCTTCAAGGGCTAGCGCACCGCCAGCCCTGAGCCTGTCGAAGGGCGGATTGCGGAGCTCGGACCCGCAAGCCTCAGCCCGCGCGGCCCCGTCGCGCCGCCGAGATCGCGTCGCGCAGCGCTTCGTAGCCGACCGCGCCGTGGAGGACGCGGTCGCCGACGACGAAGGTCGGCGTGCCCTGCGCGCCGATCGCCTGCGCGAGCTCGGAATTCCTCTGCAGCTCGCGCCGCGCCTCGTCGTCGGGCGCGACCTCGCCGAGACCGGCGGCCTGCCGCGCCGCCGCGATCGTCGCCTCGCTCGGCCGACCGGCCGCGAACAGCCCGTCATAATATTGGCGGTAGCGCCCCGCGCGCGCCGCGGCGAGGCTCGCCACGGCGGCCTGCTCGCTGGCCGGGCCGAGCACCGGGAACTCGCGCCACACCACGCGAAGCCGCGCATCCTCTCTGAGCAGCCGGTCGACATGCGCGTTGCTCGCCCTGCAATAGCCGCAGGCATAATCGAAGAACTCGACCAGGACGACATCCGGTTGACGCGCCCCCGCCCAGGCGCCGTGGAACGGAGTCTCGAGCGCCGCGCGGTTGCGGTCCACCACCGGCGCCAGCGCGCGGTCCTGCCGCGCGCTCTCGCGGGTCTGGAGCACCTCCATCGCTTCCGGCAGGACTTCGGGGTGGGCGAGCAGGTAGCGGCGGACGAAATAGCCCGAAAAGGCCGCCATCGCGACCGCGCCGATCAGCACGCCGACCAATCCGCCGAGCAGGCCGGCCTTCCAGCCCCCCCTCGTCCGGGTCCTTCCCTCCGCGGCGCCGTCGCCGCCGCGGGCCTCGTCGGCCATCAGCGCTGCCGCCGGTCCGCGCGCTGGGCGGCGCTGCGCGAAACCATCGCGATGTCCTGCGCGCGAAGCCAGTCGGGGGTGCCGACCGGGATCCCGAGCATCGCCTGCTCGGCGTTCGCCAGCGCCAGCTGCGGCTGGCCGATGAGGTTGTAGCGCTCCGCGGTCGCCAGCGCCGCCCGGGCCTGGTCGCCCTCGCGGTCGTAGACGATGCCGAGCTGGTACCAGGCGAAGGGATTGCTGTTGTCGCGGCCGATCGCGGCGCGCAGCACCCGCTTGGCCTCCTGGAAATGATCCGGATCCTCGGTCGAGATCAAGGCGTGGCCGAGCATCGCCGCGATCAAGGGCTCGTTCGGAGCGCGTGTGACCGCCTCCCTCAGCGAGTCCAAAGCATCCCGCGGCCGCCCGGTCTCGAGCAGGATCTGACCGCGCAGTTCGAGGAAATAGGGATCGGCCGGCCGCTCGCGCAGCAAATCGTCGACTTCGGCGATCGCGCGCTCGGGATGATGGTTGCGGTGCCAGGCATAGGCCCTGGCATAGCGTGCCGGGATCGAGCGGTTGCTCTCCGGGAAGCGCTGCAGCGTCCGGCGCGGATCGTCGACGAAGCCGATCAGCTTCGCGCGTACGCGCTGGAACCTCTCCTCGAGCAAAGGATCGGTCGGCCGGTCCCAGGCCGGATCGTTCTGGTAGGAATGTTCGAGCACGGCCAGCCGCTCGCGGTTGAGCGGGTGGGTGCGCTCGTAGCTGTCTTCCTGCGGGATGCTGAGCCGGAACTCCTGGTTCTGGAGCCGCTCGAAGAATGCCAGCGAGCCGCGGCCGCTGATCCCGGCGCGATGCAGATAGGAGACTCCGGCCTGGTCGGCCGAGGATTCCTGGGTGCGGGTGAAGGCGAGGAAGCGGCCGATCGCGGCGCGCTGGCCCATCGACATGATCGCCGCGCCGGCCTCGCCGCCGCCCGCCGCGATCGCGGCGGCGCCGAGGATGAGGGAGAGCAGGCTGATCCCGGTCGCCGCGCGCACGCCTTCGCCCATGCGGATCATGTGGCCGCCGGTGATGTGGCCGAGCTCGTGGGCGATCACGCCCTGCACCTCATTGGCATTGTCGGCGCGGGTGATCAGCCCGGAATGAAGGTAGACGACCTGGCCGGCGACGACGAACGCGTTGATCGAATCGTCGTTGATGAGGATGACCTGGACGTCCTCCGGCCTCAGGCCCGCCGCCTCGATCAGCGGCCGCGAAATGTCGCGCAGCAGCGTCTCGGACTCGGCGTCGCGCAGGATCGTTTGCGCCAGGGCCGGACGCGCCATCATTGCGAAGCTGAGGGCGAGCAGCATCAGGAGCCGCACCGCGATCGCGGCGAAGCCGGCGCGCTCGGCGCTTCGGGAGGGTTGAGCCATGCCCGATCCTATCCCGTCAGCCGCCTGAACCCCAGATGAAATTCGACCGGGCGGAATCAAGAGCCTGGACCGATCACACCCGCCAGCCCTGAGCCACCACCACCGCCAGCCCTGAGCCTGGCGAAGGGCGGCTCGCAGAACTCGGTGCGGGCGAACCGGGCTTCGACAAGCTCAGCCCTGGCGGAAATGGATCGCACCCGGAGATTGGAACCGCGAGACCCCACCCCCGCCAGCCCCGAGCCTGGCGAAGGGCGGCATGCCGCGCTCGGTGTGGGCGAACCGGGCTTCGACAAGCTCAGCCCTGGCGGGTGGAGAGCTAGACCCCTTCCCAACCGCCAGCCCTGAGCCTGTCGAAGGGCGGGTCGCCGCGCCCGACCTCAGGCGCCGAAGGTCCGCTGCCACCAGCCGCGCCGCGGCGGACCGCCCGGCGCGTCGTCCGGGTCGCCCTCGGTGTCGGCGCTCTGCGTCTGGCGCGCGATCGCGGGCCCTTCGGGCGACTCCGGGTCCGCGCGGTCGTTGGCAGGCTCCGGGGCCGTGGCACCGTCCGCGTCCGGCGGCTCGGCCGTTTTCTTGCGGCGACCGGGGCGGGAACGCTTCGCCAGCGGCGCTTCTTCCGCGGCCTCGGCCTCGGCGGCTGGAGCCGCCGCAGCCGGCGCTTCGCTCACCGGGGCCTCCTCCGTCGAAGGAGTCTCCTGGGCCGCTTCGCCGCGGCGGGCCCGCGGACGCCGCCGCGCCTTGCGCGGCTGCTCCTCGGCCTCGGGCTCGGGCTCGGCGACGGGCGGCACGTCGGCCGCCGCCGCTTCCGCCACGGGCTCTTCCGCGTCGTCCGCGATCGCCGGCTCAGAGTCCCGAGGCTCCTCGTCGCCCGGCTCTCCGGATCCGCCTTCATCGCCGCGCTCCTCGTCGCGGCCATCCCGGCGGCGGCCCCCGCGGCGGCCGCGACGGCGGCGCTTGCGGTTGCGGTCGCCGCCGTCCCGCTCCTCGCGCCGCGCCCCGCGCTCGCCCCGCTCCTCGCGAGCCTCGCGCGGCTCCTCGTCGGAATCCTCTTCGGGCTCGTCCTCGTCGAGATCCTCCTCCTCGGGCGCCGAATCCTCTTCCTCGTCGGCCTCGGGCGGCGCGATCGGCGCCGGCCGTGGCCGCTCGACCGGGCGCGGCCCGACCGATTCCACCGCCATCTTGGCGCCTTCGAAGCTTTCCTCGAGCAGCACCTCGACGACGACTCCGTAGCGCGCCTCGATCTCGCCGATCTCGCCGCGCTTCTTGTTGAGCACGTAGACCGCGGCCTCGCGGCCGGCGCGAAGGATGATGGTGCTGCCGCGACCGCGCGCCGCTTCTTCCTCGATCATCCTGAGCGCCGACAGGCCGGACGAGGCGGCGGTGCGCATCAGGCCGCTGCCGTCGCAATGCGGGCAGGGCTTGGTCGAGGCCTCGAGCACTCCGGTCCTGAGGCGCTGCCGGCTCATCTCCATCAGCCCGAACGACGAGATGCGGCCGACCTGGATTCGGGCGCGGTCGTTCTTCAGCGCCTCCTTCATCGCCTTCTCGACCTTGCGGATATGGCCGTTCGATTCCATGTCGATAAAGTCGATCACGACCAGGCCGGCCATGTCCCTCAGGCGCAGCTGGCGCGCGATCTCGTTCGCCGCCTCGATGTTGGTCGCGTAGGCGGTCTGCTCGATATTGTGCTCGCGGGTCGAGCGGCCCGAATTGATGTCGATCGAGACCAGGGCCTCGGTCGGGTTGATCACCAGATAGCCGCCCGACTTCAGCTGGACGATCGGCTGGTACATTCCCGCGAGCTGGTCCTCGACGCCGAAGCGCTGGAACAGGGGCACGGTATCGTCATAGGATTTCACCCGCCGCACGTGGCTGGGCATGAGCAGCTTCATGAAGGCCCGGGCGGCGCGATAGCCCTCCTCGCCCTCGACATAGACCTCCTCGATCTCGCGATGGTAGATGTCGCGGATCGCGCGCTTGATGAGGTTCGAATCCTCGTGGATCAGGGCCGGCGCGGAGCTGCCCAGCGTATTCTCGCGGATCTCGTCCCAGAGGCGGGCGAGATAGTCGAAGTCGCGCTTGATCTCGGTCTTGGTGCGCGACAGGCCGGCGGTGCGGACGATGCAGCCCATGCTCGGCGGCAGGTTCAGCTCCGCCATGATCTGCTTCAGCCGCTTGCGGTCGGCGCCGCTCTGGATCTTGCGGCTGATGCCGCCGCCGTGGCTGGTGTTCGGCATCAGCACGCAATAGCGGCCGGCCAGCGAGAGATAGGTGGTGAGGGCCGCGCCCTTGTTGCCGCGCTCTTCCTTGACCACCTGGACGAGCAGGACCTGGCGGCGCCGGATCACGTCCTGGATCTTGTAGCGGCGCCTCAGATTCTGGCGCTTCCGGCGAAGCACCTCGGCGGCGCTCTCCTCGCTCGCGCTCTCCGCATCCTCGGGGGCCGCGGGCGGGGCGTCGTCGTCGTGATGCTCGCTTTCGCCATTGCCGTCTTCGAAACCGGCGGCGTCGAAGCCGTCGTCGCCGCGATCCTCGCCATAGTCGACGCTTCGGCGGGGCTCGTCCTCGTCGTCGTCATGGTCGTCGTAATGGCTGTCCTCGGCGGCGCGCAGGCGCGCTTCCTCGGCGGCGTGCTCGGCCTCCTCGCGGAGCAAGGCCTCGCGGTCCTCGCGCGGGATCTGGTAATAATCCGGGTGGATCTCGCTGAAGGCGAGGAAACCGTGGCGATTTCCGCCATAGTCGATGAACGCCGCCTGCAGCGACGGCTCGACCCGAGTCACCTTGGCAAGATAGATATTCCCCTTGAGCTGCCTGTGCTCGGCGGACTCGAAATCAAACTCTTCGATCCGGTTTCCCTGGATCACGGCCACGCGGGTCTCTTCCCGGTGGCGCGCGTCGATCAGCATGCGCATCGTCATCAATATCACTCCACACGCGCAGCGCGGCCGACAGGCTTGGGCCGGAGCGGCGGCGCGCGCGCTCGTATTCGGACGGCGGCGCGACGGCGACGCGCCGCGCGATGGTCCCGGTTGCAAAGAAAATGGGCGTCTTTGCTGCGAGCGGCAGGCCGGTTCCGAAAACCGGCCGCGACACCCCCGCGTCCACGCCGCAGCCCGTCAGGGCGCGAGTGTCGGTGGGGGGGAAATGCCTCATGCAGCGTCAACCTCGGTGGCCGGCGGACGCCGGCTTACTCGACGGGCCGCGCGCGGGGGTTTGTCGTCAAACCCGGGGCTCGGCCCGATGCCAAGACGCTAGCACCGGCGCAGGCAAGCAGCAACCGCCAAACCATTTTTCGCTTTGCGCCCGCGCTCCCGGGGCGGCACAGATGCGCGCGATGACCTATGTGCTGGCGCTGATCGCGAGCCTGATCGCCTGGGACGGCCTCTCGCGCGCCGGCAGGTCCGCGGATGCCCCGGGAGGCGTCACCATCGCGATCGAGGCCGAAGACGCAGCCCGCGGCGACCTGCCCCTCCCCCGCCCGACCGCGGCCCGTGCCGCCGGCGCGCCTTTGGTCGTCATCGACCCCGGCCACGGCGGCCGCGACCCCGGCGCGAGCTCGCCGCACGGCGGCCACCTCGAGAAGAACGTCACCCTCGCCCTTGCCCGCCGCATCCGCGATGCGCTCGCCGCCACCGGCCGGGTCCGCGTCGCCCTCACCCGCGACGACGACCGCTATCTGCTCCTCCAGGACCGCTACGAGATCGCCCGCCGGCTCGATGCGAACCTGTTCGTCTCGATCCACGCCGACGCCGCCCCGCACAATGACGGGGCCCGCGGCGCCACCATCTACACCCTCTCCGAAGTCGCGTCGGACCGCCACGCGGCCTTGCTCGCCCAGCGCGAAAACGACGCCGATCTGATCGGCGGCGTCCGCCTGAGCTCGGACCCCAACGTCAACGTCGTCCTCATCGACCTCGCCCAGCGCGAGAGCATGAACGTCTCCGCCGATTTCGCCCGGATCCTCTACCGCGAGGCCGCGCCGATCTTTCCGTTCCGCCCCGAATGGCACCGCTTCGCCAGCCTGGTCGTGCTCAAGGCGCCGGACATCCCCTCGATCCTGTTCGAGAGCGGCTATCTCACCAACGCCGTCGACGTCGCCTACATCCACTCGTCCGAGGGCCAGTCCCAGATCGCCGAAGGCATGCGCCGCGCCGTCGAAGCCCATTTCGCGAGGCGCGCGCTTGGGCGAAACAGCTGACGACTCGACATTGCGCCCCAGCTTGGCGATCCGCTAGAGCCTCGCCGCGATGAGCTCCGACAGCAATTCCGGCCGCCTCACCCTTCGCCGCGGCGGCGCCCGCTATTGGGATCGGTTCGCGGACGGCTGGGACCGGCTGCGGTCCAGCCGGGCCGGCGGCTGGGCGGGCGCCCTGTGGCGGGGCCTGCGCTGGGTGTGGCGGCGGCGCTGGGCGAAGGCGCTCGTCGTCCTGCTCGCCTCGCCCTTCGTAATCCTGCTCATCCTCTATCTGATCTTCGCGCCGGGCCTGCCCTCGGCCGACACCCTGCTCAGCTACGAGCCGCCGCTGCCCTCCTATGTCCGCGACATCGACGGCGATCCGGCCCACAGCTTCGCGCGCGAGCGCCGGGTCGAGCTTCAGTATGAGGAATTCCCGCCCCATCTGATCAACGCCTTCCTCGCCGCCGAGGACCGCACCTTCTTCCGCCACGGCGGCATCGACTATCCGGGCTTCGCCGGCGCGATCTTCGATTTCGCGCGCAAGGCGGGAAGCGGCGAACGCGCCCGCGGCGGCTCGACCATCACCCAGCAGGTCGCCAAGAATCTCCTGCTCGGCGACGAATATTCGGTGACCCGCAAGATCCGCGAATTCTTCCTGGCCTGGCGGATCGAGTCGGTGCTGGAGAAGGAGCAGATCCTCGAGCTCTACCTCAACCAGATCTTCCTCGGTCGCAACGCCTACGGCGTCCAGGCGGCGGCGCGGGCCTATTTCGACAAGGACGTGGAGGAGCTGGCCATCCACGAGGCGGCATTTCTCGCCATCCTCCCGCAGGCCCCGAGCCAGTACAGCTCGGAGCGCCGCGCCGCCTTTGCGCTTCAGCGCCGCAATTGGGTGCTCTCGGAGATGGAGCGCAGCGCCTTCATCACTCCCGCGCAGCGCGCCGATGCCGCAGCTCGGCCGCTTGGGCTGATCCGCTCCGGCCAGGCGCGAAGCCTGCAGAATGTCGGCGGCTATTACATGGAGGAGGTCCGCCGCCAGCTCGTAGCCCGATACGGCCAGGAAGCCGAACGCGGCGCCAACGGCGTCTATTCCGGCGGCCTGTGGATCCGCAGCTCCTACGACCCGCGGATGCAGCGCGCGGCCGAGACCGCCTTGCGCGACGGCCTCGCCCGCTACGAGCGCGGCCGCGGCTGGCGCGACTCGGGCCTGACCATCGATATCGAGGGCGACTGGCGGTCCCGCCTCGCCCTCGCCGATTACGGCGTCGGCGATCCCGACTGGCGCTCGGCCGTCATCCTCTCGCGTGAGCCCGGCGCCGCGACGATCGGCTTCACCGACGGCTCGACCGGGACGCTGCCCGCCTCGCTCGCAGCGATGCCGCGCCGCGGCACGGGCACTCCGGCCTTCGCCGCGCTCCGCCCCGGCATGATCGTCGCGGTCGAACGGGAGGGCGCAGAGGCGGGCGACGGCACTGCCTGGGCGCTGCGCTCGATCCCGGAAGTCTCCGGCGGCTTCGTCGCCGAGCAGGTCGCGACCGGCCGCGTCCTCGCCATGCAGGGCGGCTGGGCGATGAGCGGCGGCCAGTCGTTCAACCGCGCGACCCAGGCGCAGCGCCAGCCCGGCTCGACCTTCAAGCCCTTCGTCTACGCCGCCGCGCTCGACAACGGCATGACTCCGGCCTCGATCATCGTCGACGGCCCGTTCTGCGTCTGGCAGGGCGGCGCCCTCGGCCAGAAATGCTTCCGCAACTTCTCCGGCGGCTATGCGGGGCCCCAGACGATGCGCTGGGGGCTCGAGCAGTCGCGCAACCTGATGACGGTACGCGCCGCGAACCAGGTCGGCATGGACCAGGTCATCCGCCAGGCAGGCCGGGTGGGCCTGCGGCAGCCCAACGGCGAGCCTTATCCCAATTTTCTGGCGATCGCTCTCGGCGCGGGCGATACGACGGTCCTCGATATCACCAACGCCTTCGCCATCCTCGCCAATCACGGCCGCGAGCTCAGGCCCAGCCTGATCGACTACGTCCAGGACCGCAGGGGCCGCGTCATCCTGCGCGCCGACAATCGCTGCCGGCTGATGGAGAATTGCAACGCCGCCGACTGGGACGGGCGCCCGATGCCGCGGCCGCCGCTGAGGGCCCGGCAGGTGATGGATCCGATGACCGCCTTCCAGGTCGTCCACATGCTCACCGGCGTCGTCGAGCGCGGCACCGCGACAATCCTTCGCGACCTCGAACGGCCTCTGTTCGGCAAGACCGGCACCTCGACGGGGCCGGACAACGTCTGGTTCATCGGCGGCTCGGCCGACATCGTCGCCGGCGTCTATATGGGCTTCGATCGGCCGCGCTCGATGGGCGGTTACGCCCAGGGCGGCACGATCGCCGCGCCGATCTTCCGCCAGTTCGCCCGGGAAGCGTTCGAGGGCATGCCGGTCGTGCCCTTCCGCGCCCCGGCCGGGATCAGGATGGTCCGGGTCGATCGCCGCTCCGGCGAGCGCGTCTACGGGGTCTGGCCGCCGTCCGATCCGCGCGCCGGGGTGATCTGGGAGGCGTTCCGGCCCGAGAGCGAGCCGCGCCGGAACATCCGCCGCGACCAGGAAGCCGCCGCGGCCGAGGCGAAGGCGACGCGGCCGCGCCCGGTCCGCCGCAGGCCGGTTGCCCCGTCGGCACCGTCCGAGCCGGCGCCGCAGGAAAGCACCGATTCCTTGCAAAGCGAGGACGGCATCTACTAGGCCAGCTCCTCGCACCTAGTCGGAGTTCCTCATGCGCGCCGAGGCGCAAGCCCATGTCGACCAGATCGAAGCCGCGCTCGCGCTGCTGCGCCGCTTCCTCGACTGGGACCGCGCGCTGCGCCGGCTCGACGAGCTGAATGCGCGCGTCGAGGACCAGTCGCTCTGGGACGACCCGAAGGCCGCGCAGGACGTGATGCGCGAGCGCCGCCGGCTCGACGAGGCGATCGCGGCCACCCGCAAGATCGAGCAGGAGCTCGCCGACACGGTCGAGCTCGGCGAAATGGCCGAGGCCGAAGGCGACGAAGGCCTGGTCGACGACGCCGTCCGCTCGCTCGCCGAGCTCGCCGAGCGCGCCGAGGAGGACAAGGTCAAGGCGCTGCTGGCGGGCGAGGCCGACGCCAACGACACCTATATCGAGATCAATTCCGGCGCGGGCGGTACCGAGAGCAACGACTGGGCGGGCATGCTCCAGCGCATGTACAGCCGCTGGGCCGAGCGCCACGGCATGAAGGTCGAGCTGGTCGACCAGCATTCCGGCGAGCAGGCCGGCATCAAGTCGGCGACGCTCCTGGTGAAGGGCGAGAACGCCTACGGCTATGCCAAGACGGAGAGCGGCGTGCACCGCCTGGTGCGGATCAGCCCCTATGACAGCTCGGCGCGGCGCCACACCAGCTTCGCCTCGGTCTGGGTCTATCCCCTGATCGATGACAATATCGAGATCGAGATCAACGAGAGCGAGCTGCGCATCGACACCTACCGCGCGTCCGGCGCCGGCGGCCAGCATATCAACACCACCGATTCGGCGGTGCGGATCACCCATCTCCCCACCGGCATCGTCGTCCAGTGCCAGAACCAGCGCTCGCAGCACAAGAACAAGGCGGAGGCCTACAACCAGCTGCGGGCGAAGCTCTACGAAGCCGAGCTGCAGAAACGCGAGGCCGAGGCCAATTCCACCGCGGCGGGCAAGACCGACATCGGCTGGGGCCACCAGATCCGCTCCTACGTCCTCCAGCCCTACCAGCTGGTGAAGGACCTCAGGACGGGCATCACCTCGACGGCGCCGCTCGACGTCCTCGACGGCGCCCTCGACCGCTTCATGGCCGCCGCCTTGTCGCAGCGCGTCACCGGCGAGAAGGTCGAAGTCGAAGATGTGGACTAGGGCACAGCGAGACGCGGGCCGTACGGGCCTGAGCGGGGCTCGTAAGTCCGGTCGTCCCGAGCGCAGTCGAGGGGCGCTGCTCGGAATCAGTGCCAGCGCCCCTCGACTTTGCTCGGGACGAACGGGGTTTGCGCCACTTCCACTCCTTCCGCCCCTCGCGGCGCTGGCTCTCCTCGCCGCGTGCGGCGGCGGGGAGGAGCAGCAGAACAGCTTCCCCGAGCCGCAGCGCCCGGTCGCGCCGATCGAATCCTCCGGCTATCTCGAGGAGGACGCGCGCGACAGCGTCAGCGAGGCCGAGCGGGTGATGGAGCTCGCCGAGATCCGCGCCGGCATGTACGTCGCCGACATCGGCGCGGGCGAAGGCTATTATACGGTGCGCCTCTCGCCCTTGGTCGGCGAGCGCGGCCGAGTCCTCGCCCAGGACGTCGTTCCCGAGACCATCCACGAGCTCGCCCGCCGGGTCCATCGCGAACGGCTCGACAATGTCGCGCTGAAGCTCGGCCAGCCCAACAATCCTTTGCTCCCCGAAGCCTCGTTCGATCGGGTGCTGATGATCCACATGTATCACGAGATCCCGCGGCCCTCGGAGTTCCTCTGGAACCTGCGCGGCGCCTTCAAGCGCGGCGGCCGCGTCGTCGTCGTCGACGCCGACCGTCCGACCGGCCGCCACGGCACTCCGACCCGACTCCTGGTCTGCGAGTTCAACGCCGTCGGCTACGAGCTCACGCGCTTCGAGCGCCTCGACGCCGAATCCTATTTCGCCCAGTTCGAGCCGCGCGGCCCGCGCCCGGTGCCCCGGGAGATCCCCGGCTGCACCCTCTGAAGGGATTCGGGGACAGTTACTTTCATACACCGGAGCCTGCCGGCTGACTCAGCTGCGTGAAAGTAACTGTCCCCCTATCCTAGAGCAGCCCCAGCGCCCTCAAGCTGCATCTCTCCTCGCCGGCGAAGATGAGGTGGTCATGCAGCCGGATGCCGAGCCGCGAGGCCGTCTCGGCGAGCTCGCGGGTCGATTCGACGTCGTCCCAGCTCGGCTGCGCGTCGCCGCTGGGATGATTGTGGGCGAGAACGAGACCCCGCGAGCCCAGCTTCAACGCATCTTCGACGATCCTCCGCACCGGCAGGTCGATATGGTCGCGCGCGGTCGGCTCGATCACGACCAGCTCGATCAGCCGCCGCCCCTCGTCGAGATGCGCGACCGCCAGCGTCTCGCCCTCGCTGTCGGAGAAGCTGGGGCCGAACAGGTCGGCGGCATCCTGGGCGCTCGCGATGATCACCTTTCGCCATGTGCCACCTCCAGCGCCTTTGGCGGCGTGGCGACTGCTCGAAAATGAAGTTCATAATGGAGGAACCGGCGCCGCTTGGAATGCCGCCTTCACCCGGCTAATCGTTGGCCATGCAGCCCTATCACGAGCTCCTGCGGCGCATCCTCGAGGAGGGCGTTCCACAGCAGGACCGCACCGGAGTCGGCACCCTCTCGGTGTTCGGCCACCAGATGCGCTTCGACCTCGCCAGGGGCTTCCCGCTCCTCACCACCAAGAAGCTCCACGTCCGCTCGATCCTGATCGAATTGCTCTGGTTCCTGCGCGGCGACACCAACGTCGCGTACCTCAAGGAGAACAAGGTCGGCATCTGGGACGAATG
>Ga0190270_10000467_pt1 | contig 17671 bp, 10 predicted proteins | sample Popmic320T_FD_133748 | JGI IMG/M metagenome (GOLD analysis project Ga0190270, IMG submission 133748) | Populus adjacent soil microbial communities from riparian zone of Weber River, Utah, USA - 320 T | ecosystem: Environmental > Terrestrial > Soil > Riparian zone | place: USA: Utah | collected...
ATCAAATTGGGCAAGGTCGAAGGCGGGGCTTACGAAGAGGCCGAGAAGGCTCTTAAAGAACGTGGGCAGAAACAGAAACCGTAAAGCCTTACAGCGGTTTTCATGTGGGTGAATAGCCACAGAGCACACCGCAGGGCACAGAGGAAACTGATGATTTCTCTATGCCCTGCGGTGTGCTGCAGTGGCTAACATTTAATACGGGTCTTTGGAGCATTTCGCGAACGGCGCCGAAAACGAAATTGACTTTGACTCCTCAGCCGCCCGAGGCGTGGCCGATTCCGTTCTTATAATCTCCATCTCGGCCTCCCCTGCTGTGGCTTCGGCAGGTTGATCTTCACATTCCGAGACGCCCAGGTTATTTTTTTCGGCCTCGGATCTTTCGATGACCCAAATGGCGCTTTTGACGCCAGTTTCATCTTTGATCCAGGCGACCCGCCCTTTCTGATTGGCCTCTCGATTCTCACAATCTCTTTTCCGAAGCGCAAACACGGCTTCGATCGAGCGGACGGGCGCGGGGACGTTTATCCTGGCTGGGAAAAGCTTTATCAAGCAGTGTGGAATGACAGGGACGATCTTCGCTTCGAGCGTCCGCGCCGGCGGCAGTTCAATCACACTGACCTCATCAAAACGCGCGATGGCCACCATACTGGAAAAAGCCGCCGAATCGGCGACGCTCCTCCTCTCGGGCCTGTTGACGCGTTTGGCGGGCGCGGATTTCTTCTGGCAGGGCTTCGGTTTGGTGGCCGATTTGTTGACTTCTTCGAGTGGCTGGACGTTTATCGGCCCGAACCACAAATCCGCGGCCATGTCCCTCGTGAAATCTCGAATCCCTTCGTCGGCTTCAAACAGGCCATCGCTCAGATTGACGGCCAGGTAATTGGCATGATCGAACTTGTCACGCAACTGGGCCGGGAGGACGAACCTGAATGACCTGGCCGAATATAGCGCGTGCCGGGTGATGCTTTTGATCGAGAACGGCCTAATCAGATGGGCTGTGGCGACCAATGCCAGAATGAGGAATACTCGCAGAATAGCTTTGCCAGCCATATTGAACTCCATCGTTTTGAAAGCCGCGTTGGACCTCGAAATTGCGGCAGTCGACCCCTTCCCCAAAGCTTTCGAGTCATCTCACACGAATCGTTTGAGAATACAATTACAACAGCAGATACGGCTCTGGCATTTCAACAGACGCAGTTTATATCGATTTCTCCAAAATGACCCTATTTTTTTTCTGTTTCAACTGGTTAGTGAGCGGAAAAGCGAAAAGGTTTCAACGGGTGATCAAATTTTTTTGAAAGCCTTCTAAAACCATGCGAGACCGCTACCGCCGCCAGCAGCGCCTGGGCGCAGCCGATTAATTAGACAGCTACAGTCGTTTGCGGCGGCGCCCCAATGTTGCGCGCTTCGACTTGGCGCCCATTATCGCGCAACGCAGCCAGTCAGTTGTTAATCAGGTGTAAATAGGTTGTAAAAATTGACTTGCGCGACGCCGAAATCTATAGTGACGCCCACCGAAAGCCTTTCGGCTTCCGCAAATTTTGTCGGCGATAATAGATCAACTCACCGGAGGTATCACCTTGAAGCGCCTTATCTCCATTCTTGCGCTCGCATTTCTATTTTCGGTCCTCCAACCCGACCTGCGCCCCGGTTCAGCGTCCGCGGGTAAAGAAACCTGGCTGAGCGTTCGGTCGAAGCACTTCCTGCTCGTCGGCAACGCGAGCGAGAAGGACATCCGCAAGGTGGGGGTGCGGTTGGAGCAGTTCCGGGACGTCTTTTCACGCATCTTCACCAGATCGAAAGCCAACTCGGCGATTCCGATCACTGTCATCGTCTTTAAGAACGACGGGGCTTTTAAACCCTACAAACCGCTCTACCAGGGTAAGCCCGCCACCCTCTCGGGTTATTTTCAACCCGGCGAGGACGTCAACTACATCGCGCTGACCTCGGAGTTTCGCGAGACCAACCCCTACGCGGTGATCTTTCATGAATACGTCCACGCGCTGACCAGCGACAATTCGCGCCCGCTGCCGCCATGGCTGAACGAAGGCATCGCGGAGTATTACAGCACGTTCGAGGTCGAGAGCGACGAGAAGAAAGTCATGTTGGGAAAGGCGATCGCCAATCACGTCTTTTACCTGCGCGAACAGAAGTTACTTCCGCTACAGCGCCTCTTCGCAGTCGATCGCGGCTCGCCGGAATACAACGAACGCGAGCGCAAAGGCGTCTTCTACGCCCAATCGTGGGCGCTGGTCCATTACCTGTTGCTGGGCAATGAGAGCAAAAGGCAGCCGCAGCTCCTCCGCTTCGTTAACGCGCTGGCCGCCGGAGCCCCTATCGATGACAGCTTCAAACAGATATTCCGGACCGAGTACGCGACGCTCGAGAAGGAGTTGAAGGATTACATCGGGCGCAATTCCTATCCCTACCAGACCTTGACCTTCAATGAAAAACTGTCCTTCGACGCCGACATGCAAACAGCCCCTCTGACCGAGGCCGAAACGCAGTATTACCTGGGCGACATGTTGTGCAGGATTCAGCGCCGCGACGAGGGCGAGGAGTATCTTAAACGCGCCGTCGCGCTCGACCCTAAACTGGCGCCGGCGCGCGCCTCGCTGGGAATAAGCAGTCTGCGGCGGAACCAGTTCGCCGAGGCGCGCCAACACCTGGAGCAGGCGGTCGCAGCGAATTCGCAGAATCACCTCGCGCATTACTATTACGCCTACACGCTATACCGCGAAATTTTCAGCGAAGGACAGTTGGTTACCAGTCTGCCGGAGGACAGAGTGAAGATGATGAAAGCGGCGCTGGACAGCGCGATACAACTCGCGCCTGAATTCCCGGAGACGTACAACTTGCTGGGATTCATCTACCTGGCGACTGGCGAAAATCTCGGCGCGGGCGTGAACGCTGTCAAGAAGGCGATAGCCATCGCCCCGGGGCGCGAAGATTACGCGATGACGCTGGCGCAACTCTATTTGCGGCAGGAGAAGTTCGCCGAAGCGCGGCAGGCTTTGGAGCCGCTCGCGCGCGGCGCGGAACGCCCCGATATCCGTTCGCGGGCAGAATCCCTGCTCGAAACAATCGCCCGGATCGAACAGTTCAAGGCGCAGGATAACACTGTGACCTTCGCCCAAACGGCTACCGAGAGAAGCGGCGAGACCGCTACGCCCCCGCCTCCGCCCCCCGCGCTGCGCCGCCGCTTCGAGGGAGAGAGAGTGGAGGGATTGCTCATGCGGGTTGATTGCAACAAGGGAATGACGCTGACGATCAAATCAGGCGACAAAACGGTCAAACTCAATACAAGCTCCCCGGAGCGCGTCACGTTCATCTCCTACATTCCGGGCGGCGCGGGCGAAATCACCTGTGGCCCGATCAATCCGGCCAAACAGGTGGTCGTCACATATCGGTCTTCGACCGATGTGAAGTCGGCGTTCATTGGCGAACCGATCGCCGTGGAGTTCGTAAAGGGCGCCGAGAAGTGAGAGTCATGAAGCGGCGCCGGCGTAAATCTCAACGTCGCCCTTCCGTTCCACGCGCAATTTCCCTTCGGCCACGGCCAGGTCGAGGTTGGCCACGGCTTCCGATACGGCCAGAAACCGGTTGATGTCTTTCGCGTCGGGAAACACCAGCTTCGACATCTCCCACGCCGTAACGCCCTGCTTCGGAACCAGGCTGACTACTTTCGCCAATCTCCCGTGAATGTGGCGGACGAGGCGGTGGAAATGCTCCTCGTAATCGGTCACGTCGTCGCCGTGCGAAGTCTTGATCAGCGTCGGCGCGAGCGCCCGGATGCGGGCCAGTGAAACCAGATATTCTCCCAGTGAAGGAAAACGGCGGTTAGGATTTATCGGGTCGCGGTTCAAGACGGGGTTCGGGGTGATGTTTTTCAGGATCGTGTCGCCGGAGAGCAGCAACCGCGCGCCCTCTCGCAACAGACATGAACTGCCGGGCGTGTGGCCGGGCGTGTGAATCACCCGCAGCGCCCCCGAAGCGAATACGAACTCCTGTTCGTCGCGGTAAGCTTCGACGTCTTCGACGGCGTCGGCGAGGCTGTGTATCAATTGATAGCGCGCCGCCATCTTCTCCAACTCCTCGCCCGGCGCGCCCGCGCGTTTGATCAGTTCCGGATCGACCCGCGTAGGGCGTTGATCAGAGATGTTCTGAAACTCCCATTCGTGAACGTAAACGCGCGCGCCCGATTCGCGCTGCAAGGTCCCGGCCAGGCCGCAATGGTCTTCGTGCGTGTGGGTGAGAACTATGCGCTTGACGTCTTCGGTTCTGAACCCGAGTTCTCGCAACTGTTCGCGCAACGCGGCGGCGGCCGGATCGGTCTTCGGCCCGGTGTCGACGAGGGTGATCGGGTCGTCGACGACCAGGTAGATGTTGATCGGGCCGACCGGGAAGGGCGTAGGAATGACGAGTTTCTCAATTCGCATAACGAAAAATAACTTGCGGATGCTGGTAAAACCAAACCTTGACACTCCCAATCGCGTCAGGCAGTATGCCGCGCGATGGCGGTCTATCTTTCTACATTGCGCCATCGCGCAACGCAATCATAAAGTTTCGATGAAAAATGTGAATCGCGTCGAGCGGGTAGGGCAAACTGGCAGTTTGCCTTGACTCCCTCGATGCGGCCTTTCGGAAAAACCTGGCAAACTGCCAGTTTGCTCTACACTGTTCAGAGGAGCCTTCATGTCGCGTCACGACGCCCTGAAACAATGAAAATCAAGCGGCGCGCCCGCGTCCTCGCGGGCAGGCGTCACCGCAAGACCTGCCCGCGAGGACGCGGGCGCGCCATTTTCCGAGGAGATTTGCGCTATGTCCATCAAAGCTTTCGAGCCGAAATTCATGAAGGTCGGCGTTCTGACCGCCGCGCTGCAGGAGTTGACGCCGCGCGAGAAGCGCGACCCCGACCCCGACCTGGCCATCGAAGAATGGGTGGCCTTCGCGCGCGAACTCGGCGCCGACTACATCCAGCTCTCCGCAGCGCTCCATCCGACCGAATCGGACATTCCCGCCGAAGCGATGCTCGACCCGGTGGCCAACACACTCGATTTGCGGCAGCCGTTCAATAAAGACCGGGCCAAACGCGTGCGGGCGCGCCTGGAAGAATACAAGGTCGGCATTTCGGACGTCGGTTATTTCGACAACATGCTCCATCACGATCCGGCGATCCGGAAGAAGAAGCATGACTTCATGCTACGCACGATGGACGCGGCCGCGATGCTCGGAGTCGAAGCGGTCTGCGGCTTTGTCGGGCGTAACCAACAGGCGAACCTGGATCAGAACCTGCTCGATTTCGAGGAGTGGTTCATTCCGCTCCTGAAAGCCGCCAAGGAGCGCGGGCTGAGCTATCGCGTCGAGCAATGTCCGATGCCGGGCTGGGTCCCCGGCGACAACTGGCACAACAACATCGCCTACGCTCCGGGGCCGTGGATCGCGATCCATCGCATCTGCGAGAAGCATGGCGTCGGCGATCAGTTCAGGATTCATTACGACCCCTCTCACGCGATCTTGATGGGACAGGACACGAGGTCGCTCTTCCAGTATTTGAAAGACGAAGGCTACAACTTCCTGATCGGCGGTTTCCACGTCAAAGGCCAGGTCGTAGACGCGCGCGGCGTGTCGGCGTGGGGCTACGGCGGGCAAACCATGGAGCGCGGCGACATGGTCGATGGCAAACCTTCGGACAATCCGGCGGAACAGTTGAATGCGTGGAAGAAGCAGGTCGTGTTGTGCGAACACGAGCTTCCCGGCACGGCCAAACACGATCCGCTGGCCTACCTGCAAAACCGCACGGTGGATTGGCTCGATCATCAACTGGCCGCGCGCGAGCTGCTGAAGCTGGACGTGGCCAACACCTACCTGATCGTCGAGCACGAATACCCGAAGGCGCGCATTCAGGACAAGGAGAAGCTCAAACCGATCCTGCAAGGCTCGATCGCGTTCACCCGCAGGATCGACGAGGCCGCGGCCTGCATGTTCGCGCTGCAAAACGAAGTGCTCGCGTCGCAGGATATTCCTGTGCAGGGCATCGGACGCCAGGCCTATCGGTCGTAGTATCGAACCGCTGTGGCGCGCGCTTTGTGACGGCTCGCGCCGCAGCGATCCCCGCAGAAAGGATTCGGTCAAAGAAGACGTGGGCTATGACAGCTTATAACTTTGACCTACTGAGTCTTTCAACCATTTCTCCCAAAGGAACCCAGCAATGATCATAAGAAAGATCCCGATGAGCCTTCGCCTTTTTGCGGTCCTCGCGGCAATCACGCTTTTCGTCGCCTGGATCACCCATCCGATTTGCGCCTGCGGGCCGAAGCGAAGCCCGCTGGAAAGAATTCTGGAGAGATTCGGGGCCGCCTCACCCGTAACTACGACAGCCGCGGCGCAGCGCAAAACCCGCCTGCTCTTCGTCACACAGTGCAAAGGCTTCCGGCATCAGGTCCTGCATCAGGCGGAAGAAATCATGGAACAATTGGGCGCAAAGAGCGGCTTCGACGTGACGGTCACGCAGATGGCCGAAAGCAAGCTGACGCCGGCGAACCTGAAAAACCTGGACGTGATCGTCTTCTACACGACGGGTGACTTGCCTCTTTCCGACGCGCAGAAAGCGGCTTTGCTCGATTGGATCAGGTCGGGCAAGTTCTTTTTGGGAATCCACAGCGCGACCGACACGTTTTACAAATGGCCGGAATACGGCGAGATGATCGGCGGCTATTTCAACAAGCACCCCTGGACGCAAGACACCGACGTGACGATCAAGACCGAAGACCGCACGCATCCCGCCACTCGCCACTTGCCAGAAGGCTGGTCAATGAAGGAAGAGATTTATCAGATCAAAGACTTCATCGGCCGCGACAAAGCCCACGTCCTGGTCAGCCTGGACCAGACCAAGACCGATATGACCCGCCCCGGCGTCGAAGCGAAAGACTTTCCCCTGGTCTGGTGGCGCGATTACGGCAAAGGCAAAGTGATGTACAACGCGATGGGTCACCGCCCGGACGTGTGGACGTCCGACTGGTATCAAACGATGATCGTCAACGCGATCAAGTGGGGGACTGGGCAAATGAAGTGAGTGAAGAGCGCGAAAAGAAGATCAAAAAAACTTCGCGCACTTCGTTTCTTCGTGGTTGATTAATGCGAGAGTCCTCACGCCAGAATCGCCTTGACCACGTTGCCGTGCACGTCGGTCAGTCGGTAATCGCGCCCGCCGTGCCTGAAAGTCAGCCTGGTGTGATCGAGTCCGAGCAGATGCAGGATCGTAGCGTGGAAGTCGTGGACGTGGCATTCGCTCTCGACCACTTTCATTCCGTAATCGTCGGTCTTGCCGTAAACCATCCCGCCCTTGACCCCGCCGCCGGCCAGCCACGAAGAGAAGGCGTTCGCGAAATGGCCGCGTCCGTAATCGCCCTCTGACGTGGGCGTGCGTCCGAATTCAGTAGTCCACACGACAAGGGTCTGGTCGAACAAGCCGCGCGACTTCAGGTCGCGGATCAAACCGCCTATGGGCTTGTCAATGTTGCGCGCCAGCGGCTCATGCGTCTTCATATCGCCGTGGGCGTCCCAGTTCTTCGATGCGCCGACGTCTATCAGTTCAATAAATCGCACGCCGCGTTCGACCATACGGCGAGCGACTATGGCCTGCCATCCGAAGCCAGTGGTCTGCCCGCGCTCTAAGCCGTAAAGCTTCAACGTGGCGTCAGTTTCTTTCGATAGGTCTAAAACTTCCGGCATCGCCTGCTGCATGCCGAAGGCGGTCTCGTAAGACTTGATGCGGGCCTCTAGCTGCGGGTCGGTCTCGCGCGTCCGCAAATGGCGGCGGTTGAAGCGCTCAAGCAGGTTCAGTTCGGCCTCCTGAATTTTCGGCGAGGGCGAGCGGCGGTTGAGGTTCGGCACAGGCTCTTCGCCCGCGACGACGCGCGTGCCCTGATGCTCGGCTGGCAAAAAGTCGGAGTCCCAGACCTGAGCGCCGGTGTAAGGCAGCAACGGCGCGAGCGCCACGAACGACGGCAGGTTCTGGTTCTCAGTCCCGAGTCCGTAGCTAACCCACGACCCGATGCTCGGACGTTTGAACGTGACCGAGCCGGTGTGGATGCCGAGCGTCGCCTGGAAATGGTCGCTGTGATCGTTGCGCATCGAATTGATCACGCAAACGTCGTCAATCACTTCGCCGATGTGCGGGAAGAGGTCGCTCACATAGACGCCGCTCTTGCCGCGCGGTTTGAACTCCCAGAGCGGCATGCCGAGTTTGCGCCTGCCCTGATACAAACGTCCGTTCTTCGCGTCGTCGATCAGCTTCGGCTTGTAATCGAAGGAATCCACGTGCGAACAGCCGCCGGGCAGGTAGATGAAGATTACATTTTTGACTATTGCCGGAAAGTGCGGCTGCTTCGGCGCGAGCGGGTTGTCGGCCCCTAACTCGGCGGCGCGACCGTCCGCAGCCATCAGTTGCGAGATGACGGCGGGCATCAGGATCGAGCCGCTGAAGAGCGAGCGAACCATTTGGCGGCGTGAGCAGTTTGAGTGACTCATAAAGATCCTTTTTTGAATCGATGATGGTACACGGATTTAACTGATTGTGACGGATTTTTACGGATTGATCCGTCGGAAACCGTAACAATCCGTCAAATCCGTGTACCATCTTCACCTTCGTTTTTTACGATCATTGGTATAAATCCTGCGCTTGAATTCCGGCTTCTGGCCGAAGTTAAGCAGCATTCCAACTTCGATATCAGTCGCTTTGAGGTAATTACCAAGCTGAGCGTCGTGCGCGGAGCACAGCGCATCAGCAGCCTTCAACTCCAAAATCACTTTACCATCCACGACCAAGTCCGCATAAAAATCACCGACCAGAGCGGCGTCGTAATAGACTTTGATTGGTTTCTGCTGTTCGACATTGAATCCCACTTTACGCAACTCGATTGCCATCGCGTTCTCGTAGACCTTCTCCAGAAAACCTCCTCCGAGCGCGTTGTAAACTTTGTAGAACGCGCTGAGAATTCGGTCAGTCACGTCTTTGTGCAGTAGTTCGTCTTTCATACCGGCTCATCAATCCACGTACAAAAACTCATTACTGCTCATAACCACTCGCAGGTAGCTGGCCAGCGCCTTCTGATTCAACTGATCGACCGGCGCGCCGCCCGCCTGCAATTCCAGGCGCGTCCGGCGCAAATAATTCTGCGCCTCGCGAATCTCTTCGAGTCTGGGCGCGCGCCCGTAAGCCAGCCGGAAGGCGTAATCGATCCGCCCTTGAAGCGTATCGTAAGCCATTCCGACGCGAACGGCGAAGCGCTCCGACTGATCATGCATAAACGGGCTGTTCATCAGGAAGAGCGCCTGCACGGGCGTGACGCTCTGCGCGCGACCGTCGGTTGTGGCGTTGGAGTCGGCGCCGTCGAAGACCTCGAAGAACGGATGCTTCTTCAATCGTTGCTGCATCACGTAGACGCTGCGGCGGTTGGTGTCGTAGACGGCGAAGAACTGCTCGTGCTGTGAGAAGCGCCAGGTCGGTTCGGGCGGGAACGGGTGCTCGGCGCCCATCGTGCGCTCGAGCGCGCCGCTCACGGCGAGAACCGAGTCGCGGATCTCCTCCGCTTCGAGCCTCCGGCGGTTGAACCGCCAGAAGTAATCGTTGTTCACGTCAATCGCGGAGTTGGCGGCTATGATGCGCGCCCCGCTCGTTACCGCTCGCGACGCCGATTCGCCGCCGCCGATCCGGTAGACGTGCGACAGCATGATCATCCTGTGCATCTTCTTGATCGACCACCCGCCTTCGATGAAGCGCGAGGCGAGCCAGTCGAGCAATTCGGGGTGAGTCGGCGCCCGGCCTCTAGCGCCCAAATCATTCGGCGTTTGCACGATTCCCTTGCCGAAGTGATAGGCCCAGATGCGGTTTACCACTACTCGGGCGGTCAACGGGTTCTTCGCGTCGGCGATCCAATGGGCCAGGAATTCGCGCCCACTCCCACGATGATCCTTCGGAATCTGCTGTCCGCCGAGAATCGTCAAAAAGCCGCGCGGGACCTCATCGCCCAGACTTTTCGGATCGCCCTTGCGATGGATGCGCGCGTTGGCGGGCAATCCCTCGATGACGGCGTAGGCTCTTGGGGTATTGACGTAGCGCTTGTGCAATTCCGCCTGGCGCGAGTTGACGCGAGTCCATTCGGCCTCGACCTCATCGGGCATTCGCTTGGAGGTTTGCGCCTTCTGGTTGTTGGTGAGGTCGCGGTCGAAATCGGCGGGCATGCTCTCGTTTTGCTTCTGCGTCCCGTTTTTTTCCTCGGCGCCGGTCTCGTTGTCGCGTTTCGTATCGGAAGGTTTAGTCTCCTTGCTCGCCGGGGCGGGCGCTTCGGCCTTCGCCGCCGCCTCGTCTTTCATCTTTTTATTTCGGGCCGCGGCGCCGCGTTCACCCTTCAACCGTTCGATCGCGTCGTCAATCTCGCTCAGCTCCTTCTGCCGCCTATTGAAATTTTCGGCCTCCTTGCCGCCGGCGAGCGAGACCATTTCCGCCGGGTGAGGATAGATTTCGGCGCCGGGGAAGGAATAGCGAATGCTGTTGAACATGCCGTAGAGCGCGTAATAATCGCGCTGCGGGATCGGGTCGAATTTGTGATCGTGACAGCGCGCGCAACTCACGCTCAGTCCCAGAAAAGCCTTGCCGAGGTTGTCAATCGTGTCGTCGATCGTCAGGTTCATCTCTTTGTTGCGCGAACCGAATCGGCGCGAGATCGCCAGGTAGCCAGTGGCGATGATTTTCTCCTGATGCGACTTTTCGATCTCGGCGGCCGTCGTTTTTTTCGCGCCAGGAACCTCTCTCTCATCGGACGCCTCGCCCTCGGCGCGCCGCGCGTCGTGTCTCGCCAGAATGTCGCCCGCGATCTGTTCGCGGATGAATTGGTCGTAGGGCTTGTCTTTGTTGAACGATTCGATCACATAGTTGCGGTAGCGGTAGGCCGCGATCACTGGATAATCCGAATTGTCGCCGGCCGTGTCCGCGTAGCGCACGACGTCGAGCCAATGCCTGCCCCATTTTTCGCCATAAGCCTGACTGCCGAGCAAACGGTCAACGACCTTCTCGAAGGCGTTCGGCGACGCGTCCTTTAAAAACTCCTCGACCTCGTCGGGCGTCGGCGGCAAGCCGGTCAAGTCGAAACTCGCGCGTCGAATCAGCGCGCGTTTATCGGCGTCGGCGACAGGCTTCAATCCCTTCTCTTCGAGTTTGGCCAGCATGAAGCGATCAATCGGCGATTTGACCCAGGCCGCGTTTTTAACTTTCGGAGGCTGAAGGTCTTTGAGCGGCTTGAACGACCAAAACTTTCTCGCCTCGTCAAAATTGTACGAAGGATAGTTCGACGCGGCTGTCGGCGCCGAACCGCGCGGGGCGGGCGCGCCCATCTTCACCCAGGCTTCGAAATCCTTGATCACCTGGTCGGGCAGTTTGCCGCCCATCGGCATCTGCAATTTGGCGTCGGTGTGGCGGATGGCCTTGATGAGCAGGCTCTTTTCGGGATCGCCCGGAACGACGGCTGGCTGTCCCGACGCGCCGCCTTTGAGCATCGCTTCGATAGAATCGAGCAGCAACCCGCCCTGCGGCTTCTTGCTCTTCTCGCTGTGGCAAGCGTAGCAATTCTCGGCGAGCGCGGGCCTGATCCTTTTCTCGAAAAATTCCAAACCCTCGCGTGACGGCTCTTGCGAACGCGTCGCCACTTGCGCCTGGCGCTGCGATGACGCCAGAAAGATTCCGCCTACGGCCAGCATTATGAAAAATTTGATGACGGCTCTTTTCGACATCCGTGCGCCTCCTGCCGATTCGATTGTCGAGATTGTTTGCGCGATCCGCACTGTGGCGTCGCAATTATACTCCAACTCCACAGACGCCTCCGAACGAATTGACGTTACAAATCAAAAGAGGACGCGGAGCATGCATTGTGATTCTGTATGCGCTCAATACGGCGTAGTAACACTACGCCGTATTTGCCGATCGAGTACAGTCGATATTACAAAATGTGACGCCTGACTGCGGCAATCACGCGCTTGGGCGCCGCTTCGAACTGATGCCCGGCGGGTCAGTAAGCCCGCGGCGCCAATCCTGCTCAGTAGGAGAGCCGCACCCTGATTTGGATCTGCCTCTGGTTACCGCCGCCGATGATCTTTCCAAAATTGGCGTCGCCAATAGCGGTGATCGGGTCGTTCAACTGCGTCGTATTGAAAGCATTCTGAAAATCGGCGCCGATTTGCAGTTTAATGGTCTCCCTGATGCGCTGGTTGCGGTAGACCCCGATGTCAAAGTTTCTGGTACCCGGCCCGCGCAGGTTCGGCTCGGTGCGCGGGTTATTACCCATTGAGAAGGCCGGCGCCAGGGCGAAGGCCGTGGGATCAAACCACCGGTCGAGCGTCTTATCGCCTTCGGCTACGACCGGGTCTTTCAACCGGACGGGCGTACAGCCGAGTCCTTGGATGTTGGTCGAGCAGGCGCCGGAAATGATCACCGGCAGCCCGGACTGGAAGACCGTGATCCCCGCCACCTGCCAGCTACCGAGGAGGCGCCCCGCCCAACCGTTCCCAAGCCATCGCTTGCCCTGCCCGAAAGGGAGTTCATAGACATAGTTGATCACCAGCCTCTGCGGCCGGTCGTTCTCGCTGATCGAACGCGAACGCGAGAGGTCGTTCGGATCAATAAAGTTCGCGGCGCGCCCGATAAACCGCTCCGGCACGTTGCTGATATTCTTGCTGACCGTGTAGCCTGCTTGAAAGAGCAACCCCTGCGCAAACCTCTTATCCACGCGCAACGTGAAGGCATGATAGATCGAATCGCCCACGTCATCGCGGAAACGCGTGAGGTCACCATAATGGGGGAAGGGCCTCAGAAGGAGACGCTTCTCAATCGTGGGTTGCCCGAGGGTTCCCGGGATTTTGCCCGCGAAGGGGTTCGGCACGCGCGTAAACAGGTCATTACCTAACGACAGGTTCGAGGCGCTCACAACGTTGCGGTTGCGGTTGATCCAGATGCGCTGCCCACGGTTGCCGCTATAGGCGACTTCCACGAGCAGGTCCCTGTTGATGGCGCGCTGGATATTGAGGTTCCACTGGTGGTTGAAAGGGATGCGCCACTCGGGGAACGCCTGGGTCACACCTTCACCCAAGTTCGTGGTGGGCGGGACGACAATCCCCGACCTGAAAGGGTCGGCCAGCGACGAACCCGTCGGGGGCGTATTGGGGAACGGACGGTCGCCCAAAAACACTCCAGTGATCGGCAGCCCTCCGCCGAGCATGACGTCGCTGGGCGCTGCCCCGATGCCCCCGCTGCCGGGAAAATACGAGATGCCGTAACCGGCCCTGAGCGCCGTATCTTTCATGAACTCCCAGGCCAGGGCCAAGCGCGGGGCGAAATTGTTTTTATCCGACCTGGTCTGGTAGCGCGAATTGCCGTCGCGCCCCACGAATCGGATCACCCCTTTCTGCTGGGTGATCGGCTCGACGGCCTCCGGGTCGAAGAAGGATAACTGGTCGAAGCGATCGGTCCACGGCGTTGAGTATTCCCAGCGCAAGCCCAGATTGAGCGTCAAGCGGCGAGTCACTTTCCAATCATCCTGTACGTAAGTGGCGTAGTATTTTTGCGATGCGGCGAGGGTCGGGTCAAAAGTGAAGTTCCCCCCGGTCGGGGCCCCCAGCAGGAGTGTGGCGATGCCGTGGCCGGCCGTCGTACTGGCGGCGACCGGGTTCGGCCCTTGAGTGAAGCTCCGGTCGAAGTTGAAGTTCCCCGCCGGGCGCTCCGGGCGGAGCACGTTCCAGGCCATAAACCTGTAGTCGAGCCCGGACTTCACCGAATGCGCGCCCCGGATCCAGGTGACGTGGCCCTGGAATTGGTAAGTACTTTCGGCGTCATGTTGCAGCGAGGCCCGGTCTGGGCCTAGACCGGCGGCATCACTCGGGTTGATCTGCGGGAAAATGAGGCTCCTGACAAAGGGCCTGATATTGGGCGCAATCCCGAGCTCATTCATGAAATCAAAGCCCAGGCTGCGCGACAGGACGTCCCTAAAGGAGCGTGACAGGCTGGCGCGGAATTCTCCGACCAAGTTCGGCCGGAATGTAATGGTGTCGCTGAGGACGGCCCTCCGTGGACGGTCCTGGACCGTGGCGAAATCACCGTTCACACCTTCCCTTGGGTAGGCAATGTTAGTCAGGCCCTGACTCGATTGATCCTGGTTGATCCGGCCGTAAGTGGCAAAGAGGTGATGCCTTGTCCCGATCCGGTGGTCGATCCGAAAATCCAAACGCCACGAATCATTAATGCGATTGGCGGCATCGACGCGATTGTTAGTCCGCGTGCCTCGATTGGGCAGCGGATAAAAGGAGAGGATCTTGAGCGCGATGGGATTGATGCGCTCAGGACAAATCACATTGAGCCGCCCCTGACAGGAGAACTGGTCACGAACGAACGCGTTCCCCGCGGCGGCGCGTGTGGTGGCCGGGTCATAAATCTTGATCAACTGGGCGCGCTCATTGTCGGCGAAGGTCTGGGAGAAATCCCCAACTCGCTCCAGCGCGGTCGGCACGGTACTGATCACCGTCTGTGGGCTGCGGTCCTTGACTTGTTCCATGGCCACGAAGAAGAAGGTCTTATCGCGCCCGTTGTACAGGCCCGGGATGTAAACCGGCCCGCCGATGGTCCCCCCGTACTCATTATGTCGCACCACGCCGCGCGCCACGCCGTTCCGGTTATTGGTAAAGCTGTTTGCATTGAGCTTGTCGTTGCGCAGGAACTCGTAAAAGCTGCCGTGCAACTGATTGGTCCCCGACTTGGTGACGGCGGTGAGATAGCCGCCGCCCGAGGAGCCGAACTCTGCGGACATGCTGTTGGTGATGACCTTAAACTCTTCGATGGATTCTAGTGGGGGCGTGTAGTTGAGATCCATGGTGGAACTGTTGCGCAACTCGGCCCCATCGAGCAGGACCTCGCTCGTGTTGGACCGGCCGCCGTTGATAATCGCCCCTGTCCCCGTGTTTCCGGCCGCGATCACGCCCGGGGCGAGCGTCACCAACCCGAAAGGATTCCGGTTGATCAACGGCAACTCGCGGAGTTGCGTGTTCCCGACCACATTACCGAGCGAACCACTCTGGCTCTCCAGTTGCGCCGCCCCGCCGGTGACCTCAACCGCCTCTGTCACCGCCCCAGGCTCCAGGCTTACGTCGACAGTAGCGATGAACCCGACTCTGAGGGTGACGTCTTTCACTTGCGCCTTTTTAAAGCCTGCCATCTCCACCGTGACTTCATACTGGCCGACTGGGAGATACGGCGCCGTGTAATGGCCATCCCCAGTGGTTTTCGTCTCCCTGACGACTTGGGTCCTAATATTGGTGACGATCACTTTAGCGTCCGGGATTACAGCGCCTGACTTATCCGTGACCGTGCCGGTGATGGTGGCTTGTTCCGCTTGCGCCAGGGCTGATGTGGCCCCTGCCTGACCTGCCAGGGTTGCAGCAATCAAGAGCCATAGCCAAATACTCCGCCTCATATTATTGACCTCCATTATTGACCTCCATTGGTTGAGAGACAGTAAGGATTTTTCCTGCGGAGAACTGTAAGCTCAGGTCAAGAATTTAGGGAGTAACAGGGGGGTAACATGAGGTAACCGGGGAGTAAATCGGCCGGACAAAAAGTGAGCCAGTATGCCTAGTGGACACTTCTCTTAGCCGGAAAACCGCCAGGTGAAGAATAGGCGTGGGTGATGTTACCGTAAATTGCGTGGCGCCGCCTGCCCTGTCGGCGCCTGAAAGAGCCGAATTATCCTTTGAGTAAGGGACTGAGGCCGCTCCGGCGAGCGCGTCTTGAATTTTGAAATTGTAAGCCCCCGGAGTATAATCCCCGTCAAACCCTAACATTTGTGACAGGGACCTATCTCATAGCTTAACGGGGGCTGCCTTCTTGGTGTGGCCCATCAACTTTTGGGGAACCAGGTTAAGGCGCGCTGAATCCGGGATCAGGCTATTCGGCCGCTGAGGCCATTCATTTACATTTCAATACGGGTGCTCAACATCCGGTAACGCGGGTGCAACAAGGGAATCAAGTGCCATGGTCGTCACTAGTGACACGACGGCTGACGAGCGCTTATTAGCGCTCCAGCTCGTCCTACAGAGCAAGACTTTCTCCGAGTGTGAGACATTGCGGCAGATTCTGAAGTTCATCGTCGAGAGGTCGGTGGCCGAGCGGGCCGATGAAATTAAGGAATATACCATTGCTACTGAAGTCCTCGGGCGGTCCTCGGACTTCAGCTCCAAAGCTGATAATATCGTCCGTGTCCAGGCGGCCAGGCTGCGCAAGAAGCTCGCGGAATACTACAACGGGGAAGGAGCCCAAGACCCGGTCCACATCTTCATCGCCCGCGGGCATTACTACCCCGAGTATTTGACGCAACCACCCACTGTACGCCCCCTGGTTAATTCCTCGGAGCCCCAGGCGGAGCAAGCCGTCACTCCCAATCCCGAGCCGGCAAAATTATCGGCGACGCTCAATTGGCGGTCGCTGGCCTTCGGGCTGTTGATTTTGAACCTGGCGCTCCTCACATACATCCTTCGGCCTTTCAGTTTGAGCGCCGATTCCCCGAAGTCTCCCCCACTAGCCAAAGCATTGGCCGTGCTATGGCAGCCATTCGCTTCGTCGAGTCAGCCTCCCATCATCGTCTACAGTAACGCGCTGTTCTTAATGAGTGAGCAAGGAGACCTCTATCGGTACTACACCGAAACGAGCCATTCGCTCGCGATGGGAGCCCAAGTCCCCAGCCTGGCCGGGTTGGAACGCCGCGGGCCAATCCCTGCCCATTTGGGACCGCTTTACTATTTTGATTCCTATACCGGCATCGGAGAAGTCGTGGCGGCGGGCAGGATCTCTCAATTGTTAGCGCGCCGCGGGCAGGATTTCTCAGTCAAGCGCAGCCGGATCACTTCATACGAAGACCTCAGAAATCGCCACGTGATCTTCCTCGGCGCCAGCCTGGAGAATGAGATCCTGGGGAAATTGCCCGTCGAGAGCGATCTGGTTTTTGAGGATCCCGCCGGAAATGAATTTGTAGGAAGACTGTTGATCCGAGACCGCCGCCCTGAAGCGAATCAGCCGGCGACCTACGAATTTCGAAGGGACGGCAGAACGAAAGCCCTCCAATCTGAATATGCGTTGATCAGTCTGCTCCCCAGTGTCACTCCCAACCAATATATTCTGGTGCTTGCCGGGCTTTCCACTCTCGGCACCCAGGCGGCCGCAGAATTTGCGATCTCGGAGGCGAGCATGCTGACACTAGAAAGTATGTGGGCCGCTTCAGGAGACAAAGACCTGCCATCCTATTTCCAGGCGCTGCTTGAGGTCCAGATCCGCGACGGCATCGCGGTGAAGACCACTTGCCTGTTCGTTCGCCGACTGCGCCAAAACCGGCAGGAGAAGTCAGGCGCGACTAACCGCGGTTGAAGTTTATGGCCAGACCTCCTTCGCCACCAGCCACGGATGAATCTCGACAATCAGCCTTCCGGCTTTGACCGCCGGATCGGCTTCAGCCCAGGCCTTCGCCTCTTCGGCCGATTCCGTATTGAAGACGAAAATTCCGCGCAGATCGCCGTCCTTCATAAAGGGGCCGGCCGTGAGCATCTTTCCTTCGTCCATCATTCGGCGGATGTTCCAGAGGTG
>Ga0190270_10000468_pt1 | contig 17670 bp, 17 predicted proteins | sample Popmic320T_FD_133748 | JGI IMG/M metagenome (GOLD analysis project Ga0190270, IMG submission 133748) | Populus adjacent soil microbial communities from riparian zone of Weber River, Utah, USA - 320 T | ecosystem: Environmental > Terrestrial > Soil > Riparian zone | place: USA: Utah | collected...
GACTAGCAAACTGGTCATCGGACGGCTGGCGGTCGAAAATTTGGAGAAGCTGGCGGAACTGAAGTTTGTTCGGTACGTCGCACCGCAGGCGGCGAAATAAGAGGGGGTAAGAGTACAACCTTCAGGTTGCTCGTTAGTAACCAGAAAGCTATGGGACTGTCCGCGAAACCTAAGGGTTTTAGCGCCAAAGGCGCGAACTGTAATAGCCTGGGGCAACGCCCCAGGGTGGGTGTGAATGAATATTGGAAGCGCTGAAGGCGCGAACGACAGATCCCTCCGAAGTCATTTCGCGCCTTTGGCGCTACGAAGCTTTCAACTGTCCTGCCTGGGCCGCTGGCCCAGGCTATTACATTTCACGCCTTTGGCGCTGAGAGCCCGAGACTTTACGTCAGGTGGCGCTCTGGGGTGTGGAGGCCGCCGCAGACCAGGTCGTTATCGCTTCCGGTTCTGATACAGCTCGCTGCCGCTCGCAGTGAGCACCAGGTCGCTATCGCTTCCGGTTCTGATACCGCTCGCTGCCGCTCGCGATGAGTGGCCACCGAATGTCTATTTCTTCGGCTCGAGCGTCAGCGTGTGCCTGGTTGCTTTTGCGATTGCCGCTTCGCTGAAAGGAAACGCTCTCGGCGTCACTGCTTTCCAGTCCTCAAGCTGGTCCTTCCAATGTGGATTTGTGGGAATGCCTGACTGGCCAAGAGTTATCCCATGTTGCGTCTTATCCCAATCGCTAGCGTCCGCGATCAAACGCATCGAGACAGACGCGCCAACATTCACCGTTGCCGCCAAGCCACTGCTTCCATTTTGTGGAAATGGCGGAATCGTGAATTGCAAACCAATTAAAGGCGCTGCTGCCAGGGGATGCTGGAAGCGTACCTTGACCATCTCTCCCCACTTCCATCTGGTTTCATCTTCGCCAAGGTTCCTTGTGAGAACTGTGCGCGCATCTTCATGCGTGACGCGCAACAGGGCGGCGTAACTGCTGAACTCTTTAGGCAGCCACTCCTTCGGTTGCTCCGTCATCAGCCGATCGATGGTAGTGTCAAAGTTGGACCAGCCGTAAATCCTGAACAACTCCTGGCCGAGCGCGGCGTTCAATACTCGGTTACGAAAGGCGATACGCATCTGGGCCAACATCGGCGCTACTCGAGAATCGGCGGTTACTTGTCCATCCCATTTCTCGAAGGCGTCCAATGTTTCAGCAAGCTTCGCATCGGCCGGAGTCAATGTTGGTCGCAAGAGTTTTGCACTCTGCCGGGCAAAGGAAACGTGGCCGATGGAATAGACATCGCCAAGGATCCGGCGAAAGTCATCCGCCGACAGCTTTGGTTTTTCGTTCAGCAAATCGTGAATCCGGCGCGCACGGTAAGGCTGCGCCCAATGATGTGTAACGAAGTAAGGATAGTCTGTGCCGACAATGCGCTGATTTGCCGTAAGAATGATGCCTGACGGCGGATCAAAAAGCTGTGGCAACTTGTTGGTTGGGACAAAGCTGACCCAGTCGCCTGCGTCTGTTTCTCCGTCGTAAGGCAAACTGCCATCGCCTTGCTTTCGAACTGGCACGACGCCGGCAACGTGATAACCGATGTGTCCGTCGACGTCGGCGTAGACAATGTTTTGAGCCGGCGCTGTAAAAGAAGTAAGCGCGGCGGAAAACTCTTTCCAGTTACGAGCGCGACTGATCAAATAAGACGAATCCGAAATGTTTAGTTTTGGATCGAGCGCGGTCCAACGAAGTGCGTAGCGTTTTCCTGTTTGTTCGAAAATGATAGGACCGTGACGCGTGACGGTCACGTCGTGATTTACGATGTCCGTCGATAAATCTGCAAAACCTTTGCGCACCTTGATCTCTTCGCGACGTATCTCCGCTTCGCGCCAGCCCGAGGGCGTTTGATAACGCTTTGGGTTGGCAGGGTCAAACTTCTCGAGATAAAGATCCTGGACGTCGGCCCCAACATTGGTCATTCCCCATGCGATTCTGTCGTTATGCCCAATTACTACGCCGGGAAGACCCGGGGCGGTTACGCCCGCGACTCGAACACCGGGCGCGCTCAGATGGACCATGTGCCAGATGGGAGGCGCCGAGGCATTCAAATGCGGATCATTCGCGAGCAGAGGCTTTCCAGTTACCGTACGTTTCCCGCTCACCACCCAGTTGTTACTGGCGGCCAGTCCTTCTGCGTAAAAACCAACCCGAGCGAGCGCGTGATCAGCAGTTTCCTGATGTTTCGCGAGCGCGGCGACTGTGTCTCTGCTCGGCAACCCAGAGCGTAACGGCATTGAAGTAGTAGGTGGTTTCGTGGTGTCTTTACCAACCACGATCACATCGATCGGTGAAAACTCAGGCATTAGCCCGGCACGTTTTTCGGCCGGTAAACTTGCAAGCGCGTCTCGCATCACGTCGAGCCGCCAGGTGGAAGACAAAGCTTCGTGAAAAAGTTTCACCACGAGCAGGGAATCGGCAGGCGTCCAGGGCTTTGGTTTGTACTGCAGGATCTGAAATTCCGGGGGCAGACTCTTGGCATCAACCGAAGCGATATACGCGTTGACGCCTCGGGCATACGCCTCGAGGAAGGCACGAGCTTGAGCTGACGCTTGCGCGACTTCAGCTTCAGCAACCTGTGCGAAGCCGAGTGTTCGGTGTTGCTTGTCCTGTTCGAGGGCAACGTTGTTTGGTCCAGCGGTTAAGACCTCAGCCAGCTCTCCGCGTTCAGTGCGGCGGAAGAGGTCCATCTGCCACAGTCGATCGTTGGCGGTGACGTAGCCCTGTGCGAAAGCAAGATCCTCGTCATTGCGGGCTGCGATGTAAGGGATGCCACGCTCATCTCGCCTGATGCTTACGGGCTCGCGCAAGCCGGCAAGTTGCACTGTGCTGTTGTTTACCGCAGTTGCTTGCTGCGCTGAGACATACGACCGTGACGGCAGGACGCCGGTAGACGAAATGATAAAGATGAGGATTGTTAGTACGACTGCGAAGCGGAATCTCATCGGAGAACCTCAGCTATGGGATTTGTCGCGAGATATTAGCATGAGCCGCGGTTAGTTTTAATTAGCTCAACGATGAAGCAAAATGGCGATCTTAGCTTTCTCGAGAATGCGAGAACCGCCCGAGAACTCGTATCACCCACTAATTCAGCGCTAACCCGGGATGCGTTGACCTCATAGATCCAGATAGCTACAATCGCGGCCAATGAGAATTAAGATAGCTTCGATGGCTCGACTGCTGTTGGTGCCAGCTTGTCTGTCGGCTTTGGTATCAATAGCCAACGCACAGCAGCGCCCGCTCCTCACGGAAGATGTCGACATCATTCCCCCCGGATCGGTACGAATCGAAACTGGGTTGGATTTTCTACAAGGAGCGAAATTCCCGGCTTCCGGGTTGACCGGCGATCTCACTCGCGTCGGCGTTATCGGTATCAACATCGGCTTCGCGCCAAATATTGAAATTCAAATTGAAGGGGTGGCCCAAAACTTTTTGAGCATTAACTCACGCGTGCCATCCGCGATTCCTCTGGAACTTGCGCCAGGCGCAAACTCCGCAAACGACACCGGCGACTTCATTCTTGCGACCAAGATCAAATTGCGCAGCGAGACGAAAAAAGGCCCGTCGCTTGGCTTTCGTTTCGGAGTGCAACTACCGAATTCGAGTCAGGGGCGCGGCATCGGACTGAATCAGACAAACGCTTTCGGTTCGATACTTGTCGGCAAGAAGTTTGGCCGTGACGGCCGCTTCAATACCTTCGGCAATCTCGGCATAGCAATCCTCTCTGCGCCGACACAGTTGTTCACACAAAACGATGTGGTCACTTACGGCGCGGCGGGAATCTTTCGCATCAACAAACAGTTCAGCGTCGCCGGCGAAGTAAACGGTCGTGCCAACACGAGGCCCGGTGATGGCCCACTCGGCACCGAATCGCAAGCCGAAGCTCGACTGGGAATGCAGATCCGCGCCTCCGGCCTGCGCTTTGATTTCGCCGGCATAAAAGGTCTCACGCGCTTCACACATGATAGCGGTGTGACGGTCGGCGTTACCTACGACAGTCCTTCCATCTTTGCTCCCGCAAAATAAGTAGGGCAGGCATTCCTGCCTGTCGAAGAATCCAAACAGGCTTGGTTTGGTCGGAACAGGATCCTTGTCAACCTGTGACAGACAGGAATGTCTGTCCTACTCAAGAATTGCACGTGTAGCTGAAACATGTTTGACTGTTGCGCTTGGAGTGTGACGGATTGAATTCTGATTTCGGCAGCCGAAGACTTCTGATTGCTTGTCACTCGTCACTTGTGACTTCCCATATGTTTGACTGGTTAACAGCAATAGGAACCTGGCTGGAGCAATACGTAATCAGCCTGCCGATTTACTACGCCGCGCCGGCGATGGTTTTAATCGGCGCGCTCGATTCATCTTTATTATCACTTCCGGAAATCAACGACTACCTGGTTGTCGGGCGCTGTTACAAATATCCGAGCGCAGTGTTTTACTTTCCGCTTTTTGCCGCCGGCGGTTCGGTCCTCGGATGCTGGCTGCTTTATACGATCATGCGCCGCGGTGGCCAGGCACTTTTGCGAAAGCGTTTCAAACCAGAACGCATACAAAAGGTTGAGCGGGCCTACGCGCGTTTTGGATTCCTGGCGATTGCAATACCCGCAATACTGCCCCCGCCTTTGCCCTTCAAAATATTTGTGGCGACCGCGGGAACTCTCGAATACCCCCGTTGGAAGTTTTTGCTTACGGTGATGATTGCACGGTCGTTTCGCTACTATGTAGAGGGAATACTGGCGGTGTTTTATGGACGGCGGGTGTTGTTGTTTATGAAGGACAACGGATTAGTCGTCCTGATGATTGTCGGCGCTGTGGTTGTGACCGGCGTCCTCATCTATGTCTTAGTGAACCGTTGGCGAGCGAAGAAAGCAGCCCGCGCTTAGAACGTGCCTTTTCGTGGGTAGCCTCAGGTCTCCGCGCCAACGGCGCGAAATGCGAAAGCCTGGGGCAGCGCCCCAGGAAGGGGCCCGTGAATGTTTGGAGCGCTGAAGGCGCGAAATTCCCGGAGTGTCAGCATAAACAATTGTGATCACCGCAGTGAAGAACATTTCGCGCCTTCAGCGCTGAGTAGTTTTACTTTGTCCACACCTGGGCCGTTGGCCCATGCTATTACATTTCGCGCCGTTGGCGCTGAAGCCTAAATCTCGATCCACGATCGATTAACCGCCGGAAGGGCACTCATTCTTTTGCTTCTGCTAAACAATAAGATCACGGGTGGGCTGGCACGTCTTTCGGAATATTTCATCGCCCTCGGACCTTTCGGGCTCTTTGCCGTTGCCTTACTCGACTCGACCTTCGTGCCGCTGCCCAGCAGTGTCGATGCGTTGATGATTCTTCTCACCACAGCCAACCCGCGCTGGATGGTGATCTACGCTTTAATTGCTACTGCCGGATCCACGATTGGCTGCGTTATTCTCTATTCAATCTCGAAGCGTGCCGGTAGCCGTGCACTGCGAAAGTTCTCGCCCGCCAAACAAAAAAGAGTCAAGGAATTGATCGATCGCTACGACGTGCTTTCCGTACTGGTCGCGTCTCTCATGCCGCCGCCGTTTCCTTTCAAATTGTTTGTAGTCAGCGCCGGCGTGTTTCGTTTCAGCCTTACTCGCTTCGCGATTGCGATTATTTGCGGCCGGTTGTTTCGGTTTTTGCTGGAAGGATATCTGGCTATTCGATATGGCGCGCAGGCGAAAGAGGTGCTGGCGAAATACTATCCCTGGATCGGACTGGGATTAGTTGTGGTGATCATCGCCGTCTTCCTTATAAGAAGGTCAGCCAAGCGAAGGAAGAACCGGAGCGCTGAAGCGATGTAAAGCAAACTGTCAGTTTGCTGATGCTTGCAAAAGAGGTCTGCTTAAGCTTCCTCGTTCCTCCTCCGCGAGGTCCGCAAACTAACAGTTTGCGTTACGACGGGGCGCCTAAACCCCGGCGACCAATGGCAGGAGTTGCGGCTGCGGACCCGGTTCTGGGGGTTTTGCTGGCGGAAACTCAAACTTTCGCGCTGATGCAAGGTCTTGAATGCCGTGTTCCTCGAGCCGGCTTAACAGGTGCAGAAAAACCTCCGCGGTCGCGAGTGCGTCACTACCGGCGCGATGGCGTTGAAAGATGGGAATGGAAAAATGTTCGGCCACGGTATCAAGACGATAGTTATTCAAGCCGGGAACGACACGTCGCGAAAGCGTGACGGTGCAAAGGTGCGTATTGATCATTCGGTGGCCCGGATACACGCGTGAGATTTCGTGGTTGAGGAAGTTGGTATCGAAAGGTGAATTGTGGGCGATCAACACGGCGTCTTTGACAAACTCCAACCACCGCGGAGCCACTTCAGCAAAGACAGGCGCCGCTTTTACCATATCGTTGTTAATGCCTGTCAACGCCATCACAAAGCGAGGAATAGGAATTTCAGGGTTTACCAAAGCCACAAACTCATCGACGATTCTTCCACCGCTAATTCGGTAAGCTCCGAGTTCGATGATGCGGTTAGGAGGAAGCTTGGCGCCTGTGGCCTCAACGTCGACTACCACGAAATCGAGTTCGCGTAGTAAGTGCGTTTCGAAATCATGAGCCTGCAGCTCGACAGTTTTGCCGTCGATGATTCTGAACCGTCGATCGTCCCTTACCAGATCGCCGATGAGTTGGCCCGCGAGTTCTTCGTCAATGTGAGATACTTTGAAAACCACATCGACAATTTGTGAGGCTTCAGCGCGGCCACCAGACAGTCGCAGCAAGTCGATCGTTTCCTGGACCAGCATTGAGTCGGAGACGAGGTTTGAATATGGCGGCATTGGCCGCGATTGTAGCACGATAAAGTAGGACAGACATTCTTGTCTGTCACACTCTGGCCAGGGTCACGCGAGACGTAAGAGGACAAGAACGTGCGAGCAGAAGAAGTAATCCAAAAATTTCGAAATACGGGCGCGCTGCTGGAAGGACATTTTGTATTGACGAGTGGTTTGCATAGCGCCGTGTACTTGCAATGCGCGCTCGTGTTGCAGCATCCACACGAAGCGGAGGAGTTGGGCCGCGCGATCGCGCAACAGTTTGAGGAGAGAAGTATTAAGCTCGTCGCGGCTCCTGCGATCGGAGGCTTGGTGATTGGACACGAAGTGGCAAAGGCGCTCGGGGCGCGTTTCATCTGGACCGAACGCGAGAGGGGAATGATGTCTTTACGCCGCGGTTTTACTGTCGCTCCAGGGGAAAGAACACTGGTGGTCGAAGATGTGGTGACAACGGGCGGCTCAACGAGGGAAACAATTGAGGCACTTAAAGCTGCAGGCGCTGACGTTGTGGGCGCGGCTTCGATTATCGACCGCTCATCCGGCGAAGCTGACGTTGGTGTTCCACGGATGGCGCTGGCAACGCTAAATGTGGCATCAGTTGAGCCGGCGGTTTGTGAAGCGTGTAAGCGTGGTGAGTCGGCTATCAAGCCCGGGAGCAGGAAACAGTAGAGCAGGAGGCAGCGGCAAGGGCGGTAGGCAGAAGGCAGATTTTCCATTTCTCATTTGTCATTTTTCATTTGGCCAGCACGGGCTCGAACGTCCCGGTCCGGCTAAGGCATTGTTTTCCCAACCGGGCGATGGCAAATGAACAATTAGAAATGACAAATGAGAAATGGAAAATTTCCTCTCTGATCTACAAATCGATCACTCCAAAATGAACTTTAAACTCACTCTCCAGTACGACGGCACAGACTTTCACGGCTGGCAGATGCAGCCGGCGTTGCGCACTGTGCAGGGCGAGTTGACCGCGGCGCTTTCGCTAATCGACGGGCGAGATGTTGTGGTTCACGGTTCAGGCAGAACGGACGCGGGCGTGCACGCCGAGGGTCAGGTCGCAAGTGTGGTCATGCAAAAGGAAATTATTCCGGTAAAGCTTCGCGCGGCGATTAATGGAAATGTCGGGAAAGACTTACGCGCCGTTGAAGTTGAAACTGCCTCGGAAGATTTTCACGCTCGTTTTTCAGCACTCGAGAAAACCTATCGCTATCGTGTGGTAACGGGTCAAGTGATTTCTCCATTCTGGGTCCGCTATGCGCTCCAGGAGGCGCGCGCGCTCGACCTCGAACTAATGAGAGAAAGCGCGCAGCTTTTTTTAGGCACGCACGACTGGACAGCCTTCTCGTCAGTCCAAACCGACTCAGAAAACAAAACGCGAACGGTCAAAGACGTCACGATCAAAGAGGTCTCGGATGATCGGACTCGTTCGCGCATCCTTGAATTGACCATTAGCGCGGATGGTTTTCTTAGGTACATGGTGAGATCCATCGTGGGAACTTTGTTGGCTGTCGGAAGAGGTGAGATGGACACGAAGCTGGTGAAGCAAACGATTGATGAAGGCGATCGTTCGCTCGTGGCGGCCACCGCACCGGCTTGCGGGCTGACACTGGTTTCGGTGCGATATGAAGGCGACGAACGCCCCATCCACTAACGAGCTTGTGTGAAGACGTCGCGCTAAGACCTTATTTTCAAACAGAGCTAATGCAGATGTTACCGACCTCACTGCGTAGTTGGAGACATCGCCATTGACATGCCTAACGCTTGAAGGAAGAATGTTCACATGCTTTCTGACTTTACGGGACTCGTAAAAAGCGGCAGCGCCGAGGACCGTTTACTGGGTTCAATCAAATGGGAGCGCTTGCCCCGTCACGTTGCGATCATTATGGATGGCAATGGACGATGGGCCGCGCAAAGAGGTCAACCGCGAATCGCCGGCCATCGAGCGGGGGTGGAAGCAGTGCGCGCAGCGGTAGATACCGGCGCGCGCCTTGGTCTCGGCGCGCTAACTCTATATGCGTTCTCAACGGAAAACTGGAAGCGACCGCGTTACGAAATTGACGCGCTGATGCGCATGCTGCGCCGCTACCTGCGTCTCGAACTCGATGAGATAGATAAACAGAACATTCGATTTCAGACGATAGGCCGCACAGGTGCATTAGCGAAGAATGTACGTCTCGAGATCGATAAGGCCACCGAGCGCACAGCCAAGAATAGCGGCATGGTTCTCGCCGTGGCTTTGAACTATGGAGGCCGCGCTGAAATCGTTGATGCCTCTCGCGCCGCGGTGCGCCGTTTGATCGACGAAGGACACGCACCCGATGAACTGACAGAAGAACGCATCGCCAATGAGCTATACACGCGGACGATGCCTGACCTGGATTTACTCGTTCGAACCAGCGGCGAATTGCGAATATCGAACTTTCTGCTGTGGCAAGCCGCTTACAGCGAGATTTATGTCACCGAGACTTTGTGGCCTGACTTTCGGCGGCTGCATCTGCTCGAGGCAATCGTTGATTATCAACAGCGCGATCGGCGATTTGGGGGGCTGAAGCTGGTGGCGAATGAATGAAAAATTTCAAGCATCGAGGCAAATTTGGCGATGCATTTCGTTGGCTGGTCGGACGTAGGCAACTCGCCTATAATCAGAGGGAAAAGAGCGTCAGGTATGAAGGTATTTATTAGCCATTCGAGCGAAACAACGGACTTAGCCAGGGAGCTAAGCGAAGCGCTGACGCGAGCTGGGCTCGAAGCATGGAACCATGAGCAAGAGATCTTACCGGGAGACAATTGGGCGAAAAAAATCGGGCAGGCACTGGACGAGTCACAGGCGATGGTCGTGCTGCTCTCACCCGGCTCTCTTGACTCAACCACGGTGCGCCGAGAAATCGAATATGCCCTGGGCCGGAAGCAATTTAAGAATCGACTCATTCCAGTTTTCGTTGGCTCCGAGAAAGAACTTGACCTTCAGAAACTCCCTTGGATACTTAGTCATTTAAACGTGATCAAGTTGCCAGCTTACGACAAACAAGAGGAGGGCATTAACCGGATTACTGAGGCCCTTCAAGCCGTAGCTTAGCTCAGAGTCACGGAGAGATGGTATCCCTTCCGAACGAAGTCTTCCTTTCACACTCCAATTTGGATCGGCAATTCGCAACAGCAGTTGCTGAGGTTTTGCGCAGACACGGGGTTCCAATTTGGTATAGCGATGTAAACCTTATTGGCGCGCAGCAATGGCACGACGAAATTGGCGCAGCGTTGAAGAGATGTGATTGGCTGGTAGTTCTGCTCACGCCAAATTCAGTAGAATCGATTTGGGTGAGACGAGAAGTCATGTTTTCGCTTCACGATCGTCGTTACGATAAAAAGATCGTTCCGGTTCTTTATCGACCCTGCGACTACGATCAACTTTCCTGGACCTTGTCCTTACTGCAGACTGTTGATTTCACCCAAGGCTTCGAAGAAGGATGTCGGGCGCTTCTAAGAATATGGGGTATTGGGTACAAGCCTCCGGCGTAGTTAGTTTTTACTTCAGAACGAATCTGTAGAGAACGAATGTCACGAATCCTAACCGCCGTTGTGGTCCTACCTTTTCTAATCGCATCAATTCTAATCCCCGTTCTGGCGCCGTTGTTCGTGGTTATGGCGGCGGCGGCGATGGTGTTTGGCCTTTACGAGTTTTACGTTCTGGCCAAGAAGAAGGGCATGCAGCCGGACGTGGTCGCGGGATACCTGGCGAGCGCGGCTTTGTTTACGATCTTTTATTTCGCGAACCGCACGTCGATGCCGGAACGACTGGACCTGCAATCAATCGTACTCGTATTAATCCTTCTGACGATCGGGACGCTGGTTGCCGCAATGCTTCGAGGCGCGCCGTTTGAAAAAATGCTGACATCCTCCGGAGCAACGATCCTTGGTGTGCTCTATGTGGTTCTGCTTGGTGGACATCTGGTGGCAGTGCGCATGGGCTTTCCAACGGAGTTGTCGTCTGACCTGTTGTCGTTTTTCTTTCTGGTGCTGATGGGGTCGGACATCGGGGCCTATTACGTAGGCAGAGCAATCGGCAAGCATAAGTTGGCGCCGGGAATCAGTCCTGGCAAGACGTGGGAAGGAGTCGCGGGCGGACTAGCGGCGGCGCTGAGTTTGTCGGCGGTAGCACATTTTTGGTTTTTTCCGGAGCTGCCGTTGAAGTGGGCGCTTCCACTTGCCGCTGTTATGACTGTGCTCGGCATACTCGGTGATCTGACGGAGAGCGCGCTGAAACGGGGCGCTGGCGCGAAGGATGCGGCGAAGATTTTACCGGGACATGGCGGTGTGCTCGATCGTTTGGATAGCTTGCTCTTCAATGCGCCGCTCCTCTACTATTTTGCCCATCTTTACTTTAGTGTGTAGGGGGCAGTAGCCCGACCGTTAGGGAGGGCGTTGAATCTGTCAGGTTCACCAACGCCCTCCCTAACGGTCGGGCTACCGCCCCGTTAACGGGACTACTACCATTTAAGCCATGACTACAAAAAAAATTGTGATCGTCGTTATCAGCATCGTGGTTGGTCTGGGCCTGATCGTCACCATCTTTGCTGTTGGCATCGTCGGCATCGCCCTTTACAAAATTGGCAACAGCGAAGCAGCAGAAACTGCCAGAACGTTTTTGCGTAATAACGAGCGTTTGAAACAGGACATTGGTGAGGTTAAGGATTTTGGCAGCTTAGTTACTGGGAACATCGACATTAAAAACCGGGACGGGAACGCAACAATCAATATCAAAGTTATCGGCGAACGTGAGGAGGTCAACGCCAGCGTCGACCTCGCGTATCGAGATGGACAGCCGTGGCGTGTCACTGGCGCCTCCTACAAAAATGACGCTGGCCAGACTGTCGAATTATTCAACCCTTATGAGGGTAGAAAACGTGTTCCCAAGTTAGCAGCTTAGCTTAGCGGCAAAGTATGAGTACCGACCGCAGTCCCAAAGGAATAGCCATCCTCGGCTCAACCGGCTCCATCGGCTGCAACACGTTGCGCGTGGTGGAGTCGTTAGGCTCCGAACAATTCCGCGTCGTCGCTTTGGGCGCGGGCCAGAACGTAAAGGCACTGGCCGATCAAATTGCCCGGTACCTCCCTGAACTTGTCTCGGTCGAGACTGAAGAAGCGGCGCACGACCTACGCGTCCTACTCGTCGAAAGAAACATAGACCTTCCGAGAATCATCGTTGGCGAATCAGGGTTAATTGAGATCGCCACGCATCCGCAAGCCGACACAGTAGTCTCTGCCACCGTCGGGGCCATCGGCTTTGTGCCAACTCTCCGTGCGCTCGAAGCCGGGAAGCGTGTTGCACTCGCCAATAAAGAGACTTTGGTGATGGCAGGTGAGCTGATGACTCGTGCGGCGCGAGCTTCAGGCGCGGAGTTGTTGCCGGTTGACTCGGAACACAACGCGCTGCATCAATGCCTCCGCGGAGAAGAGCGATCCGAAGTTCGCCGGATAGTTCTTACGGCCTCCGGCGGGCCGTTTCGCACGAAAACGCTGACAGAGATGCGCGAGTCGAGCGTTTCGGAAGCCCTTCGTCACCCGACCTGGAGCATGGGCGCCAAGATCACGATCGATTCGGCAACCTTAATGAATAAAGGCCTCGAGGTGATTGAGGCGCATTGGTTGTTTGGCTTCCTGCCCGATCAAATCGGCATCGTGGTTCATCCTGAATCGGTGGTACATTCGATGATCGAGTTAGTCGATGGCTCGGTAATCGCGCAGATGGGCGTCACGGATATGCGCCACGCGATTCAGTATGCACTTACATATCCCGAGCGGCATGCATGCGAACTTCCGCCATTGGATTTGACCGCAATGTCGGCGCTTCATTTTGAGCCTCCCGACCTGGAACGTTTCCCGTGTATCGCCTTGGCCTATCGTGCCTTGCGGGAAGGCGGCACACTACCGGCGGCGATGAATGCGGCGAACGAAGAGGCTGTGCAGGCTTTCATAGATGAACGAATCTGCCTCACCGACATTCCCCGGGTCATCGAAGCTGTGATGGATAACCATCAGACCCGACCAGCCACAGAGCTTGCTACAGTGCTCGAAGCCGATGCTTCAGCGCGCTTGCTTGCGCGTGCGGAGATCGAAGGATCTGCGCCAGCCTCACATCTTGCAAAAAAGGCAGTCTAGTTTAATGTAATAAGTGTGAGGTAGCTCGGTCACGCGGAGCGATCTCATTAGCTGTTACTTCAGCTTCTTCGCCAGCCCGTTGGCCGAAAACCCGGTTTGACTGCTTTTAGAGCCCCGCGTAAACTCGATTCCGGCAACCCGGTTAAGGCTTTGGCATCTAAACCGACTTCGCTCAGAACCTTGCTGGGACGAGATAGGAAAGAGATTTAATGACTGTTCTTACAAGTATCTTCGCTTTCATTGGAATCCTCGGGGCGGCTGTAGTAATTCACGAGTTTGGCCACTTCTTAGTCGCAAAACTATTCAAAATCCGAGTAGAGACCTTCTCCGTCGGCTTTGGCCCGCGTCTTTTCGGCATGAAGTGGGGTCATACCGACTATCGTCTCTCCGCTATTCCGCTCGGTGGTTACGTGAAGCTTGGAGGCGATGAATCAAATGCGCCTATTGAAGGGGCGGGCGCGACGGACATTCCGCCTGAAGAGCAGTTCAATCTGCGGCCGCGCTGGCAGCGAATTCTGGTGGCGCTCGCAGGCCCGGTGATGAACATCCTGACGGCACTCGCGATTCCTTTTGCCGGCGCCTTAATGTATGGAGTACCGGTATCACCCGCGCCAATCGTTAGCTACGCTCCGGCGAACGGAAGCGCGCAGAAGGCGGGCATGCAGCCCGGTGATCGCATTGTTTCCTTCAACGGTACTGAGAATCCCGAGTGGGACACAATTCGCGGCGACGCACTCCTGTCTCCCGGTCAACCCTTGCCGTTGGTCGTCGAACGCAACGGCCAACGCGTCCCGCTCACGATTACTCCGACACTGCGCACAGAAGACGGAGAACCGGCGGGCGATCTCGATCTTGTCCCGGACAATGGCGGCTATCCGGTAATCATTCGCGATGTGATAAAAGATGCGCCTGCGGGCGAGGCAGGCCTCCAACCCGGCGATCGCATCTTGGCCATAAACGGACAAACAGTTCGGAGCGCCGAACATATTTCTTCTTTCATCCGCGAGCATCGCGGGCAGCCGATCACCCTGACGGTGGGGCGTAACGCACAGAAGCTCGACCTTACTGCAACTTCTCGACGTCTGCCCGATGGCACGGAAAGGCTCGGAATTATCCCTGCCGACGATTTCCCACTTCAACGGCCGAGCATCGGCCTGGCAGCCGCGTATGCGGTCCGCTCAAACCTGCAGCTAATGCGGCTAACCGGCAAAGCTCTGGGCCAGTTCTTTACCGGACAACGTTCCGCACGCAATACGCTGTCGGGTCCGGTTGGAATCTATAAGGCTGCGGCGACGTCAGTAGAGAGATCTGGTTGGGCCGGATTTTTTACTATGCTGGGGTTTTTGAGCCTGAATCTTGGAGTGTTTAATTTGCTGCCGATTCCGGTGCTCGATGGCGGCGCTATCTTCCTGCTGCTAATCGAAAGCGTGCTGGCAATCGTCGGGCTGAAGTTGTCGATGCGGATTCGCGAGAGGATTCAGCAAGTCGGTTTTGTAATGGTGATTCTATTGATGGTTTTTGTAATCACGAATGACATTTTGAAATTCACACCACTTGGCGGCAGCAGCGAAAGTCCGCCTGCGGCGTCAACGCCGGCGAAGTAATAGTCCAAAGTCCAATGTCCAGAGTCCAAAGTCCAAAGTCGAAGACCTTCGTTAATGATCTTTGGGGTAGAAACATTGGAAGCTTCCCGCGCGACGTGGCGAAAACGACTTTGGACATTGGACTAATTGATTTATGAGAAAGTCGAAAGCGGTTCAGATTAAGCATCTTCAGATTGGCGGTGGCGCGCCCGTGGTGATTCAGTCTATGACCAAGACGGACACTGCTGACGTCAACGGCACAGTCGCCCAGATTGAATCGATGGTGAGCGCGGGCTGCGAAGTTGTGCGTCTGGCAGTTCCGGACAACGACGCGGCTATCGCGCTGAAAGAGATTCGCAAGCGCGTGCCTGACGTGCCCCTCGTAGCCGATATTCATTTTCATTACAAACTTGCCCTGTTGGCGCTCGAGGCCGGCATCGATAAGCTTCGACTTAACCCGGGAAACATTGGCAAGCACGAGCGCATCGTCGAAGTGGTTCGTGCAGCGCAGGCTCAGAAAGTGCCCATTCGCATTGGCGTAAACGGTGGTTCGTTAGAGAAAGACCTGCTGAAGAAATTTGGCACAGCCACACCGGAAGCGATGGTCGAGTCCGCTTTGCGGCACATCCGCATCCTCGAAGATCTTGGTTTCACTGACACCATAATTTCGCTCAAAGCTTCAGACGTCCATCGCACCGTCACTGCTTACCGGCTGCTGGCAGAGAAGGTCGACTATCCGTTTCACCTCGGCGTCACCGAGGCGGGAACCGCGTTTGGCGGCACCATCAAATCGTCTATTGGGCTGGGCATCCTTCTACACGAAGGCATCGGCGACACGATTCGTGTTTCGCTGGCCGCTGAGCCACAGGAAGAAGTCCGCGTGGCCTGGGAAATCGTTAAGTCGCTTGGTCTCCGAACGCGCGGCGTAACTGTTGTCGCCTGTCCGACTTGTGGCCGGCTGGACGTCGACAACTTCGTAGAGATCGTCACTGAGATCGAACGCCGGCTGGCCCATGTTGAGGAGCCACTGCATCTTTCCATTATGGGATGCGCGGTGAATGGTCCAGGCGAGGCCCACGATTCTCAATTGGGGGTCACGTTCGGACGCGGGGTCGGAATGATCTTCAAAGACGGCGTGCCGATGCGTAAAGTCGCCGGCGAAAATATTGTCGACGCATTCGTGATGGAGACCGAAAAGCTTCTGGGCGAGCTGGCCGCGAAAAAAGCCGTTGTCGAGCCTGAGCCCGAGCTGGTTACGATCAAGTAGTACCTCGTCTTTTCAAATTCTGCTAAACAACTACTCGTGATGGCGCGGCGGTGCCGGAGCTGCAGGCGACGGAGTTCGGTTAACCAGAAAGACCGAACGGATTTCAGCCTGGAGGGCCGGCAGATAGTAGCCGGTGGTCGTAGCGCAGCGAAGACCGCCGGTACACAAACACAAAGAGTTCCGCAACCCGGAGGGTTTCCCAGAAGCTCTGGCACCCCGTCGGGGTGCGATACACGACGCATCGCGTTCCGGTGGTCTTCGCTGCGCTACGACCACCGGCTACTATCTGGCAGCCCTCCAGGCTGCGACTTCTACAAATGCTTCTTGCCCTGGGTACAGGTCATGTATTTGAAATTCTGCTGACGCTCTTCGTCATGATGGCGGCGGCGAAAGTGATGGCGGAGGTTTTTGAACGTCTTCGCCAACCTGCCGTCGTCGGTGAAATTCTCGCCGGCGTTTTGATCGGACCGAGTGTCTTGGCGTGGATCAGGCCATCGGAGCTGACCAATACGCTGGCCGAGATTGGCATAATCTTCCTTCTTTTCGCAGTCGGGCTTGAGACTAAACCCAGGGACATCCTTCACGTTGGAAAAACGGCAGCCATTGTCGCCGTGCTCGGAGTAGTAACGCCGTTCGTGGCCGGCTACTTCGTCATGAGGGCCTGGGGCGGTAACAATGTAGAGGCACTCTTCATCGGCGCTGCGCTGGTGGCCACTTCGGTAGGCATTACTGCTCGAGTTCTCTCGAGCCTGGGACTTCTGAGCCTCGCCACCAGCCGCATCATTCTCGGAGCCGCAGTCATCGACGACATCCTGGGTTTACTCATCCTGGCGGTGGTCTCGAGCCTTGCGGCCGGCCAGATTGATTACCTGGAAATCGCGATTACGGCGGCACTTGCTGTTGGCTTCACGGTATTCGTCTCTTTAGTCGGTCCGCCTGTGCTGAATCGAATGACGCCGCGCGTCGAGAATCTCCGCATCAATGAATCCTTGTTCGCTTTCGCTCTATTGCTTTGTCTCGGCTTGTCAGTAGCGGCAAGCTTCATCGGCGTCGCCGCGATCATCGGCGCGTTTCTCGCGGGGATGGCTTTGGCGGAAGCGACCGAGGGTAATGAAGCTATGCATCGACAAATGAACGGCGTCACAGAGTTTCTGGTGCCGTTTTTCCTCGTCAACATCGGAATGCAGGTCCAGCTTAATGTTTTTCGCGATCCGTCCACGATTCTACTGACGGTGGTCATCACGCTTCTGGCGGTGGTAACGAAACTTGTCGGCGGTGGCGCCGGTGCCATTCACCTTGGCTGGCGGCGTGCAGCACAAGTCGGAGTTGGCATGGTCCCACGCGGAGAAGTCGGCATCGTGGTGGCCCAGATTGGTTTGGGGCTGGCGGTTATTTCTGATTCGTTGTTTGCGGTTGTATTGTTTATGGCCGTTGCGACAACTTTGATTGCGCCACCGTTCCTCAAGTTGTTGTTTGCGGCAGACTCGACGAAGGCAAATGAATGATGGGAACACATTGGGTCATGCGAGCGGTAGCGAGCTGGTATCAGAACCGGAAGCGGATAGCGACCGGGTCGGCCTAGAGAAACAGACGAGTGGGAGCTTACCTCATGGCCAAGTCATGAGATTAGGAGCGATAAATCTCAGCGTCTCATGTTATCTGTTCGAGCCTGGAATCAACGCGGACCCAGTCGCTGCCGAGGCTGTGTGAAAACTGAAGGTACGAGTGAATAACGCTGAAAGCGTTCGCTAGCTCAGGGTTGCGCTTTGGCAACCCTGGGAAAGAGGCATTCATTTTTAGAAGACGCAACTCTGAAGGAGTTGCGTCGCCATTCGCCAAACGCAAGCAGCGCAACTC
>Ga0190270_10000469_pt1 | contig 17640 bp, 10 predicted proteins | sample Popmic320T_FD_133748 | JGI IMG/M metagenome (GOLD analysis project Ga0190270, IMG submission 133748) | Populus adjacent soil microbial communities from riparian zone of Weber River, Utah, USA - 320 T | ecosystem: Environmental > Terrestrial > Soil > Riparian zone | place: USA: Utah | collected...
ATCACCGAGAGTGTCCGCAACTGGGTGTCGAAGCAGGGCATCGGCTCGGGCATGTTGACGCTGTTCTGCCGCCATACCTCGGCCTCGCTGCTCATCCAGGAAAACGCCGCGCGTGCGGTGCGGAGTGATCTCGAGAAATTCTTCGACGAGCTCGCGCCCGAAGGGGCGGACCTCTACGAACACGACGACGAAGGGCTGGATGACATGCCGGCGCATCTCAAGACGGCGCTCACCCAGGTGCAACTCAACGTACCGGTGATGGATGGCCGCCTGATGCTCGGCACGTGGCAGGGGATATACCTGTTCGAACATCGCGCACATCCCTCTGTGCGCGAAATCGTGCTACATCTTGCCGGAGAGTAGCGCGGGTAACCTGGCTCTCCTGGGCCATACTTTCTGGGGGACGGATGAGTCTCAAGGTCAATCGTCGCCATTTCGTGGCTGGCGCGGGCGCTGCTTTGTCCGTGGCCGCCGCTCGCAAAACTTTCGCCGGCATTCCGTCGGATGAAGCCTGGGCGCGCGCCGCCGATATCGCTCGCAAGGTAAGCCCTCCTGTCATTCCAGCGCGACTCTTCCGGATCACGGACTTCGGTGCGCGCGCGGATGGCACCACTCTCAACACCGACGCCATTGCCAGGGCCATTGCCGCTTGCGCGCGTGAGGGCGGCGGTCGCGTCGAAGTGCCGGCCGGCAGATTCCTGACCGGGGCGATCCGTCTCAAGAGCAATGTGGATCTGCATGTGTTCGAAGGTGCGACGCTACTGTTCGATCCCAATCCCTCGAGCTATCCCATGGTGTTCACACGCTGGGAAGGCATGGAGCTCATGAACTACTCGCCGCTGATTTACGCGCACGGCGAAAAGAACATCGCGATCACCGGCAAGGGCACGCTGGACGGCCAAGGCAGCGACAAAAACTGGTGGGCCTGGAAGGGGCCGTGGGGCGGCACCACGCCCTACGGCTGGAAAGAAGGCATGCCCGACCAGCGTCCGGCGCGCAAGAAGCTCTTCGACATGGCCGAGGCCGCCGTACCGGTCAAGGACCGCGTGTTCGGCGACGGCTCGTTGCTGCGTCCGCCGTTCATCCAGCCCTACGCCTGCGAGAACGTGCTGATCGAAGGTGTGCGCCTGCGCAATTCGCCCTTCTGGAACGTTCATCCCGTGATGTGCAGGAACGTGATCCTGCGCGGCGTGGATATCTTCGGCCACGGCCCTAACAACGACGGCGTGGACCCGGAGTCCGTGGATCACATGCTCATCGAGGATTGCTCGTTCGACACCGGGGACGACTGCATCGCTGTGAACTCGGGACGCAATGCCGATGGGCGGCGACTCGCGACGCCGTCGCAGAACATCCTGGTGCGCAACTGCCGCATGAAGGAGGGCCACGGCGGGGTGGTCGTGGGCAGCCAGATCTCCGGCGGCGCGCGCTGGGTGTTCGCGGAAAACTGCCGCATGGACAGTCCCGACCTCTGGTATGCGATCCGCTTCAAGAACAACGCGCTGCGCGGCGGGCTGCTCGAGAACTTCTATTACCGCGACATCGACGTCGGGCGGGTGGGGCGTGCCGCCATCACCTGCGATTTCAACTACGAAGAGGGCGCAAACGGGCCGTTCATCCCGCAGTTGAAAAACATCGTGGTTGAACGACTGCGGGTGAAGAACGCGGTGAGAGTGCTGGATTCACAGGGCCTGCCACAGGCGCCGGTCAACGACATCACCATCCGCGACAGCGAATTCGGCGGCGTCACCCAGCCGAGCATCATCAGGCACACGCGCGAGGTGCGACTCGAAAGAGTGCGGGTGAACGACAGACTGGTGCAGGAACTTTGAAGACGCTCGATGATCTGGACCATCTGCTTCGGACCTGGGCCAGCGCCTGAGCGGACGCTTGACTTGTCGATAGCAGGTGCTCACACTCCGCGCCCCATGATTTTCGCGCCTAACTTGTTGGTCCTATCGCTTAGCCTGCCCCACGCGGGACGGGAGGGTGTTGCCTAGAGTTTGAGCGCCAGTTTCGGGCTGCAAACTACCTGAAAGCCCCCTTCGGTCCTGCCGGAGGGGGCTTTTTCGTTTGGTCATTTGATTTGCCCGGGTGGCGCAACTGGAAGACGCGTCGGTCTCAGAAACCGGATGTTGTGAGTTCGAATCTCACCCCGGGCACCAATTTGCACCAGGAATTGAAGATAGCCGTGGCAATAGCGCCCCGGCTTTGTAAGGAGAAAGCCATCATGAAAGAGAAGTTCGAGCGCACCAAGCCACACATCAACATCGGCACCATCGGTCACGTCGACCATGGAAAGTCGACGTTGACGGCCGCTCTGACGAAGGTGATGGCGCAGTTGCACGGCGGAAAGCCGCTGTCGCTCGATGAGATCGACAGCGCGCCGGAAGAGCGCGACCGCGGCATCACGATCAACACCGCGCACGTGGAGTACGAGTCGGCGACTCGTCACTACGCGCACGTCGACTGCCCGGGCCACGCTGATTACGTGAAGAACATGATCACGGGCGCGGCGCAGATGGACGGCGCCATTCTCGTGGTGTCGGCCAATGACGGCGCCATGCCGCAGACGCGCGAGCACATCCTGCTGGCGCGCCAGGTTGGCGTACCGCACATGGTCGTGTTCATGAACAAGGCGGATCTCGTCGAGGATGCCGAGATGCTGGACCTCGTGGAACTGGAGGTCCGCGAGATGCTCAGCAAACACGGTTTCCCCGGCGCGGAGACGCCCATAGTTCGCGGCAGCGCGCTGCGTGCGCTCGAGGGCAGTCAGGATGCTCTGGGCGTGCCGGCCATCGTCAGGCTGGTGGCGGAGTTGGACCGTTACATCCCGCTGCCGGAGCGTGTCATCAACGCGCCGTTCCTGCTGCGTGTCGAGAACGTGTACACGATCTCGGGCCGCGGAACGGTGGTGACGGGCTGCATCGAACGCGGTGTAGTTCGTGTGAATGACGAAGTCGAGATCGTGGGACTCGGGCCGACGATGAAGACCACGTGCACGAGCATCGAGATCTTCCGTCGCTTCGTGGACGAAGGCCGTGCCGGTGACAACGCCGGGATCCTGCTTCGCGGTGTCAAGGCTGACGAAGTGGAGCGCGGCCAGGTCATCGCGGCGCCGGGCAGCATTACGCCGCACATTCGATTCGAGTGCGAGGTGTACGTGCTGACGAAGGAAGAAGGTGGCCGGCACACGCCCTTCATGAAGGGCTACGAGCCGCAGTTCTACTTCCGGACCACGGACGTCACGGGCGCCATCACGCTGCCGGAAGGCGTCGAGATGGTGATGCCGGGCGACAAGATGAAGGTGTCGGTCAAACTCTTCAGCCCCATCGCGGTGGAGTTGGGACAACGTTTTGCGATCCGCGAGGGCAACAAGACGGTCGGCGCCGGTAAAGTGTTGACGATCGATGCGTAGTCGGCGGGCGGGGGCGCAAGCTCTCGCCCGTTTTTTGTTACACGGCATTTTCCGACGGACAATTCCTACATCCCGCATCGAGCGACTGTTAGCAGTCGCGCGCGTACAGTGCAATCGAGACTTTTCCTTAAGCGCGCACAGGCTCGTTTAGTTCGACATGAGCGATGCAACCCTTCCGGTGCAAACTGCGCGATCCCCCGAAGTGCGTGCACCCGCATATATCGGGCCACTGATCCCGGCGCAGGCATGGCCAATGCGTTACGCGGCGGCGGTTGCGGTGGTCCTCGCCACCGTGGGGCTGCGCGTCATGCTGGCGCCCCTGTTAGGCACGCAGGCGCCTCTATTGCCCTTCGTCCTGGCGGTGTTTGTCAGCGCCTACCTTGGTGGGCGGGGCCCGGGGTTGCTGGCCAGCGTCCTGACGCCCATTGCCGCCACTATCTGGTTCACGGCCTGGCCGCACGATGCGCCGCCGGTCCAGTGGGGTGCGCACGTGATCTTTTTCCTGCTGATTGCGGGTCTCGCGACATTTGTCATGCACGAGCTGCAGCGCAGCTCGCGCGCACAAATCATCGCGCTCCAGGCCGCAGCGCAGAGTGAAGCAGGCGTCCGCAAGAGCGCCGCGCAACTCAAGCTCATCACGGATGCGATGCCGGCGCTGATTTCCTACATCGGGCGTGACGGTACCTACCGCTTCGCCAACAAGCTCTACGAGAACTGGTTTGGCAGTTCCCCGGAAAAGATGGTCGGGCGCCACGTGCGCGAGGTGCTGGGCGCCAATGCATATGAACTGATTCGCCCGCGACTCGAACGCGCACTGAGGGGCGAGCGCGTGTTCTTCGAGCAGGATATTCCCTATGCCAGCGGGTCGCGCGAAGTGGCTGTGCACTACGTTCCGGATCTCGATGCCGGCGGCGAGGTGCACGGTTGTTTCGCGTTGATCGAGGACATCTCTGCACGCAAACGCGCTGAGCGCGCCCTGCGGGAAGCGGATCGACGCAAAGACGATTTCCTGGCGATCCTCGGCCACGAGTTGCGCAATCCACTCACTTCCATCCGTAATGTGGCTCACGTTCTCAGTCGCGGTACGGCCGATGTCACCACCGTGCGCCGTTCGGGCGAGTTGCTCGAGCGCCAGGCAAATCACCTGGCACACCTCGTGGACGATCTGCTCGATGTGGCGAGCATCATGCGTGGGCGTATCGTCCTCGACCTGGTGCCGATTCAACTTGGTTCGGCGGTCGACACGGCGGTTGATTCGTTGCGATCGCAGTTCGAAGCGCGCGGCCAGAAGGTGTTCGTCAGCCGTGGCGCAGGTGAGTTGTCCGTCGCGGCCGATTCGATTCGACTCAGCCAGGTGATTTCCAACCTGCTGGCCAATGCCATTCGCTACTCGCCGGATGGAAGCGCGATTCACGTTTCGCTGGAAGCGACCGGCAACGACGTGATGCTGAGCGTGCGCGACGAGGGAATGGGAATCGATCCGCAGATGTTGCCACGGGTGTTCGACCAGTTCCTGCAGGGAGATCGTTCGCTCGACCGTTCCCATGGTGGTCTCGGGATCGGCCTGACTGTCGTCAAGCATCTGGTCGAGATGCACGGCGGACGGGTCGAGGCAAGAAGCGAGGGACTCGGCGAGGGCAGCGAGTTCCGTGTCTATCTGCCGCGCGTGGAGACTGCGCCGATGTTGCTGCCGGGCGCGCCCGGTGGCGCGGCGCTCCCCTCGGTCAGGCGCCGGGTGTTGATCGTCGATGACAATCGCGACGCGGCCGAATCATTGCGCGAGTTGCTACGCCTGCATGGACACGAAGTCGAGGTGGCGCACGACGGATCCGAAGCGCTGAGCAGGCTGGACACCTTCCGCGCCGATGTCGTGCTGCTGGACATCGCGTTGCCGCGAATGGATGGATTCATGGTGGCACACGCGATTCGCGCGCGCTTCGCACACTTGCACAGGCGTCCACGGTTGCTGGCACTCACGGGGTACGCGCGCGAGGAAGATCGCTCCTCGACCCTGCGTTCGGGCTTCGACGGACACCTGAGCAAACCCGTGGCACCGGAACACCTTCTGAAGGTGATCGCCGATGAAGATCAATGGCAGACCACGCCGAGTGAGCCGGCCTGAAGCAGGTTGCGTTATGTCCGCGAACACGTAATCGCCGACGCTCTATCTACGTGACGACGCGCAGGATATTCCGAGTTCCAGTTTGGGACTTGGCTCACACTCGTTTTGGGCTTGACGGCATTCCGCAGCCGCGACGCGCTCATAGAATGCACGGCACATGTCCACACCGATGCCCGAACGACGCCTGCGAATTGAACGGCGCCGTTCCGTCCTTCGGGCACTCTGGCGAGGCAACTTCGCACGGCGGCGCCTGGCACCTCGTCGCAGCAGCGAGCGGCATGCCGTGGTCACCGACTGGTTTCATCCGCAGTGGCTCGCGGTCGGCATCCTGATCCTGCTCCTTTGTGGTGCTGACGCGCTGCTGACCCTCACGCTGATCTCCAACGGAGCCACGGAAATCAACCCCTTCATGGATCCGCTGGTTCGCGGCCCTGGCCAGTCGTTTGCGGCCTGGAAGTTCGCCCTGACTTCCATGGGAGTGGTGATCCTGACCCTGCTGGCCCAGCTGAAGCTGTTTGGCCGGGCTGTGGGCACCATCCTCTATGTGGTCCTTGGGATGTATGTCGTGCTCGTGGGCTACGAGCTGTTTCTTTTACGTAACATACCCATAGATTAGCTACCGATTGCCTTTTCGGTGGGGGCAGCTTGGGCTAACATACCGCCCCTTTGTTGCTCCAGGACCTTGAGTCCAAAAGGATTTTTTCCCCGTATGCCTCCAAGCCTTCGCGAGTTGCTGGCCTCGACGCCGCTCTCGGGCGGTAACGCTTCCTATGTCGAAGCTCTGTATGAGCAGTTTCTGACCGATCCGCAGAGTGTCGACGGAAATTGGCGCGAATACTTCCAGAAGCTCAAAGACGGCAGCGCGGGTGAACAGATTCACTCGTCGGTCCAGGCGGGAATCATCCAGCGCGCCACCAGGCCGCGCATGGCCGCGGTGGCCTCGCAGCCGGGCACGGAGGCAGCGGCCAAGCAGGGCGCGGTCTCGCGCCTGGTGCAGATCTACGCCAACCGCGGTCACCTGATCGCCAACCTCGACCCGCTTGGCATGCAGAAGCGGCCGCGGCCGCGCGTGCTGGAGCTCGGCTACTTCGGCCTCAGCGAAGCCGATCTCGACACTGAATTCCTCACCGGCTCGCGCCCGAGTGAACTGGCGCAGCGCCTGAAGCTGCGCGAAATCATCTCGCAGCTCGAGCACGCGTACTGCGGCACCATCGGCGCCGAGTTCGCGCACGTCTCGGACACCGAAGAGCGGCTGTGGCTGCAGGATCAGTACTTGCTCGGCCGACTGAAGGGAACGCTGTCGACCGAGGAACAGAAGAATCTCCTCTGGCAGCTCTCGGCGGCCGAAGGACTCGAGCGCTACCTGCATACCAAGTATGTCGGCCAGAAGCGCTTCTCGCTCGAGGGCGGCGACTCACTGATTCCGCTCATCGACGATCTCATTCAGCAGGGCGGGCAGAAGGGCGTCGAAGAATGCGTCATCGGCATGGCACATCGCGGCCGCCTCAACGTGCTGGTGAACGTGCTCGGCAAATCGCCATCAGTACTGTTCAACGAATTCGAAGGCAAATACGACACCTCTCATCTGCAGGGTTCGGGCGACGTGAAGTACCACAAGGGCTTCTCGTCGGATCTGCGCACGCCCGGCGGCAACGTGCACGTGGCGCTGGCCTTCAATCCCTCGCATCTCGAAGTCGTGAACCCGGTGGTCGAAGGTTCGGTGCGTGCACGCCAGGAACGTCGTGGTGACACGACGGGCTCGCGTGTATTGCCCATCCTCATCCACGGCGATTCCGCATTCGCCGGCCAGGGCGTGGTGATGGAGACGCTGCAGCTTTCGCAGGCGCGTGCCTTCTACACTGGCGGCACGGTGCACATCATCGTGAACAACCAGGTGGGGTTCACCACTTCCCGGCAGGATGACGTGCGCTCGACGATGTACTGCTCGGACGTCGCCAAGATGCTCGAGACGCCCATCTTCCACGTCAATGGCGACGATCCTGAAGCGGTGGTGTTCGTGACCCGCCTGGCGCTGGCCTATCGCCAGAAGTTCAACAAGGACGTGGTCATCGACCTCGTCTGTTATCGCCGTCACGGCCACAACGAAGCGGACGAGCCTGCCGCCACTCAGCCGATGATGTACCAGGTCATCCGCAAGCATCTGACCACGCGCAAGCTCTACGCCGACCGCCTGGTGGCGGAGGGCGTGCTGACCGACGCGGAAGCCGCCGACATGGTCGAGCACTACCGCCAGGGTCTCGATGCCGGCAAGCAGCAGGCACGCGCTTCGCTCGGCATGATCGGCAACAAATACACGGTCGACTGGAGCAAGTACGCGGGCAGTGACTGGACCGAGCGCGTGCGCGGCGGCGGCGACCTCGCGCGCCTTAAGGCGCTGGGCGAGCGCGCCGTGCGCTTTCCGGAGAGCATTACGCTGCACCCGCGCGTGGCGCAGGTGATGGCCAACCGCGCCAGGATGTTCCGCGGCGAGCTGCCGCTCGATTGGGGCGCGGCCGAGACACTGGCCTATGCCAGCATCCTCGAGGAAGGCAACTCGATTCGCTTCACCGGCCAGGACTCCGGCCGCGGCACGTTCTTCCATCGGCACGCAGTGCTGCATGATCAGGCCAGCGGCGAATGTTATGTGCCGCTTCAGCACCTGGCAGAGCGCCAGCCGGCGTTCCAGATTACGGACTCGGTGCTGTCCGAAGAAGCCGTGCTCGGCTTCGAATACGGTTACTCCACCACCGACCCTTCCGCGCTGGTGATCTGGGAAGGGCAGTTCGGCGACTTCGTGAATGGTGCGCAGGTCATCATCGACCAGTTCATCAGTTCGGGCGAAGCCAAGTGGGGCCGGTTATGCGGTCTCGCGCTGTTGTTGCCGCACGGGTACGAAGGGCAGGGCCCGGAGCATTCCTCCGCGCGGCTCGAGCGCTTCCTGCAGCTGTGCGCCGAGAACAACATGGCGGTATGCGTACCGTCGACGCCCGCGCAGATGTATCACATGCTGCGCCGGCAGATCCTGCGCAGCCTGCGCAAGCCGCTCATCGTGATGACCCCGAAAAGCCTGCTGCGTCACGACCTGTCCGTGTCCTCGCTCGAGGACCTGGCCAACGGCGAGTTCGCCACGGTCATCGACGAGCTGGATAACACCGTGAAGCCCGCCAGTGTGCGGCGCGTGGTGATGTGCTCCGGCAAGGTGTACTTCGAGTTGCTCAAGGCGCGCCGTGCGACCAACAACAATGAAGTCGCCATCGTGAGAGTAGAACAGCTGTATCCGTTCCCGGTGGCCGAGACCGAAGCCGCGCTCGCGAAGTATCCGAGCGCGCGTGAAGTCGTCTGGTGCCAGGAAGAGCCGCAGAACCAGGGCGCGTGGTACCAGATCCGCCACCGCCTGCAGACGCTGGTCGGCAAGCGCGAGTTGCTGTACGCAGGACGCCCGCCCGCGGCGGCGCCGGCCACCGGCATCTCCAAGCTTCACGAACTCGAGCAGCGCGGGCTCATCGAGGCTGCGCTGTCTGCCACTCACAAAGAAGACGGGGCGCGCGAAACCAAGCGCCTGACGCTGACGGGCGCGCCGCAGACGCCTCCCGCGGCTGCTACGTCGCGATAAGGAAGATCATGGCCATTGAAATCAAGGTTCCCCAACTACCCGAGTCGGTCGCCGATGCCACGCTCGTCACCTGGCACAAGCAGGCTGGGCAGGCCGTCAGCCGCGATGAGAATCTCGCCGACCTCGAGACAGACAAGGTGGTACTCGAAGTCCCCGCGCCGGTGAACGGCGTACTCAAGGAACTCAGGATTGTCGCTGGCACGTCGGTGACCAGTGGCCAGGTGCTGGCCGTGCTGGAGGAAGGAGCTGCTGCGACCGCCGCGCCCGCCACCGCCAAGCCCGCCGCGCCGGCTCCCGCCGCTGCCGCACCGGCACCGAAGGCTGCCGCTGCATCAGGCGGCAATGACAAGCTCGCTCCATCCGTGCGCCGCATGGTGGAGGAGAAGCAGTTGGACCCGGCGAAGATCCCGGCCTCGGGCAAGGACGGACGCATCACCAAGGGTGACGTGGTCGATTTTCTCGATAAACCGGCCACCAAGGCGGCCGGCGGCGAGAAGCCAGCCGCCGCACCAACCGCCCCGTCTTCCAGCAAGAGTGCGCCGGCCGCACCGGCTGTCGGCGCCGCAGGTCGACAGGACCAGCGCGTCCCCATGACGCGCCTGCGCGCGCGCATCGCCGAGCGTCTGCTGGAAGCCCAGCAAACCCAGGCGCAGCTCACCACGTTCAACGAGATCGACCTCAAGGCGGTCATGGACGTGCGCGCGAAGTACAAGGACACCTTCGAGAAGAAACACGGCGTGAAGCTCGGCTTCATGTCCTTCTTCGTGAAGGCGGCCGTGGAGGCGCTCAAGAAATTCCCGGTGGTCAACGCTTCGGTGGAAGGCAACGACATCGTCTACCACGAGTACTACGACATCGGCGTCGCGGTCTCGACGGAGCGAGGCCTCATGGTTCCGGTATTGCGCGACGCAGACCTGCAGAGCTACGCCGACATCGAGAAGAACATCGGCGCGTACGCCACGCGTGCGCGCGAAGGCAAGATCACCATCGAGGAGCTCACCGGCGGGACGTTCTCGATCACCAACGGCGGCACCTTCGGCTCGCTGCTGTCCACGCCCATCGTCAACATGCCGCAGAGCGCGATCCTGGGCATGCATGCCACCAAGGAGCGACCGATGGTGGTGAACGGCCAGATCGAGATCCGCCCGATGATGTACGTGGCGCTGTCCTACGATCACCGCATCATCGACGGCCGCGAGGCCGTGCAATTCCTGGTGGCGATCAAGGACGGCCTGGAAGATCCGGCGCGGCTGCTGCTGGGCGTCTGACGTAAACGATTGTAGTTAGGGGATTTCATGGCATCTGAATACGATGTGATCGTCATCGGCGGCGGTCCTGCCGGTTACCCCGCGGCCATCCGTGCGGCGCAGAACAAGCTCAAGGTGGCCTGCATCGACGAGTGGAAGAACAAGGACGGCAGCGCCGTGTTCGGCGGAACCTGCACCAATGCCGGCTGCATCCCGTCCAAGGCGCTGCTCGAGTCCACCGAGCTGTATCACAAGACCAAAGACGAGCTCGGCGTTCACGGCATCAAGGTGAGCGGCGTGACGTTTGACGTCGCGCAGATGCAGAAGCGCAAGACCGGCATCGTCAAGGCCAGCACCACGGGCATCGCCATGCTGCTCAAGAGCGCCGGCGTCACCGCATTGCAGGGCCACGGAAAACTGCTGGCGGGTCGCAAGGTCGAGTTCACCGCGCACGACGGCAAGAAGGAAACCCTGAGCGCGAAGCACATTGTGCTCGCCAGCGGTTCGGTCCCCACGGAATTGAAGAGCATGGCCTTCGATGGCAAGAGCATCGTCGACAACTGGGGCGCGCTGGATTTCGAATCCGTGCCGAAGAAGCTCGCGGTGGTTGGCGCCGGCGTCATTGGCCTCGAGCTCGGCAGCGTATGGCGCCGGCTCGGTAGTGAGGTGGTGATTCTCGAGGCGCTCGAGACCTTTCTCGCAATCGCCGACCAGGGCCTCGCCAAGGAAGCCGCTCGCCACTTCAAGAAGCAGGGCCTCGATATCAAGCTCGGCGCGAAAGTGTCGGGCGCAAAGTCGATTGCCGGCGGCGTGGAGGTCACTTATGCCGACGCGTCGGGTAGTCAGACCATCAACGTCGACAAGCTAATTGTCTGCGTGGGCCGCCGGCCGTATTCCAGGGACCTGCTCGGCGATGGCACCGGTGTGCAGGTCGACGACAAGGGCTTCATCCAGGTGGACGACCACTGCAAGACCACTGCCGAAAATGTCTGGGCCGTGGGTGACTGCGTGCGCGGACCGATGCTGGCGCACAAGGCCAAGGACGAGGGCGTCATGGTCGGCGACATGATTGCCGGCAAGTACGGCCACATGAACTACGACACCATCCCGTCGGTGATCTACACCGCGCCGGAAATTGCCTGGGTGGGCCAGACCGAAGAACAGGTCAAGGCCAGCGGCCGTCCGTACAAGGTCGGCCAATTTCCGTTCGCGGCCAGCGGTCGTGCGCGGGCCATGGAATCGACTGCCGGCTTCGTCAAACTGATTGCAGCCCAGGATGACGACGAGGTGTTGGGTGTCCACATCATCGGCCCTCTGGCCGGAGAACTCATCGCGGAAGCGGTGCTGGCGATGGAATATTCGGCCAGCAGCGAAGACCTGCAGCGCACGATCCATGCGCATCCGACCTTGTCGGAGGCACTGCACGAAGCGGCGCTGGCCGCCGACAAACGCGCCATCGACAACGTCAACCGTTAAGCGCATGCCGAAAGTGCTGCGACACCTGTTGCTGGCGCTGTTCCTGATCGCCACGCAGCGAGTGGCGCAGTCCGGCGAGGTGATCACACCGGGAGTGCGGCACGACGAAGGTGGAGCGCAGTGGACGGATTCGCTGCGCCAGTGGGTGACCGAGGGATGCGTCGAGCGCTATCGCGCGCAAGGCCTCCCTGAGATTTGCGGCGACTATTACATTGGCGTGCAAAACCTCACTGCGGGCGTGTTGCACTGCCTGACCACGCTCGATCTCTCCGGTCCGAATGAGAAGGGGCTGACACACATCGAGCAGCACATGGTCCTCGCGGCCAACGAGAGGTCTGCCAACGCATCACGCGGTCCGCTGAGTTCGGTGCCGCTGTCCTTCGCGTCGAAGTGTCACGCCGTTCCGGCCATTGCAGCGCCGATGAAAGCCAGTTCGGATTGCCCGATCGAAGCCACGCTCGACAACCCCGATGATTTCTATCCTCCGGGACCGATCCGCCGCCAGGAAACTGGCGAGACCGTCATCGAGTTCACGGCGGATCCGGGCAGCGTGAGTGCCAGGGATATCGCGCTGGTGCAGACCAGCGGCTTCGTCGATCTCGATAGCGCTGCCATCAGGCTTGGCAGGGCGCTCAGAATTTCTTCGTCCTGCGCATCCCAGCGCATCCGCCGCTCGATCCTGTTCGACATGTCACTGGATCCGCGCGACACGCCCGAGCGCGGCGTGGGGTGCCTGGTTGTGCGTCCGCCGGCGATGGTGCTCGTGGTCCCGACGGACGCCCGCTGAGCCTCAGCCCGCGGTGCACTTCAGCGCCGCGAACACATGTTTCTCGAGCAGGCGCGCGGTTTCTTCGTGCATGCCCTTCTGGTTGTAGTGGGTGCGCGTGACCACCGCCACCAGCGACTTCACTGGCAAAATCATCACCGCGTTGCCGCCGTTGCCCGACATGTACCAGCCATTGATCGTGCCGCACGGCGAAGTGAACTGCCGCTGCCACATCAATACGCCGTACGACTGATCATCGCTGACCACGTTGCTGACGGTCTGCATGCGTTGCACCCAGGCTTCCGGCACCAGCTGCACGCCGCGCCAGTTGCCGTTTGCACTGATCAATACCCCGAGTTTGAGCAGGTCGCGGCTGCGCAGGCTCAGGCCGCCTCCCGTCATGAACTCGCCGCTGGGAGATCGCGCCCACTGCCGCTGCCGGATGCCGAGCGGGCGGAACAGTCGCTCATCGAAGTATTGATCCAGCGGCTTGCGAGTCGCGCGCTGCACGATCTGGCCTAACAACAAAGTGCCACCCGTACAGTACGAAAACGGACCACGGCCGCTGGGACTGCGCCGGTAATCCGCTTTCACCGGCAGGTCGACGACCCAGCGGCTCCAGTTCGCAAGCGGATACATGTTCTCTTCGTTGCCCACGTTGCGCTCGTCGAAGTCATTGCAGTCGAGCGCCGAGGACATGGTGGCCAGGTCCATCAGCGTGATGGCGCGCTTGAGCGGGCCGTCGTTCCTGAAGGGTGCCAGGTCGGGGAGCAGGTCGAAGGCACTCTGCTCGCTGGAGCTCAGGAACCGGTCAGAGATGGCCTGCCCGAGGATCAGCGCCGTGAGCGTCTTGGTGGCAGAACGCGTGTTGTTGAGCACATTCATGCCGCCGGCACCGAAGTAGCGTTCGAAGACCAGGCGATCATTCCTGAACACCAGCACGCTGGTGGTGTCGGGATAGCTGGCTGCGACTTCGGCGGGTGTCAGCGACTCGAGCGGTGCACGATGCAGGGAAACATCGGCCGGTGATGCCACCAGCAGGCCGTCCTCGAGATCCGCGGGTGCGCCGGCAGCGACGCCGGCGATTGCCAATAGCAGCAGGCTGAGGAGCGGTAAGTATCGGGGAGCGGACATCCTTGCCGCCGCGATCGGCTAGTTAGCCGCGTCGAAGACCAGGCGCGCCTTGGCGGTAGACTCGACTGCCACGCCGTTTTCCTTGCGCGGCTCGTAGACCCACTTGCGCACCGCGTCCTGTGCCGCGCGGTCGAACACACCCTGCGGTTCGGATTCGACCACCGAGATATCGGTGACACGGCCATTTGCGCCAATGTTGAAGCGCACCAGAACGTATCCGCTGGTTTTCGCCGGGATGTTGCCCGGAGCGACCGGCGTCACGCGTTTCACGATCTTCGCCGGCACCACGTCCACGGGCACCGGTGCGGGAGGGGCAGGTGCGGCCGCGGGCGCGATGTTCGGTGCGGGCGCCACGGCCGAACCGGCGGCATTGTTCGTCGGCTGCGAGATGGCCGTGGTCACGGCAGGGGGCGCGGCCGGCGGCGGCGCGCTGCGGCCGACCGCGGAATCGCTGGCCTCGACCGTGCGGCCAGAAAAGGAGTTGTCGCGCCGGACAGAGGTGACCGGCGGGGTATTGATGGGGGCATCGAGTCGAATCGACTGCTGCGGCGATTCACCGATGGGAGCGCCATAGACGCGCTCGGATGGCGGGCCGCCGCCGCGCTGCGGGCGGGCGGCCACACTGCGATCCGTGGCGCGTGTTGCCGACCTTTGTGGCGTCCGTTCGGGCGCAGGCTCCGCACGCGGCCTGGATGCCGCGCGCTGACTGGAGGATGGCACCACCGCCGCCTGTGAAGGTGCGGGTTCCTTCTTGACGCTATCGGGTGAGAGCTTTGCCAATTCTTCCGCGCGTTCGATCGAAGCTGCCAGGAACGCACGCCGGGGATGATCCGGAGCTTTCTCGATGAGCACGGCGAATTCGCGGCGCGCGGTCTCGAGATCGTTGGCCATGATCGCAGTCTCGATGTCCACCTCTATGAGCGCGAGACCGTCGTTGGTTTGCCGCTGCTCGTCCATTTGCCTGATCTGCTCGGCGATCGCCTGCTTGCGCGCGCTCGCCTGCGGATCGTAGAACTGCTGGATGAGCACGTAGAGGACGCCTGCGATCGCGGCGGCAATGCCGCCAGTCGCGAGCATGCGCAAGCGCTTGCGGCTCGAGGCATCGTCGGCCACTTTCTGCTGCACTCCGAAGCGGGCCTGCGCGGCGACTTCGGCGAAGTCGTCCTTGGGCGGCGGCTCGGGTGTCCAGGCCGGAAAATCTTCCGGACCCGAAGGGCTCATCGGTGGCGGCGCCTGTACCGGCGGCGCCAGCGAGCGCATCCGGCCGGTGTCGGAAGTGGTCCTGGGCGGCGCCGGCGGACGTGCTACTTGCGGTGGCTGGCGCGGCGGCGGTGGTGGCCGCAACGGCGGTTCGGGCGCCGGCTGCGTCAGGCGGGCGGCAGCTGCCCGGCCTGCACTACCGGCAATAGCGGGGACCGGCGAAGCAGGCACTGCGACCAGCGGCGCGGGCGGACGTGGCGGTATCGGTGAACGCGGCACGGAACCGGTTGACGGGATACCGCGCTCGTCGAGCACCACGCGTTCGATGGTGCCGTCGGTTTCGTCGTTCGGGCCGCTCGTGACCTGCGCGATCGCCAGCCACAATTCCTCGAGGTCGATCGGGTAGTTGATCGTGCGCTGAACCTTGAACGGCGCCAGGCGTGGGCCTAACAACTGCAGGCGTTCGGGTGCGGCGGCAAAAATACGCTTGATCGGAACGGTGGTGCGGGCAGTTCGGGCGAGCAGGTCGAGGCCGGAACCATCGACGCAGCGCTCGCAGGCGATCAGGACGTCGTAGGCGTTCTGGCGCAGCAGCAGCAGCGCGTCACCCTTGCTGGTGACGCAGTCGAGCTCGAGCACCCCGCGAATGGCACGCGTAATGGTCTCGAGAGCCTCTGAGTCATGGTCGACCAGCAGGACACGCATGAGCGTCCAGTACCCCGGAAAAAGTCAAAATATCGTTATGAGTAAACTTGATTCAACGAAATCTGGCGTCGCAGCACGTCACGTTTCGCAGGCCATTTCGGGCCTCCGGCCGGACTTAAGTTAACCCGACCGGCGCACCGAAAGCACGCTTCCGACCCTGCGGATCCGCTGCATCAGGTGCGACAGGTGCCGCGCGTCATCAATCGCCACACGCAGGTCGATGGTAGCTGTCGAACGTGTGCGATCGGTAGTGGTGTGCATCATCTCGATCGATATTTTTTCACTGGCTAACAGGTCGCCAATGTCGCGCACCAATCCCTGTCGGTCGATCGCGACAATGTTGAGGGAGACGGGCAGGCTGGCGGCGGCGTCCGCCCAGGTCGCGGCGATGAGGCGGTCGGGGCGGCCGGTGCTCATGCGCTTCAATCCGGGGCAATCGGCGCGATGGATGGTGACACCGCGCCCGACGGTAGCGTAGCCAGCGATGGGCTCGGGTTTTACGGGCGCGCAGCAGCGCGCCAGGCTGATGGGCAGATCCTCGACCCCACCCAGCAGCACCGGGGAGCGTGCGCTCTTGCGCGCCGTCCCCTTGCGGCGCTGGGGCGCGGCTGTGGACGTGGCCGCCGCGCTGGGTGTGGCGTGCGGGGCGAGCTTCGCGGCGTCCTCGTCTAACTTCCGGAACCAGGCGCGCACCTTGGAGCGGCTCCGCGGGCTGACCAGGAAACCCGAGGTCTCGGACAACCAATCCCGGCTGGGCTGCGGAAGCTTGTGCGTGAGGATCTCGACCACCTCGCCATTGGCCAGCGCCCGGGTGAGCGGAACGATACGGCCGTTGACCCGGGCTCCCCGGCAGCGATGACCGAGGTCGGTGTGCACGTGGTACGCAAAGTCGAGCGGCGTGGCGCCCGGCGGCAGGTCCACCACCTCGCCCTTGGGCGTGAGCGCGTAGACCCGGTCCTCGAACAACTCCGCGCGTACCGCGTCGAGGAAGTCGCGATCGGCCTCGCGACCGCGCTCGACATCCAGCAGCTTGCGCACCCACTCGATCTTGCGGTCGTAGGAAACATCGTGGGCGCGCGATTCCTTGTAGCGCCAGTGGGCCGCCAGGCCGAGCTCCGCCTGGTCGTGCATTTCCCGCGTGCGGATCTGCACCTCGACCGCCTTTCCCTCGGGCCCGAGCACCGCGGTATGGATGGAGCGGTAGAAGTTGTCCTTCGGGGTCGCGATGTAATCGTCGAACTCACCGGGAATGTAGGTGAACCGTCCATGCACCAGGCCCAGTGCGGCATAACAGTCGGCCACCGTGTCGGTGACGATACGCACGGCGCGCAGATCGAATACGTGTTCGAAGGTGAGCTGCTTGCGCTCCATCTTCCGGTGGATGCTGTAGATGTGCTTGGGTCGGCCGTAGATCTCGGCGGTGATACCCGCGGCGCGCAGCATCGCTTCCAGCGCGCGGCACAACTCGGTGATGTAGCGCTCCCGGTCGGCGCGTTTTTCCGCGAGCGCCGAGGCGATACGGCGGTATTCGTCAGGGTGCAGGAAACGGAACGCCAGGTCTTCGAGCTCCCACTTGAGTTGCCACAACCCAAGGCGGTTGGCGAGCGGCGCGAACACCTCGCGCGTTTCCAGCGCCAGCCGTTCGCGCGTGGCGGCGTGACCATCCTTGGAGGCATTGAGCACCACCAGCTGGCGCGCGAGTCGGGCGAGTACCAGCCGGGGATCGCTGACCACCGACAGCAGCATCTTGCGCAGGGCTTCGGCCTGCGCGGGTTCCAGGTGGTGTGTGGTCGCCGCCACTGGCGTCAGGCGGATGTCGCCGAAATGCTGGAGCTCGCGCGCCAGCGCGCTCACCGCTGCGCCGAAGTGCAGCTCGATCTCGCGCGCCTCCTCGGCCTGGGAAGAGAAGGCGGCCTGGGCCATCAGCGCCGCCGCGAGCACCGCATCCTCGGTCAGCGA
>Ga0190270_10000470_pt1 | contig 17639 bp, 3 predicted proteins | sample Popmic320T_FD_133748 | JGI IMG/M metagenome (GOLD analysis project Ga0190270, IMG submission 133748) | Populus adjacent soil microbial communities from riparian zone of Weber River, Utah, USA - 320 T | ecosystem: Environmental > Terrestrial > Soil > Riparian zone | place: USA: Utah | collected...
CGGTTCCTTCTCGTTGCAGGTCAAGGTTCCGGCCGGCGGCTCGGTCGAGCCCGCGTCGGTGGAGAGCGTTGCCGGGCGGCGGCACTACCTCGATGTGGCCGACCCGGCGCAGATGAAGGGCGGGCTCGACGAGGTCAGCCTGCCGAACTTTGTCGCCGCCGCGCGTGGCGCGATCGAGCGCTCGGATGCGAAGCTGGAAGACGTGTCCTACCTCTGCGGGATCCACATGAAGCGCTCGATGCACGACGCGATCGTCGACGCGCTCGGCAGCCCGCCGGCCGCCTACCTCGACGACACCGGGCACATGAGCGGCGTCGACCCGCTGCTGGCGCTCGACCGCGCCGGCCGCGCGGGTCAGCTCGCCGACGGCGACCTCGTGCTGCTGCTTGCGGCCGGGACGGGCTACACGTGGGCGGGTACGGTGCTCCGATGGTGATCGAGAATCTCGTCGGGCAGGAGCTCGTCTCCGACTGGCGTGCCGTCGAGCAGGCTCGGATCGACGAGTTCGCCCGCGCCACCGACGACGCGCAGTGGATCCACACCGATCCCGAGGCGGCGGCGGCCGGGCCGTTCGGGACGACGATCGCCCACGGCTTCCTGACCCTCTCGCTGGTCGTGCCGATGTTCACCGAGGCTCTACCTCCGCTCGAGGGTTATGGCATGACGCTCAACTACGGTCTCAACCGCGTGCGCTTCACCTCGCCGGTGCCGGTCGGAAGCCGGATCCGGGGCCGGTTCACGGTCGAAGCGGTCGAGGACGTCGCCTCCGGGAAGCAGGCACGCGTCGCGGCGACGATCGAGCTCGAGCGCCAGGAAAAGCCTGCCTGCGTAGCCGAGGCGCTCTTCCGCTTCCTGGGCTAGCCGAAGGGACAGGGAGACGCTCGGCACCTTGCAATCGTTGTCTCAAGCTGCTTAGGTCGCCGCCAGGTTCTTCAGAGGCAAAGCGGGTCTGACGCGGAGTTGAAACCTTGGGCGTTGCGGCGTTTCCCAAGGGGGGGTTCACTCGGGCGATTCTGGCGCTGGGAGTCACATGCGCCTGGGTGCTCGCGCTCGCCGGCGCCGCGAGGGTCGTCGATGCCGCTGCCGCGCCGGCGTGCACGATCACCTGGGACGGAAGCGCAGGAACGACGGCCTGGGCCACCGGAGCCAACTGGAACACCAACGTTGTCCCCGGAGCCGCCGATCACGTCTGCATCCCCGCCGGCGCCACCGTCGCGCACTCGACCGGTACGACATCCATCCTCAGCCTCCAGAGCGAGGGCGCGCTGACGCTTTCGGGTGGGACACTCGCGCTCACGGACACCACCGGCGGCAACGAGTCCAACGCGACCTCGATCGTGCACAGCAACGGCACGCTCGACGGCGCAGCGACCCTGATCGTCTCCTCGTCGTATCAGTGGTCGTTCGGGACGCAGGCGGGTGCCGGCGAGACCCGGATCGGGGTGGGGGCGACACTGACCCGCACCGGCAGCTCGACCGTGGTGCTGACACAGCGGACGCTGCGAAACGGCGGTACCGTCACGGTGACGGGCACGGGCGCCATCCAGGCAGGCGCCGGAGCGCGGATCGTCAACGTCGCCGGGGCGACGTTCGACCTGCAAGCCGACAGCAGTGTCTTCGCCGGCGCCGCGCCGGCCGCGCGGTTCGAGAACGCCGGCACCCTCCTGAAGAGCGGCGGCGCCGCCACCTCGACGATCGCGATCGAGTTCGACAATGACGGGGCGGTCGGAGCGAGCTCGGGCACCGTCGCGCTCTCCGGGGGCGACGGAGCAGCGACGCAGACGGGCAGCTTCGGCGGGTCGGGCGCGACCGGGCTCGTCGACTTCACGTCCGGGTCGTGGGATCTCGACTCGGGCGCGAGCTTCACCGGTCGGATCGAGATTTCGTCCGGGACGGTCACCGTGGGGGCCGGAGCGACCGTGCCGACGGCGGTCGGGACGACCACGAGCTTCGTCGGCGGCACGGTGACGGGGGCAGGCACGCTGCTCGTCAACGGGACGCTGGTGTGGACGTTCGGCACGCAGAGCGGCACCGGCGAGACCCGAATCGCTGCCGGAGGCACACTTGTGCGGAGCGGGACGTCGACCGTGCAGCTCACGGAACGGACGCTCCGAAACGAGGGCCTCGTGACGGTGACTGGCACGGGCACGATCCAGCCGGGTGTCGGGGCACGGATCGTCAACGCGGCCGGGGCGACCTTCGACCTCCAGGCCGACGGCAATGTCTTCGCCGGAAACCCGCCGGCCGCAAGGTTCGAGAACGCCGGCACGCTGACCAAGAGCGGTGGCACCGGGACGTCGACGATCTCGATCGAGCTCGACAACGACGGGCTCGTGCACGGCGCTTCCGGCACGCTGAGACCGAACGCGGGCGACGGCGCTGGAGCCTCCGAGACGGGCACCTACACGGCGGGAGCCGGGGCGAGCGTCGACTTCAACGGCGGGACGTTCACGCTCGTCGGAGGCTCGAACGTCACCGGCGCCGGGACGGTTCAGGTGTCGGCCGGCACGGTTTCGTTCGGGGGTGCGTACGGGGTCGCGGGGACGACGCTCGTCACCGGCGGCACGGCCGACTACGCGGCCACCGTGGCGACGACCGGCAACCTGACCCAGTCGGGCGGCGTCGTCACGGGAACGGGTCCGCTGGCCGTCGGCGGGACGTTCACCTGGTCGTTCGGCACGCAGAGCGGCTCGGGCGAGACGCGCATCGCACCCGGGGCGACGCTGCTCCGGACCGGTGGCTCGACGACGTTCCTGACGGACCGGACGCTCCGGAACCAGGGCTCGGCGATCGCGACCTCCACCGGCGCGATCGTCGCCGCCGGCGCAGCGCGGATCGTGAACGAGTCCGGTGCGACCTACGACCTCCAGGGCGACGCCGGCTTCTTCGCCGGGGCGACACCGGGGCGGTTCGAGAACGCGGGGACGCTGGTCAAGAGCGGCGGCCTCGGCACGTCCACGATCTCGATCGAGCTCGACAACGACGGCAGCGTGGCCGCGAGCTCGGGCACGGTCGCGCTCAGCGGCGGCGACGGCACGGCGACGCAGGCCGGCAGCTTCGGCGGCACGGGGACGGGACTCGTCGACTTCACCTCCGGGCTGTGGGACCTGGCTGCGGGTTCGAGCTTCACAGGGCGCGTCGAGCTCTCGAGCGGAACCGTCTCGACTGCCCCTGGGGCGACCGTCCCGATCGCTGTCGGAACGACGACGACGCTCGACGGTGGGATCGTCACGGGGCCCGGAACGCTGCTCGTCGACGGCACGCTCGTGTGGACGTTCGGGACCCAGAGCGGAATCGGGGAGACGAGGATCGCAGCCGGTGGAACGCTCGTGCGCGCCGGCACCAACACGGTGACCCTGTCCGAGCGCACGCTGCGCAACGAGGGAACGACAACCGTCACCGGAGCCGGCTCGATCGTCGCCGGGACCGGCGCCCGGATCGTGAACGCGCTCGGCGCGACGTTCGACGTGCAGGCCGATGGCAGCATCTTCACGGGCGCTGCCCCGGCCGGGCGGCTCGAGAACGCCGGCACGTTCACGAAGAGCGGTGGCGCCGGCACGTCGACGATCTCGGTCGAGCTGGACAACGATGGGGCGGTCGGGGCGAGCTCAGGTCTGCTCCGGCTCAGCGGCGGCGACGGGACGGCGACGCAGGCCGGCAGCTTCGGCGGCACCGGAGCGGGTCTCGTCGAGTTCATCTCAGGCAGCTACGACCTCGCCGCGGGCTCGAGCTTCACGGGCCGGGTCGACCTCAACGGCGGCACGCTCGACACTTTGGCGGGAGCGACGGTTCCGGTCGCGGCCGGAGCGACGACGACTCAGTCCGGAGCCACGCTGACGGGCGTCGGAACGCTGCTGGTGAACGGCGCACTCGTCTGGACCTCCGGAACGCAGAGCGGCACGGGCGAGACGCACGTGGCGCCCGGCGGCACGCTGACTCGAAGCGGCGCGTTGTCCACGACCCTGTCCGCTCGGACGATCCGGAACGAGGGGCTGTTCGCGTTCTCCGGGACAGGCGGGATCTTCGCCGGCACGGGCGCCCGGATCGTCAACGCCGCAGGCGGAACGTTCGACATCCAAGGGGACGGCGGGATCTTCGAGGCAGCCGCTCCCCCGGCGCGGCTCGAAAACGCCGGCACGTTGAGCAAGAGCGCCGGCACGGGCACATCGACGATCGCGATCGAGTTGGACAACGACGGGATCATCCAGGCCGAGTCGGGAATCCTCAGCGCGACGGGTGACTTCCTGAACTTCTCCACGGCGACGTCGACACTCACGGGCGGCCGCTACGAGGTCTCCGCCACCTTCCGGTTCTCCGGCGCCGACGTCGTCACGAACGCGGCCGACGTCGTCCTCAACGGCACGGCCTCCGCGGTGACGAACCTCGGCGGCCAGAACGCGTTCGGCAACCTGACCACGACCGCAGCCGCCGGCTCCTTCACGGTCATGGGCGGCCGGATCCTCGCCACGCCGGGAGCGTTCGCCAACGCAGGCACGTTGACCGTGCTGACGGACAGCACCTTCGAGACGACCGGCGCGCTCACCAACACGGGCCTCGTGGGGGGGACCGGAACGGTGAAGGGCGCGTCGTCGAATGACGGCACGTTCGCACCCGGGCTCTCGCCGGGGATCCTCCACCTCGACGGCCCGTTCGCGGACGTGGGCGGGGCGCTGGCAGTCGAGATCGGCGGGACGACCCCGGGCGCGGGCCACGACCAGCTCGAGGTGCTCGGCGCGATCACGCTCGGCGGGACGCTGCAGATCACGACGCTCCCAGGGTTCACGCCGGTGCAGGGACAGAGCTTCGTGATCGCGACGGGCACGTCCGTGACCGGGACGTTCGCCGATGTCGCCGGCGCGGAGCTCGGCTCGGGACTCCGCTACGTCGTCCAGACCACGGCGACCACCGTCGTTCTCAACGTCGCCGCCAATGCGATCTCGGTCGGGAACGCGACGGCCACCGAAGGCGACAACGCCAGCTTCACGGTCACGCTCAGCCCCGCCGATCCCGCGAACACCGTCACAGTCGGCTATGCGAACGCGGACGGGACCGCCGTCGACCCGGACGACTACGACGGGCAGAGCGGAACACTCACCTTCGCGCCGGGCGAGACGACGAAGACCGTGACGGTGCCGACCGTCGAGGACGCGCTCGACGAGGCCGACGAGGACTTCACGCTCGTGCTCTCGACCCCGGTCGGGGCATCCATCGGGGACGGGTCCGGAGCCGGGCAGATCACGGACGACGACCCGGCGCCCACGCTCTCGATCGCCGATGTCTCCGTGACCGAGGGTGACGGCGGCGTCGAGCAGGCTGACTTCGCGGTGACGCTCTCTGCGGCCAGCGGGCGGACCGTCACGGTCGGCGTCGCGACGCAGGACGGTACCGCGACCGTCGCCGGAGACGATTACGAGACCGGTTCCGGCACGCTCACGTTCCTTCCCGGCGAGACGACCAAGACGTTCAGCGTCGACGTCAACGGCGACACCGCCGCCGAGAGCGACGAGACGTTCGGCGCCGCCCTCGCCGATCCCGTCAATGCGACGATCCTCGATGGGGCGGCGACCGGGACGATCCTCGACGATGACGCGGCCGGCGCCGACCTGACCGTGTTCAAGACCGCCTCCTCCGAGACGGTGAGTGTCGGCGACCAGTTCACCTACACGATCTCGATCTTCAATCAGGGCAGCGGCCCCGCGACCTCCGTCGAGCTGACCGACGACCTTCCGGACGGGGTGACGCTCGTCTCGGCGACGCCGACTGCGGGTGGGAGCTGCGGCACGGCCGACCCGGTCGTCTGCACGTGGCCCTCGCTCGATCAGTTCGGCTCTGCGAGCGCGACCATCGTCGTCACCGCGCCTGCGAGCGCCGGGACACTCGTCAACACGGCGAGCGTCGCCTCGCCGGACGACGTCAACCCGGGGAACAACTCGGACATCGTGACGGTCGAGGTGGCCGAGCTCGCCGATCTGGGGGTCACCAAGACAGCGTCGCCGGCGCAGGGCATCGTCGGCGAGCCGCTCACTTACACCATCACGGTCACGAACGGCGCCGCGCGAGCGACCGCCGACCGGCCGGACGATGCAAGCGGCTCGCAGATCCATGTCATGTACGTGCTCCCGAGCGACCGCCCCGACCGCTCGTTCGACCTCGACGGGACGTTGTCCGGCTCGGTCGACTCGTTCCAGGGCTGGCTGTCCGACAAGACCGGAGGACAGGCGCTGCGGCTCGACACGTATCAGGGCGCGCTCGACGTCACGTTCCTCCGGCTCGACCAGACGGACGCCGAGATCGCGGCCGAGGGAGCCTTCGTGCGCGACCTGCTCGAAGACGAGCTCGATGCAGCCGGCTTCGACGATCCCGACAAGCTCTACGCGGTGTACTACGACGGCACCAGCACGTTCGCGTGCGGCGGCGGCGCCTGGCCGCCGACGCTGCCCGGCAACGTCGCTGCGATGTACCTGAACGGGCTGCCGACCGGCCCGGTGCCATGCGCGAGCAATCCGTTTGCGTCGGCGTCGGAGCCGCCGACGTACCAAGAGTTCGCGATGCTGCACGAGATCATGCACACGCTCGGCTTCGTGCCGACGTGCGCGCCGAACCACTGGCGTGCCGGTCACGTGTCCGACGAGCCGAACGACCTGATGTGGGCCGGCGACGGCCCGTGGGTGCCGGGCGGCTGGGGTGCCGTCGTCCTCGACGAGGGCAACGACGACTATTTCGAGGCCGGCGTCGACGGCTGCCTCGACTTCTCCGACAGCCCGTTCCTCTCGGGGTGGATCCCGCTCGAGCCCTCGTCGTCGACGACGCAGACGGCGACCGGCGTGCAGCTCACGGACGACCTCCCGGTCGGGTTCACCGCCAGCACGATCACGGCCAGCCAGGGCACGTGCGCCGAGGCGGGCGGTGTCGTCACCTGCGACCTCGACACGATTGCCCCCGGCGGCGAGGCGGTGGTCACGATCATCGGGATCCCGACCACCGGCGGCTCGATCCAGAACACGGCGTCGGTCGAGGCCGACCAGGTCGACCCGGACGAGGGCGACAACTTCGCGTTCGTCACGACCGACGTCAACCGCCGTCACGACCTGACCGTGACGAAGAGCGACGACGTCGACCCCGTCGCGGTCGGCGCAGACGTGACCTACACCATCACGGTCCGGAACGTCGGTGCGGAGCCCGCGACCGGCGTCGTCGCCACCGACATGCTGCCGGCGGGGATGTCACTCGTCTCGGGGGCGGGATGCACGGCGGTCGGGCAAACGGTGACGTGCGCGCTCGGGACCCTGGCGCCCGACTCGGAGGTCGTGCGGACGATCGTCGCACGCGCCGACACGCCGCTCTTGAAGACGAACACCGTCGTCGTCACCGCGGCCGAGACGGACGACTTCCCGAGCGACAACACGGCGACACAGACGACCCGCGTCCGCGACAGCGCGGTCGACCTCGCGCGCGCGATGATCGAGGACGAGAGCTGGCTGACGGGCGCGGCGTTCGTCACCGTTCCGGCCGCCGGCAACCCGAACATGGTCGGCCGGAGCCCGCTCGCCGGCTTCCCGCGCCACGACGACACGTTCGCGCTGCAGACGAGCGGCGACGCCGAGCTCGCCGACGATCCGAACACGAGCGACGACTCGGGCGCAGATCTGAACGGGCCGAACGTCCGCGGCGACACCGACTTCGACGTCACCATCCTCAGGGTCGATCTCACCGTCCCGGCCGGGATGAACTGCCTCTCGGTCAACTTCCGCTTCGGCTCCGAGGAGTATCCCGAGTACAAGGGCACGCAGTACAACGACGCGTTCATCGCCGAGCTCGATGCGTCGACCTGGACGACGGCCGGCTCCGCGATCACCGCCACGGGCAACTTCGCGTTCGACCCGACCGGCAACCCGATCACGATCAACGCGGCCGGCTTCACGAGCATGACCGAGGCGCACGCGGCGGGGACGACCTATGACGGCGCCACGCCGCTCCTCAGCGCCTCGAAACCGGTCACCGCCGGCGCGCACTCGGTGTTCTTCTCGATCTTCGACCAGGGCGACCAGATCTATGACTCGGCCGTCTTCCTCGACCGGCTCCGACTGAGCAGCGTCGCGGCGGACACGTGCACCGAGGGCGCCACGATCCTCACCGCGGCGAAGACCGCGGATGCGCCGCGCAGCGAGGGCGGCGATGCGAACGGCTACACGATCACGATCGCCAACCCACACACGGAGGCATTCGAGATCGACGCGCTCGTGGACGACCTGCCGGACGGCTTCTCGTACACGCCGGGCTCGAGCACCGGCGCGACGACCGCCAACCCCACGGTCACCGGACAGCGGCTGCGGTGGACCGGGCCGTTCACCCTTCCCGCCGGCGGGACGCTCACGCTCCACTTCGGCGTCACCGTCGCCGACGAGCCCGGCACCTATCTGAACGAGGCGAGTGCAGAGAGCGACGACGTCTCGGTCACGCCGACCGGCCCGACCGCGCCCGTCGTCGTCACGCCGGCGCTCTCCGTCGGAAACGCCAGCGTCACGGAGGGCAACACCGGCACGACCGACGCCACCTTCACGGTGACCCTTTCCGGGCCGAGCACGGAGCCGGTCACCGTCGACTACGTCACCGAGGACGTCACCGCGACGGGCGCGTTCGCGACGCCGGTCGCGCCGACGGCCGGCTTCGTGCAGCGCGACGGCGCGGCGCTGACGCTCGGCGGCGCCCCGTTCCGGTTCTCGGGGCTGAACGTCTACAACCTGAACTCGGACGGTCTCTGCGCGTACGAGATGTCCGGCGCTGTGCTCGAGGACTCGCTCGCCGCGATCGCCGGCACCGGGCGCGGCGTCGTGCGGGCATGGTTCTTCCAGGATCTCGCGACGACGGGTGGCGTTCGCGACTGGACTGCCTTCGACCGCTCCCTGGCGGCCCTGAAGGCGCACGGGCTGCGTGCGATCGTGACCCTCGGCAACCAGTGGGCCGACTGCGACCAGGGCTACGGGTACAAGAACGACGCCTGGTACACGACCGGCTACACCACGGTTGACCCGGTCGGCACGGTCTCGTACCGCAACTGGGTCGCCGAGGTGGTCATGCGCTACCGCGACGATCCGACCGTGCTCGCATTCGAGCCCCTGAACGAGCCCGAGGTGAAGCCGTCCATCGACGCCGGCTGCTCGGCGGGGGCAGCGGCGACGTTGCGCACGTTCATGGCCGACGTGACCGGGCTGATCCGGACGCTCGACCCGAACCACCTGATCTCGAGCGGCGTCATCGGCGGCGGCCAGTGCGGCGCGCAGGAGAACGACTACCGGCTGCTGCACGAACTGCCGGCGATCGACCTCTGCTCCTATCACGACTACACGGCTGCCGAGCCGATGCCGGGCGACGCGTTCAACGGGCTCCAGGTGCGGCTCGACCAGTGCGCCGCGATCGACAAGCCGCTCGTCGTCGGCGAGGCCGGCGTCAAGCCGATCGACGTCGGCGGGACGTTCGCCGACCGCGCCGCCGCGATCCGCGCCAAGCTGCTCCGCCAGGTCCCCGCAGGCGTCGAGGGCTGGCTCGGCTGGGCCTGGATCAAGGACGGCTCGACGCTCGACAACTACGACATCGGGCCGGGCGACCCGATGCTCGGCGTGCTGTCGGCCTTCGGCGACTATGAGCACGCCGCCGGGACCGTCACCTTCGCGCCCGGCGAGACCACCAAGACGGTGACCGTCAAGGTGCGCGGCGACGTGCTCGACGAGTTCGACGAGACCTTCCAGCTGCGGCTCTCGAACGCGGAGGGCGCGTCGGTCGCGGACGCGACGGGCGTCGGCACGATCGTCGACGACGACGACCCGCCCTCGCTGTCGATCGACGACGTCACGGTGCTCGAGGGCGAGTCGGGCACGACCTCGGCGACGTTCGAGGTCGCGCTGGCAGTCCCCAGCGGCCGGACGATCTCGGTGGACTTCGCGACCGCCGGTGCGACGGCCACCGCCGGCGTGGACTTCCAGAGCGCGGCGGGCACCCTCACGTTCGCGCCCGGTCAGGAGCGGAAGACGATCACCGTGCTCGTCAACGGCGACGAGATCGTCGAGCCGAACGAGAGCTACGAGGTCCTGCTGAGCGGCGCCGTCAACGCGCTGATCGCGGACGGCACCGGCGCCGGGACGATCCTCACCGACGACGTCAACACGGCTCCCGTCGTCAACGCCGGCCCGGACGCCGGGCTGGACGAGGGCGCGGCGTTCGCTGCCGCGGGCTCCTTCACCGATCCGGACGCAGGCGACACGTGGACGGCCACGGTCGACTACGGCGACGGTTCGGGCGTGCAGCTCCTGCCGCTGGCAGCCGACAAGACGTTCCTGCTGGCGCACACATATGCGGACAACGGCACGTACACGGTCTCCGTGGCGGTGAGCGACGGTTCGGCGAGCGGGATCGACTCGGTGAGCGTCGTCGTCGGCAACGTCGCGCCGACGGTCGATGCAGGCCCGGACGGGGCGATCGCGACCGGCGCGACCTTCTCGAGCTCGGGTTCGTTCACCGACCCGGGTGCGGACACGTGGACGGGCACGGTCGACTACGGCGACGGCACGGGAGTGCAGCCGCTCACGCTCGCCGGGGACAAGACGTTCCTCCTCTCCCACTCGTACGCGGCCGCCGGCACCTTCATCGTCACGGTCACCGTCACCGACGACGACGGCGGCACGGATGGCGACACGGCAGCGGTCGCCGTCGAGGACGTCGTCGTGCCGACGCTGTCCGTTGGCGATGTCGAGCTCGCGGAGGGTGACCAGGGCGAGCAGACTGCCGCGTTCACGGTCACCCGCACGGGCCCCACCACGGGGGCGAGCAGCGTCGACTTCGCGACGGCGGACGGAACGGCCATGGGCTCCGGCGCTGCAGGCGCCGACGCCGACCTGGACGGGGTCGCCAACGGCACCGACAACTGCGCCGGCCACTACAACACGGACCAGACCGATCACGACGGTGACGGGACCGGGACGCGCTGCGACGCCACGCCGGGAATCACGGCGGGCGATCAGCTCGTGCTCGGGTACTCCCGCAGCGGGTCGGCGGCGCCGCTTTCCGGTGGTTGTGTCGTCTTCACGCAACAGAACGCGGGCGGCATCGAAGGTCCGTCCGACTCGTGCGACGTGGGCCCGCCGATCTCGAATCGCTCCTGGCAGGCCTGGCTCGTCCAGGCCGCCGACGGCGCGCTCTGGACCGACGTTGTTCTGCAGGCACCCGCCGGGTGCGGGACTGGCGCCGATGCCCGCGTGCATTTCGCCGGCGGGAGCGTGATCGCAGTCGATCCGTGCTCCGCGAGCGGCGTCGGCCAGCCGGACTACGGCTCCCGCGCCGGCACGCTCACCTTCGCGGCCGGCGAGACGACGAAGACGGTCACCGTGCCCGTTTACGGCGACGTCCGTGTCGAGCCCGACGAGACATTCGCCGTCGGCCTCGCAAACGTCGTCGGCGCCGTGATCGCGGATGCGGCCGGTGCAGGCACGATCCAGAACGACGACGCGGCGCCCCTCGTCGACACGGGCGGTGACCTCTCGCTCCAGCTCGGCCAGGCGCTCGGCAGGAACGGCAGCTACGCCGACCCGGACGTCGGCGAGCTCTGGACGGCGACGGTCGACTACGGCGACGGCTCCGGCGCGCAGGCGCTCCCGCTCGCCGCGAACAAGACCTTCTCGCTCTCCCACACGTACGCAGCGACAGGCATGTTCACGGTCACGGTCGTGGTGCGTGGAAGCGGCGGTGAGACCGGTTCGGACAGCTTCACGGTCAGCGTCGCGGCGGCCGCGACGACGACGACGCTGGCCTCGTCGCCGAATCCGTCCACGGTCGGGCAGGCCGTGACGCTGACTGCGACGGTTGTCGCGTCGCCCGGAACGGGGACGCCGACCGGCGACGTCGTCTTCCACGACGGCGCGGCGATCCTCGGCACCGTCCCGCTCGGCGCCGACGGCAGCGCTGTCCTGATCACGTCCGTACTCGCGCTCGGCGATCACCAGCTGACGGCCGGCTTCCTCGGCAATGCGACCTTCGCGGCGTCCGAGTCGGCGGTGATCACGCACACGGTCACGCTCGTCGGCTGTGAGCCGTTCTCGCACACGATCGCGAACGGCGATCCCGCGACGACAGACGGCGCCGTCCGGCTCGAGGTCGACGCGCTCGGCGCCTTCGGCGAGGGACTCGGGCTCGCGGCGTCGGTCAACCCGGTCGGGACGTATCCGAATGCAGATCCGCAGACGGGCGTGTTCTCGTCGGCGCTCTACCTGAGCTCGGCCGACCGGTTCCTGACCGATACGTGCGACGACGGCGCCGCGACAGTGCTCGCGTCGTCCTCCACCGGTCTGACGACCCGCAAGACGATCGGCGGGGTCGAGCTGACGGTGACGCAGGTGCTCGGCGCGCCTGCGGCGGGCACGACGACGCTCACGCAGACGTACGAGCTCGAGAACACCGGTGCGGCGCCGCTGCCGCTGACTCTCGTCCGCCTCCTCGATCCCGACCAGGGCTACGTGAACAGCCGGTTCGCAGACGGCGTTTCGACCACCAACGGCTCCACGATCAGAATCCTCGACTCCACCGACCGCTCGGTGCCGAACCCCTTCGTCGCCGCGGGCGGGGACCTCGACGGCGCCTTGGCCGCGGGCTACACGGCGCAGCCGTTCGACTACCGGCCGACCGTGCTCGCCAACGACGGGATCGCAGGCGGCGACTCCGGGACGATTGCGAACGACACCGACGGAGACGGCCGGGCCGACATCGCCTACGACGCGGTCGCCGCGCAGCAGTGGGACATCGAGATCGCTCCGGACGCGACGGTCGTGCTCACGCTCGTGACCACGTTCGGGGTCGAGAGCGCGAACGCCCCGCCGCTCGCGGTCGACGACGTCGACACGACCGACGAGGACGCGTTCGTCGACGTCGACGTGCTCACGAACGACGACGACACGGACGGCGACGAGCTCGAGGTCACGGCGGTGACGCAGCCGACTGCCGGCACGGCGGCGGTCAACCCGGACGGGACGATCCGCTTCACGCCCGCGCCCGACTTCTTCGGCATCGCCACCTTCACGTACACGGTCTCGGACGGGCTCGCATCCTCCACCGCGTCGGTGGCGGTAACGGTGCGGCCCGTCAACGACGCGCCCGTGGCGGTCGCGGACACGGCGACGGTGGCCGAGGACGGAGTCGTCGCGATCGACGCACGGCTAAACGATGCCGCCGGCCCCGCGAACGAATCGAGCCAGCTGCTGACCGTGGAGCTGCTGGGCCAGCCCGCGCATGGAACTGCGGTCGTCCTGGCTTCGGGGCTCGTTCAGTACACGCCTGCGGCGAACTACTTCGGTGCGGACTCGGTCGGATACCGCGTCTGTGACGACGGCACGACCGCCGGCGCTCCCGATCTGAAGTGCGCGACCTCCTCGATCTCGTTCACGGTGACCCCGGTGAACGACCCGCCCGTGGCGGTCGATGACTTGGCCACGACGGACGAGGGCAACGCGGTCGACGTCGCGGTGCTGGCCAACGACACCGACGTCGAGGGCGACGCGCTCACGGTGGCGGCGTTCACGCAGCCGGCCGCCGGTCAGGGAACGGTGACGCAGGTCGGGCCCGGCACGCTCCGATACACGCCGGCCGCGGACTTCTTCGGCACGGCCACGTTCTCGTACACCGTCTCGGACGGGACGGACACGGACACGGGCGCGGTCTCGGTGACGGTCACAGCCGTCAACGACGCCCCGACGGCGGTCGACGACGCGGCCACGGTCGCCGAGGACGGCGTCGTCGCGCTCGACCCGCGCCTGAACGACTCACCCGGGCCTGCCAACGAGTCCGGGCAGACGCTCACCGTCACGCTCCTCGGTGAGCCCGCGCACGGGACGGCGGTCGTGCTGCCGACGGGACTGGTCGAGTATCGGCCGGCCGCGAACTACTTCGGCTCGGACTCGGTCGGCTACCGGGTGTGCGACGACGGGACGACGGCGGGCGCGCCCGATCCCAAGTGCGCCGACGCGACGATCTCGTTCACGGTGACGCCGGTCAACGATCCGCCCGTGGCGGTCGACGACAGCGCCTCGACGGACGCCGGCGTTGCGGTCGACGTCGGTGTGGTCGGGAACGACACCGACGTGGAGGGCGACACCCTGACGGTCGCGTCCTTCACCCAGCCGGCCGCCGGTCAGGGCACGGTCACTCAGGTCGGCCCGGGCACTCTGCGCTACGCACCGGCAGCGGGCTTCACCGGCCTCGCCACCTTCGACTACGTCGTCGCGGATGGCAACGGCGGCTCGGACACCGGCACCGTGACGGTCACGGTCGCACCGCGGCTCGAGATCCTCGATGCGTCCGTCACCGAGGGCAACAGCGGTCTCGTCAACCTGTTCTTCACCGTCCAGCTCACCGGCCCGAGCCCGACTGCGGTCTCCGCGACGCTGACGACGGCGAACGGGACGGCCACCGCCGGCGCGGACTACCAGGCGACGACCGGAACGGTGACGATCCCGGCCGGGACGGTGACGGTCACCGTTCCCGTTCAGGTCTTCGGCGACCTGCTCGACGAGCCGGACGAGACCTTCACCGCCACGCTCTCGGCGCCGAGCGGCGCCTCGATCGGCGACGGCACCGCGACGGGGACGATCGTCGACGACGATCCGCCGCCGTCGCTCTCGGTCAACGACGTCAGCATCGTGGAGGGCAACCTCGGCACGACGGCGATGGAGTTCAAGGTCGCCCTGAGCTCGCCGAGCGCGAAGACGATCTCGGTCTCGTTCGCGACCGCGGACACCGGCGCGACTGCAGGCGTCGACTACCAGGCGGCTGCGGGCACACTCACGTTCAACCCGGGGGAGACGCTCAAATCCGTCTTCGTCCAGGTGATCGGCGACACGGCGTTCGAGGCGACGGAGACGTTCTCGTTGACGCTCTCCGGACCGGTCGACGCCACGATCGCGGACGGCGTCGGCGTCGGCACGATCCTCAATGACGATGCGCAGTCGGGCGGCCCGACGACGTGCACGATCACGGGCACGGGTGGCGCGGACACGCTCATGGGCACCGAGGGCCGCGATGTCATCTGCGGCCTCGGCGGCGACGACGTCCTCACCGGCCTCGGCGGCGACGACATCCTGCTCGGCGCCGCAGGCAACGACACGCTGACCGCCGGTGACGGCGCCGACTCGCTCGATGCCGGTGTCGGCAACGACACGCTCGACGGTGGGCCTGGTGCCGACGCGCTCGACGGTGGCAGTGGCAACGACACGCTGAACGGCGGCGCAGGCGACGACACCGTGCGCGGCGGGATCGGCGACGACCTGCTCGCGGGCAACCTCGGCGACGACACGATCGAGGGCGGCGGCGGCGCCGACATCGTCACGTACGCCGCCTCCGCGACGGGCGTCACGATCGACCTGGGCGGTGGCTCGGCCGGCGCGGTCGGCGAGGGCACGGATGCACTGAAGAGCATCGGTAACGCGCGCGGGTCAGAGCTTGGGGACACGATCACCGGCAGCAACCAGGCGAACCTGATCGACGGCCTCGGCGGCCCCGACCGGCTGCTCGGGCTGAACGGCGACGACACCGTCAACGGCGGCGCGGGCGACGACGAGCTCCGCGGCGGCCGCGGCTTCAACGTCCTCACCGGCGGCGCGGGCACAGACGACTGCTCGAACGCGCCCGGGTCGGGCCAGATCTTCGAGTGCGAGGTCGTCTCGGCCCTGACGATGGTCGTCAGCGGGACGAGCACCGCGCCCGCAAAGTCTTCCGGCGCGTCGACTGCCTTCACGCGCTCCGGCCAGATGGCGACGAGGACGGTGACGCTGCCCGCGTCGTCGACCGGGTCGTGGCTCACGCTCACGTGGGACGACCCCGGCGCGCGTTTCTCGGTCGTGCCCGAGCTGACTCGGCCCGAGCGCCGGTCGCTGCGGCCGCAGCGGGTCCGAGGGACGGCGTTCCTGGCTCTCCGCGTCGGGCCGCGGAACGGCGCCGTCACGATCCGGCTCAGGATCCGGGCGGACGCCCTGGCGCGGGCGACGGCATTGACGACCCGCCGACGCTGAGCGGCTCGCCCAGAGCGAGCACCCGATAGGACTGGCCGAGCCGCTCGCACTCCGCCACGAATGCGTCCGGTGTCGCCGTGTTGAACTCGAACATGTCGTAGTGGCACGGGACGGCCAGCGCTGCCCCGACCAGCTGTGCCAGTCGGGCAGCCTCCAGGCCGTCGAGGTTGCCGAGCTTGCCGTTGATCGGCAGGAACGCCACGTCGACGCCGCGCACGCCGGGGTCGAGCCAGGACGTGTCGCCGCAGTGGTAGAGCCGACGCGGGCCCGCTTCGATCACGTAGCCGACGCAGTGCTCGCCCGGGTGCTCGGCCGGGACCGCCTGGACGCGGAAGCCGCCGGCAGCGACGGTCTCTCCCTCTGAGATGGGCGTCACCTCGCCGCCGCTGCGCTCGCGTGCGAGTTCGGCGATGCGCGCAGGCGCGACGACCGGCGCTCCGATCGCGCGCAGCGTCTCGCCGTCGAGGTGGTCGGTGTGGCCGTGGGTCGAGAGCACGACGTCGACGAACGCGAGCTGCCCGGGGGCGACGACGTGCCGGTGCATTTGGACGTGCGGCGTCTCGGTGCCCTCGTACTTCGCGGTCAGCGAGTCGGAGAGGTACGGGTCGACGAGCAGGTGCCGGCCCTCGTGACCGACCAGGAAGCCGCTCTGACCGAGCCACCAGACGTGGGTGCCGGCGGTGGTCGGCTCGATCACAGCTCGTCGCGGACGATCCGGACGCCGGCGACGAGGTTCTGCAGCTTCCGTTTCGCAGCCCAGCGCGCCGTCTGGCTGAGCCCGCAGTCGGTCGAGAAGGCGAGCCGTTCGGGCGGTGCAAGGGCCGTGAAGACGCGCACCCGCTCGGCCACGTCGTCGGGTGTCTCGACGTAGTAGCTCTTGACGTCGATCACGCCGACCGCGACGTCCTTCACCTCGGCGATCGTGGCCACGAGCTCCGCTTCCGCCAGCTCGCGGCTGGCCATCTCGAGATGGATCTCGTCCACCGCGACCCCGAGGAAGGCGGGGAAGAGCGGCCGGTAGCTCCGCGGCGCGACGGCGCGGCCCTTGTAGTTGCCGAAGCAGAGATGGGTCGACAGGCGCGCGCGACCGGCGACCGGCGCGACGGTGCGGTTGAAGAGGTCGACGAGCCGCTCTGGCTCCTCACGGTGGGCGTAGCAGCTCATCGACGGCTCGTCGATCGCGATCTCCTCGCACCCCGCGTCGGCGAGCGCGGTCAGCTCCGCCTGGACGATCGGGAGCAGCGCCTCGGCCGTCCCCCAACGGTCGCCGTCGAGCCGGCCGGCGAGCGTGTAGGGGCCGGGCACGGCCACCTTCAGCGCCGGCCCCGCCGGGGCCACGCGCCGCAGCCGCTCGAACTCCTCGACCGTGCCCAGCCCGCGCGGGGCCGAGAGCTCGCCGACGATCCGGTGCTTCGCACGCTGGTCGTGCGCGGGCGGGCCGAAGCGCCGCGGCGGCTCGCCCTGCTCGATCCCGGCGATGAAGCCGTAGAACCCCAGGTTGAAGTCGAGCCGGGTCTGCTCGCCGTCCGAGATCGCGTCGAGGCCGGCTGCGACCTGGTCGTGGACGGCGGCGATCACCGCGTCCTCCTGCAG
>Ga0190270_10000472_pt1 | contig 17576 bp, 18 predicted proteins | sample Popmic320T_FD_133748 | JGI IMG/M metagenome (GOLD analysis project Ga0190270, IMG submission 133748) | Populus adjacent soil microbial communities from riparian zone of Weber River, Utah, USA - 320 T | ecosystem: Environmental > Terrestrial > Soil > Riparian zone | place: USA: Utah | collected...
CTCCTCAGAAAATGGCGCGCCCGCGTCCTCGCGGGCAGGTCTTGCGGTGAAGCCTGCCCGCGAGGACGCGGGCGCGCCGTCTGATTTTCATTCTTTCAGGGCGTCGCAACGCGACATGAAGGCGCCTATGAAAAATCCCTATGGGCGTTATGAATGGGACTTATTAGACTCATAAGTCCCATTCATAACGCCCATAGGGATTTTCATTGTTTCAGGCTACTTGTTGCCGCCGGACGCCTGCTGCCGAGTGTCGCGCTCGCGGATACGAGCCGCTTTGCCGCGCAGGGCGCGCAGGAAATAGAGTTTCGCGCGACGTACGCGCCCATGTTTGATGACGTCGATGTGATCGATGATCGTCGCGTGGAGCGGGAAGATGCGCTCGACGCCCACGCCGAACGAGGTCTTGCGCACGGTGATAGTCTCGCCGACGCCTTTGCCGCGGCGCGCGATCACAATTCCTTCGAAAGCCTGCAATCGCTCCTTGGTCTCGCTCTCCTTGATCCTGACGTGAACGCGAACGGTGTCGCCGGGGATGAAATCAGGGATGTTGCTCTTCAATTGCGCTTTTTCAATATGATCTAGTTTGTTCATTGTCGTTTCACCTCTATGATTTAATATTCTCAACACGCATAACGTCGTCCAGCCAGCGCCTTTCGTCATCGGTCAACGCGGCCATCTCGATCAGCTCAGGTCGCATCTTCAATGTCTTGAGCAGCGCCGCGCGCCTCCGCCACTTCGCCACTTCGCCGTGATGGCCGCTCACCAAGACCTCGGGCGCGCGCCAGCCGCGAAACTCCGACGGGCGCGTGTAATGCGGATAATCCAGCAGGCCTTCTGAAAAGGAATCGCGCAATGCCGAAGTATCGCTGCCCAAAGCGTTCGGCAGCAACCTCGTCACGGCGTCCACCACGACCATCGCGGGAATCTCGCCTCCGGTCAACACGTAATCTCCGATTGAAATTTCGTCTGTGACCAGATGTTCGGCCACCCGCTCGTCAACACCCTCGTACCGCCCGCAGATCAAAATCAGTCGCGAAAATTCATCAGCGAAGCGGCGGGCTTCGGCCTGATTAAAGATGCGACCTTGGGGCGATAGCAGGATCACCCCGGCGTGTTTCTCGCGCGCCTGATCTCCGGACGGCCCCTCGGCCAGTATGGACTCGACGGCGCGAAAGATCGGTTCGGGCTTCAGCACCATCCCGTCGCCGCCGCCGAACGGGCGGTCGTCAACCACGTGATGTTTATCGAATGTGAAAGAGCGCAGATCGTGAATGACGATCTCGACGATTCCCTGCTGTCGCGCCCGCTTGATGATCCCGAAATCGAACGGACCCGCGAAGAACTCCGGAAAAATGGTCAGCAGGTCAAAACGCATAAGCAGATGTTAGATGTCAGATGTCAGATGTCAGATGTCAGATGTCAGATGTCAGATGTCAGATGTCAGTAACTGAACCGTGCGACTTCTACGCCTGCCATCTAGCATCTGACATCTGACTTTCACAAGTCCAGCAAGCCTTCAGGCGGATTGACCACGATCCTTTTACGCCCGGTGTCAATCTCGACGCAAATACTTAGGACGAGCGGGATCAGAAGTTCGCGCGCGCCGTCCCGGACCACGAGCAGCGGCGCAGCGCCGTAATTCTGCACCTCTTCGACGTGACCCAGATGTTGGCCTCCAGTAGCGACTGCCTCGCAGCCGATCAGGTCGAAATCGTAGTATGTGTCTTCGGGCAGTTCGACCAGTTGATCGTGCGAAACCAGGACACGCGCGTCTCGCAGCTCTTCGGCGCCGGAGATTGAGTCAAAGCCGGCGAATTTCAGCGCGACGCGGCCTTTATGCAGGCGCGAGTTTTCGAGGTCGAGAAGGAGGAGTCGTCCGTCGGCGCGTTTGACATAAACTCTACCGAGTCTGGCGAAGCGCTCCGGGAAATCAGTCAGCAGATTGGCGATGACCTCGCCGCGATGTCCTTGTGGGCGGGCGATCCGCGCGACGCTGATCAAATCATCCTCTCTGACGTCTTCTGTGACGTCAGAGCCTGCAGCCGCGCGATCCTGTTTCCCGCGTTCATTCATTCGAGGATTTCAAGCACGAAGCGCTTTTTGAGCTTCGTTCCCGAGGCGTTTAGGACCGTGCGAATCGCGCGCGCGGTGCGCCCCTGCTTGCCGATGACTTTTCCGAGGTCGCCTTCGGCGACGCGCAACTCGAGCACCGTAGCCTGATGCCCCTCGATCTCTTTGACGTTCACCCGCTCGGGGTTATCGACCAACGTCTGGGCTATCAACTCGACCAGCTCTTTCATTGCGCCGTCTCCACAACCTTCTGCTGTTCACTCTTGCGAATCAGGTTCCGCACCGTGTCGGTCGGCTGCGCGCCGCATTTGAGCCAGTAATTGATGCGATCGTGGTCGAGCTTCAACTCCACCGGCTCACGGCACGGGTTGTAATGGCCGACGATTTCGACGAATCGCCCGTCACGCTTCGCCCTCTTCTCGGCCACGACGACACGGTAAAACGGCTTCTTCTTCGCTCCCTGTCTCGTCAATCTGATTGCTAACAATGTAACTCACCTCCAAATGTAATCAGGCCCGCATTATAAGTTGAGTTGGCGGGCGGTGGGTAGTGGATAGTGGGCAGTGGGCAGGGGGCAGGGGGGGCTATTCACTGCCCCCTGCCCACTGCCCACTACCCACTCTCATCTCCGCTTCTTCTTCTTGTGTTTCTTCTTGCGAGAGCCGACGCCCGTCAGCTTGCGCACGACCTTCCCCTTCAGGCCGCCGAACATCCCGTCGCCGCCCATCAGTTGCGCCATCATCGTTTTCATTTCGATGTACTGCTTGAGCAATTTATCGACGTCTTTGACCTTATTGCCGCTGCCCATCGCGATGCGGCGGCGGCGCGGCGCGCTTATGATCAGATGGTTTTCCCGCTCGGCCAGCGTCATCGAGTTGATGATCGCCTCAGTGCGCCTCATTTCCTTTTCCATCTGCGCAGACATTTCGGGCGTCATCTTCGGCATGCCCTTGAACATGTCGCCGGGCAGCATTTCCAGCAGGCTCGACACCGAGCCGAGCTTCTTCATCTGTTGAAGCTGGTCGCGGAAATCTTCGAGCGTGAAGGCGTTCCGCTCCATCTTATCCTGCAGTTCGAGCGCCTTCTGTTCGTCGACCTCTTCCTGCACTTTTTCGATGAGCGAAAGGACGTCGCCCATTCCGAGTATGCGCGAGACTATGCGTTCCGGATAGAAAGGATCGAGCGCATCGTACTTTTCGCCGACGCCGACGAATTTGATCGGCTGGCCCGTGACCTCCTTGATCGAAAGCGCGGCGCCCCCGCGCGCGTCGCCGTCCATCTTGGTCAGGATGACGCCGGTCACGCCGACGCGGTCATGGAACTCCTTCGCGCTCTTGACCGCGTCTTGTCCGGTCATGGCGTCGGCGACGAAGAGCGTTTCGGACGGAAACATTTCGGCCTTGATGCGCCGCAACTCTTCCATCAGCGCGTCGTCGATATGCAAGCGGCCAGCCGTATCGATCATCAACGTGTCGAAGCCGACATGCTCGCAGTGCCGCCGCGCCGCGCGGCACAACTCAATCGGGTCGTCAATGCCCTCGCCCGCGAACACCGGAATGTTGATCGCCTTGCCGATGACCGCCAACTGGTCGCGCGCCGCGGGGCGATAGACGTCGACGGAAAGCAGCAGCGGGTTGCGGTCCTGATTTTTATAGAGCCATTTCGCCAACTTGCCAGTCGATGTCGTTTTACCGGACCCTTGCAGTCCGACGATCATCACCGAGTTCGGGCGGCGCGAGGTGAATAACAGACGGCTGGACGTGCCGCCGAGCATCTCGACCATCTCGTCATAGACGATCTTGACCACCTGTTGGCCGGGCGAGAGCTGATGCAACACCTCTTGCCCGACGGACTTGCTCTTGACCCGTTCGATGAAGTCTTTGACAACCTTGAAATTGACGTCGGCTTCGAGCAGGGCGATGCGAATCTCGCGCATCGCCAGATCGAGGTGCTCCGGCGACAAACGGCTCTCGCCGCGCAGGTCTTTTAGAACTTTCTTGAGCTTGTCTGATAACGCCTCGAACATAGGTCAATCACATGGATAGCGATCTTTTAGCGCATGCAAAACGAAGAGAATACGGACGCAATGAGCAGGTGTCAAGGCGACAATCTCAAGCGAGACTCCGCAAATGAAAGGGATAAAAAACGCGAGGGCGAAGATAGAGAGGAAATCCGCCTGGCGAGTGTCGGTCACGCGCAATTTCAAATGCTTTGATTTATCGAATATATCTTATCAACGATCAAGACGGCGATCGGCGGGTAGACCGTGGCGTACAAAACCGCGTGGGCTATTATGGTGTTGTCCAGCGGTTTCGGAGAGAAACTTTCAAGCAATAGTCTGATCAGAATGCCAGCCCCGACCGAGAACAAATAACCGATGATTACAAATGCTACCGCGTCACTGCGCTTAAAACGCTTGTTTGGCTTCCTGGCCGGGCGCGTCACTGAAACCCTCGGCTGGCGATAGGTGTAATATTCGATATGCTCCTTGAGGTTGAGGTAGAGATGCCGGACTCCAAAGACAAACAACAGAGCCAGAATCATGAACCACAAAGCTTTCGATAAATCACTGATCTCGCTGGGCGGCCCGATCAGTCCGGCTGTAATCGCCGCGAAGAAAGTCGAGACAAACAAAGTGACGGTCGTATAGACGGCCTTGCCGCGCGCGCGCTCCTCTTCGCGCTCGCGCCTCAGCCACTCATTAACTATGTGGTCGGCGCGCTCCTGGTAATGCGCGCGGCGCGCTGCGCGCGCGGCCGCGGGGTCAGACTGGCGCGCGTAAGTAGCCGATGAAACAGCCCCCGTCCGGTCGTAAGTTCTGCGACGTTCGGAGTCAATCAGCGTGTGATAAGCCTCATTGATCTGAGCGAATTTCGACTGGGCTGTTGGGTCAGAGTTGACGTCAGGGTGATATTTGCGCGCCAACCGGCGGTAAGCGGATTTGATTTCATTGGAAGTGGCCGTGCGGTTGACGCCCAGCACGGCATACAGATCCCCCATCTCCGATTTGCCCCCTCGTTTGCGTGCGGCGTTATTTTACGCCTTCCTCAACCAGTTTCAAGGCTGGGATCCCAACGGTTTATTCGCGAATATCGCTTTCGATCGCCTTGATCATTTCATTCGGTATTCGCTTGCTCAGTGGAGGATTACTAAAGTCTTCCGTGGATAACCGAAAGGACGCTCAAAGCCGATTCATCGGACCACGCCCTCTACAGGACTACTGGCGCTAGCATATAAGCGCTTTGTCATTCGCCCGGCGAGGTAGGCCAGCCTTCCTGATTGCACGGCGAGTTTCATAGCTTCGGCCATCTCTCCGGGGTTCCGGGATTCGGCGATCGCCGTGTTCATCAGGACGCCGTCCACCCCCAGTTCCATGGCGAAGCAAGCGTCGGAGGCCGTGCCTACGCCGGCGTCGACGATGATCGGGACCTCGGTGATCTGCTCGCGCATGATCCGCAGATTGTTCGGGTTCTGAACGCCGAGGCCGGAGCCGATCGGCGCGGCCAGAGGCATCACCGCCGCCGCGCCCGCGTCAATCAGCTTCTTAGCCATGATCAGATCGTCGTTGAAATAAGGCAGCGCGGTGAAGCCCTCTTTGACCAATATCTTCGTGGCTTCGAGCGTGGCCTCGTTGTCGGGAAAAAGCGTCTTCTGATCGCCGATCACCTCTACCTTGACCCAGTCCGACAAGCCGACTTCGCGCGCCAGCCGGGCCGTCCGCACGGCTTCGTCTACCGTGTAGCAGCCGGCCGTGTTCGGGAGGATAGAGAACCTCTTAAGGTCGATGAAATCGAGCAGGGACGGCTGCGAACGGTCCGTAATGTTGACGCGGCGCACGGCGACGGTGATCATCTCTGCGCCGCTGCGATCGAACGCGGCCGCCATCTCATCATTGTCGCGGTATTTTCCGGTTCCTATGATCAGGCGCGAATCGAACTCGCGCCCTGCGATGATGAGTTTATCGTTCATATTGCGCCACCGCAGCTACAGAGCCGCAGAGGAAGAGAGAAAAAGAGATAGCCGAGAAAGCTTCTTTTCTCTTTCCGCTCTGTGTCTCTGTGTTTCTGTGGCCATTCTTTCATCCTAAAGTTTGCCGGCCTGATTCGTCAAAAGATCGTCACCTTCACGGACAGGTATTTCCTCGGATTCTGGCGGAAATCGTAAAGCAGTTTCGTCACCTCGGCCGAGAGATTGTTCGCGTTGTTATAGAGGCGCGCGTCTTTGAGTATCATTCCCATTGTGCCTTCGCCCTTCTCCATGCGCGCCACGATGAGGTTCAGCCTCTCGATTGTGTCGCGCGTGTCGGCGTAAATTTTTTCATCGTTTATAAACTTGCCGACCGTGCCTTCGCCGCGCTCGATCTTGGTGACAATGTTCTCAAACCGGCCCGACGTCTGATCCAATCTGGCGATGAGCGAACTGGCGTCGTTGTAGAGCTTGTCATCCTTGAGGAACTTGCCGAAGGAACCTTTGCCGGAGCGAAGTTGGTTTTCGACCTGGTCGGTGATGCTGCGCAGTTGGGAGATGGTGTCGGTCGCCTGTTTGTAAAACGTCGGGTCGCTGACAAGTTGGCCCATAGTCCCCTTGCCGCCTTTGATCTCTTGCATGAGGCTCTCGGCCTGGCGCACGGCGCTGTCGAGATTTAAATAGAACGACTCGTCGTAGAGGAACTTCCCGGCCGATCCCTTGCCGGACTTCATATTCCCGGTCATGTCTCTGATGTCGGCCGCTATCACGTTGAGGTGGCCCACCGCCGTCTGCGCGGCGTTGATGATGTCGCCGACGCTCTTTTGGGCCTCGCTGGGGATGTAGTCGCCGTCCTGTATCGGCTTGCCCGCGCTGGTGCCCGGGGTGATGTCAATGACGTTGTCGCCCAGCACTCCGGCGCTCTTAAGCACGGCCATCGAATCGCTGCGGATGCGCTCGACCGCCGGACTATCGCCAAGCTTGCCGTCGATCTCCATGACGATCTGTATGTTGCTCTGCGAATCCGAGGAACTCGGGATCTTACCGAAATTGATCTCCTTGACGCTACCCACCTTCTTGCCAGAAAGACGCACCTCAGCGCCTTTGCGCAACCCGTCGACGCTCGCCATTTGAGTCCTGACGGTGGTGGTCTTGCCGATGCCCGGCAATCTGATGTCGCCGCTGACGGCGAAGATGACGAGGATCAGAATGGCCAGCGCCGAAAGAACCAGAATCCCCACGCGTAATTCCGAAAAACTCGATTGCTTACGTTGAGCCATAAAATGCCTCCAAAATTACTGTCTGGGAATGGGATTTATCGGACGAATTAAGACTTATGGGACTCGTGAGTCCTATAAATCTTATGCGTCCGATTAAGCCCCGAGAGCCCTAGACCGCTCATTGTCGAGGAACTTGCGAATGTAAGGGTCGCGCGAATTGCGCATCTCCTCATCGCTCCCGTTAAATATGACGTTTCCATCCTTCAGCATGATGAATTTGGTATTTACCAGGCACATCTTGTCGCCTTCGTGCTCGAAGATCAGGTTGCCGTAATCGTCGCGCACGACGTATTCGTTGGCCAACACTTCGATGTCCTGCAGCCGGTGCGTGACGAAGATCGAAGAGACCTCTTCAAGGTCGCGCAGCTTCAGGGCCAGCTCGCAGATCGTACGGGCGGTGATCGGGTCGAGGCCGGCGGTCGGCTCGTCATACAGGATGATCTTCGGGCTCCCCACCAGCGCCCGCGCGATGCCCACGCGCCGGCGCATGCCCCCCGAAAGCTCGTTCGGCATCTTGTCCGCCGCGTCCTCCAGGTCGACAAACCGCAGCATGCGCATGACAATCGGCTCGATCTCGGACTCGCGCGCCTTCTGTTCGCGCAGGCGGTAGGCGACGTTGTCGTAAACCGAGAGACTGTCGAATAACGCGCCTTCCTGAAATACCATCCCGATCTTCTGCCGTATCGCCATCAGCCGCTCTTCGGTGTAATCGGTGATGTCCTCACCGTCTATCAGAATGCCGCCCGAATCGGGTTTGATCAACCCCAGGGCCAACCGCAGGAGCGTGGACTTCCCCGTGCCGCTCCCTCCCATCACGACCTTAGACTCGCCGTAGCGCACGTTGAAGCTGACTTTGTCCAAAACCGCGCGGCCGTCGAACGCGAGTGAAACATCTTTGAATTCGATGGCGTGAAAGTTATTCGTCATAAGCGAGACCGCGGCTACAGAAGCAACGAGAGGATCAATTTCGAGAGCAGGAAATCGACAAAGATGATCAGGATCGAAGCGATGACGACCGATTGAGTGGTCGAACGCCCAACGCCGACTGTGCCACCCGTAGTGCTCAATCCTTTGTAACAACCGATGATCGCGATGATGAATCCGAAGACGGTCGGCTTGATCAACCCTCCCAGGATTTCGTTGTAGGTCACAGCCTCTTTCGCCGAAGAGATGTAGACCGACGACGCCTGCCCTTGAAACGACATCGCCGCCAGCATCCCGCCCATGGTGCCGGTCATGTCGCAGACGACCGTCAGCGCGGGCGCCATCGTCACCAGCGCGATGATGCGCGGCGTGACCAGTTTTTTGATCGGGTCGGCGCCGAGGGCGCGCATGGCGTCGATCTGCTCGCTGACGAGCATGGAGCCGAGTTCGGCCGCGATGCCCGACCCGACGCGGCCCGCCAGCATCAGACAGGTCAGCACCGGCCCGAGCTCGCGGATCAGACTGGTCGCCACGAGCTGACCCGAAACGTTCTGCACGCCGAATTTCTGAAGCGTGTTGCCCGTGTTGAGCGACAGCACGGCCCCCGTGAAGAACCCCGTCAGCAGAATGATCGTCAAACTGCCGTAGCCCAGGATGTCCATTTGGCGGACAATCTCGCGCACATAATAAGGCGGCCGGAAAATCCCGCGCGCCACGCGCCAGATGAGCAAGGTGATTTCTTGTACTTGAATTATTCCGCGGATGATCAGATTCATTTGGATTCGCGTTCAGTAATCGAAATCGGCGCCGTGAGAAACGCGCTGCTGAACGAGCGGATTATGATGCTGGTTTTGCTTTCGCAGGTCAAGGCAAACCCGATTCTGCGAGCGATCATGAATGAAGAGGCGCTCATCGATCTTCCCGCTGCGGCGGGAACAACCTGGCCTGATCCGTCAAGCGTTGAGCCTTGGGCATCTCTTCGACGGCCCGCAGCGCCTGGTCGTCGCTCTCGATCAAAAACCGCTCGCCGGCCTCCATGCCGTAAGCGGCGGTGATCACCTCGGCGCGAATGCGGCGGCGGGCGTATTCCATGTTTCGGTTGAGTTGATCTTCAGACGCCTGCAAATCGCGGCGCTCGCGTATGAAAGAGCGAAAGGCGGCGATTACCTGATCGGTCAGATGATACTCATTGCCCCGGAGTTGATAACCGTACTCCGTTCGCTTCACCACGAATTCGCCCAACCCCGCGATCTGCCCCGCGACCAGCAACCTCGCGAACTCGAAGCAGGCGTCGCGCAGACTAATGTCCTGGTCGGGGGTCTTGACGGCCACGTCCGGCGTGATGCCTCCGGCGTTGCGCTTGCCGTTCGGCGCCCCAGATTGCCAATTGGATTGCGACTTGGATTGCGATTTCGACGGGCGCTTCGCAGCCGGCTCTTCGCCGCGTCCGGCGGCGAAGTAGTCGTAGATGCCGACGCCGCTGTAAGGCCGTTGAATCGAACGCCCGCTGGGTGTGTAGTATTTCGCGGTCGTCAAGGTCAACCCGGTTTTCCACCTCAACGAATAGACCGTCTGCACCAAACCTTTACCGAAGCTCTCCTCGCCGACCAGCCGCGCGCGACGCCAGTCCTGCATCGCCGCCGCGACTATCTCCGAAGCCGACGCCGTTTCCCCGTTGATCAATAACACCAGCGGCATGGTTTCCGGACTTTGATTCTCCGAACGGCGAACCTGGGTCGGATAGCGCCCCTCGCGCCCGCGCACCGAGACAATCTCAAGCCCCTTCGGCAAGAACATCTCGGCCACCCGGACACCCTGCTCCAACAGCCCGCCGGGATTGCGCCGCAGGTCCAGAATCAACGAATTCATCCCCTCCGTTTTGAGTTGCGAGACCGCGCCGCGCAACTCCTCGGTGGTCTCCTGATTGAATCCGCCGGTCAGGCCGACGTAACCGATTCCGGGTCGCATCATGAAGCAGTTCCGCACCGACGGGAACGGCACCTCGTCGCGAGTGATCTCCACAGTCAGCGGCTCCGGGGCGCCAGCCCGCTCGATAGTGAGGCTGACTTCGGCCCCGCGTTCGCCACGCACGCGTTTCAAAGCGTCCGACTGCGTCCAGTCCTTGGTGGAATTGCCGTCGACCGCGATGATCGCGTCGCCGTAGCGCAATCCCGCGCGCTCGGCCGGCATTCCCTGACTGACGCCGAGCACGTAGAGCCGCCCGTTACGCTGATTGATCGTCACGCCTATGCCGTAGAAATGGCTGCTCTGCTCGTCCTGCATCTCGCTGAATTCGCGCCTGCCGTAAAATCCCGAGTGCGGGTCGAGAGAATGAAGCATCCCCAACACCGCCCCACGGGTCAGCCGCTCTTTGTCGGGAGCGACGGCGTAATTGCCTTCAATGAACTCGATCGCCTTGGCGAAATCTCGCACGGCCGGGTTGTCCGCCATTCCGTCACTGGGCCTGGTAAGGGCCGCCGGGTCGTAACATAGTCCGCCGATTCCCGCGGAGACGGCGAGAACCAGAACCGCAACCACCGGAATCGCCGATCGCGGCCGTTTCTTACTGCGGATGATCGCGGATTGAAGCTTCAAGACCATTCCCGAGAGTCTTCGGGGACGATTTGCAGAACTCCCGTTCCGATCAGATTGGGCGGATTGTCTTGCTTCAGTGTCCATATGTCACTTCCTCACAGCGATCAAAAAAGCGAGGGCTGTTCGACGAGCGATTCAGGCTCAACGACCTTTTGCCCGATCAACCGTTTGAAGAGATTAGCCGATCCCGGCGAATGCCCTTGATAGTGGTTGTTGAAATACCCGTAGATGGTTCCGACCCCGCCGCGCAATATTTCAAACGCCGCCGCCCATTCAGCCATCTCACGGTTCCGATCGATCTGTATGCGCGAGAACTCGGTCAACACCCGCGGTCCCATCCAGCGCACGTAGGAGAAATCCGCCCCCGAACGCCCCTTCATGCGTTCAGCCAAACGGATCGAGACTTCCCGCGGAATCCATTTGCTGTCCACCAGCGCGAGCGCGACCCCATGCGAGTTCAATAAGCCCAGCGTACGCTCACAAAATTCCTCGCCGAGCCAGGAATCGTCGCGGAACTCGACCGCGAATCGCATCCTCGAGGGCAGCAGCGGAATGAAACTCTCCAGCGCGTTCCACGAGCGCGGCGAAAAATCGGGCGGCAATTGTATCAAAACCGCTCCTAGCTTTTCTTCCAGACCGCGCGCCCGCTCGCAAAACCTTTCAAGAACCTCCTCACAGTCACACAGCCGTTGAAGATGAGTTATCTCCTGCGGCAGCTTCAGCGCATAGACAAATCCTTGTGGCGCGCGCCTGCGCCAGGCGACGATCGAAGCCTCGGACGGGATCGCATAAAAGGTCGAATCAATCTCGACCGTGTCGAAGACCCGCGAGTATAGATCGAAGAAATCCGCCGCCTTTGCGCCGCGCGGATAGAACGGCCCCACCCAGTCCTCGTAGTTCCATCCCTGCGTTCCGATGCGAATTTCATTCACTACGCAATCCCCGATAACGCTCAATCTGTGATGTTCAGAGCCGCAATTCCCGCCTGGGATCGAAAGCAATCATATACGATCCAAACCGCTCAACCAACCAGCTTCCTAACCTCACAATCCTGCGCGTAGAGGCGTTCGTCAAACTCGAATCAGGTGGGCGATCCGCCGATAAAGCTTCGCGCCCATCCCGCGCACGATAACTACGTCCTGCGGGCGCTTGAACGGACCATGCCTGCGGCGATGCTCGACGATGCGCGAGGCGAGGGCGGGGCCCACGTCCGGCAATCGTTGCAATTCTTCGACTGAGGCGGTGTTGATGTTGATGCGCTCTTCGTTCTGAGGAAGGAAAATTGGAGCCGCGGCGAACGGCGGCGCCAAGGCGAGCGTAAGGCCGAAGAGGAAGCCCGCGATGATCGTCGCGCAGTCAGGGTTCATGTAACGTGTGCGAGATGAGTAGGCCGCAGAAATTAAGGGTGTGAACGATCGTCGTTTCGGCCAATGGCCGAAACGACGATCGAAGCTTCTTCAGCAAATCACAATTCGTGACCTGCCGACGCTCTACTCTTCAACTTGATAGACATTCCCCTTCCACACGACCACGACGCGCTGACCGAGCGCGAAGTATTCGGCGAGTTTCGGCTCCTTGCCTATCAGGTTGAAGTATTCGTCGCTGGCAAATTTCAACTTAACGACGGGCAATTTGGCCTCGGCTTTGAATTCGATGTCGTTCCAAATCCCGTCGCGCAGGTAGAAGTTCTTGCCGGCCACATTGCGATTATTACCCATCGAAGACGAAGCCCTAGCGAGATTTTCGGCATCGCGCAATTCTCCATTGTTCTTGCTGAAGGCAACCGCGTCCTTGCCGGAGGGCTTCGCGGCGTCGCGAGCCTCGTTGGACACGGCGGCCAACTCTTCGATCCGGCCCGACAATCGCTTGTCGTTGGACTCCTGGGCAGCCGTCGGGTCAGGTTGCCGGCCCTGCACGGGCGGTTCGGCTGGCGCGCGCTTAGCCCTTACCCCCCCCATGCCCCCTATGAAGGAATCCTCGGGGCTAAGAGCGCTCAACAGTCGTCTCTGCTCCGGTTCCAGAACGAGGTACGACGTATAGGGCGTGACGATGCCGTAGCGCGTCCCGAGTTCGACGATCTCGTCACGCAGTTCCTTCGATACGCCGTTCAAACGAATCTGATCGATCAGATGGCCGACACGCCGCATCGCCCACAGGTGCGGCAGGAATTCGTTGTCGCTCTGCTTTTCGGGGAACTGCAGGTCGTCGTACATGAAGCGGCGCTCGCGGCCGTTGACCTTGCCGGTGAGCGTCAATCGATTTGCGGAGGGGCGCGGGCGATAACGCCCCACCAGAACGAGCTGCGCCCCATGAAAGATGTCAGGCGTCGCGCGAGGGTAGACCAGGTCGGTCTCGACTCCTCCCCAATCGATCTTCAGGTCGCTTAAGACCGGATTGTTGACCTTGGCGAAGAAGTTCGAGACTTTGACTTCGATGTCCTCTTTCGGTTCGATGTAGGCCACCGCCCCGCGATTTTCGTTAGCCAGCGCGTCGAGCAACACGGTGTTGACGTCGTAACCCACGCCGAAGGTGAACAGTCGCGTGTTGGCCTTATTGGCCTGTTTGACGTTCGCCATGATGCCGCCTGCTTTAGTCTCGCCGACGGTCGGCTGGCCGTCTGTCATGAGCACGACCATCTGCGGGCGGTCGCCAGGTTGGATCTGTTTGAACGCGGCCATCAATGCGTCGTTGATGTTCGTGCCCCCTGTTGCGCGCATCCTCTCGATGAACTCGCGCGCCTGCTTCTTGCCATCGTCGCCGGCGGTTATGAGGCTCTCGCTCATCAAACGCTCTTCGCCGGCGAACGAAATGATGTTGAACCTGTCGCGCGGGTTGAGCGAGCCGACGCCGAGACGCAGTGCGGCCTTGGCCTTGTCCAGCTTGCCCTCTTCGGCCATCGAGCCGGAAGTGTCCAGCACGAAGATCACGTCTTTCGCCGAGACCTCGCGGTCATCAAGCCCGGCCTTCGGCGAAACGAGCAGCAGGAAGAAGCCGTCCTTGCCCGGATCGCGATAGGTCAGCAGAGACATTCCGAAGTCCTGGTCCGAGAGGGTGTAAAAAAGCTGAAAATCGGCCTGGGCCCCGCCTCGCGTCTCGAAACTCAAACGCGCCTTCCGCTCGCCGTCCCGCTTGATGTCAATATCGTGCGAAGGCGAATAGATTCCCTTGATCGCCGCTTTTGAAGAGATTTCGACGGAGGCGGAGATCTGTCCTAACGAAGAGCCGCCGCCCGGCCTCACTTGCCGGTTCTCCGGTTCGGGCTCTCTTCGCGGCCACGGCAAGGGACCAGGCCTCGGCGGCTGAACCCAGAATCCCTGCGACTGCCAGCCCGTTCCGAGCGGATAGCGATATGCCACCGTCCCGCCCTCGTTGCGAAGGACCTGGCTGTAAGTCAATTCGATCTTCTTATCGCTGTGCGGTTGGATCGGAAAGACGCTGGCCTGAAAAAGGTTCTTGCCGGCATATTCGAGCAGCGCAGGGTCGCGCCGCGACCGCACGATGTCGTTGTAAATCCGCCTCGCCTCGTCGCGCGACCGAACCTCGCCGACCAGTCGCTTGTCGCCGTCCCACATCGCGAACTCCGTGATCGAGACGTTGTCGGGCAATGGGAAGAAGTAGACGCCTTCGAGCAGGAAGGGCGTGTCGTTTTCAAACACCTGCTCGACATGCGTGATCGCGACCTGATCCGTGATTTTGGCGTTGAACCGTATGCTTTTGACCTTAAGCGGATGTTGCGGGATTTCCATAGGCGGCGGGCAACGAACTACAGGACGAGGACACGGACCAGGAATGATGATTCCCTGCGCCTGCGCCGCCAGAGTGAGCAAAAACACGCCGATCAAAGCCGTAAACAAATGACCTGCCTTCACATTTACCTCCTTAGAAAAGGTAGGGCAAACTGCCTGGGAGCGCCGCCCATCCTTGCCTGCTTGCTTCGGTCTGTCGGTCATTGCCGGAAACCACGCAGGCAAGGATGGGCGGCGCTCCCAGGCGCTCTACCCTCGCGCCACGATTTTCATTCTTCCAGGGCGTCGCAACGGCGCCGGCCTTTAGGTTGCGGGAGTTTAGCAACCTAGAGCTGGACTCCATGCCATTCTTAGAACGCAGACGCAATTCGTGGTTGCATGAATATTACTCACACACCGTTCGACGTAGGACACGGGCGGAATTTTATGGTCTCCGTTTGCCGTAAACTTCTTAAACGGAAGAATTTTCCACAAGCAATTGAAAAACTATGTAATATATGCGCTCAGACAAAAAATCAATTGTATTCTTTTGAGATACTAAGCCGCTTGAAACTCTCTCTGGGGCCGGTCAATCAAGCATGTAACTCTTTTTGAATCTATCACATCGCCAGGGCGCTGTGAGCTTTCAAATCGCTGGTATAAGTCTTGCTCATACTCCGGCCGCAGTGGGAACATTAACCAATGTGTTTGACTGGAAATAACCACACCGGGAGGAGAATTTTAATGAAGAAGAACTTGATTGGTCTACTATTGTTGCTCGGTCTGGCGCTCGGTATGAGCTTGCCTGCCGCCGCGCAGGGGACCCAGAGCGATACGGGCCGCCTGAGCCGCATTCCCGCCGGGCAAAAGCAGAAGCTCAGGGGCGTCATCGTTAAACGTGAAGCCGACAGCTTCATTCTTCGCGATCTGAACGGCGTTGATGTTCAGGTCAACCTGAGCAACATCACCAAAGTCGAAGAGAAAAAGGGCAATCCGTTCCGCCGCGCCAGAGATTACGGCACGACCTCGCTGTTGCGCGGACTTTCGGTTGAAGTCGAAGGCCGTGGCGAGGCTTCGGGCGCGCTGCTCGCCGACAAGATCAGGATGAGAGATTACGAGTTGGTGGCGGCGCAAACCACCAACGCCCTCGTAGTTCCCGTCGAAGGGCGCGTCGGTGAGGCCGAGAATCGACTCTCGCAGGCCGAGGCTAACGCCCAGCGGCTGTCGGGCCAACTCGAAGAATTGTCCGCCGTCGCCAACACAGCTCGTGGCGGCGCGAAGGCCGCTCAGGAGACGGCTGACCAGGCTGTCGCCGCCGTCGAATCGACCAACAAGCGCATTGACGGCATCCTTACTGGCCTCGATGAATATGAGGCGAAGCGCGGCATCACCGTAAACTTCAACGCCGGCAGTTCCAAACTCACGCCCGAATCGATGGCTAGCCTCGACGAGATCGCCGTTCAAGCCAAGAGCGAAAAGGCCTACGTCATCGAGATCACCGGCTACGCCTCATCCGAAGGCGGGCAGGAACTCAACAAGCGTCTGAGCCAGCAGCGCGCCGACGCCGTGGTTCGTTACCTGGCTGACAACCACATGATCCCGCTGCGCCGCATCGTCACGCCGCACGGTTACGGCACGCTCCACCCGGTGGCCGACAACACGACGCGCGAAGGCCGCAAGGAGAATCGCCGGGTCGAAGTCAAGATCCTGGTCAATCGTACCCTCGGGGGCGCCCCGAATTCGACCGGCGCGGGACAATAAGTCGGCACGCCTAAATAAATCGGCAATCCATAGTGACGAGTGGTAAGCTCTAATGAGGGACTTACCACTCGTTGTCGTTTTGGGCCGATTCAGATATTGTTTCCTTATCGTGGGATCCCCCCAAAGTTAACGGACGGCAAAGAAAGCAGGCGAAAGACTTATGAATTGGATTCGAAATTTCAGGCGTTTGAAATCTCTGGCCGTTTTTTCGATCGCTTCCGGCCTCATACTGGCAATGACTGCGGCCGGACAATCTACGCGCGAGCGGCGAATCAATGACGAGCCTCAACAGCAGCGGCCTGAACCACCCAAGCAGGGGCAATCCCAGGGGGCTAAACAGGACCCGCAGAAGCCTAAACCGACGCCAGAACCCGAAGCAGAGATCATTCGCATCAACACCAATCTGGTCGCGGTTCCAGTCTCGGTCACGGACGTCGAGGGGAATCCGGTCCGCAATCTGAAGACGGAAGATTTTCAGCTGGAAGAAGAGGGGGTTCAACAAACAGTTCAATCTCTGGGCGAGCCGGGCAAGACTCCTATCGAATTGGCGCTGCTCTTTGACGTTTCGCGCAGCGTCCGCAACCGCTTCGATTTCGAGCGCGAGACGGCGGGCAGATTTCTTAAAGAGGTTCTCAAACCCGGCGACTCCGTCACCGTCTTTTCAATCGGCTCGGCGCCGAAACTCTCCGTCCAGCGCACCGAAAACGTCGATAGCGCCATCGCCGCCACAACCGCCATTCTACCGGATGAACCTTCCACGGCATTTTTCGACACCGTGGTCAGGGCTTCGCATTATCTGAACGACAGTTCCAATCCCGGCGTCCGTCGCGTCATGGTGGTCCTTTCCGACGGCGAAGACACCAACAGCGAACGCTTTCGACTTGGCGACGCCACGCGCGAATTGCAGCGCGCCGACGCCCTCTTTTACGCCATCAATCCGAGCGGCCCTTCGATCCGCCTCAACAAGATCAGCACAAAAGCGCACGATGGAATGATCGTGTTGGCGAATGAGACCGGTGGGGTGGCATTCCTGCCCGACAAGATCGAAGACTTGACCAAAGTCTTCAACCAGATCACGTCTGAGTTGCAGGCGCAATACCTGCTCGGTTACGACTCTTCCGCTGAGAAAAACGACGGCAAATTCCGCCGCATTACGGTTCGAGTTCCCAAACGCCCCGAACTTCGCATCCGCGCCAGAACGGGCTACTACGCGCCTAAAGACTGAGTGAGGAGAATGCGGAATGCGGAATGCGGA
>Ga0190270_10000473_pt1 | contig 17541 bp, 23 predicted proteins | sample Popmic320T_FD_133748 | JGI IMG/M metagenome (GOLD analysis project Ga0190270, IMG submission 133748) | Populus adjacent soil microbial communities from riparian zone of Weber River, Utah, USA - 320 T | ecosystem: Environmental > Terrestrial > Soil > Riparian zone | place: USA: Utah | collected...
GATCATCGTCGCGGCGTTCGGCGCGATCGTGGTCGGCGGCGCCGGCGCCGCGGGGCAGGGGCTGACACTCGAGGTGCTGTCGGGCGCCGCACGTTCGGGCGTCGATCTTGCCGCGTCGTTCCGCTTCGCGTTCATCGCCGGTGCGGTGTTCCTCGCGCTCGGCCTGGCCGCGGTGCTGGCGATCGAGGAGCGGCCGTTGCGCGGCGCGGAAGCAATGGGAACCGCGCCGGCGGAATGAGCAGCACGCTCATAGCTGCCCCGCATCCTTGCGCGTTGCATTTTGCTGCAATGCAGCGCAAAGCTTCGGCGAGCGTCGATGAGCTTTTTTCCCCGCATGAGAATCACGCGACCGCGCGTTCTGGCGCGCAAGAGGCGGCGAGACCGCCGCCGTGCTGAGCACGCTGCCGCGCGCAGCGCCGCCAGCACTCCGATCCAGCCGATGGCGAAGGTCAGTCACGCCGAGGTGCGCACCATCTTCTTCGGCCTGATGCTGGCGGCGCTGCTTGCCGCGCTCAACCAGACCATCATCGCCACCGCGTTGCCGACCATCGGCCGGTATTTTGCCGATTTCGAGAACCTGTCCTGGCTCGTCACCGCGTATCTGCTGACCTCGACCGCGGTCGCGCCGCTCTACGGCAAGCTGTCCGACATCCACGGCCGCCGCACCATGATGCTGGCGGCGATCGGACTGTTCATTGCGGGTTCCGTCATGTGCGGCGCCGCGACCGACATGACGATGCTGATCCTCGGCCGCGGCCTGCAGGGCATCGGCGGCGGCGGCATCCTGCCGCTCTGCCAGGCGGTGATCGCCGACGTGGTGGCGCCGCGCGAGCGCGGCCGCTACCAGGCCTACATGGGCGTGGTCTGGGTGACGTCGGGCGTCGGCGGGCCGGTGCTCGGCGGCGTGTTGGCCGAGCACGCGCACTGGTCGCTGATCTTCTGGCTCAACGTGCCGATGGGGATCGCGGCCGCGTTCCTCACCTACAAATACCTCGCGCGCATCACGCGCCACGACCGCAAGCACAAGCTCGACCTGCTCGGCGCCATGCTGATGATGGCGTCGGCGATCCCGCTGCTGCTCGCCTTGACCTGGGGCGGCACGCGGTTCGAATGGCTGTCGCCGCAGATCCTCGGACTGATCGCGGTCTCGTTCGTGCTGTCGCTGGCGTTCGGCTGGCGGCTGGTGCGCGCGCCCGAGCCGTTCCTGCCGCTCGCCGTGCTGAACAATCCGGTGATGCGGATGGGCACCGCGTCGGCGTCGCTGTCGATGGGCGTGTCGATCGCGCTCACCATCTTTGTGCCGCTGTATTTCGAGGTGGTGCACGGGCTGAGCGCCAGCGAATCCGGCATCGCGCTGATTCCGCTCGCGCTCACCACGCCCGGCTCGCTGTTGTCCGGCCAGGCCATGCTGTACTGGAAGCGCTACAAGCGCGCGCCGGTGATCGGGCTTTGCCTTGCGCTGGTCGCGCTGGTGTTCCTGGTGTGGCGGCCGGACCTGCCGCTGCTCTACGTGACGCTGCTGCTGTGCGTGGTCGGCACCGCGATCGGCTTGGTCTATCCGATCACGACGGTGTCGATCCAGAACGCGGTGCCGCACCGCCAAGTCGGCGTCGCGATGGGCGCGCTCAACTTCTTCCGCTCGCTTGCCTCGGCCTTCGTGGTGGCGGTGATGGGCGCGATCCTGCTCGCCGGTCTTGGCGCGACGCCCGGCCGCGGCTCGGCGTCGGTGGTGGCGATCAGCATGAACTCGGCCGGCGTCGATGTGGCGTCGGTGTTCCGCTACGTCTTCCTCTCGGCGCTGATCTTCCTCGCGCTCAGCCTGGTGTTCCTGATCATGATGGAGGAGCGGCCGTTGCGCGGCACCACTGCAGAGGCGCCGACGCCTCCGCCGGAGTAGGCGGCGCAGCCTGCTGGATTGCGCCGGCAGGCCCGTCCGGCAGCCCGGCTGCCGCAGGCCGGCGGGGCCAGCGAGCCGCCACAATTGTGTGTGGAACCTCCGCCCGCCGCGCCGGTTATTGCACCGAAAGCGGGAAGAACTCACCATGCTCCAGTCCATCTCCACCAGGTTTATCGGCATCGTGCTCGCCGCCACAGTTGCGGCCGGGGTGGCGGGCTTGGTTGCCTCAATCGTTCCCGAGGCGCGTGCCGAATCGACGACAACGAGTGCGCAAGCTGGCTCCGCAATTGCGCAACCGGGCAAGGACGATCGGCTTGCCACGCGCGTGGCCGAGGCCTGCTTGGCCCAAAGCTGGCCGAACCTCGACCAGAGCTGCATCAACCGTCCTGCCGGCAAGGCGCGGACGGTTCGTGTGATCGCGATCAAATAGCGGTGGCGGTTGCTGCCTGCCGCAGGCCGCGTCCATCTTCAGCCGGTCAATCCGGCCCAAACGAAAAGAGCCGCCCGACGGGCGGCTCTTTCCACGTTTTCCGGCCCTATGGTCAGCCGTACAGTTGACGTTCCCTGCGAACCTGGTCCGCAGTGTACGGCGAGGCCTTGGCATCGAAGGACTGCCAGCCGCTCTTGCGGTAGGCCGACACCCTGTCCGGCAGCTTGACGGACGAGCGGTCGATCACCGCCTGAAGCCGCGATGCGTCCGCATCGTTGACGCGGGCACTGACCACGGCTCCGCCACGGCGCAAACCTTCCGCGTAGACCTGAGCATCGTCGTTGGAAATGCCCGCCTGCGTCAGCGCGCCCAGGATGCCGCCGGTCGCGGCTCCAGCCGCTGCGCCGGCCAGAGTGGCGACCAGCCAGCCCGCGGCAACAACAGGTCCGACACCCGGGATGGCCATCAAGCCCAACCCGGCCAGAAGCCCGGCAGTGCCACCGGCGGCGGCGCCGATACCGGCTCCGGTCCCTGCGGCTTCCGCGCGGTCGTCCTTGCCGTCGAGATCACGGTCCGGGAAGTTGCTCGGCTTGCCGTTATCGTTGCCGTTGCCCTTGTACCATTCGTCCGCGTTGCTCGCGATGATGCTGATGTCGCCGTGGGCGACACCGGCGGCTTCGAGTGCGCACACCGCTTGCTGTGCTTCAGTGTATGAGTTGTAGAGCCTTGAGATGGTGACGGTCATGACTTCTCCAATTGTTCAGTTGTTGGCTTGTTGCGCGAGCCTTAGCGGGGCGTGACGTTGCCTTGAAAATCGACGCTGACGTCGACCGGTTTGCCGCCTTTGGTGGCCTTGCCGCGCCAGACGCCGTTGCCGTCCTTGGTCAGATTGCTGACACTGGAAAAGCCGTTGGTCTCGATGCGAGACTTTGCCTGGCTTTCAGTGAAGCTGTTGGCGCCGGCAACGGGCGCGCCCGGATTGGGCGGGCTGTTCGGCGCGTTGACCGCCGGCGTGTTGGCATCGCGATTGGCCGGCCGATTCGCCGGCTGCTGTTGAGCAAACGCAGGAAGCGCGACGGCGGCGAAGGCCACCGCCAGTAAAATTTGACGCATCGGATTTTCCTTTTGTGAGAGTAATCGAAAGGCCAACGCTTCGATGCGAGATAATGTTCAGCCACAAAGCCATTTAGTTTGAATCGCTTGATATGAGCCTCGGCCCCTATCATTGGTGCGTTGCTGCATCCATATGCAGGCCTACCGCCGCCAGCACGGGAATTTTCAGTGATCAATTTGCGGACAATGACCGGCTTCGGACGGAACCGGGGCCATTGGCAGAAGATGTTTCAGGGCGCGGCCCGCGCCGGTTTGTTCCCGCCAGCACACACGCACCTGCAGGAGGTTCATGGGTTCGGATCGAATCCCGGGAACCTGCGAATGTTCCGCTATCTGCCGGACAATCTTGCGGCCGGTCCGGCGCTCGTGGTGGTGCTGCACGGCTGCACCCAAACCGCCGCCGGTTATGATCTCGGGGCGGGCTGGTCGACGCTTGCCGACCGCTATGGGTTCGCCCTGCTGATGCCAGAGCAGCAGCGTGCCAACAATCCCAACGGCTGCTTCAATTGGTTCCTGCCCGAGCACAGCCGGCGGGATGCCGGGGAGCCTTCATCGATCCGCCAGATGATCGAGAAAATGGTCGTCGACAACCGCATCGACCGCGACCGTGTGTTCGTCACGGGTTTGTCGGCCGGCGGTGCGATGACGTCCGTCATGCTGGCGTGCTACCCCGAGGTGTTCGCGGCAGGCGCGATCGTGGCGGGCTTGCCCTATGGCGCGGCCGCGAATGTGCAGCAGGCGTTCGAGAGCATGTACAAAAGTCCCGCGCGCTCCGCGCGTGAATGGGGCGATCTGGTGCGCAGCGCTTCGGCGCATTCGGGCCCGTGGCCGCGCGTATCGGTCTGGCACGGCAACGCCGACAAGACGGTGATCCCTTCCAACGCGGGGGAAATTCTCAAGCAATGGACCGCGGTCCACGGGCTTCCCGTCGCGCCTTCAAGCAAGGCCATGGTCGACGGCTATCCGCGCGAAGTCTGGCGCAATGCATCAGGCGATGAGTTGATCGAGTCCTACAGCATCACCGGCATGGCGCACGGCACGCCGCTGGCGACCGGCGAGGTCGAGGGCGCATGCGGGGCGGCCGGGCCGTTTCTCCTTCAAGTGGGGATTTCGTCGTCCTATCACATCGCCAAGTTCTTCGGCCTCGCGGTCGCGGGCGGTGTCCGGCCGGCGGCGAGCGCGATCAGGCTTGCCTCGCCAACACCACGCGCCATCGAAGCCGGGGCGCCGATCGCGGCTTCGGAAAATGAAACCATGAGAAGCGAAGTGCTGGGAGGTGAAATACTGGAGGGTGAAATACTCGACAAGGATTGCGATACGAGAACGCGCGTCCCGCCGTCCGCTGCCTTCGAGATCGGCGCGGTGATCAACAAAGCGCTGAAGGCCGCGGGGCTGATCAAGGATTAATGCAAGATGCGGTTAGGTCGGAGCGATCCCTCTCCGCTCGTCCCCGCGAAAGCGCATAGGCGCCAACTTAAGCGACTCTCTCCGCTGTCATGCTCCGCGAAAGCGGAGCATCCAGTATCCACGGTTCTACCGATTGCAACGGACGAGCGACATATCTCACTCCCGGTGTTTACTGGATCACCCGCTTTCGCGGGTGATGACAGCTAAGATATTTGGCCCGACGGCCTGATCTCATTCCGCAACTTCATTTCGGAAGTCCCGGCTCCATTCCATATTTCCTGAATGCAGATACTGACCCGGGCCCGCGGAGCAGCGTGATGAATTCGCGTCCGGTCTCCTGACGGCTCGATTGGCTCGCCACTGCTGCGGCGAACGTGTTGTAGAATTGCAGTTCCGTTGGCACAGGCCCCACGAACTCCGCGCCAGGCACGAGGATGACCGACGCAGTCACCACAATCATTTCCGCCAGTCCGCTCGGGACGGCCTGGGCGATCGTATCGGCCGGCATCGGCCTCAGCTTCGCTTGCATCTGGTCGACAATCCCAAGTTTGTGCAGCATGTTCTTGAAATGATCGCCGCTCGCACCAGTTGCCGAATGGGCAACGGTCTTCGCATTCAGCAGCGCTTGCCGGAATGAGTCGACCGTCGTGATGTCCGGTTTTGGCGCGCCTGCGCGAACACCCACTCCGACCACGGCATAGGCAATATCGGATCTGGTCGAAGCCAACAGTTTTCCGTCTTTTATGAGTGAATCAATCACCGGCGTGATGGAAATCGCGAGGTCGTACGTCCGCCCTGCATCAAATTCCTGCTTCACGGTCGGCCCGGACACAAATGTCATGGCGAGTGAGTGCTTGGAGCTGCGCTCGAATTGCGAACCCAATTCCTTGACCGCTGCGGTCATTGGAACAGCGGCGATCAGCTTCAACTCGTCGGCATGAACGATTGGTCCCGCCAACAGCAGCGCACCGATCAAGCCGGCTGATCTGATCGGCGATCCGCAAACCATTTGAGCCTCGATTCTTGAGTGACCTCGACAATTGTGATCGGCTGTCCAGAATCCTCAAGTTCGATTTTTCCCATTGATGGTAGCCAAACGGGTACGGTGATGGATCTCACGAACCAGTTCATCAGGCGCCTCAGCCGTCGCGATCTCCGGATGTTCATGACCGTGGTCGAGCAGGGCAATCTTGCGAAGGCTGCAACCCGGCTCTCGATTTCAAGGCCCGTCGTCTCGAAGTCGATTTCGCATCTGGAGCGAACACTGGGGGTTCGTCTCCTCGATCGCAGCCCTCAAGGGGTGGAATTGACCGCTTTCGGGCGTGCTCTCCTCAAACGAAGCGTCGTGGTTTTTGACGAGCTGCGGCAAAGCGTCAGAGAGATAAAGTTCTTGGCCGATCCGACCGCAGGCGAACTGCGTATCGGAGCCTCCGAATACATGGCCGCAGGACTGGTTCCGGCGATCATCGACCGTCTGTCGCGCACCAATCCCAACCTCCAGTTCAAGTTGGAATTGGCCGACGCCATCGAGCGGTTGCGCGAGCGAGATGTCGAGTTCGTCATCACGCGCCTGCTGTCGCAAGAGCTGGATGGCGAGCTGGATGCCGAACCGCTTTTCCATGAGAAAGTGTTCGTTGCCGCCAGCCCATCCAACAAGTGGGTCAGGCGGCGGAGGGTTCAGCTTGAAGACCTTGTGCGAGAGCCATGGATTTTGGCTCCCCCGAAAATCGTCGAGGGTTCGCCGATTGTCGAGGCCTTTCGAGCCAAGGGACTGACGATGCCTCAGACGACAGTGCTCGGGCTGTCCTTGCCGCTGCGCAACGGCTTGCTGGCCGCAGGGCGTTTCCTGACCATCGTGCCCGGCTCGGTGCTGAAATTCGGCGCCGAACGGACGCTGTTGAAGACGCTGCCGGTCGCTTTGCCGGCCTGGCGTTTGCCGGTCGCAATCATCACCTTGAAAAACCGCACGCTGAGCCCGCTCGCGAATTTGTTCATCGAACAGGTTCGTGAATTCGCAAAGCCACTCGCCGGTCGAAAACATTCCCGTCAGGGCAATCGGCGATGACTGCTGCCGGTCCGAATGGACGAAGACGAATATCCGCCACCGGGCGATATTGGGGGAGGAAGCATGTTAGCATCGCCGGAGGTAACGGGCGGGCGCAGCATGTCTTCCGACGCGACAGGTCTGGCGACGACGAACGGCGGCCGCGCGCCCGGTGCCGAGGTTGCCGAGCAGGAACGGCAATTCCGCGAGATTTTGGAATTTTGCCCGGCGGCGGTGTGCGTCGTCGACGAGGACGGGCGGCTGCTGTTCCACAACGCGCGGCTGCGCGAAATGCTCGGATACCAGAAGGATGAGCTTGAGCTCATCGAGACCCGGCTGTTCTGGCACGACGTCGAGCAGCGCGCGCGGATCATCCAGGCGCTGCGCGAACGCGGCGGCCAGCTCATCAACGAGCGCGTAATCTGGCGGTCCAAGAGCGGCCGGCCGCTTCATCTGCTGCTGTCCTACGTGCAGGTCGCCTATCAAGGTGGGCACGTCGGCTTTGCCGGCGGCAAGCGCGTGTTGTGGGTTTACGACATCACCGCGCTCGTCCAGCACGAGACGCAGGTCGTCGAGCAGGAGCGCCAGCTTCACGAAATTCTGGACTTCTGCCCTGCGGCGGTGTGCGTGGTCGACGAAGACGGACGCATCCTGTTTCACAATCGGCGGATGCGCGAGCTGCTGGGCTACGAGCAGCGCGAACTGGAGCTGTTCGACACCAAGCTGTTCTGGCACGACCTCGATCACCGCTCGCGCATCATCGAGGTGCTGCGGACGCAGGGAGGCCAGTTGCTGAACGAGGAGGTCGCCTGGAAGACCAAGGGCGGCGAATTGCTCAGTCTGCTGATTTCCTACGTGCAGGTCGCCTATGCCGGCGGCCACGTTGCGGTGGCCGGCGGCAAGCGGCTGTTCTGGCTTTACGACATCACGCCGCTGCGCCGCGCCGAGCAGGCGCGGCTGCGCAGCGAGCGGCGGCTGGCCGAGGCGATCGAGAGCATCTCCGAGGGCTTCGTCTGCTACGACGGCGAGGACCGGCTGGTGATCTGCAACTCCAACTACCGCAACCTTCTCTATCCCGGTCTCGAGCTCGAATTCACCGCCGGCACGCTGTTCGAGACAATTATCCGGCAGGCCGCCGAGCGTGGCTACGTCAAGGACGCCGAAGGCCGCGTCGAGGAATGGGTTGCGGAGCGTCTGCATCAGCACCGCAACCCCGGCGAGCCGCAGGTGCAGCGGCGCAGCGGCGGCCGCTGGGTGATGGTCAGCGAGCGCCGCACCGAGGACGGCGGCACCGTTGCGGTCTACTCCGACATCACCGAGCTCAAGCAGCGCGAGCAGGATCTCACCGAGAAGTCCAACGCGCTGGCTGCGCTGTCGTCAAAGCTCGCGAAATACCTGGCGCCCCAGGTTTACGATTCGATCTTCACCGGCCAGCAGGACGTCAAGATCGTCAGCAAGCGCAAGAAGCTCACGGTGTGTTTCTCCGACCTCGTCGGCTTCACCGAGATCACCGACAATATGGAATCCGAGGACCTGACCCAGCTCCTCAACCACTACCTCACCGAAATGTCGAAGATCGCGCTGCAGTACGGCGCCACGATCGACAAATATGTCGGCGATGCGATCGTCATGTTCTTCGGCGATCCCACGACGCTGGGCGTCAAGGAGGACGCGCTGGCCTGCGCACAGATGGCGCTCGCCATGCAAGCGCGGGTGGGTGAGCTGGCGCAGCAGTGGCGCAACGACGGTATCGACACGCCGCTGCGCTGCCGGATCGGCATCCACACCGGTTACTGCACGGTCGGCAATTTCGGCAGCGACGACCGCATGGACTACACCATGGTCGGCGGCACGGTGAACCTCGCCTCGCGGCTGGAGCACGAGGCGCAGCCGGGCGGCGTGCTGATCTCCTATGAGACCTTCGCGCTGGTGCAGGATGAGATCCTTTGCGAGGAGAAAGGCCGCGTTCAGGTCAAGGGCATCGCACAGCCGGTAGCGACCTATGCGGTGGTCGGGCTCAAGCCCGACGCCGCGCAAGCGGAAGCTGTCACGCCGCACCTGCGGCTCGACATCGATCCGGGGCGCATGTCCGAGGATGAGCGCCGCCGCGCCGCGCAGGCGCTGCGCGACGCGCTGAGCAAGCTCGGCGGCTAGATCAGTGCCGCGTCGGCTGCTGTGGAGTGCGCAACCGCTCGGCGATGTCCAGGCGGCCGATGCCGATCCCGATGGGGTTCGACGGATCGATCCGCTCGGCCGGCTTCGGCAGGCGCACGGCGCGACGGAGTTCCGCCTCGCGCCACTCTTGATCGCGGCGCATCGCAGCTTCGGACGCGGGACTGCATTTCGGGAATCTCTGATAGCTGCCCATCGATGCCTCCCGGTGTGTGTCGTGATGTTGCGCTTACTTCCCGCGGCTCATCGAGATCGCGACGTCGGCCAGCCGACTGCCGGGCGACTGGATCGACACCGATTGCCGGTTGTCGCGCGTCGTCACCGCGAGCAGCGCATTGACGATCGTGCCCTCAGCCCGCACCTGGATGCGGCCCGGCGAGCCGCGGCCGGTGATGGTGCCGCCGACCGCGTGGGTCGATTCGTTCCAGATGCCGGTCACAGCGCCGTCGCTATGGGTGAGGCTGCTGGTCAGATTGAAGTTGTAGCTCTCGCTCGCGCAGCGCAGCGCGATGCTGAGGTTGGTGCCCGCAGCATCGACGTTGTAGATCGCGCGGCAGCGGATGTTTTCCTTCGAGCCGCTGGCCATCGTGATGACGCCGGAGCCGACCCAGCTGCCCCGAAGATTGGAGAACGGGCTCTCGGCCGCCTGCGCCGCGGCCGGCACGAGCAATGACAGCGCCAGCGCCGCGCCCTTGAGGCTGCGTGTGAAGGAAGAAGCCAATTGGAAAGACGATTGAGACGACATGAGATCCCGCTCCCGACAGAAGGCCGATAAGGATTGGTCGGGGCGGGACGGCAAAAGGTTCAGCCCGCCGGCGATCAAAATCGCAGGCGGGCCGGGGATTCCAGGCCATTGATGGCACTGGCCAATCGGATCGGCTGTCGGGCCGCCCTCAGGACCCGTTTACCGTCTAGGCGGCCGCCGAGGCGGCCTGGTCCGCTGTTTCCGGCTTTGGCGCCGCGGTCAGGCTCGGCTCGGCGGGATTGGCCGCCGCAGCCTGCGACTGCTGCGCCAGGCGCACCCAGGCGAGCGCGACGTTGAGCAGGATGGTCTTGTCTTCCGGCCGCTGTTCGCCTTCGGCCTGCCGCATGCAATCGGCGGCGTATTGCTTGAAGTTTTCGGAGCGGCCCATTTGACGGTCCCCTTCTCGTTGACGCCCAAGCCCGGGCTCAGCAAGCCCGCAAACTGTGGCGCCGAAAGGCCCGCAAAATGGCAATTGCCGGCACCCGACCACGCCATCGCCGCGGCTTTGCCGCATCGTTTTTCACGCGGCAGTTCAAGGCCGATCGCGACTCAGCTAATCAACGCGCGTCGGGGACGCGACGCATGACCGCGACTGATGGCCTCACAAGGGGGCGCCTGCTGTCGCGCTGGTGGCGCCGCCGCGCCGCGCTGCGGCGCTAGGTCGAACATACGGTGTGGGATTTGCGCGAGCGCTACGGCGATGCCGCCTGCCAGATCGCGCGCGCCTCGGCGAAACAGCCGGTCGGCTTCGAGCGCCGCAGGTTCTGGCGCAAGGTTGCGGCGAAAGCTGCAGCGGTTCGGCTAGCCGGTCTTCAGGCTAACTGGCTTGCCGCACCAGCGGCTTCTTCTGTGCGTTGTTCGGATGATCGAGGCGGGCCTCGTTGCAGGTCCAGACGTGATCGGCCGCGCAATACGGGCAATAGATCCGGCCGCCGACCACCACGGAATCCGGCCGCGTCTCGATCCCGGTGAAAACGTAATGGCCGGTGTACTGGCAACGAATGACGATCCTGGCCATGGCGGCCCTCCCGAACGCAAAATTCGATCTCGCTTGGCAACGAACATCCTGAGTTTTGGTTCCTAGAGCCGCATTTTCATTTGAAATTGGGCACTTGCCGCGAACGCGAACACGCACGCCGAGGCGCGCGCGTGTTCGATGGGACAGCGAGACGCAACCGCTCGCGGCCTTCTTTGATCGCTCAATTTTCGTGCCATCATGGGTGAGGTGATTCGCGAGGTGCCCCACATGCCGAAGCTCCGCGGCTGCCGCGTTTGCTTCATCGACCTGCAGGCGATTGCGCTCGCGGATGGCGGCGTGGTGCTGCTCTGCGCGGCCTGCGACGCGATGGCGGACGAGCGGCATCACGCGGGCGGGGCGCGGCCGTGGCCGGCCGGCATGGCGCGCAAGCCGATGAAGCTGGTGATCAGCCGGCCAAAAACCGCAAGAGCCGGATCGCCGGGCCGAAAGCTGGCGGGTTAGAGCGACAGCGCCTTCAACTGCAGCGGGATGACGATGCGGGCGTACAAGCCTTCGGGCTTGTACTCAAGCGTCGTCTGGCCGCCGACCTGCGATGTCAGCAGGTGCTCAAGCAGCTTCGAGCCGAAGCCGCGGCGGGCCGGCGGCGCCACAGGCGGGCCGTCGCGCTCGATCCACTGAATCACCAGCGTGTTGCCGCCGGCTTCGATCTGCACGCTCCAGATCACCTCGACGGTGCCGGCCGGAACCGAGAGCGCGCCGTGCTTGGCCGCGTTCGTGCTCAGCTCATGGACCGCCATGCTGAGCGGCACCGTGATGTCGGACGATATCGAGACGTCCGGCCCGGTCAGCGTGACGCGGCGGGCGGCGCCCTCGTCGTGGGCATTGAGCTCCGCCCGCAGCAAATCTTTCAGCGGCACGGCCTGATACACCGCATCGGTCAGGATCGAATGCGCGTTCGCGAGCGATTGAATGCGGCCGGAGAAGGCCGTGCGGAAATCGTCGGTGGTCGGCGAGCTGCGCGCCGTCGACTCCATGATCGCCTGGACCGTCGCCAGCGTGTTCTTGATGCGGTGATGCAGCTCGCGGATCAGCACGGACTGGTGCTCTTCGGCGCGTTTGCGCCCGGTGATGTCGACCAGCATGTTGACCGCGCCGACCAGCGCGCCGGAGGCGTCGTGGATCGGGGTCGGATAAGGGATGAAGGGGACGCGCGTGCCGTCGGGCCGCTCGGCCACGGCTTCCATGCCGCGGATCGGCACGTTTTCTTTCAGGGCGACCGCCATCGGGCATTGGTCGTGCGGCAGCGGCGTGCCGTCCGCCCAGTACAGCTTCCAGGACCCGCACCACTGGCTGGTGCCCAGCTCCGGCCGGCAGCCCCAAGCTCGACCGCCGCCTCGTTGAAATAGGTGATGCGGCCCGCGGCGTCGGTCGTGTAAATGGCGGCGGGCAGGACGCCGAGCAAATTGCTGAACCAGCTTTCGCGCTCGTGCAGCGCCTCTTCCGCGCGTGACCGCTCGCCGCGGGCGATGACCTGGACGGTGTTTCCTTCGCCGTTGTACGATTGCGTCATGGATCCCCCGCGGCGCCGTTTCGCCAGCTTAAGCTCCGGGACGGCGCCCTATCAACGATGCGGGCAGCGGAGAAAGTTCCACCCTGGGGAACTTTCTCCCGAGGCTGGAATTACGCCCGTTGGACGGGAGCGGAGGCCGGCGCTATGGCGACAGCCGAGGAATGCCGAAGGCGGGCCCAAGAATGCGTGGAATTTGCACAGTCAGCCCGCGATATTGACCGGCGGACGTTCCTGCAACTCGCAGAAACCTGGTTGAAACTGGCGGATGAATCCGCCCTGCCGGGCCTGACCGCCAACGCCCCGATCACCCATAAGATGCAGTGACGAGGATAGGCTGTCCTGCCGTTGTGATATGCTGCGGGATGGAAATGCGCTTCCCGCCGTGCCCGAACTGCGCCAAGCCGATGACGTTTGGCCGCCTGATCCCCGGTTCGGCGGTCTTCAAGCCCGTGACTTCATTCGATTGTCTGGAGTGCCGCGTCGCGGTGACGGAGGCTGTCGTTGAACCCGGGCCCAGCCTTTAACTGTCCGTTGTGTTGTAGCTGCCGCACGCTACGCAATGGATCACCAGGTTGTGGACCTGTCCGTGCTCGGCGTGCATCAACACCGCGTCGCAATGGCCGCACGTGTAATCAACCGTGTGCGTGCTGGCGATCAGGACGGGCGGCGCGCTGACGACTGCGCCGACGCTGGGGGCCGGAATGACCTTCAGGCGTACTTTTGGGTTCACTGGCTTCTGCGGTGCGCTCATGGCGCGGCTCCTTCTACAGGCGGGAGTACGACCACTCTCAGCCACCGCCCCCTGGCGCAGCGCCCTGCCGATGATTCTCATGCCTAACACCCTCGCTCGCAGGTGAGCTACTCAATTTGACATTCTGAACCCGGCGGCGAGGCTTGTTCGTGGGCTTTATTCGTGGCGTTTGCTGTGCGGTTGGCGTTGGCCGGCGGGGCAGGTCCTCGAAATCGGGCGCTCGCGTGACGCTGCCTCGGTAGGGTTCTGGCACGTTCAAGAGTTGCGCCCGCCAGCCGGGCGCTTCGCATTTCAGAACCCCCGAAAACCAACATGCCTCAGAAGGTCCCACCCGAAACGGTGGCGCTGCTGCGCCGCCTGTACGAGGACGGCGCGCCAATCGCGTCGATCCAGACGCAGACCGGCATCAAGTCGGTCGACACCTTCTACAAACTACAAATGCCTCCACGGCCAGTTCGACGATGGCTCCGGCGCGCCGCTGCCGCTGCCCGGCGTGCCGCGCCGGCGCGAAACCCTTCCCACGGTGCGCAGTTCGTCGCGGCGCCGGTCGCTGGTCGCGCGCATCTGGAAGAACGCCGAAGCGCAGGTCGAGAAGATCGAAGCGCGTCTCGCGCAGCACGAGTTTGCGCCCAAGGTGGTCGAGCGCGACGCTCGCGCGCTCGCCGTGCTGGTGCGCCTTCGCGAGCTGTCGGTGTTCGCCGACATGCGCAAGCCGAGCGCCAGGCGAGAGGACCAACCGGAAGCCGAGAATGATGACACTCCGCCCCGTGACCTCGATGAGCTCCGCCGAGAGCTTTCGCGCCGTATGCAAAGCCTTATCGACGAACGGACTGGCGGAGGAGTTCCTCGCGGACCCGAGGAATAGCGCGCTTCTTCGAGAGTTCTACGGCGACTGGACTCCGTTCGCGCACCCGCACCAGATCGCGCCGAAGATCGCCGCAAACGGCGAGCCCTGGACCTCCTGGCTGCTGATCGGCGGCCGCGGCGCCGGCAAGACCTTCGCGGGTGCGCAATGGGTCAAGCAAATTGCAAAGGCGAAGGTGTCGCCGATCGCTCTGATCGGCGAGACCGAGCACGAGGTGGGCGAGGTGATGATCGAGGGCGAGTCCGGCGTGCTGCGGATGCACGCCTCGTTCGAGCGCCCGGTGTGGATGCCGTCACGGCGGCGGCTGGAGTGGCCGAGCGGCGCCTATGCTCAGGCGTTCTCGGCGGACGACCCGCAGAGCCTGCGCGGGCCGCAGTTTGCGGCCGCCTGGTGCGACGAGCTGGCGAAATGGAAAAGGGCCGACGACACGTTCGACATGCTGCAGTTCGCGTTGCGGCTCGGCGATCGGCCGCGCCAGGTCATCACCACCACACCGCGCCCGACGGCGCTGATTAAGCGGCTGGTCAAGGACGGCACCACGGCGGTGACCCGCGCACCAACCATCGCCAACGCGCGAAACCTGGCGCCGGCGTTCCTCGATCATGTGATCGCGCGCTATCACGGCACGCGGCTCGGCCGCCAGGAGCTGGACGGCGAGATCATCGAGGAGCGCGCCGACGCGCTGTGGTCGCGCGGCTTGGTCGAGAGCTGCCGCGTCGAGGAGGCGCCGCCGCTCTACCGCATCGTGGTCGCGGTCGATCCGCCGGCCTCGTCGGCGAAGGGCGCCGACGCCTGCGGCCTGGTGGCGGGCGTGGCGGAGAGCGGCACGCTCTATGTGGTCGCCGACGAGACGCAGGCGGGCCTGACGCCGGCCGGCTGGTCGCGCCGCGCCATCGCGCTGTGGCGACGATTGTAGGCGGATGCGCTGGTGGTCGAGGTCAACCAGGGCGGCGAGATGGTGAAGGCGGTGATCGGCGAGGCGGATGCGAACGTGCCGGTGATTTCGGTGCGCGCGAGCAAGGGCAAGTGGCTGCGCGCCGAGCCGGTCGCCGCACTGTTCGAGCAGGGCCGGGTGAAACTGGCCGGCGCGTTCCCGGCGCTGGAGGATGAGATGTGCGACTTCGGGCTCGACGGATTATCGTCGGGGCGCTCGCCGGGCCGGCTCGACGCGATGGTGTGGGCGGTGACCGCGCTGTCGTTCGGGGCGCGGGGCGAGCCAAGGGTGAGGGGGTTGTGAGAGCGCTTCGCGCGCCGGTCATTCCGGCGCGCGAGCGCAGTCGCTGACAGGAGCGGCGTATGGGACGGAGCGCTCTCGGTGGAACACCTGGCCGGCTCCCGCGTTATCCGCCCGATCATAACCCGACAGGGAGCATACCGATGCCTATCATTGCTTGGTTGCTGGGCGTGCCGCTCAGCCTGATTCTCGTGCTGTGGCTGCTCGGCATCTTCTGACGCCGGACGCTGGAGCTTGAAACGGAAAAAGCCCGCTGCTGCAGCGGGCTTTTTCGTGGGAAAAATCGCTCGCAGCGGCGCGTCGCACGGATCAAACCGGCTTGTTCTGAGTTAACGCGCCATGCGCAGGCTTTTACTAGCAGCGTTGGTGCTCTTGTTCGCGGTGGATGCGGCCGACGCCCGCAAGCGGCGGCATCATTACCGCCAGCAGCCGCATTTTCTGGTGGTGCCGCCCGATGCGCGCGGCGGCTATGACGCTCGGATGGAGGATCCCCGCGCGCTCAGAAGGATGCAGCGGGCCGAGCGCCGTGCCGCGCCCTCGCTCGCCGAGATGGTGCCGCCCGGCTGGCAGCTCCAGCCGTCCGATGCCAATTGGGACGGCAAGCGGTTCATGTCGCCCGATGGCGCCGCCTGGTTCGCGGTCTACAAGGTCGGCGCCGGCAACACGCCGGTCGCGGATCACATGAAGACCATCGCCTTCGTCGACGGCGAAACCGTCACCTATCTGCGCGGCGAGCGGAGCTGGGTCGCGGTGTCCGGCTTCAAGGAGAGCCGCATCTTCTATCGTAAGGCGATCCTCGCCTGCGCCGGCAAGAGCTGGCATCACATTGCGTTCGAGTATCCCGCCGAACACAAGGCGAGCATGGACCGATTTGTCGCCGTGGCCTCACAGGGGCTGGACGCCAGCCAGACGGAGTGTGGGGAGACCGTGTCGGCGGGGCGACCGCAGCAGTAAAGTTCTATTGGTTAGAACTGTTCAATCAGAGGGCCCGCCACCGGCGGGCTTTTTTCATATGCGCAACATGCTCAAAGCCTTGTTCTCCGCCCCGCAAGCCAAAGCCTCGCGCGCGGCGCGGCTTATCGCCATCGAAAGCGGCGGCCGCGCGCGCTGGACGCCGCGCGACTATCCCGCGCTCGCCCGCGAGGGCTATCTACCAATGCCATCGTGCATCGCGCGGTGAAGCTGGTGACCGAGGGCGCGGCGTCGGTGACGTATCTTGCCTACGAAGGGGACGCGGCGCGCGAGCCGCATCCGCTGACCTCGCTGTTGGCGCGGCCCAATCCGCGCCAGGAGCGCGCGGCGTTCCTGGAGGCGTTGTGCGCGCACCTGCTGCTGGCCGGCAACGGCTACGTCGAGGCGGTGACGCTCGATGGCGCGGTGCGCGAGCTCTATGCGCTGCGGCCCGACCGCATGCGCGTGGTGCCGGGGCCGGACGGCTGGCCGGAGGCTTACGAATATGCGGTTGCTGGCCGCACGCTGCGCTTCGAGTAGAGCTCTCCGCTGCCGCCGATCCTGCATCTGGCGCAATTCCATCCGCTCGACGATCACTACGGATTGTCTTCGATCGAGCCCGCCGCGGTCGCGATCGAACTGTCGCTGGTCGAATGCCCGTCATTTGCATTAACTCTGTTGCATGCGTTGTGGTCCGGCCACGAGGTCGGCATCAACGGCTTCGCCAGCCTCACCAGCCTGCTGATGGCCTATTTCGGCGCGCGATTCGGCGTGCTCGGCATTTATGTCAATGGCCGAAGCAAGGAAAAGCAGGCTTGCGCGACCGGCCATCGGCAACCATCTGTCATCGATCAGGTTGTGAAAGCACTCGTCAAGAAGAAGTGATAAGGCGTTCATTCAAGGTTCACCGACTGATTCGTAGACAACAGCCATGAACCGAGCATTCGCGGCACTCGCACTTTCGGCGGCTGTTCTGGCCAGTTTCCTGGCGCCGGAACCGGCTGCCGCTGACGAGCAGCTCGCCTGCCTGAGCAAGTCCGACCAAAGGGCGGCGATTACCAGCGGACAGGCCGTGCCACTGGCCGCGGCGATGCATTCGGTTCGCTCGGTGCGCACCGCGAAGCGCTCCCGCGGCAGCCGGGAGGTCATCAAGGCCAGGCTGTGCCGGGAGGCCAAGGGCCTCGTCTATGTGCTGACAGTGCTCTCCGGGGATGGCAAAGTGACGCACACGAGCGTCGACGCGACCAGCGGCAGGGTCGTCGACATTCGCTGACTGGGAGGTTTTCCCTTGCGTCTCCTCGTGATCGAGGACGATCCCGACCTCAACCGCCAACTGGCCACCGCGCTCACCGACGCGGGCTATGTGGTCGACCGCGCCTTCGA
>Ga0190270_10000474_pt1 | contig 17526 bp, 16 predicted proteins | sample Popmic320T_FD_133748 | JGI IMG/M metagenome (GOLD analysis project Ga0190270, IMG submission 133748) | Populus adjacent soil microbial communities from riparian zone of Weber River, Utah, USA - 320 T | ecosystem: Environmental > Terrestrial > Soil > Riparian zone | place: USA: Utah | collected...
GGCACGATCGGCGGGGGCGGCGGAACTTTGTCGTAAATCGCGCGCCAGACGGCGTCCTTCGCGACTTCCTTGAGCCCCGCGGGCTTCGGATACTGCCGCGCCTGCACGAGCCAGAGCCGGCCGCGGGAGTCGAAGGTGATGTGCAGCGGCTGCGTAACGAGCGGCTCGCTGAGCACAAGATCAATGGCGAGGCCGTCGGCGAGGGTGAAGTGCTTCGCTGCTTCCAATGGCGAGAGCACCGGGGCGTCCGTCTCATGCGGGCGTTTGTCCGCTGACGATTGAGCCAATGCGGCGAACGGAAACAAGAGGGCTGTGAGGAGGAATCTCATGCCCGCAGTCAACGACGGCACGCGGGACGTGTCGTCTCCATGAATGCGGCGCGGCGTGCCAACCTGTGGATGAGCACCGCTCGCGCCGGCCTGGCTCCGCACTTGTGTAGTTGACAGGAAATCTCCAGTTCGCCTCACTGCCATTAATGCGTCTGGCGCTGCTCTATTCCGGCGCCACGGCGCCTGCACCACGGCGGAGCGGGATCTGTAAACTACACACCGTTGAACACCAGCACTATGAAACTGCTCTGGATAGCAATAACCGTCGCTGCTCTGCTCAATACAAGCCACGGGCAAACCCTCAGCGCCGAAGCCCTCGCACGCAAAAACGGCTGCTTTGAATGCCACACACGGGAGAAACCGCACATCGGCCCGTCGTTCAATGACATCGCCGCACGCTATAACGACAGCGCCCAGACCTACGATCTGAAGCTCCTGTCTGTCTCCAGTGCCGAAGACCTGCCAACGGAGCGGAAGAACCAGGTCATCGTGGCCCGGGCAGGCAAGGAACTCCACGTCCGCATCTTCGACCCTGACGGTGAAATGATCGTGGACAAGGGCGGTACCCGGCTGCTGGAAGGCGCCGAACTGGGCGGTCTCCAGAAACGGCTCGACGCCGTCCGCCTGAGCGATGCCCCCGCATTCACCCGGGACGAGAAGAGCACACTTATCGCCAGTGCGGTGAAAGCCGCCGGCTACACCGCCGCCCAATCCCGGGAGGCACTCATAGAGATCATCAAAAACGGCGGCAAAGGTAAATGGAAGGCTGCCAAAGGAGCGGTCATGCCGCCCTATTGGGGGCGGCTCTCCCGGGCGGAAATGGTCCGGCTCCTGGACTGGGTGCTCAGGCCTTTGAGCGCGGTGGATCTCAGAGTAATGAAGACCGGCCTCGGGTCCGGGACGGTCACTTCCAGTCCCGCCGGCATCAGTTGCGGCGCCGACTGCGACCAAACGTACACTTCTGCAGAAACGGTCACATTGACGGCCACTCCCGATGCGGGCTCCGTCTTCTCCCGCTGGGAAGGCGACGCGTCCGGCGCAGGCGGGAGTGTCACGGTAACCATGAGCGCCAGCCGTTCCGTGCGGGCTGTTTTCGACCGGGCAGTGACCCCGCCTCCTCTGGCAGACTTCCGGCCCGAGGGCATCCGTGACTACCTTAGCGCCAATCCATCGGTGATCTCGCCTGCGCTCTTCATCAGCAGTCTGCCGGAGGAATACCGCCGCAACTGGATTCTCATGACCCGCTCCGAGAGCCTTCAGACCGGGACGGCGGAATCCCCGCGCGTCCTGCTGCCCAGTGCGAACGCACAGTTTGTCTTCACCGTGGGCATGATCCCGCACACCTCCTATCCGGGTTCACACCCCAAAGCGGTCGAATACATGCAGTGGGATGCTGCGGAGAAGAACTTCCGCTTTCACGAGATCGTGCTCGAAAACATCCCGGTCATCGGCAGCGTCCCCGCCCGTCTCCGCGGGGTTTCCTTCGACGACAACAAGTGCTCCAAGTGCCACTCCACGCGCAACGTACTCAATCGCAGTTCATGGCCCGGTACGTCCGGGGTGACTCCGGGGACGGTGAAGGTGAAAAACAAACCCAACTGGGACACCTATGACAGTTGGGGCGGCATGTTGTCCTTCAATCGCGACCGCATTTATCAGGGCTCTGTGGAAGCCGCGGCTTTCCGGAAAATCCTGAATCTTTGGACATGGCAGTCCAACCCGCCGGTGCGGGCCATCATCGAGCAACTGGAACTCCAGCCTCCGGGGGTGCCTTCCGCCCATATCATCACGCGCACCAGCGGCGGCCCCAACGACGGCCACATCAATTTCGCCTTCGACTCCTCGCCGCCGGTCCTCACCGAACCTGTACCCACCGGCTCCGCGGGTTCCATAAGCACCAATTATTCCTTTAATGGCGCGGCAGGCACGGGCACCGCGACCAGTGTGGTGCGACAGGGTAATTTCATCACGCTCCACCATTCCAACATTCCCGGGAGCGATGAAGGCCGCGGTGTCCGCTTCTTCGATGCCCTGGGGGGATTGGCCGGCGATCTCAATCCGCGGCGCATCGCGGATGAACTCATCAATCACCGTTATGCCACCGGCAGTGTGTCCATCGATGTCCGCCCGGTCACTCTGGCCATCGCTCGCGGACTCATCCAGGTGAATGCAGCCGCCAACCAGCCCGTGGGATCGCCTCCCCGCATGTTGAACCTTCCCTTCTTCAACGCCCGTCATGGAGGCATGGCCATCAACGCCCTCGTAGCCGACACGAGGGCGCGCGCGCAAAGCCTCCCGCGGCGCAAGGCGGACATTCAGAAAATCAACCTCGACCGCACCGGCGATGTTTATCGCAACCCCCTCACCACTCCGGTGAATGGCCTCATCGCCCAATACGGCGCCGCCACCGCCGCGGGGCTGGACATCTCTCTCAGCAGGCTGAGGCAGGAAGTCTTTCGCCGCTCCATCGACAACCCCTCGCCCGACTCCACGGTCATGGGCGGCATCTATGTGGACCGTGAGCGGTATTCCGAGAATACAGAGCCCCTCGCGCTTTACCGTTACTTCCTGGAGCCGCTGGGAGTGTCCGTGGACAAGTGGTCCATGGGTGTGCGCGGCAGGTCGCGCACCTACACCTTCGCCGATGTTTTCGGAGTCTATACCAATCTCCTCACCAGTGAATTGGAAGCCAGTCTCCTCAGCGAACCTTTTCCAGGCCTCACAGATCCTGACAACGACACCCAACTCATGGACGCCGTGCAAAGCTCGCTCTCCGCCCTGCCCGGCGCCGGGGACGTTCCCAAGTACACCGACATTCAGCGCATCTTCAACAAGAGTTGCATCGAATGCCACGGTGGCCTCAGCTATCCGCCCTACGTCAATTATGGCACCTACCTCGATTTCTCGGAAAACGAATCTCCTCCCGCCGGCCAGGAACGGCTCCGCAATTCGCACAACATCGCGTCTTCACTCGTTACTGCGGTTCCGGCTACCAGCTACCTCTTCCAGCGCATCACGGAAACCAGCGAAGCCTGCCCCGACGGCCTGATGCCCTGCGGCGGACCCCCGCTTCCTCAGACGGACATTGATACCATCCGCCGCTGGATCGTGGGAGGCGCTCCCTTCACCGTCGGCGATCCTCACATCCGTACGGTGGACGGCACCGGGTACGACTTTCAGGCCGCGGGGGAATTCGTCCTCCTGCGTGATGAGGGACTGGAACTCCAGGCCCGCCACACGGCCGTGAATACTGAGCGTCCGCTCGGCCCCAACGCCCACACCGGCCTTACCAGTTGCGTCAGCATCAATACCGCTGTCGCCCTCAGAATCGGAAACCAGCGCATCACCTTTCAGCCCAACCTCAACGGCAAGGCCGACCCCGAAGGCCTGCAACTCCGCGTGAATGGCGAACTGAAGCAACCGGGTGCCCGGGGCATCCCCCTCGCCGGCGGCGGGCGCATCATTTCCACCGTCGCCCCTGGCGGGCTCCAGATTCAGGCGCCCGGCGGCACCGTCATTGTTATCACCCCCGGCTGGTGGGCCCACTATGAAGTGTGGTTCCTTAACATCGATACCCGCAACGTCCGCGCCACCGACGGCCTCATGGGCTCCATCGCTCCCGGCAACTGGCTGCCCGCCCTGCCCGACGGCACGTTCACGGGACCGCGCCCGGACGACCTCGAGGAGCGCCACGAAGTCCTCTACAAAAAGTTCGGCAATGCATGGCGCGTCACCGATGCCAACAGCCTCTTCGACTACGCCGCCGGCACTTCCACCAAAACCTTCACCATCGAGGACTGGCCGGGCAAGGAGTCCCCTGGCGAATGCAAGGTCCCCGCGGCTGTGGGCATCGCCGGCAAGCCGCCTCTCAAGCCCATGACAAAGGAGGAAGCTACCAAACTGGCCGCTGAGGTCCAGGACCCGGCGCACAAGGCCCACCTCATCGAGGACCTCATGACCACCGGCGATCCCGTCTTTGTGAGGACCTACCTCTTCGCGGATCGGATCATGCACCATAAACCACCGGCGGTTCCAGTGCTCAGATTCCCGGAAAACAATCTTAAAGGCCTGGATAAATCCGTCGCCTTCCGCTGGGACGCGCCCAAACAGGCGGGCGACGCCCGGGTGTCCTACAAGGTCTATGTGTGGGGTGCGGATGAGGCACCCAACATCAACAACGCCGTTCCCGTTGCCGATGCGACCGCCGCCAAAGCAGACGCTCTCCCCGTCAAATTCGAGGCCGGTAAAGCCTACTTCTGGAAAGTCATCGCTGAGGACAGCATGGGAGCCGTCACCGAAAGCCAAACACGCCGCTTCGAGATGAAGTAGGTGCAGTCCACTCGCCACTGCATTGCCACGATGCACATCGAACATGCGGCTTTCACTCTGCCGGCATGAAGCAGCGCTACAAAAACCAGCCCGTGGCTGCGATCCTGCTGGCAATCGCGTCCGCCGGCCTCATGCTCTCTGGACTCGTGCACAGCTCCCTCGCGGCAGCGGATGATTTGTCCTTCGAGGTGTGGCTCAAGCCGCATGACTGGCAGCGGGACAGCGACCAGCCCGCTCTGTCGCTTGGCGAGAAGGGGAGTTTCGACGACCAGCACATCTTTGCGCCGCATGTGATCCAAATGGATGGTGAGTTCTGGATGTACTATTGCGGCTCGCAGCGTTGCGTCGATGCGGGCACTTATAAAGGAATGGCGAAGGATCCTGCCCACCCGGAAAAGTCCGGCCAGCGGCTTTTCAAACTCGGCCTCGCCAGGAGTAAAGACGGCATCCGTTTCACGCGGCATTCGAAGGACCCGGTGTTTTCCTTTGGCGATGACATCCATTCCGTGGTGACGGCGGCGATCCTCAAAAATCCTGACGGCTCAGTCTGCCGCGAGAACGGCAAACTGCGGATGTACTTCGCGGCCGTGGATTTCCCCAAAGGCACTTACAAACACTACCTTTACGAGACCACGAGCACCGATGGTATCAATTGGGCAAAGCCAACGCTCGTGATGGAAAACGCCTACGCTCCGTGCGTCATCAAGGAAGACGGCCGCTACCGCATGTGGTACACGTGGATCGACAAGCACCCGTGGCATACTAACTGTGCCGGGAGTCCCGACGGGACGAGATGGACCATCGTGGAGAAGCCGTGCATCGTGATGGATCAGAAGTGGGAAGTGAAGGACCAGGTGTACCCGGCGGTGGTGAAGACCGGTGGCGTGTACCTGATGGTCTATGGGTGTTATTGGAACGACGCCAGGCACACCGCACTCGGCTTCGCTGCGAGCCGGGACGGGCTGACATGGACGAAGCACCCTGACAATCCGGTCTTTCGACCCGAACCGAAGCACGACTGGGAGTCGAACTTCACGACGAGCCAGACCCTGATGCGTCTCCCCGACGGCAGTTTCCGGCTGTGGTACGCCGGCCGAAAGCAACCGCCGTGGAGCAATCTGTATTATGCCATTGGCACGGCACACTGGAAGGGCCCCGGGGCGCCATGATCTTACATTCAACTCCGCAAAAACCATGATCAAAGGCGTTCACACCATGTTCTATTCGTCGGAGCCCGAAGCGTTGCGCGCATTTCTGCGGGACAAGCTGGGCTTTCCTTTTACGGACGTCGGTGAGGGCTGGCTCATTTTCGACCTGCCTGAAGCTGACATGGGTTGTCACCCGGCCGACCCTGCGGAGGGCGCGCCGGCAGGAACGCACAACATTTCGTTTTATTGCGACGACATTGAGCGGACGGTGCGGGAACTGAAGGACCGCGGGGTGGAGTTCACGGAGCCGGTGGCCGACCATGGTTACGGACTCGTGACGCATTTCAAAATGCCGGGTGGCGTCGAAGCCCAGCTTTACCAGCCGCACTACTCGAAGACGCTCACATAATGCACGAAGCTTCCTAGCGCGCGGCGATACGCACCGGCGCGCGGGTGATGGCCAGAAGCTGCTGCCGGCCGTCGGGCCATGTGACGAGGGCGACGGGCTGGTCGCCGAACGAGTCGAGAAGTTCGCTTTCCGTGAGCATGGTTGAGCGCGCGGGCTCGACGGCGACGGACTGCTCCGGTGATTCGCGCGGTGGAAAACGGATGCCTGCCACGACGGCCGCGATGCTCAGAGCACTAACGGCGAGCGCGCGGCGTTGTGCCTTGCGGCGGCGGTTGATGCGGAGAGCATGAACGAGCGCTTCGCCGCCATGATGGCGCGCGGCGGTGAGGTCATCGAGAAGGGTGGCAGTGTCAGGATTCATGGCGGCTGGCGGCGAGTTGTTGCAGAATGGAGCGGCGGAGTTTTTCGCGGACGCGGGCGAGACGGCCTTCGATGGCGCGGCCGGTGGACGATTGCTCCGCAGCGACGTCCGCGAGGGGGCGGCGGTGAAAGTAGCGGGCTTCGATGAGGGCGCGGGCATCGTCATCCAGACTCGCGAGGGCCTTCTCCAGCGCCGCGAGCCAGACGGCTTCCGTGTCTTCCGGCGCGGGATCTTCGTCGCGGGAGAAAAGCCCTGCGACGCGCCTGAGCAGCGCGGAGTAACGGCGGGAGCGGCGACCGGCATCGGCCGCGGCCGTGCGGGCGGCCCGGGCCAGCCATGCCCAGAGCGCGGCTTCATCCGGCAGCGGACGCAGGTGGCGCAACGATTTGAGGAACGCCGTTTGCACGGCGTCCGCGGCGGCGGCTTCATCGCCGCGGGTGATGACGAGGGCGTAACGGGTGAGCCGGTCGCAATAGCGGAAGTGCAGCGCGCGCACGGCCGCTTCATCGCCGCGCCGCACGCCAGCAGTGAGTTGCGGAATCGTCCAGTCCCCGGCTGCCAAAAACGCTCCATCCGCCCTGCCATGAAGTGACAGCGCGGACGGCGGCGGAATGACGGCCTCCAGTTCCAAAACAGCAGCGGCAGGCAATGTCAGGGCGGCGGACACAGGTCAGGTACTCATCGTTTCGGGCGCGGCGCATCTTCAGCCCTCGACCCGGCTTTGAGCAACTCAATTTGATCGAGCAATGTTTGGCGCTGCGCGTCCTTTTCGGTCTGAATGATCGACAGTTGCCCTTTGAGCGCGTTCATCTCGGCGCGGAGAGCCTGCTCCCGCGTCTGAGCAGAGTTGTCGTTTTTCACGTTCGACTTCATGGCGTCGATGGCCTCAGCGATGAGGGCGAGCACCGCGGGATCGGCGCTCTTCACGACGAGAATGTCCAGTTCACCGTAGGCATTGATTTGAGCGTTGCTTCCCTGGTCGGTGGCCATCTTTTCCAGCGAGCGAATGAGGCGCTCCAGATTAGCTGTCCGCACCTCCACACTGGCGTCGCCTTTGTTTGAGGCGACCAGCGACGCGACGCCAAAGACGCGCGACTGGGACGGCGCCGTGCCGCCCCCAGCACCCCCAGTGGCGGAAGACGCGGCGATTTGCACCGCGTAAGGAACCCCGGCAGCATAGGGACTGCCGCTCGACGGGTAAACGATAGGCCCGCCACCGCCCGGGAACCCGGACGCGGTCGCACCTCCCGCAGCATCGCCGGAAGCGGCGGCCGGTGGAGTGACCGGCGGCGGACTGACCCCGATGCCGCCTGCCGCAACGCCGCCCGCCTGGGCGTTGGGGTCTTTAATGAGCCATGCGATGGGGGCGCCGGCATCGCCGCTGACGGGTTCAAGCTGCAATCCCAAAACGGTGGCGACTACCGTGAGGACCTCCGTGGGGCTAACATTCCTCAGCGAAAGAGTCGGGACGCGCAGCTCCGCCAGCCCGGGGGTGATGACGATATTCAGCGGATCGACGTTTGGATCGGTTCCGGCTGCCTTGCTTTGGTCCTGAAGAAACCGAATTACCTCCTCAAGAGAAGCTTCGGCGAACTGCACACTCGGAAGCTTTCCGGCCGCCGGGCTGGTGACGGGGGTGACCTGAGGCGCGGCGATTCCTCCGGCAGCCGGGGCCGGAGATTGAGCGGAAAGGGTGAGCGGCGAGAGCGCCGCGGCGGCGAGCAGGGAGAGGGTCGTTTTCATGGTGGAGAATGGCGGGTGGTTGATTGGAATCATATTCCGGCAGGAACACGACGCCGGAGCCGCGAACCCACGGATTATTTTTCGGGCGGTTGGCCCGCGCCCTTGCGCGGCGGTGCGCGGGCGGGCACATACGGTTCGTGAATGACGTCTCCCTGCTCCGTTACTGCCCGGACCTTTTCCACTACGCCCGACGCCGCACACGGGTCGTGACAGTGGGGAAGGTGGCGATTGGCGGGGACAATCCGATCCGCGTGCAGTCGATGCTCACGAGCGACACCCGGGATACGGAGGCTTGCGTCGCGGAAGCGCTGGGGCTGGTGGAGGCGGGTTGTGAAATCGTGCGGATCACGGCGCAAACGCGCGTCTTTGCGGCGAACCTCGAGCATATCAAATCCGGGCTGCTGGCGGCGGGATGCGACGCGCCGCTGGTGGCGGATATCCATTTCAAACCGGATGCGGCGATGGAGGCCGCGCGGTGGGTCGAGAAGGTGCGGATCAACCCTGGCAATTTCGTGGACAAAAAAAAATTCGAGGTGCGCGAGTATTCGGATGACCAGTATGCGGAGGAATTGCAACGCATCGAAGAGGCCTTCGTGCCGCTGGTGAAGTTGTGTCAGGAACGCAATGTGGCGATGCGCATCGGCACGAATCACGGCAGCCTTTCCGACCGCATCATGAACCGTTACGGCGACACGCCTCGCGGGATGGTCGAGAGCGCGCTGGAGTTCGCCCGCATCGCGCGGGAGCACGACTTTCACAATTTCCTGTTCTCGATGAAGGCCTCGAATCCGAAGGTGATGATCGAGGCCTACCGGTTGCTCATCGCGGCGCTGGAGGACGAAGGGCCGGACTGGAATTACCCGCTGCACCTTGGTGTCACCGAAGCGGGTGACGGCGAGGACGGTCGCATCAAGAGCGCCATCGGCATCGGCAGCTTGCTCAGCGATGGAGCCGGCGACACGATTCGCGTTTCGCTCACCGAGGACTCGATCTATGAAATTCCCGTCGCGCACGCGCTGGTGGACGCTGTGGAACACGAGGCCGCCCGCCCGCCGCTGCCGGCCATTGGCGACGCGGCCTGCTGCGATCCGTTTTCCTTCCGCCGCCGCGCCTCGGCGCGCCTGACCGTGCATGGTTACGCCCTCGGCGGCACGGAGACCGTTCGCGTTTTCACCACGCAATCGAAATGGGACGCTCTCGCGCACAAACTCAGTTCGCTGGGCGAATACCAGCCGGAGATCGTCATCGAGCGCAGCGGCGTGCTGCCCGTCGATCCGCTCAATGACGAAACTGTCGCGCAGGTGAACGCCATGACGGAACCGGTGCTGGTGACGCTGCCTGACTGTTATGAGCATCCGGTGATTGCGAGCTATCGTTTGCTCGCGGCGCGGCTCGAGGAGCGGCATTCGATTCTCTTGAAGGACACCTGCTTTCCTTCACACGATCCGGAAAAGCCGTTCCTCGACACTCTGCTTACGGCGGCCACCAACATCGGAAGCCTGCTGTGCGACGGCATTGGCGATGCGGTGATCATTCAGGGCGAGCACGGCCCCGGACAAAGCCTGCGGCTCGCCTACAACATCCTCCAGGCTGCCGGCACACGCATCTTCAAAACCGACTATGTCGCCTGCCCCAGTTGCGGTCGCACGCTCTTCAACCTCCAGACGACAACGCAAAAGATCCGCGCCGCAACCGGTCACCTCAAAGGCGTGCGCATCGCCGTGATGGGCTGTATCGTGAATGGCCCCGGCGAAATGGCCGACGCCGACTTCGGCTATGTCGGCGGCGCGCCCGGAAAGATCAATCTCTACGTCGGCAAGACACCCGTGCAGTTCAACATTCCAGAGGACGAGGCGGTCGAGCGGCTGGTGGGCCTGATCCGGGAACACGGGAAGTGGGTGGAGGCCGGGGCGGGGAAGTAGACAGGAGACAGGAGACAGGAGACAGGAGACAGGAGACAGGAGACAGAGGTCCCGTTCCCTTTCGAGCTGTTGCCTAATCCCTGACTCCTGACCCCTGACTCCTGACTCCTGACTCCTTCCCCATCACTTCTTGTCCGGCCGGAAGACCCAGCCGTTTTCGAGGAACTCGACAATTTCCACCTGGTGGGGGCCTTTGGAATTTGCGGGATAGCGCAACGTGATAACAGCGAGAGTGCGAAACTTGTCCGAAGGGTCCGGGAGGCGCTGCAGGTGCTGGCGCAGCTTAACGTCGGGAGCGGAATCCTTGACGGTGTATCCGGAGATGATGTGCTCCGAATCAGCGTCCCGCACCAGATAGCAGTTATGGGTCTGCGGATTGGAAAACGCGTCGTTGAAGTAATCAGTGGTGCGGCTTCGCTCGATGACGGCGCGCATCAGCACCGGTTGCTGCGGACGTTTTTCCATCAGCTCGTCCCACGTCATCTCGCCGTAGCCGGTGAAGCTCTCCCAGTCCACGAGGAAGTCTTTCCCATTTCGCTCCAGACTGATCGGCATCTCATCGAAATTGGCGAGGATGAGCTGGAGGACGATAAAATCGCCATCCACCGTAAAGACGTCGCTGGGATCGAATTTGTTGTTAATTTCGATGGGCTTCCACGGCTTCTCCGCTGTGTACCAGGCCCGGATTTTCGGCTCCACCCGCTCACGGTCGCGCACCAGCGGCAGCATGGCATCAATGTTGGGTGCGGAGACGAAACGGCGGACGGCATCGCGCAGGGCGGGTCCGTAGTCCGCCATGCTGCGCATCTCCAGTTTGCTCTGGTCCGGCGGGGGAGGAGAGGAGGAGCTTGAGGAGGAGGAAGGGTCGCGAAACAACTGGGGAAACTGTTTCCATCCGAGCCATGCGGCGACGCCGGCGAGGATGACGACTGCAATGACGAGCCCGCGGACGAAGGTTTGGTTGAACGCCTGGCCGCTGCTGCGCAGTTTGCGCCGGCTGCTGCGGCGGCGGGTCGCATTCTCGGGGTCGTCGAAATCAGGGTGCGTCCGGTCGAGCTTACGGCGCTTCAGATTGACCCGGTGGACCTCCGGCTGATCGGGGGCATCCGTCTGCAATTTCGGAATGCTGGTGTTGTGAAGGCGCTCCCGGAAGGGGAGATCGCCGCCGGTGGGACGGTTGCCGATCTCCCATTCCTCGCGCCCCTTGCCGCGGAGCTGGGACATCATCTCGTCGTTACTGCGCGAGGCGGGGATCGGATTGTGGGCCGCCTCCTCCTGGATGACGGTGGCGTCTTTCGGCACCGAAACTTTGGTGCGGCAACTCGGGCAAATGACATGCTTCGCGGTCATCATGCCGGATGACAGCTTGATTACTCCGCGGCAGGCACGGCAGGTGAAGACGAGCCACTCGGTTTTTTCCATGGGGTCAGGAGACCCCGACGGTGCTGTCCCGCGACGGCAATGCAAACAAAAAAGCCGCGCCTATCTCCGCGACGCCCGGAGCACGCGGCGCATTTTCAGCCCGGCCCACAGCACAATGATCCCGGCCAGTGCAAAAACGACGAGGTTGACGGGAGCTTTGAAGGTCTCGTAGAGCGAGCCGGCCACGCGTTCGAGAAATCCCGGTGTGTCGCCTTCCCCGAATATTTCCTTCCTTGCCAGCACGACAGCCGCGGTAGCGGAGCCCGCGATGAGGAGTTTGGGGTGGCGTTCGATCCACGCGAGGGCTTTGCCGGGTGATTGCCGGATCAGGCCGAGCACGGAGGCGCGCTCGGCGGCAGGGAGTTTGGCGATGTCGTCGGCGTGGCGTGCGAGGATGGTGGCTTCCTGCGTGGTGACCCGGCGGGCGATATCGAGGCCCTCTTTGCCCATGCCGCCGCTGATTTTTCCGGCGAGACCGGGGTGCTTCGCGGCCGTTTCCAGCGCCGCGCTGCCGAATTCCTTCACCATCCCCTGCATGGCGACAGGCTCGCGAACGATGGCGCGGAGGCCCTGTTCCGCCAACTCCGCGGGCATGCCGTCCACCGCGCGAACCACCGCTCCGGGTGCGCCGCGCATGGCGTTCAATGCGAGAATGCCGTGCTTCTCCACGAGCTGCGCCGACTGCTTCATGAGCGCTTCGCCGCCTTCTTTGGCCGCCTGCTCCATCAGTTCCCGGGCGGCCGTCTGTCCGCCGATTTTCGCGAATTCCTCCGCGGCTTCCGTGCCTCCGCGGCGGAGGATCGATTCGCCGATTTCCTCTGCGGCGCGGAGGGCGGCGCCACCCTGGGCGCGCACCATGGGAGCGATGAGAAGAAGGAGAAAGATGAATGGCGTTTTCATAGGTTGCTTGCGGAAGGTTGATCTGCGGCGGTGGCCAGCGTGAGGGCCACGGCTTCGCGGCAGGCGTTGTTGGAGCCGGTTACGTGATCGAGAAGCAGTTTTTCCAGCCCCTTGTCGCCCGTGACGAGGGCGACGTGGGTGGTGGAGAGAAATTGCCGGCACTGCTCCGCGACCTTTTCTTTGAACTCGTCCGTCATCCACCAGTCCACGACCGCGCCGACGATGAGGCCGCCCGCCACGCCAATGGCCGTGCCGATGCCCGGGGCAATGGCGGTGCCGCCCGCTCCACCTGTCGCCACTGCGCCCGCCGCCGCGCCGCCACTGACGGCCGCGCCCGCCGCGATGCGCGCCGCCGCTTGAGCGATGACCGCGCGAATGAGTTGCCGCACGGCCTCCTCGGCGACGATCCCGGCCGTCAGGCTGCCCACGCCGACGGCCACGCTGTGGCCCGGCAGCCGCGTGAGCAGTTCCTGAATCCGTCCGCGCGTCTGTTCGCGAAATCCCCGCAGCACGACGTGCTTCATCGTGCCCGGCAATTGCGCCGCGTTGAGCCGCGTCTCCAGCGACGCCAGCAGTTCGTTGCGGTTCGCTTCCATGTCGTAGGCGAACTGCTTCATGATCTCTATCACGTCCGCCTCCAGTTGCGCGTCCGACATGATGTGCGACGCGAATTTTTCCCTAACGAGCGACGCCGTCCATGAATGCTCGTCCTTCTGCTCGATGGTCTCGACGGTTTTCCGATAGATGATTTTTGAACGCATGCCCCAGCCGGTGAGCGCGCTGGTGAAGTCATCGATGCCGCCCGCGTAGGACTTGAAGCGATCGCGCAGGCTGTCGAGCGCCCGCTGCACGGCCGCCATGTCCTTTCGCTGCGCCGCGCCAAGGAGTTGTTTGGCATCGTTGCTGAGAAAAGAGTCCACGGCCCGGTGGACCTCCGCGCGGCGCTTTTCCTCCACTCTCGCCGCGAGCATTGCCGTGTCCGGCTGCGTCGATTGCCACACCTGCCAAAAAACGGCCGCCGCCGCTGCGAGCAGCAGCAAGCCGGCGAAAATTCCCGGCCATAGCCGCGGCAGGCGCGCGCCGGGGGAGTCAGGCGGGGTGGTCATGGGGAGGAACATTGGCCAGTTGCCGGAGCAGCGGGCCGGGCGGACTATCGCGGATCATGGCTCAATCGCAAGCCGATCCCGGGGCGGGCGCCTGGGAGCGCCGCCCGTCGCGGCGGCCTCATCAGGCTAAGAGAATAAGTGCGGCTGTCGCCGGTGGTCGCAAAGCCGCCGGGACGGGCAGCGCTCCCAGGGACTCCGGCGCCGTTGCCATGAAGCCGGAGCGTGCCTCAGTGCCGGCTATGTTCGTCGCCCTGCACAAGCCGTATGACGTTCTCAGCCAGTTCACCGAAGAAGTTGCCGGGCAGCGCACGCTGGCGGAGTTTGGACTGCCGCGGGAGGTCTATCCGATAGGCCGGCTGGACCGCGATTCGGAGGGGCTGCTGTTATTGACCGATGAGCGGGCGCTCGTGGACCGTCTGTTGCACCCGCGGCACGGGCATCCGCGGACTTATTGGGTGCAGGTCGAGGGCATCCCTGACGACGCGGCGCTGGAGAAATTGCGGCGCGGCGTGGTCATTGATAAACAGAAGACGCGGCCGTGCCGGGCATGGCGGATGGAATCCGCGCCGGATCTGCCGCCGCGGGTGCCGCCGGTGCGGTTTCGCAAGACGGTGCCGGACGCATGGATCGCACTGGAATTGACCGAGGGCCGGAATCGCCAGGTGCGCCGGATGACGGCCGCGGCGGGGCATCCCACGCTGCGGCTGGTGAGGGCGATGATCGGCCATTATGAACTCGGCAGCCTGCCGCCCGGAGAATGGCGGGAGTTGAACGAAGCGGAGAGGGGGCTAGTGTTTTCCGATGAGTGATTTCTCCGCAGCCTTGATCGCCGGCGGCCGTTCGCGGCGCATGGGGACCGATAAAGCGTTCCTTGATTGGAAAGGCCGTCCGCTGTGGGAGCATCAAATGGAGAAACTGCGGGAACTTCATCCGGAGCAGTTGCTGCTGTCCTGCCGGAGCGATCAGCCGTTTCCGGCGCAGCCTGACATCACCCCGGTTTATGACGCATGGCCGGATTGCGGGCCGCTCGGGGGCGTGGCGAGTTGTTTGAGGGCGTCCTCCAAACCGCTGCTGGCGGTGCTGGGAATCGATTTGCCACTGCTGGCGGTGGAGTTTCTGCGCAGGCTGCTCGCGAGTTGCACGAACGGGAACGGCGCCGTGATTGTGCGGGGCGGGGCAGGGGAAACATACCACGAGCCGCTCGCGGCAGTGTATCCCGCGGTGATGCGGAGCCTTGCAGAGGAGCAAATCGCCGCGGGCCGGCTTTCGATGCAGGAATTCATTCGACGCGGGCTGGAAAACGGCTGGCTGCGGGAGATGATCGCGCCCGTGGAAGCCGCCGAATGGTTCACGAATCTCAATGCGCCGGATGATCTGAATGCGGCGCAGCGCGGCGCAGCGAACGGATGAACTGCCATTGACCCTTCGCCGTGAGAGAGCACTGTGGGCCTTTCCCCATGAAGCTTCTTACCATCTTGTGTTCCCTCGTCGTCGCGGCCGGTTCTATTTCCTGTGCCAAAAAGACCGCTCGCAAAGATCCGTCAGGTCCGCGGCCGTCCGTGACCGTCGCCCGCCAGCTTCACAATTCCGGCGTCAACCTTCCCGTGGGCCATCTCCCGCCCGGCACCAAGGTGAGTTATACGAGCGCCCCGGCGCCGGGACCATTCATTGCCATCACCTTTGACGACGGTCCGGTGGTGCCCAATACTCCCCGCCTCCTCGACATGCTCGCCGCCCGCGGCATCAAGGCCACTTTCTTCACCGTGGGCTACAACGTGCAGCGGAATCCCAACATCGTCCGCCGCATCGTCGCCGAAGGGCACGAAATCGCGAACCACACATGGACCCACGGCAAGCTCAGTGGCATGAGCGACGCCGGCGTGCGCAGCGAATTGCAGCGCAGCCATAGCGCCCTCACCGGAATCACCGGCGTCGCGCCGCGCATGTACCGCCCGCCCTACGGCGCTATCACCGCCCGGCAAAAACAAATGATCATGAGCGAGTTCGGCTACCCAACCATTCTTTGGAGCGTGGATCCGCAGGACTGGAGAACCCGCAGCGCTTCCATGACCCGCAGCCGCATTCTCAACGATACGCGCCCCGGCTCTATCATTCTCGTGCATGACATCCACGCCTCCAGCATCGACGCCATGCCCGGCACGCTCGACGGCTTGCTGGCAAAGGGATTCCGTTTTGTCACCGTCGGCCAGCTCATCGGCCTCTCGGAAGGGCGCGGGTCTGGTGCCGCTCCCGTCGCTGCCGTCCAGGGGCCGACATTTGCTCCCGGCAGCTTTTGAACTATGAGCGCCACCCCGCTGGTTGATTTGCAGTTCATCGACGCTCGCTCGCGGCTCATCGACCTCGCCGCGTTTCTCGACCGCATGGAGCGCCACGGACAGGCGGATGACTATCGCATCGTGGAATTGAAGCGCGCCATCCTGGAAGTGACCAAAGACGAGCCCGGCCGCGCCCGCCGCGTGCTGGAATCACTCAGCGATCACAGCGTGAAGCCGATCCCGGCCGCAACAGTGCAGGGTGCGTTCGGAGCGCCGCGGCGGGAGGTTTGACCTTCCGGGGGATCGGTGGTATATCCGCGTCATGACGCTTACGCTCCCAGCAGATCTCGAAGATTTTATCGCCTGCAAGGTCCAGGACGGGGCCTTTCCCTCAGAAGAAGCCGCCGTCAGCGCTGCAGTGGAGCAAATGAAGAACAGCGATCCGGACTACGCCCGCATGTGTGCCCGGTTTAGCGCGGCCATTGATATCGGATGGGAGCAGGCCAAAGCAGGCAGACTGACTTCTGCAGAGGACTTCGACGTCGAATTTGAAGAACACAAACGGCAGTGGCTCGCGTCCCGCGGCAGAGCCTGAGAGCCGATGAAAGGCTACTCACTCTCCGATGCAGCGAGGGCCGATATTCGGGAGATCTGGGAATGGGTCGCTGCCGATAATCCCTCTGCCGCCAACAATTTGACCCGGGAAATCCTGGATGCCTGTGTGCGTATGGTCAGCCACCCGCTCACGGGCAGTCGGAGGGTTGACTTCACCGGAAAGCCGCTCCGCTTCATGCTTGTGCGCCGCATCATTTACATTGTCTATGACCCGGCCACCCGGCCTCTGGAAATCATGCGCATCCTCCATACCTCAAGGGACATTCACACCATTCTCGCGGAGGATTCCTGAAACTTATTTCCCCCCATGCGCTACATCGAACCCCACGGCCACATGGTCAGCCGCACGACCGATGACTATCAGGCGATGGTCACCGCAGGGTGCGTCGCGGTGTGCGAGCCCGCGTTCTGGGCCGGCTACGACCGGAAAAACAAGCACGGGTTTTACGACTACTTTCTGCAACTCACTGAATACGAGCCGCGCCGGGCAAAGAAGTACCACCTGCCGCACTACTGCTGGCTCTGCATCAATCCCAAGGAAGCCGAGGACGTGGCGCTGGCTGACGACGTCATTGCGCTTATCCCGGAACTGCTCGCGAAGCCTAACGTGCTTGGCATCGGTGAAATCGGCCTCAACAAGAACAGCCGCAACGAACTCCTCGTGCTGGAAAAACACATCCAGCTCGCCGCCGATCACGACCAGCTCATCCTCGTCCACACGCCGCACCTTGAGGACAAGTTGAAGGGCACGCGCCTCATCCTCGACGCATTGAAAAATCACAGCCGCATCAAGCCGGAGCGCGTCATCATCGATCACGTCGAGGAACACACCATCGACGTGGCGCTCGACGCGGGCTTCTGGGCGGGCATGACGCTGTATCCTGAATCGAAATGCACGGCGGCGCGCGCCATCGACATGATTGAGTGCTACGGCGGCGAACGCCTGTGGATGAACAGCGCCTGCGA
>Ga0190270_10000475_pt1 | contig 17491 bp, 14 predicted proteins | sample Popmic320T_FD_133748 | JGI IMG/M metagenome (GOLD analysis project Ga0190270, IMG submission 133748) | Populus adjacent soil microbial communities from riparian zone of Weber River, Utah, USA - 320 T | ecosystem: Environmental > Terrestrial > Soil > Riparian zone | place: USA: Utah | collected...
ATCGCCGTTCAGTTCGCCGGTCTTCTCATTGATCTCCCCGTTCGCCAGCAGGTCGGTGTGAAAGCGGTGATTCGGGCCGAGCCTGTTCAAAGCCGCGAGCGTAGTGGCCAATTTTATAACCGATGCCGGGTTGAACAGTGTGTCTTCATTCATCATTGCCACAGGCTCGCCGCCGTCCAAGGTCTCTACATAAACGCCGTGCTTACGCTGATCGCGCCCTTCGGCGGTCAGGGCGTTCGCGAATTCGCCCAACGCGCGCGGCGCGACATACCGCGCCTTTAATTCAGCCGAACGATCCTTCGAGGGGGGGACCAGTAATTTCTTTGATGACGCCATGCCGACGGTCATCTTTGGATCGCTCATCTCAACCTGTGCGCAGCCCGCCATTACCGATACAAGTATGAGTAGGGGGATAAATATTTTCATTTTCTCCAACCCAGAAAATAAATAAATTTTACGATAATTTGAGGAGATCGAGACTATCGAGATTGAAAGGCTTGCGTCTCGCAGTCGCGGCGCCTACATTACCGGCGTCACGCTATGAAATCAAGCGCCAAATTTATGATACAGGCTAAACAATTCAGCCCTGGACTGTTGCGCGGCTGACCGACGGGACGGCCGCTTGTTTACGCGCGGCGCTGCGCTGGCGTCCCAATTTTGTGTGGTTTGATTTAAACTACAAAACTCCGGAGTCAAAACCCAATGATGATGAACATACGCCGTTTTGCACTGACCGTCCTGCTCCTGTCCGCCACGTTCGCCGGCGCGCCGATTCATTCGACGAGGGTAGGCGCGCAAACCCGAAATGCGACGAGTGACAATAATGTTCCCCGGCCGGAAACCACCCTCGGTTTCAAGATCGGCGAAGAACGCAAGCTGGCGAAATGGGATCAGTTCCTGGCCTATTTCAGCGAGCTTGCGAAGACCAGCGACCGCATCAAGCTGGACACTCTCGGCAAAACGACTCAGGGGCGGCCGTTCGTCGTCGCCACGATCTCGTCGCCCAAAACTTTGACGCGGCTAGATGAGTTCAAAGAAATTCAGCGCAAGCTGGCCGACCCGCGCCTGATCGCGAGCGCGAGCGAGACCGCGATCAATGAGTTGATCAGCCTGGGAAAGACCGTGGTCGTCATCACGTGCAGCATCCACTCGACGGAAGTAGGGGGAACGTTCACCGCGACCGAACTGGCTTACAAATTGACTTCGCAAAACACTCCGGAGGTCAAGGAGATTCTCGACAACGTGATCCTGCTGCTCGTGCCCTCGCTCAACCCTGACGGCACGGACATCGTCGCCGACTGGTACCGGAAGACGCTCGGCACGCCCGCCGAAGGCTCAACGCCGCCCGAGCTTTATCACCATTACGTCGGCCACGACAACAACCGCGACTGGTACGCGTTCACGCAAGTCGAGACGCAACTCACCGTGGACAAAATACTCAACGTCTGGCGCCCTCAGATCCTGCACGACATTCACCAGATGGGCGGCGCCGGCGCGCGATTCTTCGTGCCGCCGTACATCGACCCATGGGAGCCGAACATCGATCCGGCGATCACCGCCGGCGTGAGCGCGCTCGGAACTTCGGTCGCATGGGAGATGACGTCGCAGGGCAAGAGCGGCGTCGTGGTCAACGGCATCTTCGATTCGTGGACGCCGGCGCGGGCCTACGCGCATTACCACGCCGGGCTGAGAATACTTTCGGAGACCGCGAGCGCGCGGCTGGCGACCCCGGTCGAAATCACGCCCTCGGCTTTGGGCGTAGGGCCGAATTACGACGCGAAGAACGCGACGTGGAACTTCCCCAAGCCCTGGCCCGGCGGCAAGTGGACCTTGCGCGACATCGTCGATTACCAAGGCGCGGGCGCGGTGGCGCTGCTCAACCACGCCGCCCGCCACCGAGAACTTTACCTGCGCAATTTTTATGAAATCAGCAAACGCGCCGTCGAAGCCAAGGGTGGGCCCTATGCGATTCTGCTGCCTGAGCCGGACACGCCAGCGTCGATCTCCGACGCGCTCAAGCGCCTTAAAGAGGGTTTGAACCGGGTGAGCGGCACTGAACAGGAGAAGCACGAACAGGGCGAACAGGTCGTCAAGAACATCGCCGGCGAACCTTCGACCGCCACCGAGGTGGTCTACTATTACAAGATCGAAGGCCTCGACCGCGCGCTGAACATCCTCAGGCGCGGCGGCGTCGAAGTAATGCGCGCGAACAAGGACTTCACCGCGGACGGAAAGAAATATGACGCGGGCGCGCACATAATTTTCATGAAGCAGCCTTACGGCGCGTTCGCTAAGACGCTGCTCGAATCGCAGGTCTACCCCGACCTGCGCGAATATCCCGGCGGGCCGCCTAAGCGCCCTTACGACGTGACGGCGCATTCGCTCAACCTCCTGATGAACATCAAGGCGGTCTTCGTCAAGGAGCCTTTTTCCGTCGACGCCAGGCCCGAACCGGCCGCGCTCGTGATTCAATCCCGCGTCCGCCCTAACGCGGGCGTGCGCGTGGCGCTCTACAAAAACCATCTCCCCTCGATGGACGAGGGTTGGACGCGATGGGTGTTCGACCAATACAGGTTCCCTTACGCCTCGCTGCGCGACGCCGAAGTCCGCGCGGGCGACCTGAAAGCCAAATACGACGCGATAATCATCCCCGACCAATCCGTCAACGCGCTGGTCAACGGCCTGCCCGGCGCCGCGAGCGGGGCGGGCGAAGCGGCCGGAACGGCCGGAGCTGAAGAGAGGATTACCGGAGTCTATCCGGCGGAATACGCCGGCGGGTTGGGCGAGGCGGGCGTCAAAGCGCTGCGCGACTTCATCGAAGCCGGTGGCACACTGATCACGTTCAACAACGCTTCAAATCTCGCGATCGAGAAGCTTGGCGCCCCCGCGCGCAACGTCCTCAAAGGCATTCCTCCGCGCGATTTCTACTGCCCTGGGTCGATACTCCGCGCGCAACTGGATTCATCAAGTCCTCTCGCCTTCGGGGTGGAGAAAGAATCTATCGCGTGGTTTGAAAACAGCCCGGCCTTCGAGATCACTGATCCGGCGAGCGCACGCGCAATCGCGCGTTACCCCGAATCGGAGAACCCGCTGATAAGCGGCTGGATTCTCGGCGATAAACTCATCCGCGGCCGCGCGGCGATAGTCGAAGCGAATATCGGCAAGGGCCGCGTCATCCTCTTCGGATTCCGACCGCAATACCGCGCACAGAGCCTGGCGTCTTTCCCGCTCCTGTTCAACTCGATCCTGACTAGCAAGAGCGATCAATAAGAAAGGCATGGAATTCAAGCTTTAGCTCGGCGTCATCGATTTTCGAGACAATCGGGGCGTAAGCTAAAGCTTGGGCTCCATTACCTGATTGATTTCAGCATCGGCGGGTCTCCCGTCAAGTGTGACTCTGATGCGGGCCTCCTGTTAGGAAGCCTCGCCACTCGCGCTCCTCTCCATCGCGCCCAATGTAGTAGAGGTCGTGTATGTCCCCTGCCAAAGATTCAGACCGCCTGCTTTGCCTCAAACGGAGGTCGCCGACAATACTATTGCCAGCGTAACGACACGCTTCATAGCGCCGATCAACCTCGGATTGCTTTTCATACCAATCTCCTTATGGGCTCAGCGCCCGCGCGCTACTTTGGCGGGCTTGGAAAGAAAAAATTTCTGGCGCGGTGTCGTTTGAGGTATTCCCCGTTCGATTAACCAGTGAAGATCGCGTTCTCGCTTTCATCGGCGCCCAAACGCGGCTCACGATTTTTACGCTTGACTTGCGGTCACAATGAGTGTATTTAACCAGCGAGTTAATTAACCTGGAGGTTTAATACAATAATGGCGATCGATCAGCTCAGCGTAACATTGGCCGCCATCGCCGATCCGACACGGCGCGCGATCCTCGAACGTCTGGCCGAGGGGGAGGCGACGGTCGGGGAGTTGGCCGAACCGTTCGAGATGAGTCTTCCCGCCATATCGAAGCACCTCAAAGTGCTGGAGCAAGCTGGGTTGATCGAGCGGGGGCGCGACGCCCAATGGAGGCCCTGCCGGATCGCGGCGGGGCCGCTCAAGGAGGTCGCCGACTGGGTGGGGCGCTATCGCAATCACTGGGAGGAGAGCTTAGACCGTTTAGACGCCTATCTGCGCGAGTTGCAAAACCGCGAGTCGAAAACCAAGGAGAAAAAGCATGGCCGCAACACTAGGAGATGAATGCAAATGAAAGGGGAAATCAATATGACAAGCGGCGGGAACGCCACAACACTCACAATGCCATCGGATCGCGAGATCGTCATCACGCGCGTTTTCGACGCGCCCCGCAAAGTCGTCTTCGAGGCCATATCAAAGCCCGAGCACGTGGCGAATTGGTGGGGACCGAGAGCCTTGACGATGCTCTCATGCGAAATGGACTTCCGCCCGGGCGGCGCCTGGCGCTTCGTCCTGCGCTCGCCTGACGGGAATGATTACGGATTCAGGGGCGTGTACCGTGAAATCGAGCCGCCCGAGCGGATAGTCCAGACATTTGAATTCGAAGGCATGCCGGGTCATGGATCGGTTGAGACGGCGACTCTCGAGGATCTGGACGGCAAAACGAAACTGACGGTCACCTGCCTCTACCAATCGGTCGAGGACCGCGACGGCCACTACAATTCGGGTATGGAGGCCGGAATGCGGGAATCCCACGACCGTCTCGCCGAACTGCTCGGTACGATGAAATGAAAGAAGGCGTCAATAGAACGCGATGACGCTGATAGAGCGGATTGACGCTGACCTTTTTTGGATTTATCCGCGATGATCCGCGCTCGTCCGCGTCATCAGCGTTCTATTTACCCCGTACGCTGAAATGAATACCGCGCTAAAAGAAACTCGGAAAATGGCCGGCGCCGACGGCGAGTCGGAGCGGAATGGAAAGGCGCCGGGCGATTCTTGTATCTCGCGCTCGCGCACGCTTATTTCAGAATTTTATCGTTTAACTCATTGAACGCTTGTGCTATAACCAAAACAGACTGGCGAGAGACGCGGTCTTCCATCACATCCGGCCATTGCGCAATGTAATGGAGTAACGTTGCGCAATGGCCAATGGCGCCCCGGGGTCAAGTGCGAATTTGGGCCATCGAATGCTTGAACTGATTTCTCAATCATCACAACCGATAGGAGCGAATTATGCGATTAAATCCTTACCTCAACTTCAACGGTCAATGCGAGGCTGCGTTTAAGTTCTACGAGCGGTGTCTTGGCGGTAAAATCGTAGCGATGATTCCCCACGCGGGTACGCCATCGGAGGAACATGCGCCGCCTGAATGGCGCGATAAAATTCTTCACGCAAGCCTGATCGTAGGCGATAACCTGCTAATGGGTTCTGACGCTCCGCCTGATCACTATGAGACGCCGAAAGGCATCTCGGTGTCGATCCATATCGCCGACACGGCTGATGCGGAACGCGTATTCCACGATTTGGCGGAAAACGGTATTGTGACGTTGCCAATTCAGCAGACATTCTGGGCTGCCCGCTTCGGTATGCTTGTTGATCAATTCGGCATACCCTGGATGATCAACTGCGAGGGGGCTGCTCAACAGTAGTTCTCCCGGCGCCGCAGGAATGGCCCCCGGACTTCCCTGCGGCGCCAGAAACGATTTCACACACCCGTCGATGTTCGATTGAAAACCAGATGGAGGAAATTCATGCAAGCAAGCGATCAATCCGCCCCTGTCTCAAAGAAAACGCCATGGGCCGGAATCGTCGTCAGCGCCCTGCCGGCGCTGTTTCTACTTTTGGACGGCGTCATGAAGTTGGCAAAACCGGCGGTAGTCGTAGACACGACGGTTCAGCTCGGATATCCCGAGAGCGTCATTCTCGGCCTCGGGATCGCCCTCACCGTCTGTACGATCATCTATGTTATCCCGCGCACTGCTGTCCTCGGCGCGATCTTGCTGACAGGTTACCTCGGCGGCGCGGTCGCCACACACGTGCGCGCGGGCGGCGGGCCGTTTCCGATTTTATTCCCGGTCATTATCGGCGCGTTGCTTTGGGGCGGACTCTTCTTGCGCGATGAACGGATAAGCAAACACCTCCAATCCGGTATTCAATCTGATTCAGTCTCAAAAAAGGCGCTCTGGGCCGGAATCATCATCGGCGCCCTGCCGACGCTGATGCTGCTCTTCAGCGGCGTTTTGAAATTGGCGAAGCCGGCGGACGTCCTGACGGAATTCGCTCGGCAGGGGTACCCTGAGAACGTCATTCTCGGTATAGGAATCCTCGAAATCGCCTGTACGATTGTCTACATCATTCCGCGCGTCTCCGTCCTCGGCGCGATCTTGCTGACGGGTTATCTCGGCGGCGCGGTCGCCACACACGTGCGCATCGGTGATCCGATCTTCAAGGTCTTAGGGCCGGTCATTTTCGGCGCGCTGCTCTGGGGAGGGCTTTATTTGCGCGATCAGCGGCTGCGCGCGCTCCTTCCTTTACGAAGTTAGTCATCGTTGAATAACCAGGCTACAGTCCAAACCCGTAAGGAGGTCGAATGAAACCGGACTTGTTCCTTCACGATCTGAGAGTGGCGCTCCGCTCGCTGGCGCGCGCCAAAGGGCTGACAATCACGGTGGCGCTCACGCTGGCGCTCGGCATCGGCGCCAACGCAGCCATCTTCAGCGTGGTGCGAGGCGTGTTGCTACGCCCCCTCGTCAATCGCGACGAGGATCGGTTGATCTATATACGCCAGAGCGCGCAGGGCATCGGCGCCGAAAACCTTACGTTCTCCGTGCCGGAAATCCTGGATCTGCGCGAGCGCGTCAAAACGCTGAGCGCGTTCGGCGACTTCTCTACCATCGGTTTCACAATGATCGGCCTCGGCGAGCCGCGCGACGTCCGCGCGGGCGTCGTAGGCGGATCGTACTTCGAAGTGATGGGACTACGTCCGGCTCTGGGCCGGCTGCTCGACGCGAAAGACGACGGCCCGAACGCCGCCGGCGCGGCGGTGCTGACCTATCGTTTCTGGACGACGACGCTCAACAGCGATCCGTCCGTGCTTGGCAAGGTCGTTAGGCTCGGCGAGCGTTCGGCCACCATCGTGGGCGTGTTGGAACCATCCGTGCCGTATCCAGCGGAGACTGAGATCATCGCAAACGTCGTGACAAGCCCGCATCATCTGTCGGCGACGATGGTGACCGGACGGGTTCATCGGATGACTGAGCTATTCGGCCGACTGGCGCCTGGAGTGGATCTCGAAACGGCGCGCGCGGATTTGCGCCTTGCCCATGGGACGATGGTCAAGGAACATCCCGAAGCGTATTCAGCGAAAGCGGACTTCCGGATCGAGGCCGTGCGGCTGCGCGACCAGATCACGTCACGCGCGAGGACAGTGCTCCTGGTGCTTCTCGCATCGTCGGCGCTCATCTTCGTCATCGCGTGTTCGAACGTCGCCAACCTGTTTCTGGCGCGGACGGTTCGGCGCGAGGGCGAACTGGCGATCCGCGCGGCGCTCGGCGCGACCAGCGGCGCGCTGCGCCGGACGCTGCTGGCCGAAACACTGCTGCTTTGTGGCGCGGGCGCAATTTTGGGCGTACTGATCGCGCGGCCCATGGTTTCCATCCTGGCTCGATACATCTCCCGCTTCTCAGTCCGCGCTCTCGATCTGACTGTGGACTCAACTCTTCTATGGGTCGGGGCCGCGCTGGCCGTCATCGCCGCTGTGCTCTTAGCGTTCGTCCCGCGCCTGCCATCGGCCGACGCCGCGCATGGATTGGGTCTGTCGAACGGGAGCCTGCGGATAACCGGAGGCGCGAATCGCCGATTGCGGGTCTTCGCCATGACGCAGATAGCCGCGTCTTTCGTACTGCTGGCCGGCGCCGGCATGCTGCTCAAGACGCTGCTGGCGCTGCAGGCGACGCCGTCCGGCTTCGACACGCGCCAGACGCTCGTGTTGAACGTGCCCGTGATCTCCTATGGACGTAAGCCCGATCAGATCGCGGGTTTCTACAAGGAAACGATGCGGCGGATCTCAGAGCTGCCGGGGGTGGATCGTGTCGCCGTAGGCGCGGTTGTTCCGTGGCGCGACGCAGGCATTTTCGGTCCAGGATTCGAGTTCTCGGCTGACGGCTACGTCCGCGCGCCCGGAGAAGAATATCCGCGCGGTAGGTTCCGAACGATCTCGCCCGGATTTTTCGCGGCGCTCGGCGTACCTCTTATTGCAGGACGCGATTTCAATGACGCCGATCGCCGAGGCGGCGAGCCGGTCGTCATCGTGAGCCAAAGTTTGGCGCAGCGGATGTTTCCGAGTCTGGATGCCGTCAACCGCCACATTATGTGGACCGATCCGGTGATGAAGTTCATAGACGTCAGCACGGGCCCCCGGCGCATCGTCGGCGTCGCAGCCGATGTCGATGACGAGAACATCGTGCCGGGTCCGGCGATGACCGTGTACCACCCCTTCGAGCAACAGGAGCTATGGGGAGGCCGTTTGTTCGTTCACACGAGCACGGACCCGTACGCGCTGGCGTCGCCGATCACGCGCATTATCCGCGAGATGTCCGCGGACCAGCCGGTCGAGGGCGCGGCGACGCTCGAAGACGTCCGCGCGGAAGTGCTCGCGCCTGATCGGCTGAACACGCTTGTATTCGGAGGATTCGCCACCCTCGCCCTGGCTATTTCCGTTGTCGGCGTGGCGGGCGTGCTGGCCTTTTCGGTCAGCGGGCGCACCCGTGAGTTCGCGATCCGCCTCGCTCTTGGCGCCCACCCGCGCAAGATTCTCACGAATGTACTCATCGAAGGAGTGGTGATAGCGGTGATCGGCGTCGCGGCGGGCGCCGTCGTCGGTTTTGCGTTCTCGCGCCTGCTCGGCGGCTATATTCAAGATGTGCGACTCCCGGGGCCGCTGCCGTCGTTCGGATCCGTAGGAGTGATTCTCGCCGCCACTGTCATCGCGTCCGTGCTCCCGGCGGCGCGCGCGGCGCGCGTTGACGTCATGGAGGCGCTCAGATCGGATTGACTTTCCGATTGAAGGCTACTTGAAAGATTCGGCCAATTGATACGTGTCCACGTATTGCTGAAACTTGACGGCTTTGCCGTCGGCAAGCGTCCAAATGTGCGCCACCTGCGCCTGAAACCGCTTCCCGTTCGCATTGTATACGCCGTCATAAAATCCCAGAGCGACGACTTTATCGTCAGCGCCGAACATTTCATCTACTTTGACAGTTAGCCGATCAAAACCGGCGGCAATCCGCATAAACACGCCTTCACGCACCTCGTCCAGGCCACGATACGGACTGCGGTCCGCCAGCGGAGAATTGACCGCCGAGACCCATTCGATCGTCGCGCCGAACAGGTTTAGCGCGGCGTCGAAATCCCGTTGTCCGAAAGCTTCATAGATTCTGTTGATTATGGCGATGTTCTCTTGTGACATATGACCTCCGGTCGGGGAATGTTGAATAAGCGCCTGCGTCCGGCGACTGAGACGCCGTCGGACGCAGGTCGTGAGCGTTTTGGGTTGGGACTACGCGGCCGCGCTGGAGTATTTCGCCGGATCAGCTTCCGCCTTCTTCGCGCAATCGTCACAGCAAACGGTGATCTCCTTGCCGCCGACCTTGACCTTGATTCCACCGTCGTTGATATCCCAATCACACACCGGGCATTTGGTTGTATCCATAGCTTGTCCTTTCCGTTTTGAATTCAAGTTTCGCCGCGGCCTTAGCAGTCGCCGCGACTGTTTCCGACGAAAGGATCGTATCAAGGCGGGAGAGATCAGACTTTCAGATTCTTGCTCATTTCGCGCAATCCGCGCCGTCCGGCGCCACTCCGCACGGCGGAAGGCGTGCGGCCAAATTCACGGCGGAATGAGTCGGTGAAATGACTATGGCTGGAAAAGCCCAGTTCGAGGGCAAGCGCGGTCAGATCATTCGCGCCATCAGCCAGCCGTTCAAGCGAGGCGCGCAACCGCAGACACATCAGATATCGATGAACCGGCGCGCCGGTTCGCTGCTGGAATAGTCGGGCCAGGTGAAACGGCGACGCTCCAACGGCTCTCGCCACGTCATCGAGCGTGACGCGTTCCGACATTCTGCTGGCCAGATAAGTCTTGGCCGCCTCAACACGGTCGGCGTGATCTGTTTCAGTGCCATCCCGGCGGCGCTTACCCGAAGGCGACGCGAGTCCGTGTCTCGCAAACGCCGCTTCCAGCACGTCGGCGATGAGCTGAAGCGCTGTCACGTCAACCCATAAGGGATCAGGCGGCGCCGGTCCCGCCAAAGACGTTTGACTGTCTTCCAGGGTCTCAAGTCGCTGCGCAAGTTCGCGGTGCCGCCAGAATACGCCGGAAGCGCACGGGCCGGTGACAAATGGAAACGGCCGTTCAGGGCGCCTGTCAACGGTTGGATCGAGTTCGCGAATGATGTCACTCAGTATTCGCGGCGGGGCGATGAAAATCGTCCCCCGATCGCCGCAGTCCGCCGGATGGCTGACGCGATAGATTGATTCCTTCGAAAAGAAGACCGCCTGATTGACGTCGGCGGTCACGCTTCGCCGGCCAAAGTGCTTTCTGAATGCGCCGGAACGCAGCAGGACGATTTGGTCCGCGTCAGGTTGTTCTTCACCCCCGGGCGCGCCGCAACCAATGCGACAGCGGTAATCGCGCACGCTGACAAGAGGACTGTCGTAAAGTGTACGGAACGTGAGCGGACTTTCTAACTGACGCGACATGCGCGTCATCATACGGAACCGCCTGGGTCTAATCAAACGCCTGAAACGAGCGCTTCGCAGCCGCCTCTGTCACTAAGCGCTGACCGTCCACCTTAAAGCGCGTCCACGCGTATAAACGCGCAACGGCCCGCGTGGGAACGAATGAACACCCGCGCGGGCCTGACATCAGCCATTGCCGGGGCAATGGGCCGATGTACGAGGCGATTCTATTGCCATGACTCAGTATTTGAAAAGGAGCGAACCAGACAATAAGCGCAAAGCGGCGACGCGTGAGAGCCTACAAGAACTACGCGGCGCCCAGACATCAACCAATCGTCTGAGCGATAGGCCGAGGTACGCGGTAAAGATTGCGTCATATAGAACGCCGATTACGCGGAAAGGCGCGGATCATCGCGGATAAAACCAGAAAATGGCGGCGTCAATTCCCCGTTCAATTCAAGCTTCAATTATCCGGCTCTAAACGCTCCGGCGGTTGGCGTTATCCGGCCTGGATTAGCGCAAGTGGGTGTGAGCATTTTCCCGAAATACCCCGCAGGTTTTTGTGTAGGCGCGTCCCGAAATGCCTCTCAGTGCAACAAGTTGACGAACTCTTAAGCCGGGCGCAAGTTTTTCTCAAGGGGGCTGATTGATACTGCGGCATGTGACCGTGACGTTTTCGACACCGCTGTTTTGCAAGATCAAAGCGCAAAGGAGAGAAATAATGCATAACCGAGCGAAACAACCGAACATTCCGGCGGAGTTGGCCGACAATCTGATCAGCTCCCTTAGCGGCTTGACCGCCATTGAGGGCGACGAACTGCGCCGCCAGATCATCACGCTGCTCATCAACCACTCATACGCCCTGGGCTACGCGGCTGGCGCTGGCGCGGGACTCGTGGCTTGGATGCAGTCGAGGCTCGCGCTCGCTCGCCGCAGAGCGGGGCAGGATATCAAACCGGCGCTTCCCAACATCCGCGAGCGCATAACTATGTTCTTTCGTAATCACGGACACCGTTCCCATCAGACGTTACCTCTCTAACCTTTGCGGGGGCGATGCTCACAGTAATTGCAGGGGCCACCCGGCTTCTTGTTTGAGACTTCACGCCGCAAACACGGAGGAACCGAATGCGGAGCTATCTATTCATCGGCGGAGGCAAAGACGGCCTCAGCATCTCCTTGGCGGACGAACCGGACACCATACAACTGCCTGCGGGCGCCACTGAAAAAGAAACCTACGTCCGCGAAACACTCAGCGTCGGCGACGCGTCCATCTACATCTACAGGCATGAAAGCCTGACACCGGAGCAAGTTCTCAACCTGCTGATTGAGTCCTACAAAGCATGGTGTGTGAATCGCCCGGCGGTCGCCGCCGAATCATTTAGTCAAAGCGGGAAAGCCACAAACGGCAAAGCCGGACGCCTCGTTGCTTGAGTGGCGCCCGGCTTTTGCCTTGTCCAGGATGAGCTTCGTTTTCCTCGGCCCGGTCGAGTGTCGCGCCCATGTAAGGCGTGGTGTGTGAATATGCCCGGCGGGCGTCATTGAATCATTCCGACAGAGCAGGAAGCCGCAAACGGTGAAGCCGGACGCCTCGTTGTTTAGCGACGTCCGGCTTCACTTCTCTACAGTAAGCTTCGTTTCCTCAGCCTCTCGGCGTCCCGGTTACTCACTGGGCCGCCTGTTGCACACATCATGCGCTCAACGGCTCGCCGCGTCGATGCTTCAGAGGGTTTATCAAGGGTGGCGTCACATTATATTTACGCAACCCCAGTGAAACGTAGTGTCGCGCAGCAAAGCCGGGCGCGCTCATTGCCAGTGACGCCCGGCTTTTGCCTTGTCCAGGATGAGCCTCGTTTTCCTCGGCCCGGTCGGCGGTCTTCGGTTGTTATAAGTGAGCAATATTCAGACCGCCAGTTGCGCGCATTATGTGTTCAACAATTCGATGTGTCGACGTTCTCGACGCGTGGGCCACTAGGGCTAATTCCCGAAAGTCGTAGACAACTTCCCGAAAGACTGAGGCGCTTGATGCCAATGCGCGGGCGTCGTCTGCAAACACGAAGCCGGGTTCAAACGCCCGGCTTCTGTTTTTCGTGAGCTTTCGGCGAGCCGGATACTGTTGGCGAATTCCCCAAACAAAGAACTTATGCGTTTTACTCGACAGGATATAAAGAGCTTACGAGGCTGGGACTGAGTTCGCCAACAGTATCCAACTCGCCGAAAGCTCACAATGCTGATGGGTTTTATAGCCCTATCGCCTGACCAGGGGAATCTGAGATTTGGCGCTCTCCCGGATCCACTCTACAGTCGCCGGCTCGCCGAATCTCTCCCGGCGCTTGATGATAGTCATCGCCTTCGCTTTTCTCGAAATCGCGTAAGTGCGTTCAAGATTGGGCAGGATCGCGCGCGCGTCGGGGTAGAGCGCCTCGATTTGGCGCCTAGTGATTGAGGCATAGCGGTCGATATACGCGAAGATCTCCTCACCTTCGTCGAGTTTTTGATTCAACTCGGCGATCAAGTCAGTCCCGGCTCTGAACCTCACCTGGGTCTCTTCGTCCATCTTGGTTATGTCCGGACGGAATCGCTCGGGTAAGGGAATCCTTGGGTTGGCTTTTTCCCGGATCCACTCGATCATCGCCTGCTTTCCGGCAACATGCCATTGAAAGACGATACCCTTCGCCGCCGTTTTTTCTCCCACATGTAAACAATTTCCTGGCTTCGCGCGTACAGGCGCGGGTCGGGGTAGAGCTCTTTGATTTGTTCCCATGTGATAGAGGCGCACTGCTCAGCATACGCGAAAGCATCATCGCCGGCGTCGAGCTTTCGATTCAACTCGGCGATCATATCCAGCGCGCCTCTGTTGTTGGCTTCGAACTGGTCGAACTTCAACTCAGTGTCAGGACCGACGAAGGAGCCGTCGCTAAATAACACTCCGTCGATTTCCACCGACAACATGTCGATTGCCGCGAGCTTCTTCTTCTCCTGATCTCGCTGCTCTCTCCTGGTGTCCTCGCCTGTAGTGGAAACCACCTTCTGAGAAATGAACCAATAGCCGTCCAGGAGGCTCCAGGGGCATTGCCCACCGGGTTTAATCATGCTTCCCCATAGGTCGTTGAGCACTCGATTTCTGGAGTCCCCGCTCGATAAGGAAAAGGACGGCCCGCTTTCTCGCGGATAGGGGCTGCAGATAAACGTTATTTCGACGATGTGGCTCAGCGTCTGGTTCTCGACGATGAAGGAGCATGGCAGCTCGTCATCATCGAACTCGGGCGGGTCACCGAAGGGCGAATCACGGAAGAGCGATAAGAGCCTCTCCCTGAAGCCCGGGCTTTCCGGCCCGTGGATCAAGACGCCATATTGCGGCATGTCATTGATGATGAGTTCCATACAACTACCGCGTATCAGGTTAATTCGGCGGTGACCACGTTTGCTTTTAATAGACGTTGAACACTGCGCAATACAATATAGTACGCGGTAGCAGGAGGGCCGGTTCCGCCGTCGTTTCGAGCGCCGAGACCAACCAGACAGAAAAATGCGAGACAGAAAAATGAAGAAGACCAGTCCGGTAGCTCTACATTTAACCGTGGTCTGATAGGTCTTTGAAAAAAATCTGAGGTCAAGCGACGCTTCTCCTTTTCGTCGTCGCCTTTGTCGTCGGCTCTGGCTGTCGTGCCTGGTTAGGTTCGTCGAGCTATCCGACCATCTAGCGCATAACCTGGCCAGTTACGTTTTTAGCTTCCAAACACCACATAAGCTAGCCAGCTTCCCCTGTTCGACATTCGCCCCCCCTTCCGTACCGTCTCCGCGCCACTTTCGCCACAATAAAATCAGCTTTGGAACGGCTTGCGCCCCGTAGGCGGCTTGGCGCGCCCGAAAGTCGCATACCCGGCGGGTTTGTTGCGCCAATATATCGGTGTTGATAAAGCCGTGCGCGCGTCCACCTGCTTGGCGATTAAATCCATGCGCTCCTGCTCCCCATCGAGCGCGGCCCACAAGAATGTTTCGAGCCAATCAGCGGACAGGCGGTATTCCGCTTGCCATTTACCTGCATCCCGAAGCTCGAACAGCTTGGCCGCTGCTTCGGGAGTTTCGATTGCAATCTGCTCGAGGAACAAAAAACGTAATTCATTTACCGATTGATTGCGCATAGGCTTCCTGTCCCCTTCTCCTGATTGGTGATTCGGCCCGCGCCGCGCTCAGGAATGCGCCGCCATTCGGGTAGCTAATCCGAATGTTGCGAGCCGAAATTAGCGGTAATGCTGTGGTAACGAATGCCCCTACAAAGCGCCACTAAACGCCACTAATCTACACCATTGCAATTATCAATTATCCGCGCCTAAATGTGGCGTCATCTTGGTGTTAGCTGGCGGCGCTTTGTGCAAGCTGGTAGAGTCGAACCGTTCAAGAGAAGCGGAAACAACACTGACTTTAAGAAAGGGGAACATTATGAACAAGTCCTTTAGAAAAATGGCCTGGTTGTCCCTCCTGGTGTTGACGTTCGCTTTGCCTGTTTTGGCTCAGACGCCGGTCATCGAGAACGGACAACCTGACGAGTTGCGGGGCGTGACAAAAGTGTTTATCGGCATTGACGCCCAACAACGGGAGGTGGTCGTCAGGGAGATAAAGAAACAATTACCGAACTTGGAGATCGTCTCAACTCCTACCGAGTCGGACATTCATCTTTTATTTTCCCTGAAGGAAACGAGGGACGGAAGAATCGAAGCGGTGGGAACGGCCGTCAAGCTGATTGACGCCAATCGCGCGCGGGCGCTGTACAGCTTTAAAAGCGAATTGTCTCCTATCTACGAGCTGCACTCAGTCAAGAACTATGCCATCGAACGCATGTTGCCACTCACATTTGCGAGGGGGTTCGTGAGCGCATACAAGAAGGCGAATGGCTGAGCGTGGTATTGGGAATAAAGACTGGTTCCTTTTAAGCGCATATCTGCGAGGGGCCGCAGCAGCTATCACGCGAGCAATGGCAATGTCTACGCGAAACGTGACCTGCTGGGGCGCGAGCGCCGTTACCCTGGAATCTTCTTGAAGTTGGCATAAATCCTGCGTTAAGATCATTTTTCACTCTTGCTCGTTATCTTTGTACCGGTCACGACAGCCCCATAGAGCTACTGCAACTTTAGTCAGGCCATGACTTGTCAGAGCGCGCGTCACCCTGCTACAGACGACCGAAGAGGGCAGATCAGCTTCCAACGTTTGGCTAATTTTCTCAATCTATTTCTGCTCTCCTGTCTGTTGTCTATTAAATTCTTACCTGACCCTTTAGGTGGGGCGCCCGCCTCCAGGCCCATCCGGAAATCAGCGCAAGGGACAGCGCAAGTGGCGTCTCATGAGCCCAATAGCGCCGGCAATGAGAAGGATGTCCGCATGCTGGAACCGGGCCAGTCTATCAAGCGCTGGCTGGCGGTTCGGCAAGAGCACACCTACCAGATCAAGCTGAGCGTCGATCAGTTCTTGAAGGTAGTCGTTGAGCAACAGGGCATCGATGTGATGGTGCTGGTGATGGCGCCGGACGGTAAGCAGATCACAGATTTCGACTCCGAGAGCAGTCTTTGGGGGAAAGAATTGGCGACGCTGGTGGCTAAGGCGCCGGGCGATTATCGGCTGATTGTAAAGCCCACACAGAGGCGGGCATCTGCCGGAGAATATCAGATTTGGATTGAAGAGGCGCGCGCTGCAACAGAGAATGACCGGGCTCTGTATGAGACACACATGCTCTACCAGGAATCTATCAAACTGCGTGACGCGGGCAAGTATGATGAGGCGCTCCCGTTATTCGAGCGTGTGATCGAGACTCGGAAAAGGATTTTGGGCCCGGATGATCCCGATCTCGCCGCTGCGATCCATGATCTGGCCGTTACCTACTATTACAAGGGCGATTACCCGAGGGCGGAGCCGCTATCGAACCGCGCGCTGGCGATTCAGGAGAAAGCGCTGGGGCGGAATCATCCTCAGGTCGCCGCCTCTTTCAACCTGTTGACGGTCCTCTATCTCAACAAAGGTGACTATAAGAAGGCCGAACCGCTGGCGATTCGCGCACTGGCCATCAAGGAGAAAACGCTGGGACCGGAACACTCCAGTCTTGCTTATTATCTCCGTAATCTTGCTCGCATCTATGACGGGAAAGGCGACTATGATAAAGCGAAGCCACTCTACATGCGCGCGCTGGCGATCAGGGAGAAAACATTGTGGCCGGAACATCAATTGGTCGCTCAATCTCTCAACGATCTCGCCAATCTCTATTACAACAAGGGTGATAATGCGAATGCAGAATCGCTGCATCGACGCGTCTTGAACATCCGGGAAAAATGGCTGGGACCGGAACACAAGGATGTCGCCGAATCTCTCGGCAATCTGGCCAACATCTACCGCGACAGGAAGGATTATGCGCGGGCGGAGCCGCTCTATCTGCGCGCGCTGGCGATCCAGGAGAAGAAATTGGGGCCGCAACGCCCCCATATCGCTCGCGCTCTCACTAACCTCGCCATGTTCTACGCGGCGAAAGGCGATACGCGTGAGGCCATTGCGGCTCAGTCCCGCGCCAACGCCATCACCGAATACAACCTGTCCCTCAATCTCGACACCGGCTCCGAGCGCCAAAAAGTGGCTCTTCTTTCCATCTTAACAAGACAGACCGATTTCACGCTCTCACTCCACAGCCAGGCCGCCCCCGATGACCCACAGGCGCTCGACCTTGCTTTCACTACCCTGCTGCGCCGGAAAGCGCGCGTACTGGATGCAATGATAGACACGATCGCGACCTTGCGCCGTCACGCTACGCCACAAGATCAAGCGCTCCTCGATCAACTCACTGATGCCCGCTCGCAGTTAGCC
>Ga0190270_10000476_pt1 | contig 17466 bp, 17 predicted proteins | sample Popmic320T_FD_133748 | JGI IMG/M metagenome (GOLD analysis project Ga0190270, IMG submission 133748) | Populus adjacent soil microbial communities from riparian zone of Weber River, Utah, USA - 320 T | ecosystem: Environmental > Terrestrial > Soil > Riparian zone | place: USA: Utah | collected...
ATTCATGGGACCATCGACGACAACGTCCACATGCAAAACACGATTCAATTTGCTTATGAACTGCAGAAGGCAGGGAAGCAGTTTCAGTTGATGGTCTATCCGAAGTCGCGACACGGTGTCACAGATCCGTTGCTGTTGAAACACATGCGGCAGATGATGACGGATTACATTGTGGAGAATTTGTAAATTGACTTTCGCAGCCTCAGGCAAGCCTCGCTTCGCCGACCTCCGTCACGGTATGATGAAAAACCGTAAGACAAGAACGGTCTAGAGGGTTGCAGGTCGTGAAGCGGCGGATTGCCGAGGAGGTTACTGGAAGGCTCTGGGGAGGCGCGTTGATGATCACGAAAGTTCAAGTCAAAAACTACCGCAGCTTGGGCCACGTGAGTCTTAAGATGGGGCCCCTTGTAATTCTGGTCGGTCGGAACGGTGCGGGAAAGAGCACTTTTTTGGATGTGTTGCGGTTCGTTCGAGATGGACTTAGACCCGGTTTGGAAAACGCGGTACTCGATCGACATGGATTCTCATCACTCCGACGATGGGCACCACGGAAACCCTACGACGTTGAAATCACAATTTCTGTTGAGGAATCTGTAGACGAATCTCCAGAACAACAAGCCTTCTGGGGCAAATACTCGTTTGTATTAGCTAGTGAGCCTGATGGTGCATATCGAGTAAAACGTGAAAGCTGTAGCGTGGGCCACAAGATCCACCGATTCTTTAAAATTGAGGACGCGTTTGAGACAAAAGACGGAAACTGGGTGACGTTACCCGAAGGCGTCGTCGAGAGGGGACGCAAACAACCGTCTCTACAAGCGACGGAATTAGCATTGCCCGGTGTGGCGGTGTTTTCACCGCTCTACGCCCAGTTGCGAAGGAGTCTACAGGGCAGCTTTTACAGTATTTTCCCGAATACGTTGCGCGAGCCACAAAAGCCTTCGACGGAAAAAATCCTCACAGATCACGGTGATAACTTCGCCTCGGTGGTAAGACGTTTGGAAAGAGAGAAGCACTGGTTTCCCGACCTCCTTGGTGCCCTGAGACGTGTGGTTGAGGGTGTAAGCGATCTCCATGTAAAAGAGGTGGGCGGATACTTGGTCACAGAACTCAAACACGACGACCTTTTTAGTGAAAACATTGCAACTGACAATTCACCGTGGTTTGAATTGGCGCAGGAGTCTGATGGCACCATACGGTTGCTAGCAATGCTGGTAGCCCTATACCAGAGAGCGCCAAGGACTCTTATTGGATTGGAAGAACCCGAGAATGCGTTACACCCTGGTGCGCTGGCGGTTCTTAGCGACGTTTTACGCGAGGCGACTCGCCGACATCAGATATTGGTCACAACGCAGAGCCCGGATCTTATTTCGCGATTCAAAGCTGACGAGCTTAGGGTTGTCGAAAGGTCACGTGGGGTAACCAAAATTGGGCGTATTGACGAGATGCAGCGCGAGACTATTGAGGAGCAACTATTTTCTGCGGGAGACCTGCTCCGAATTGAAGGGCTCCGCCGAGAGTCCGTTCTCGTTGGTAATCGAAATGCCTAAGCTGGTCCCGATCGTTGAAGGGGATGGCGAGGTCAGCGCAGCTCCACTACTGATACGCAGAATTCTTTGGGATCTCGGGCGCTATGACCTGCCGGTGATTGCGCCAAAGAATGCTCACGGGCGCGGTAATCTTGAGGTGGCAGGTGGCTTGGAGAAATTCATTAAATACGCATGGAAGGAGAGAGATTGCGGCGCCATTCTAGTCTTGATTGATGCTGACCGCGACTGTGCGCGCGAATTGGCTAAGACCTTTAGCAAAAGAGTCGAGGCAATGGGAATCGTTTATCCAGTAGTTATCATCTGCGCAAAGCATGAGTATGAAACCTGGTTCCTAGCAAGCCTTGAAACAATATCCGGCCTGGAGCTTTCCGGTAGGGCCGGACTTCGTGCAGGGTTGGCACCACAGAATGTCGAGGAGATTGTCAGTCCTAAAGCTGTCTTAAACAGATATATGTCGGCGGGTCGGGCGTATAAGGAGACCGAAGACCAAGAACCAATGACTCAGCTCTTGGATATAACTCTCGTGAAAGAACGCTCCCGATCATTTCGAAGGATGTGTCATGCAGTGGAGCAAGCAGTGGGGGCAATTGATAATGACGCAAAAACGGTTACGCCGTAACATCCTTTCCGCTCTGCAAACAACCTTCTACCGCTTCATAAAGACTGTGAAGGAGATCTTCAAAGGTCTCGCCCTGTGTGGCGCATCCGGGTATGGCGGGAACTTCCGCCCAGAAACCACCTTCTTCAGCTTCGTGAACTACGACTTTGATTTTCATACCTTGATTATAGTTCCATAGGGTGTCCGCGCGCGAGGACGAACTTAAGAGGCCACGGAACAGACAACGAGTCTCACCTTCGTTGGCACTTCGGGCACCAGTAAGTGGACCTGCCGCCGTGGGTTATTCGCTTAATGCGTGTGCCGCACTTGAAGCACGCCTGGCCTTCACGATCGTAAACCTGCCAGACCTTTCCAAAAGCTTCGCCATACGAAAAGCCGTTTTTGTCCTCGAGATTGAGTCGTCGTGAGGAGTTGCCGGAAACAGCTGCGCGTAACACATCGCGGATTGATTGGTGCAGACGTTCAGTACGTTTTGAAGAAAGGTCGGAAGCGATGAGGAACGGATTGATCTGCGCGCGAAAGAGCGCTTCGGAGGCGTATATGTTGCCCAGCCCCAAAACTCTTGTTTGATCGAGCAGGAGGGTCTTCAGACTTCGCTTCGACCGGGATAAGGTTTCTTTTAGGTAGTCTGCGCTGAAATCACTTCCGAAAGGCTCGGGGGCCAACTCGCTAATTCCTTTGGTCCCGCCGACACGCGACTTGGCCGCCAGCCGCATGATCCCAAACTGCCGCTGGTCGCGAAATACCAGCCGCCGCTCATCATCGAGATAGAAGACTGCATGCGCGTGACGCGGCAGCTCATCATCCGGCGTCAGCACCACGAACTTTCCAGTCATGCGCAGGTGGACAATGAGGACCTGCTGCGCCGCCGGCTTCGGGGACGAGGCAGTTGCGCGAGCGTTCGTGCGAGCGTTCGTGCGGGTGTTCGGCTTTTCGAGCTCAATCAAAATGTATTTGCCGCGGCGATTGATCGCGACGATGCGAGACCCTTTTAATTTGCGGCTGAAGGTTACGGCGGATGAGGGAGAAACAAGTTTTGGTAAGTGTATTTCCGCCGCTACGATCTGACGGCCGAGGACAGCACGGCGGAGCGAACGCACAACATGTTCGACCTCTGGAAGCTCCGGCATTTGTGCGTCGACGTTGTTTCGCGGGATAACTGGAGCTGCTACTGGTTCAAGAACGCAACCGGAAGCAACTATCTAGATGCGCCCCAATAAGAGAAGAATGAGGATAATCACCAGCAACAGACCGATTCCGCCGCTTGGTCCATAACCCCAGTTTCTACTGTGAGGCCACCTCGGCACCGCGCCCAAAAGTAAAATAATCAAGATAATCAGCAGGATTAATCCCAAACTCATAGCAGGCCACCTCCAAGCTGAGAGTTGTCAATGGGGGGCTTTAGATTACCGTGCAGGGGATGCGAGAAGTTAATCACTTTTGGACCAGCAGTCAATGTTTATTTCCGCGACCTAATTGACACGTTGAAGTGCTGCGGCTAGACCGCGGCTTTCTCCTGCGCCTCATTAATCTGTTGATTAATTCCGCATCCTGCAAAACAAGACGGCGTCAACAGCAACGATCATGCTCACGGGCTGGTAGTCATGAAGGAGGCTGCGAAGCGGTCGGACAGAACACTAGCCCCACGCGCAGCGAAGCGGAGCGTGGGGAACCGTACAGGGAAAAGTGCAGAGCCTGCGTAGCTGGCGAAAGAGATCAACCCCGGGTAGCTCCTTCTGTCGCCAGCTTCGCAGGCTAACTGTTTCAATTCGTCTTATTCCCCACGCTCCGCTTCGCTGCGCATGGGGCTAATTTCTGTCCGACTGCCTCGCAGCCTCGATTAGGTTAACGTCAGAAGTTAGTGATTTAGACAGGAATGGTCTTTCTCAGGCAGCTTGCGGCCGGGCGGGCGTTCTAACGTAAGGCGCCACACTCCAAATAGAAGACTCCACCGTGGTTGGTTAAACAGCACGCGCCAGTGCTTCACCGGCAGACAGAAGTGCGTTGGCCTTAGCCAGGCTCGTGGCCTCGGAGTAAATCCTCAGCGCCGGCTCAGTTCCCGATTGTCGGAACAATAGCCACGATTCGTCATCGAAGAGCAGTTTCGTACCGTCCATTGTCTCAACGTCCGAAACTTTAAACCCAGCCATCTCGCGTGGCGGTGCCTGGGCCAGGCCATTAACCAGTTGCTGCCCCGGACCAGGTTCAACGCGCAGGTCCTTCCGCGCGAAATGAAACTCACCAAACTCCTCATGTAGTTGATGCAGCATCTCGGAAGGCGTGACCCCTGCGGTGATGACGGCTTCGAGAAACAGAAGAGAATTGAGGATTCCGTCACGTTCAGGTATGTGTCCCTTGACACCAATGCCGCCGGATTCTTCAGCGCCAATCAGTATGTCGTCTTTGAGCATTAAGTCAGCGATGTACTTAAACCCGATCGGTGTTTCGTAGAGTTTGAGGTTATGAGCGGCCGCTATGCGCTTTAGCAAAACTGATTGGGAAAACGTTCGGACCACTGCGCCTGTCATTTTTCGCTGGCGTACGAGATGCAGCAGAACCAACGGCACCACCTGATGCATGGTCATCGTTTCCCCGAGCTCGTTTACCGCCCCGACACGGTCCGCATCGCCATCGGTGGCCAAACCTACCAGTGCCTTCGTCTCGATCATGCGACGTTTTAATGGAGCAAGGTTCGAGTCGATTGGTTCTGGATTAACACCACCAAAGAGCGTATCGCGCAAGGCACGAATAGTCTCGACTTTGAGTGCACCACCGGTTAGAAAACCTTCTACCCAGTTGCCACCAGATCCATGCATCGCATCGACGACGACTGTGCCTTCCGCTTGGCGTAATCGTTCGAGATCGATATAAGAAGCCACCTGCTTCCGATAACTGTCTAGCGGTTCCGCTAACAGTTCGTTCCCGTCGTCGACCAGAGCGGCACGCCGCGGTTGGTTAGTGTCCAACAACTTCTCGACTGCTAGTGTCGTTTCCGGAGGCGCGCTTCCGCCCCACGGGGCCTTTATTTTGAAGCCGTTAAACTCGGGAGGATTGTGAGATGCGGTGATGACGATGCCGCCGTCTGCCTTGAGTTCTTTCACGGCCCATGAGATCAGAGGAGTGGGCATTGCCTCCTTGAAGAGAGCGACGCGCAGTTGATTGCCCGTCATGACTTCGGAGGCGTGCCGCGCGAATTTCTCTGAGAGGAAACGATGATCGTAGCCGACGACAACCAGAGGAGAGTTGTTAAGACCCAGCAAATAATCGGCATACGCCTGGGCCACACGTTCGAGATTGGCAAACGTGTAATCGAGCGCGATCACCGCGCGCCAGCCGTCGGTGCCGAATTTGATGGGAGACAGATCGTTCATCGAGAAAGTGTCAAACAGTCCCGTTTAGAACGCGGACTTGTCCGCTTGTCAACGCTCAACGTACTGGGGCGCACAAGTGCGCCATCTAAAAGGGAAATCTGCGTCAAGCGTCTTCGGTGTGACCCGTGATCGTGTAGTCAGTCACCGATGTCTTATCGCCTAGGACCGAACCCTCACCAACGACCGCAGAGCGACCGATATGACATCCACGCCCGACCACGGCGCCTGAAACCTCAGCCGCGGTGCCGATGCGCGTATGCGGCCAAATGACTGAGTTCTCCACCCGCGCGCGCTCTTCGACAAAACAACCCGGCCCCAATACCGAATTGACGATTTGAGCGCCCGGCTTAATTTGGCAGCCGTCTCCGATCATAGATACGTCATCGATTTCTGCCGCCGTGGCCGAATCGAAGTCGCCGCGTCGCTCCTTGATATGAATGCGTCCAACGCGGTTGCCCAGGAGATCCAGGTGGGCCTGCAGGTAGCGCTCCGGAGTTCCAATATCAATCCAATATGTCCGCACCGGCGTGTGGGCGAAAAACGGCTCTTTACGCTTCAGCAGTTCCGGAAACAATCCGTACTCAAACGAGTGATTCTCACCCGGCGGCACGAGGTCCAACACGCTAGGCTCGAGTATGTAGGTCCCGGCGTTGATGGTGTTGCAGGTGATCTCATCGACTTTTGGTTTTTCCAAAAACCGCCGAATGCGACCGTCGCTTTCCGTTTCCACCAGTCCGTAGACCGACGGATTCTCTACGGGCGCCAGGACGATCGTCGCTGTTGCCTTGTGCTCGTTGTGTTCGCGAATGACGGCCTTAAGGTCGAGATCCGTCAGGACATCGCCATTGAATACGACGGTCGGCTCGCGTATTAGATCTTCGGCAAATTTGTATGCGCCGGCCGTGCCCATCGGTTGCGGCTCGACAGTGTATTTGAGCTTCACGCCGTAGTCGGAACCGTCGCCGAGTAGCTGCTCGATCTTGTTTGGTTGATACGAAAGCGACAGAGTGATGTCGGTGATACCGGCGCGTCGCAGTGTGTCGATCTGGTAAAGGAGAAACGGACGATTGCAAATCGGAACGATTGGCTTGGGAGTGTAGACCGTTAGCGGGCGGAGGCGCGTGCCTTTACCGCCGGCAAGAATGAGAGCTTGCATGTTTGATAATTGGAAAAGTGTTTTGAAGGTTGAATTGCAAAGCGGGAGTCTACCATTCACGGGTGTCGGGTGTCAGGTGCCGGGTGTCAGGTGATGGGTGTTGGGTGTCGGGTGTCGGGTGATGGGTGATGGGTTTTGGGTGATGGGTTTTGGGTGATGGGTGATGGGTGTTGTTGGGTATTCCTGGTTGCTAGTCGATGTAAGAAGACTGATCGAAATCATTGAAGTTGATTAGTTCTTCGAGGCCGACACCCGACACCCGACACCCCGACACCCGACACCCTCTTCCTTGACACTACTTTGGGTAAATAGTAATCGTTAACTGCAACAAACTTCGAAACAAACGGGAGTTGTATGAGTGAAACGCGAGACGCGGTAATCATTAGTGCCGCCAGAACACCGGTGGGGAAGTTTTTAGGATCGTTGAAGGGATTCAAGGCCACGGAGCTTGGCGCCATCGTGGTGCGCGAAAGCGTCCGGCGTGCGGGCGTTGCGGCGGAAGATGTCGATGAAGTGATCATGGGTTGTGTGATTCAAGCGGGGTTGGGCCAAAACCCAGCGCGGCAAGCTGCTCTTGGAGGAGGACTGTTGCCGGCAGTGTCGGCCGTGACCGTGAACAAGGTTTGTGGCTCCGGTCTCAAGGCCGTAATGATGGCAGCGCAGGGTATTCAACTTGGCGACACGGACATCGTGGTAGCTGGGGGAATGGAATCCATGTCCAACGCGCCCTACCTCATTCCAAAGGCGCGCGAAGGTTATCGGTTGGGTAACGGCGTGCTCCTCGATGCGATGATTCATGACGGTTTGTGGGACGTTTATAACGATTACCACATGGGCTGCACGGGCGAGGTCGTTTCCGAAAAGTTTGATGTGAGTCGTGAAGAACAGGATGAGTATGCGTTGAACTCCCATCGTAAAGCCGCCGCCGCGATCAAGGCAGGCAACTTCAAGGATGAGATCGTTCCGGTTGAGATCCCGCAGAAGAAGGGCGCACCAATTGTTTTTGATACGGATGAAACTGTACGCGAAGACACGTCGCTTGAGGCACTGGCGAAATTGAAGCCGGCTTTCAAGAAGGAAAGCGGCACGGTGACCGCTGGCAACGCTCCCGGTGTAAACGACGGCGCGTCGGCGGTTGTGGTTACCTCGAGCGAGCGGGCTCGCGAGTTGGGAGTGGCGCCAATGGCACGGATCGTCGCGCAGGCGACGTCTGGAGTTGAACCGGCAATGGTGATGATGGCGCCAGTTGAAGCAATCCGGAAAGTGTTGAAGAAGGCCGGTTGGCAATTGAGCGATGTTGACTTGATCGAGTTGAACGAAGCGTTCTCCGTTCAGGCGGTGGCAATAACGAAAGAGCTTGGCCTGGATCCTGCGCGAGTTAACGTCAACGGCGGCGCGGTCGCTTTAGGTCATGCGATCGGTCAATCAGGCTCGCGTTTGTTGACGACGATGCTTTACGAGTTGAAGCGACGCGATGCGCATCGCGGAATTATTTCGTTGTGTCTCGGCGGTGGTAATGCGGTGGCCATGGCTGTAGAAAGATAACGAGCAGCCGTGGGGAGTTGCAGATAAATCATGAGCGAGATCATTGGAGTAGTCGGTTCTGGAACGATGGGCAGCGGCATTGCGCAGGTGGCAGCGCGTGCCGGCTTCGAGGTATTGATCCACGACGTCGACGAACAATTTCTGCAACGAGGACTGCAGACGATCGATAAGAGCCTGCAGCGAGACGTTGATAAACAGCGATTAAGCGCTGACGAAAAACAGTCAATCACCGGGCGTATCCAAACGACGACGGAACTAGAGAGATTAAGCGGAGCATCTTTTGTCGTCGAAGCGGTGAATGAAGACTTCGATGTGAAATCCAAAGTCTTCCGAGTGCTGGACCGAGTCACACCAGCCGAAACGATTCTCGCCTCAAACACGTCATCCATTTCAATCACCAAGCTGGCGGCGGTTACCACCCGTCCGGACAAAGTTATCGGCATGCATTTCATGAATCCGGTGCCGGTGATGAAGCTGGTGGAAGTTATCCGCGGCATCGCCACTACGGATGAGACTTACGCGAAAGTTCGCGCGCTAAGTGAAAAGCTCGGCAAGACCGCCTTAGACTGCAACGACTCGCCTGGTTTTGTATCCAACCGCGTGCTAATGCCGATGATCAATGAGGCGATCTTCACGCTTTACGAAGGCGTGGCGACGCGCGAAAGTATTGACGGAATCATGAAGTTGGGAATGAACCATCCCATGGGGCCATTGCAACTGGCCGACTTCATTGGCCTCGATGTCTGTCTGGCGATACTCAAAGTGTTGTACGATGGCTTCGGAGATCCGAAGTATCGCGCCTGTCCTATGCTTCAGCGTTATGTTGACGCAGGTTGGCTGGGAAAGAAAACCGGCCGCGGGTTTTATGAATACTCGTAGGTCTTAAGTTTGATATTTCGTAACGGCTATGCCGCCTGATGTGAGGCGGTGGCTTTGCCCCGCCGTTAGTTGGTTTTTTGAATTTCGGGTTATGCCCGCCGTGGGCGCAGCCCCGATACTTAATCGAACAGCGGGACGGAAGGGCATAGCCACTTCCGCACATCCGGCGGCAAAGCCGTGATATCGAACGCGGACGAGAGCGGTCGTTCAACTGATCAGGGACCACGGACAACTGACAAAACAGATGCCACAGGTCGTGCATTATTGCCAAAAGTGCCTGGCAGCTAATTTGCTGGGCCAGGAATTCTGTACCCGGTGCGGCACACGGCTGATGATCATTGTTGAGCCGGCGGCCGGACGTTTTGATTCTGCAGATGACACGGCGCTGAGCGAAGAACACCTGCTGGAACGAATCTCGGCGCTGGAGAACCGGCAGGCCAGACTGACTGAAAAACTCGAACGAGCCCTTGACCTCTTACTTCGGCAGGTTCAGAACGCGCATTTCGATCGCGGCCTGGTCAAAGCGCTGGTTGGTCTTTTGACTGACGATGGGGTCATTCAGAACGACCAGCTCGAACGCCTCTGGGTTGAGCGGTGCCAGCAGGACGCAGAGGAGCAACTGGAAACCGAACGCCGCGAGGAGCTTCGTCTTAAGATTCTCGCCAGTTACAAGGGGCCGGAGCGAGCTGCCTTCGAGCAGTGTATCAACGAGGGTTTTCTGTTTATCGAGGATGCCCAGCTCAGTCGCGGCATTCGTTCGCTGCAACGGGCCGCAGAAATGCCCGCGCCAAACGCACCGTTGCTTTACTTCGTCGGCGAACATTTCTTCAGGAAGGGAAAAACGGCGCGTGCGCGCGATTATCTTTCTCGCGCACACTCTATTTCACCGGGCGACAGGCGCGTTTCTTTACTGCTGGGTTTGGCGTGTGCGGATGAGGGCGACACGGAACAGGCTAAACAACTGTTGAGCACAGCAGCGCGCCTGGGCGGTTCTTCCTTTGCCGCACATTATGGACTGGGACGGCTCTTTGTGGCCGAAGAGAAATGGCGGATGGCTCTGCAGGAATTCAAGTTGGCACTTGCCAGCAAGGCTTCACCTGAGGCCCATTACGTTCTCGGGTGTCTCTACTACCAACTTAGCCGCGACGTTTTAGCCGCTCGCCACCTGCGTAAAGCGCTGGAGATGGATGAAGACTACGGCGAGGCTTTCTATGTTCTGGCACTGATTTCAGAGCGGGCCGGCCGGAAGGAGTTGGCCGAGGAATACTTTGCCAAAGCGGGCACAGGGGCCTCCGGTAAGCCTTCCGTATCAGCAAGAAATAAAGGCCAAAGAACCGGTGCAACCGTTGAGGCGCCGTTGTTCCGTTTGTCGCCAGGGAGTTCGCGGAAGCTGATTACCGGAGGCGACAGGCGATTGGCTGAAGCGCTGCGACAGGACGCACTAAACGCGTACGACACGGCGGATTTTGAACGGCGGTAAGCCTAATTTGTAGGGGCGGCACTCCGTGGCCGCCCCCCGTGACAACAATGGCGGGCGGTAGCGCAATGGCGCCCGGTAGACGCAGGATGCCTCGAGACGGACGAAGGAGCGGCCACGGAGTGCCGCCCCTACAATGTTCGGTCGCGTTGACAGTGGGCGGCTCGTCACTATAATGACCCTTTGCGCATTAGCAGCTGATTTGAGCTATTCGCAGTAGGGTGGTTGACAGTGCGAATTGAACTCGCGAGTTTTGAAGGCGGAAAGGGCAGCTTTTCTCACAGTTATGCTGAGGGGGAGCTTGTTCTGGAAGATGACCGTGTGCGAGTGGTCTCTCCCCCCGAGGTGTCCGGGCAAATACGCATCGAAGAGGGCAGCGTCAAGGTCAACGGACGAGTTGTCGGACGAGTACAGGTCGAATGCGACCGTTGTTTGAAGCCAGTAGATTTGCCCGTCGATTCCCGGTTCAAGCTCGAGTATGTCACGGCGGAAGAGTACAAATCTCAGCAAGACGCCGAGTTATCCGTTGAGGACCTGGATCTGACGATTTTTGACGGTGAAGTAATCGACGTTGACGCACTCGTAACTGAAGAGTTGCTACTCGCAGTGCCGGAGCACCTTTTGTGTAAAGACGACTGCAAAGGGATCTGTCCGGTTTGTCGAGCAGATCGAAACGCTGCCGACTGTAGCTGTGATACGGCAGAAGTAGATCCCCGCTGGGCGGGCTTGAAGGAATTAGTGAATCGTGAATCGTGAATCGTTGATAGGAAGCGCAGTTCTTACTATTTACGATTTACTATTCACCATTTACGACTGGAGTAATCATGCCAAATCCTAAAAGACGACACTCAAAGGCTCGTCGCGGCAAGCGCCGCGCACATGACGCCCTGACGCCTCCGCAGACCACCCTCTGCCCTAATTGCCAGGAACCCCGCCTGCCGCATCGTGTGTGTCCGAAATGTGGATACTATCGAGGCCGCCAGGTTGTGCAAGTCGAGCAAACTTAACCCCTCGTCTTAGCGACCGTTTGTGCGAAATCAGTCGAAGAATGAAACCCGTCTAACGGGAAAAGTCGTTCTCGACGCGATGGGTAGCGACCACGCGCCGCACGTCGAGATTGATGGCGCGCTGGCCGCTACACGCGATCTCGGAGTCAAAGTAATTCTTGTTGGCAGGCCGGAGATTGTCGAGCCTGAATTGAAACGCTGCGGATGGCGTGGCGACGGCGACCGGGGAATCGAATTAGTCGAAGCAGCCGAAGTGATCGGCATGGGCGAACCCGTCGCCACTTCGGTCAGACGCAAGAAGAAGAGCTCTTTGAGAATTGGCTGCCGGTTGGTGGCTGACGGACTGGCTGACGGATTTATTTCAGCCGGGAATACCGGCGCGGCGATGGCGACGGCCAAGATGGTCATCGGCACTCTCCCCGGCGTGGACCGCCCTGCTTTGGCGGCGTTGATCCCTACGAAATCGGCGAAACCAACGCTGCTTTTGGACGTGGGCGCCAACTCGGAGTGCAAGCCTGAGCACCTGGCACAGTTCGCTATCATGGGCGACGCATATTCGCGAGCAGTGTTGGGCACCATCGGTCCTGTCGTCGGCTTGATGAGTATTGGCGAGGAAGAGGCGAAGGGAAACGACCTAACCAAGGAAGCCTTTCCGTTGTTGCGGGCGATGAAGAATTTGAACTTCATGGGCAACGTCGAGGGCCGCGACGTCTTTTCCGGTGCAGTTGACGTGATCGTCACTGACGGCTTTACGGGAAACGTGATGCTGAAGCTCTCCGAAGGGCTTACGGACGCGATGCTGTCGATGATCAAGCGCGAGCTTACGGCGTCTGCGGTGACGAAAGCCGGCGCCATGCTGGCAAAACCCGCCTTTCGCAATATCAAGAAGCGGCTGGATTACTCCGAACACGGCGGCGCGCCCCTGCTCGGAGTGCGAAGAATTGTGGTGGTCGGCCATGGCAGTTCTAACGCCAGGGCGATTCGCAACGCAATTCGCAGTGTTAAGGAGTTTTCCGAGAATCGGGCCGGCGAACGTATAGAACAGGGAATTGCTGACACGAATGCGATGCAAGTGTAACGCTTTGAAAGTACTATTCCTTAACGATTACGGTTCTTTGCTTGGCATTCGAGGGGCTAGTGGATAGTATTACCGTCCACCAAACATTAACTGAGGACATAGATGGCAAACACGCGCGCCGGGATTCTCGGCACGGGACATTCCTATCCGGAAGGCATTTTGACTAATGCCGACCTGGAAAAGATCGTAGAGACCTCCGACGACTGGATTACGACGCGAACCGGCATTAAGCAGCGGCGCAAAGCGAAGCCGGGAGAATACACATCTATGTTTGCCGTACGCGCTGCGCGCCAGGCCATCGAGCGGGCGGGCCTGCAGCCGGCTGACATCGATTTGATTCTGTGCGCGACTGTGACGCCGGACCAGATACTGCCGTCGACTGGTTGCATCATCCAGGCGGAGTTGGGCTCAAATAAGGCCGCCGCAATGGATATCGTGGCCGCCTGTTCAGGTTTCCTTTATGGGCTGACGATGGCCGATACGATGATTCGCACCGGCCAATCAAAATATGCGCTCGTAATTGGCGCTGAGATTCTGACGCAGTATGTCGACTACACTGACCGGCAAACTTGCGTGCTGTTTGGCGATGGGGCGGGCGCTGCCGTGTTGGGAGCAGTGGATGGCGACCGCGGAATCCTGGCCGCGCGAATTAGATCCGATGGACGATACGAGGAACAGCTTTTTTCACCCGGCGGCGGTACACGTAAACCCCCGACTGCCGAAACCCTCGCGGCCGGCGACCACTTTTTCAAGATGAAGGGCAACGAGCTTTTCAAAGTTGCTGTACGTTCGATGGCCGACGTTTCGCGCGAAGTCCTCGAAGAGGCGGGCTTGACCGCTGAAGACGTTAGTATCTTCATTCCGCACCAGGCGAACCAACGAATAACCGATGCCGTAGCGAACAAGCTGAATGTGGAGAGCGAGCGGGTCTATTCAAACATTGCAATGCATGGCAACACGTCGTCAGCATCGATTCCTATCGGGCTTGATGAGTGTGTGGAAACCGGAAAAATCAACGCCGGCGATTTGGTGCTGTTAGCTTCGTTTGGTGGCGGAGTCACGTGGGGCGGGGTTTTGATGCGCTGGTAGTTGACGGGTAAATGGTAAATGGTAAATGGTTTGGGGTTACAGAACCGAGCGCGGTAGCGCCGGATGCAACAGGCGACGTGGCAAAAATCATGGCTTACATGGAACAACTTTTGGATGTTACTTCGTGGATGCATCCGGCGCGACCGCGCTCGGTTCTGTATTAGGTCCTGCTTGGCGTAAACAACCGCCGCGGCTGTACATCTGTAATCGGGTTTTAACTATTTACCATTTACGATTTACCATTCACGGTTTATGAAACTGGCTTACATCTTTCCCGGTCAAGGATCGCAGTCTCCGGGAATGGGCAAGAACCTGGTTGAGAATTTCCCCATCGCGGGAAAGGTCTTTGAAGAAGCTGACGACGCCCTTCAGTTTTCAATTTCGCAACTCTGTTTTGAGGGCTCGAGCGAAGAGCTTCAGCTGACAGAGAACACACAGCCCGCGATTCTGACGGTATCAGCCGCCGCGTTGCGCACGATGGAGTCGGAAGGTTTTCCCAAACCCGCCTACGTTGCGGGGCATAGCCTGGGTGAGTATTCAGCCTTACTGGGCGCGAAATCGTTGTCGCTGCCCAACGCTGTGAAAACGGTCCGTTTGAGGGGCCGTTACATGCAGGAAGCAGTACCGTTGGGGACGGGTGCGATGGCTGCGGTCCTTGGCGCGAGCTTGAACGACATTGAGACTGCCTGCACGGAAGCGAGCCAGGGTCAGGTTTGTGCACCGGCAAATATCAATTCGCCCCGGCAAGTAGTGATTGCCGGAAACACGGAAGCCGTGGACAGAGCCGGCGAATTATTGAAAACGCGCGGAGCCAAGCGCGTCGTGAAGCTAAGCGTTAGTGCGCCTTTTCATTCTGCGCTGATGGAGCCGGCGCAGGAGCGTTTGGCTGCTGACCTTGAAAAGGTTGATTTTCAGGACTTGACGGTCCCCTTGGTTACCAACGTCGACGCGGTTCCGGTTGAAAAAGGCGAAGATGCGCGCGCGTCATTGGTCAGGCAGGTGACGGCGCCGGTACGCTGGCTCGAGTCGATCGAGTGGCTGATTAACGAAGGCGTTGATACGTTCGTGGAAGTAGGACCAGGGAAAGTTTTGACTGGTTTAATGCGGCAGATTAATAGGGATGTGAAGTGTTTTAATGTCGAGGACGCTGACAGCCTCAAGAGCGCTGCTGCGGGCCTCGGCACTTCGTAAGTTGTAATCGATATTCAATCACAGAGGAGCAAAAGAAGATGCCCGATCAAGAGATCGAGAATAAGGTCAAGCAGATCATCGTCGACGAATTAGGCGTTGATGAAAATGAGGTAACACCCAACGCCCGCTTCATAGACGACTTAGGCGCTGATTCTTTGGATACAGTCGAACTGGTGATGCGCTTCGAGGAGGAATTCGGCATAGAGATTCCCGATGAAGACGCAGAGAAGATCCAGAGCGTGCGCGACGCTTACAACTACATCGACCAGCACAAGAAATAGTGAAAGAACGGTGACAAGTGACAAGTGACAAGTGACCGGCAAGAACTGATATCCAAACTGTCGCTTTTCACTGAATACAAAGTCTGACTTGTCACTTGTCACCTGTTACTTGTCACGGTAATCAAGGAGTCTTCATTTGGCACGACGTGTGGTTGTCACAGGCCTGGGTCTGATAACACCGGTTGGGAATTCAGTTGAGACGACGTGGTCCGCACTGATGAGCGGCCGGAACGGTGTTGACTTCATTAAGAAATTTGACACGGAGAAGTTTTCCGTTAAGTTTGCTGCGGAAGTCAAAGACTTCGACCCACTCAAGTTCATCGCAAAGAAAGAGGCGCGCAAGATGGGCGCCTTTATTCATTACGCCATCGCCGCTGCCACCGAAGCGATTGCTGACTGCGGGTTCGAGCTTACTGAACTAGGAAAGTTTCCCGACGAAGTCGCGGAAAACGCGGGCACCTACATCAGCAGCGGTATTGGCGACTTCTGGGCCATCGAACGGGAACACTCGAAGTTGCTCGAAGACGGGCCTGACCGTGTTTCGCCTTTCTTTATTGTTTCAGCGATCGTCAATCTTGCCGCCGGTCAGGTCTCGATTCGCTACGGAGCGAAGGGGCCGAATTCGGCAACCGCGACCGCGTGTTCCGCAGGCGCACATGCGATCGGCGACAGTTTCAGAATTATTCAGCGAGGCGATGCAGACTTGATGATTTGCGGAGGCGCCGAGTCGGCGATCACGCCGATGAGCGTCGCCGGCTTTGCTTCGATGCGCGCCTTGTCGACAAGAAACGACGATCCGCAACATGCCTCCAGGCCTTTTGAGCGCGACCGCGACGGCTTCGTAATCGGCGAAGGCGCGGGGATCATGATTCTGGAAGAACTCGATTTTGCCAAACGTCGCGGCGCTAGAATTTACGCAGAACTCGTTGGCTATGGCATGACTGCCGACGCATTTCATCTGACGATGCCCGATGAAACTGGTTCGGGAGCGCGCCGCGTCATGCAAAAAACACTTAAGGACGCAGGGATTCAACCGGAACAGGTTGGTTATATAAACGCTCACGGCACGTCGACGCCTTACAACGATAAGTTTGAGACGTTGGCTATCAGGAAGACGTTTGGCGATCACGCATACAAGCTTGCCGTGAGTTCAACGAAATCGATGACTGGCCACTTGCTTGGCGCGGCGGGTGGAATCGAGGGCGTGTTCTCCGCGCTCAGTATTCACCGCAAGATGCTGCCGCCGACAATTAACTACGTTAATCCGGATCCGGACTGCGACCTCGACTATGTTCCGAACCAGCCACGCGCGGCTGAAGTCGAGTATGCGCTATCGAATAGCTTCGGATTCGGCGGGACTAACGCGGCGTTGTTGTTTAAGCGGTATGAGGAGTAGCAGGCTGCGAACAGCACTAACCGCCAAGACGCCAAGTTCGCCAAGCTAATCAAGACGGACTAACGTAGGACAAACTGCAAATTCGTTTGATTGACTTGGCGCTCTTTGCGCCTTGGCGGCTAATAAAGTGATTCTATGAAAATAATCGTCCTAATGAAGCAGGTCGCAAACAAAGATGCGATCCTGCGAATAAATAAAGAAGGCACCTGGATCGAAGAGGCAGACCTCTCGTTTGAGGTCAGCGAGTCAGACGGCTATGCGCTTGAAGAAGCTCTGCGAGTCAGGGAAAAGCTGAGTGGTGAAGTGGTTGTTTGCTCGATGGGTCCGCAGCGTGTGAAGTCTGTAATTAAAGACGCACTCGCTCGGGGCGCAGATCGCGCAATTCACGTAGTTGCCGACAACCTGAGGTCGCTCACACCTTACGCCGCCGCAAGTGCATTGGCGGACGCGATGCGAGATGAACAACCTGATCTGGTATTTACGGGATTGCAATCGGATGACTACGGCTACGGGCAAACAGGCGTGATTCTAGCCGAGATTCTCGGCCTGCCACACGCAACCATCGTGATTGAAGTTGACGCGTCAAGCGAGAAGCTGCGTGTGAAGAGGGAACTGGAGAGCGGCTGGTATCAGTGGTATACGATGCAGACTCCCGCGCTACTAACAATTCAATCGGGCATTAGTCAGATTCGGTATGCGACGCTGAAGGGCATCATGGCCGCCAAGAAGAAAGAGATTAAGGAAGTCACGCCGTCCGCTGATATCGTCGGCAAACCTTCGCATCAACGCATCGACAAGATTTATCTGCCGCAAAAGTCAAAACAGACCCA
>Ga0190270_10000477_pt1 | contig 17431 bp, 15 predicted proteins | sample Popmic320T_FD_133748 | JGI IMG/M metagenome (GOLD analysis project Ga0190270, IMG submission 133748) | Populus adjacent soil microbial communities from riparian zone of Weber River, Utah, USA - 320 T | ecosystem: Environmental > Terrestrial > Soil > Riparian zone | place: USA: Utah | collected...
CCGTCGATCCGCAGCCGGCGCGTGCCGACGGCGATCTCGCTGGTGTGGCAGGCGGCGCAGGTGAAGCCGATCCAGGGCTCGTTGTCGGGCTGCCCGGCGCGCCAGCGCAGGCGGGTCCGCTCGAGATGGTCGTCGTCCTGTGTGTCGACCGCGAAGCCGACCGGGAGGCCGTTCTGCATCCCACTGGTGAGATAGCGGTACCGGTTGATGTTTTCGGGGGCCATGAACCGGACCTGGTCCTCGGCCCGCTCCAATGCGCGGAACCAGGATTCAGGGATCAGGCGCGAACCCTGGGTGGTCCAGTACCAGAAGCTCTGGTCGTTTCCGGTCCAGCCCTGGCTGGCGGAGGCCGGCGCCGGGCCCTGCCCATACAGCGCCTGGGCGCTCGCCATCAGCGCCACCGAAGCCGAAACCATCAACGTGTAACGTGCCGTCCCCCTCATCGCCGCCCCCCGTGGCAAGTGCTGGTCTACGCGTACATCGTGCAAGCATTGTTCGAAGGGAGAATGACACTCCTTTCGCCGTCCGACAATCCCAAGAAGGTCCAAATCGGCGCGATCTCGCCCAGCGCTGCCCTGTTCCGGACGGCTCCTAGAGCACGTACTTGCTGAGGTCGGTGTTGCGCGCGACTTCGGCGAGCTGGCGCTCGACGTAGGCGGCGTCGATCACGACCACGTCGCCGCGGCGCTCCTCGGCGTCGAAGCTGACGTCCTCGAGCAGCTTCTCCATCACCGTCGAGAGCCGCCGCGCGCCGATATTCTCGACCTGCGCGTTCACTTCGGCAGCGATCCGGGCGATGGCGCCGACGCCGTCCTCGGTGAAGCTGAGGTCCACGCCCTCGGTACCGATCAGGGCGCGATACTGCTCGGTGAGGCTCGCCTGCGTCGCCGAGAGGATGCGGACGAAGTCCGCCTCGGTGAGCGCCTTCAGTTCGACCCGGATCGGGAGCCGGCCCTGAAGCTCGGGCAGCAGGTCCGAAGGCTTGGCGGTGTGGAACGCGCCCGAGGCGATGAACAGGATGTGGTCGGTCTTCATCGGCCCGTATTTGGTCGCGACGGTCGTGCCTTCGATCAGGGGCAGCAGGTCGCGCTGGACGCCCTCGCGGCTGACGGAGCCGCCGCGCACGTCCGAGACCGCGATCTTGTCGATCTCGTCGAGGAAGACGATGCCGTTGGCCTCCGCGTCGGCCAGGGCCGTGCGGTTGACGTCGTCGCTGTCGAGGCGCTTGTCCGCTTCCTCCTCGCACAGGCGCGACCAGGCCTCGCGCACCTTGAGGCGGCGCTTCTTCTTCGGCTGCTGGCCGAACGCCTTGCCCATCATGTCGGAGAGGTTGATCATCCCGACCTGGCCGGCCATCCCCGGAATCTCGAACGGGGCCGAGGGCGCTTCCGCGATCTCGACCTCGACCTCGGCGCCGTCGAGATGGCCCTCCTCGAAGCGCGTGCGGAAGCTGATCCGGGTCGCCTCGCTGGCCTCCTTGCTGGTGAGCCCGTCGAGCAGCCGCTCCATCGCCGCCGCTTCGGCCGCGCCCTTGACCGCGATCCGCCGCCGCTCGCGCTCGAGCCGTACCGCCTCCTCGACGAGGTCGCGCGCGATCTGCTCGACGTCGCGGCCGACATAGCCGACCTCGGTGAACTTGGTCGCCTCGACCTTCACGAACGGCGCGTCGGCCAGCTTGGCGAGACGCCGCGAGATCTCGGTCTTGCCGCAGCCGGTCGGGCCGATCATCAATATGTTCTTCGGCGTCACCTCGTCGCGCAATGCGTCGGGCAGGCGCTGGCGCCGCCACCGGTTCCTGAGCGCGACCGCGACCGCCCGCTTGGCGTCGTCCTGGCCGACGATATGCGCGTCGAGCGCGGCGACCACCGCCTTGGGAGTGAGACCGCCGGGCCCGCCGCCGTCGGAAGCGGTCGTCGCGGGCTGCGGCTCGGGATCTCCGGACGCGGCCGGGGAGGGTGCATGATTGTCCATCGCCGATGAAGATGGATGTCGCGCGCCGGAGTTGCAACAGCGGGCGGCCGGGCTCAGTGTCGTGCTGCGAAGGGAAGGCGGCGCCGATGGACAGACAGCAGGTGAGGTCGCTCGTGCCGATGGCGCATGTGGCTGACGTCGCGCGGTCGGCCGAGTTCTACGCCAAGCTTGGCTTTGCCGAGCAGGGCAGCTTCACGCCGCCGGAGGAGAGCGCTCCGGTCTGGGTCTCGCTCATCTCCGGCAATGCCGAGCTGATGCTGGCGCGCGCCAGCGCACCCGTCGTCCCGGACGAGCAGGCGGTCCTGTTCTACGTCTATTGCGCGGACGTGGCGGCGATGCACGCCCAGCTCGCGGCGGACGGCCTCGGACCGGGCCCGATCGCCAAGCCCTTCTTCAATCCCGAGGGCGAGTTCAGGCTGGTCGACCCGGACGGCTATGTGGTGATCGTGGCCCACCTCTGAGCGGCCGGCATCGGGCCGTCGCCGCATTGCTCAGCAAAATGTCATGTTTCGCTCATGCCGGCGGCCTGACGTCTGCCGTACCGCCGAGCGCAGTCAGCAATGGGAGCAAGGGCGTGGCAGCAAGCGTGGAGGACAATTCGCGAGCCGGTGCGAGCAGGCGCCGTCTGGCGGTCTGGGGCGGCGCCGCAGCGTTGATGGCTCTGCCCGTCATCGCCATTCGCAGCATCGACGGAGCGGAGTCGGACCCGGGAGACTTCGTCTTCCTCCTGATCCTGCTCGTCGGCGTCGGCGGCGCCTATGAGCTCGCGACGCGCGTGCCCGCCCGTGCGGCGTACGGAGCGGGAACCGCCCTCGCGCTGGCGGCCGCGTTCCTTTCGGGCTGGATCAACCTCGCCGTCGGCATCATCGGGTCGGAGGACAATCCGGCCAATTGGGTTTTCGCCGCGCCGCCGGCCGCCGCCCTGATCGGCGCTCTCCTGTCGCGATTTGCGGCCGCCGGGATGGCGCGCGCGATGGTTGCCGCGGCGATCGCCCAGGCATTGACCTTCATCGTCGCGCTCGCCGCCGATCTCGGCTTCACCGGCCCGATCACGATTTTCTTCGCCTCGCTCTGGCTGATCTCGGCCATGCTCTTCCGCGGAGCCGCACGCGCGGCGTGAGGCCCACCGGTCCGGCGTCAGGCAGTGCAGCGGAAGCTTGCGAACAGGCGCTGGTGGGAGGCGAGGATGCGGGCGATGGTGGCGGGCTCGGGCGTCGTCGACCATTCGTCGTACTCAAAGGTGCCGCCGAGGAGGATGCCGTCGGCACGCGGGAACATGTAGCCGGCTTCGCCGACGAAGGCGTAGCGGACCTCTGGCTGCGGCAGGAGGATCGCGAGCTGGCCGCGGACGGGGCGCAGGCCGGTATCGCCGAACAGCTCGCGCGCGCCCAGGCCGGTGCAGTTGAAGACGAGCCGCTCGGGGAGCGCCGCGATGTCCGCGGGCGTGGCGAAGCTGCGGACCGCGATCCGCCCGCCGGCGATCTGGACGTCGCGCATCATCTGCCGGAGGAAGCGGCCGGTCTCGACGTAGAGCGTGTCGAAGCGGTAGACGCTCGCCACCGGGAAGGGGTGCTCGCCGGCGGCCAGCACCCGGTTGACCGGCGGGAAGCCGGGGATGAGCTGCGGCTCGGGTTCGGCGCCCTGGCCGTAGGTGGGCAGCCACCGTATTCCGTAATCGTCGCCGACCATGATCTGGAAGCGGCGCCAGCTGTAATCGGCCGCGCGCCGGAACTGCTCGCGCCATTCGGGCGTGACCTCGCTGCCGCGAAAATGGCCGAAGGGGTGCCACTGGCCGCCGGCGATGTTGGAGGTGGTGTCGGGCGGGAGAGCGGCGGCGTAGATGGTGACCGGGAAGCCGGCCTCCTGGACGATGCGCGCGGTGGTCAGCCCCATCACGCCGGCGCCGATCACCGCGACCGGACCGACATGGCCCTGCAGCCCGAGCTCGGCGGCGAGCTTCGAGCTGCCCCAGGAAAGGGTGATGCCGGCGCCGCCATGCCCGTAATTGTGAACCAGCCGCTTGTCGCCGAGCGCCTCGGCCCGCACCACGAAGCCCGCCGCGCGGTAGGGCCTGAGGCCTGCGACGGTGCGGATGACCCGCTCCGGCGCGACGTCGACCGGAGGCAGGCAGCCGGTCTGCGCGGCGGTGCGCCCGGTGCGCGCGGCGGTCGTCGCGCAGCCGGGCAAAGCCAGCGCGCCGGCCGAGCCGAGTAGGAAAGTCCGGCGGTCCATCGCCCTCCGTTTTGCCCCAGCTGTCCGAAGCTTACTAGCCGCCCCAGACGACGATCTTGACGCGCTCGCCGGGCCTGAGCGCCGCGCCGGACGCGCGGCCGTTGAGCATCAGGAAATGGTCGAGCGGGTGGTCGCTCGCCATGCGCCGCGCGATCGTCGCCGCCGTTTCGCCCGGCGTCACCGCGACCGTGCGCAAAGTGCGCGGGCGCAGGGCCGCCGCTTCGGCCTCGCTCAGGCGGCGGAACGAGCCGATCAGCGCCTCGACCGCGGAGCGGCTCCTGGCCGAGGGCAAGGCCGCGGCGATCAAATGATAGGCCGCGCCGTCAATTGCATAGACGGCGACCTTGATTTCCGCGGACCCCCGCTCGGTTTGCACCAGTGCCGGGACGACCAAAGCCTCGACGCCGTTAACGATGCGCCGCTCGGCGGCGCCGGTCTCGGCGCGAACGTCGCCGAGCAGCTGCGCGAGTAAGGCCTCGGCATGGGCCTCAAGCCCACCGGCCGGCATCTTGCCCGCACCGAATTCGCCGCGCGTGCCGTCGGGGCCTTCGATCTGCAGGGCCTGCGGGCTGTTGGTCAGGGTAAAGCCGGCCGGCGCCTCGAAGCCGACCCGCATCACCGGGTGGGCGAAGCGGCGGCCGATGACGAAGCCCTGCCGGGGGTCGTCGCCGTACAGCAGGCCGTCGACCTCGGCGAGATAGGCCGCCTCGTTCTCGGGCAGGGCGTCGGGGGCGTTGCCGGTCTCCGAAGCCGCGTTTCGGGCCCGTTCGACCCGGTTGCCGGCGAGCGGGTGGGTGCGCGCCCATTCGGGCATGCCGCGCGCCTCGTCGCGGCCGCGGGTGCGGGCGACGAACTGCTCGTTGCGCCCGAGCGCGTCGAGCATGTCGGCGGCGGCGTGGGGGTCGTAGCCGCTCGCCACGAGGTAGCGGACGCCGAGATCGTCCGCTTCATATTCCTGCGCGCGGGAGTAGCGCAAAGTGAAGAATTCGGCGGCGCCGGCAGCGAGGCGGGTCAGGCTTTCCGAGCCGGTGACCAGCCCGACCGCGAGCACGCCGAGGCTGCGCCAGATCGATCGGCGCTGCTGGCGGCGGCTGTGCGCGCCGACGATATGGCCGAGCTCGTGGCCAAGCACCGCGGCGAGCTCGCCCTCGCTGTTGACGATCGCCATCATGCCCCGGGTGACGTAGATGTAGCAGCCCGGCACCGCGAAGGCGTTGACCACGTCGCTGTTGACCAGGGTGAAGGTGCATTGCCCTTCGAGGTCCGCCGCCGCCGCCACTTTCTCGCCGATCCGCCGCACATAGGCCGCTTCGGGCGCTTCATGGGCGCCGCCGAACGCGGCGAGCAGCTGCGGATGCTGCTCGGCTCCGACCTCCCGCTCGTCGGAGCGGATGGCGGGATCCTCGTCGCCGCCGCAACCCGCGAGCAGCAGGGCGACGAGCGCCGATAGCAGGAAAGGATGCTTCACCCGCGCGGTTACGAACCAGCCGCCGGTTGGTTGCGCGCATCGGAAGCTAGGCGGCGCCTTCGATCGTCTCCACGGTGAGGTTGGCGTTAGTGTAGACGCAGATTTCGGCGGCAATCTCGAGGCCCTTGCGGGCGATCGTCTCGGCGTCCTCCTCGTAGGAGAACAAGGCCGTTGCCGCGGCGAGCGCGAAATTGCCGCCCGAACCGATCGCGGCGACGCCGTTCGCCGGCTCGAGAACGTCGCCGTTGCCGGTCAGGATCAGGGTCACGTCCTTGTCGGCGACGATCATCATCGCCTCGAGGTTCCTGAGATATTTGTCGGTCCGCCAGTCCTTGGCGAGCTCGACGGCGGCGCGCATCAGCGCCCCGTGATGCTGCTCGAGCTTGCGCTCCAGCCGCTCGAACAAAGTGAAGGCGTCGGCCGTGGCGCCGGCGAAGCCGCCGATCACCTTGCCGTCCCCCAGCCTGCGGACCTTCTTCGCATTGGGCTTGATCACGGTCTGCTGCAGCGAGACCTGGCCGTCGCCGGCGATCACCGCCTTGCCGTTCTTGCGCACCGCGAGGATCGTCGTGCCGTGCCAGCTTTCCATGTCGCGGGGCTCCAAAGTCGTTGCTCGCGGCTGATGTGGGGCAGGGGGAGGCGCCGTGCAATCTCCCTCACTTGCCTTCGCCACCTCTTCAGTTAGGCTCGCTCGAAGAGGCGAGAGGATTCAAGATGAAACGGCGCGGGCTGAGAACTTTGGTGCTGGCGATGGCGGGGACGGCGCTCGGCGCCGAGGCGGCGGCCGATTCGATCCGGCGCGATGCCGATTTGCTCGAGGCCTGGTGCTTCCAGAAGCCGGAGACCGGCGGGCCTGCCGCCGCAGCCGAGGCTCCGCCGCCGCCCGTGCTGCTCGAAGGGCTGGGCACGTCCGGGATCGAGTCGCACACGACGAACGCCGAGGCGCGGCGCTGGTTCGACCAAGGCGTGCGGCTGATCTGGGCGTTCGACGAGGTCGAGGCGGTGCGCGCCTTCCAGCAGGCCCAGCGGCTCGATCCCGCCTGCGCGATGTGCTTCTGGGGCGAGGCCTGGGCGCGCGGGCCGACGATCAACCTCCAGCCGCGCACCGAGCAGCTCGGCGAGGCCCGCGCCGCCGCCGAGCGCGCCGTCTCCCTCTCCCGGCGCCTGCCCGAGCGCGAGCGGCGGCTGATCCGCGCGATGCGCCAGCGGACCGGCAAGGACGCCTTCGCCAACGCGCGCTACGCCTTGACGATGGAGCGCCTCGCCGAGCGTCATCCGGGGGACGACGCGATCAACGTCATCGCCGCCGATTCGCGAATGGTCGCCGCCGAGAATTTGACCCAGGGCTCGCTGCCGCAGCGGCTGCTCGAGCGGGTCCTGGCGCGCTCGCCCGAGCATAGCGGCGCGATCCACATGTATATCCATCTCACCGACTGGATCGACCGGCAGGACCTCGCCGAGCGGCCGGCCGAGCGGCTCGGCCGGGTCGCGCCGGCGGCGAGCCACCTCGTCCACATGCCCTCGCACACCTTCTACGGCATCGGCCGCTACGAGGATGCCGCCGCGGTCAACGTCCGCGCGATCGCCGCCGACGCGGCCTATGTCGCCCGCGTCCGCCCGCCGCCGTCCGACTATCGGACCGGCCTGCTCGCCCACAACATGCACTTCGCGATGAACAGCGCTCTGATGCGCGGCGACGGCGCGACCGCTCTGTCCGTCGCCGAGCAGTTCCGCGCGGCCTATCTCTCGGGCCCGCCCAATCCCCGGGTGCGGGCGATCGCCAGCGCGGTCTGGTTCAGCCAGGGCCTCCACGCCGCGCCCGAGCGGGTCCTCGCCCTCCCCGATCCGGGGGAGAGCCAAATCGGGTTCCGCGTGATGCGGCATTATGCCCGCGGCGAGGCGCTGGCGCGGCAGGGCAATGCCGCCGCGATCGCCGCGGAAGCCAAAGCGATCGGCGACATCCTCGCCGGTCCGCTGGCGCCGCAGATCGGCGGCCGGGTGGGGACGATCCTCGCCGAAATCGCGCAAAAGGTGCTCGAAGGCCGCGCCGCGATGATCGCGGGCGACTACGCCGCCGCCGAGACCGCCTATCGCGCGGCGATGGAGAAGCAGGTCGCCGCCCGCTTCGGCTCGGACCCGCCGCTCTGGTGGTATTCGACGCGCCGCAGCCTCGCGGCGGCACTGCTCGCCCGCGGCAATGCCGCAGACGCGCGCGAGCAGCTCGTCGCCTCGCTCGAGCATTGGCCGAACGATGCGCTCGCGCTCTACGCTCTTTCGCGGGCCGAGCAGGCGCTCGGCAACGCTTCTGCGGCCGCGGATGCGTTGCGGCGCGCCCGTGCGGGCTGGGCCGGCGACGTCGCCGCGGTGCCGCTGGCGCGGATCTAGACGCGGCGGGGTCCAGCTTGGGAAAGGATGGTCGGAGCGACTGGATTCGAACCAGCGACCCCCACACCCCCAGTGTGATGCGCTACCAGGCTGCGCTACGCTCCGACCGAGCCGCGCATCTAGGGCGCAGAGCTAGTCAAAGCAAGGCAGGCGGCTTTACTCGCCGAGCAGAGTCTTCAAAAACTCGGATCGATACATCTTGATGCTCAGCGCCTCGATCTTCGCCTCGCCGAGGACGGCCATGAACCGGGCCATGTGCGGCGAGCCCATGTGCGCGTCGATCGCCGCCTCGTCGCGCCAGCGCTCGGTGATGTGGAGCAGGTTCGGCTCCGAGACGTCGACCGCGTAGGCGTAATGCTCGCAGCCGTCCTCGGCGCGGGTCGCCGCGATGTTGGCTGCGAAGTCCGCGCGCAGGCGCTCGATCTCGCCTTCGCCGAATCGTGCTGTTCCGGTCACGATGATCATGCGATCCTCCCCTGATTCCGGGCCGCGGCCTTGCCTTGGCAACCGCCCGTCACCATGATAGTCGCGCCAGCGCTTCAGGGCGAGCGCTCCGCGCACGCCGACCCCTCATTTGGTAGAAGAAATGTTCGAAACCCCCGCTTATGCCCAGGCAGCCGGCGCCGGCACCGCACCCGGCGGAGGCGCCGGCTTCCTGATGCAGGTCGCGCCGCTCCTGTTCATCTTCGTGATCTTCTATTTCCTCCTGATCCGCCCCCAGCAGCGGCGGGTGAAGCAGCACCAGGAGATGATCGGCGCGGTCAAGCTGCGCGACACCGTGGTCACCAGCGGCGGCCTGATCGGCAAGGTCACCAAGGTCGAGGAGGCTGAGGTCGAGATCGAGATCGCCCAGAACGTGCGCGTCCGGGTGATGAAGGCCATGCTCCAGGACATTCGCCCGCACGGACAGAAGCCGGCGAACGACTGATGCTCGATTTCCCGCGCTGGAAGGTCTGGCTGACCGCGATCACCTGCATCCTCGGTGTGCTGCTCGCGGTTCCGAGCCTGATGCCGGAGCGCTATACGGCGGGTTTTCCGAGCTTCGCCAACCAGCGCATCAATCTCGGCCTCGATCTCGCCGGCGGCAGCCAGCTGCTGCTCGAGGCGCAGACGGCGGACGTTGCCCGCCAGCGGCTCGAGCAGATGGAGGACACGATCCGCCGCCAGATGCGCGCGGCGAGCCCGCGCATCGAGATCGCCGAGGTCTCGACGGTCGGCGGCAACCTCGCCTTCAGCGTCCGCGAGCCGGGGCGGACCGCCGACGCGCTGCGCACCGCTCGCGAGCAGGTCCAGCCGGCCGGCACGCTGGGCGGCGGCGACTGGGACGTCCGCGTCGACGGAAATAGGATCACCATGTCGCAGACCGAGGCGGGCCTCTCCGACGCCGTCAACCGCGCGATGGACGTCGCCACCGAGGTCGTGCGCCGCCGCATCGACGAGCTCGGTACCCGCGAGCCGACCATCATCCGCCAGGGCGCGCGCCGGATTCTCGTCCAGGTTCCCGGCCTCGAGAATTCGCAGGAGCTCCGCGCCTTGCTCGGCCGCACCGCCCGGCTGGAATTCAAGATGGTCGACGAGCCGGCGACGCGGGAGGTCGAGCAGGGCCGCAACCCGATCGGCGCCCAGGTGCTGCCGACCCAGGAAGGCGGCCGAATCGCCCTCCAGCGCCGCGCGATGGTGACCGGCGACCGCATCACCGACGCCTCTCAGCAGTTCGACCAGCAGGACAATTCGCCGGTGGTCGTGATCCGCTTCGACGGCGCCGGCGCCCGCGCGTTCGGCCGCGCAACGCGCGAGAATGTGCAGAAGCGCTTCGCGATCGTGCTCGACAATGTCGTCATCTCGGCGCCGGTGATCAACGAGCCGATCCTCGGCGGGTCGGCGCAGATCAAGGGCAGCTTCACCGTGCAGAGCGCCAACGAGCTGGCGATCTCGCTTCGCTCGGGCCGACTGCCGGTGGATCTGGCGGTGGTGCAGGAGCAGTCGGTCGGGCCCGAGCTGGGGCGCGAATCGATCCGGAAGGGCGTCACCGCCGGCATCGTCGCGACGTCGCTCGTACTGCTGTTCATGTTCCTGACCTACGGCCGCTTCGGCTTCTATGCCGACGTCGCCCTGGTGCTGAACGCGCTGCTGATCCTGGCGGTGATGGCCGTCTTCAACTCGTCTCTGACGCTGCCGGGCATCGCCGGCTTCGTGCTGACGATCGGCGCCGCGGTCGACGCCAACGTGATCATCAACGAGCGCATCCGCGAGGAGCAGCGACGAGGGCGCAAGATCATGGACGCGCTCGACCACGGCTATGACGAGGCGAGGACCGCGATCTTCGATGCGAACATCACCAACGTCATCGCCGGCGCTTTGCTTTTCTATTTCGGCTCGGGGCCGGTGCGCGGCTTCGCCTTGGTGCTGATCATCGGCATCATCACCTCGGTGTTCACCGCGGTCACGGTCACCCGCATGTTCGTCTCGATCTGGCTGCGCAAGCGGCCGCAGCAGCTCGTGATCTGAAGGGACGACGATGCGCCTCCTCAAGCTCGTACCCGACGACACCAACGTCGATTTCCTGCGCTGGCGCAACGTCGCGCTGATCATCTCGACCTTGCTCATCGCCGCCTCGATCGCGCTGCTGTGGACCAAGGGGCTGAACTACGGCGTCGACTTCAAGGGCGGCCAGATGAGCCGGGTGGTCTTCCAGCAGCCGCCGAATCTCGACGAATTGAGGAGCCGCATCGGAAGCCTCAACCTCGGAGAGGCGGGCGTCCAGGAAGCGGGATCCAACCGCACGCTGATCATCCGCACCCCCCTCCCCGAAGGCGGGGAGGACGCCGCCAACCGCGCCGCGGCGACGGTCCGCCAGGCCGTGACCGAGCGCTATCCCGGCGCCCGGTTCGTGGCCGTCGACACGGTTTCGGGCAAGGTGTCGGGAGAGTTGCTGCGCGCCGGCGCGCTGGCGCTCCTGCTCGCCGCGATCGGCATCTCGCTCTACATCTGGATCCGCTTCGAATGGCAGTTTGGCGTCGGAGCCCTCTTCTCCCTCTTCCACGACGTCACCGTCACGATGGGCCTGCTCGCGCTCACCCAGCTCGAGTTCAACCTCAACGTGATCGCCGCGCTGCTGACCCTGATCGGCTATTCGCTCAACGACACGATCGTGGTCTACGATCGCGTCCGCGAGAATCTGCGCAAGTACCGGAAGATGGAGATGGCGGCGCTGCTCAACCTCTCCGCGAACGAGACGCTGTCGCGCACCGTCGCCACCAACGTCGCGATGATGCTGGCGCTCGGCGCTTTGTTCCTGCTCGGCCCGGACGTCATCTACAGCTTTACCGTCACGCTTTTCTTCAGCGTCGTCATCGGCACCTATTCGACAGTCTATATCGCCGCGCCGTGGCTGGTCTGGCTCAAGGTCAAGTCGGACAGCTTCCTGCCCAAGGCGGCACCGATGACCGCGGCGGAGCGGCTCGGAACGAAGCCGCGCAACGAAGGCGGCGATGGCGCCAGGGTTTGACCGCGATCCCGCTCCCGGCGGGCCGGTCGTCCAGGGCTTTTCGGGCGCCGGCTTCCTGGTCGACGGCAAAGTCTGCCGCGCGCTGCTGCTGACGCCCGAGAGCGCGCGCGAGTGGGACCCGCCCGCGCTCGCCGACCTCGGTCTCGACGATCTCGCAGACCTGCTCAGGCTCGAGCCCGCCCCCGAATTCCTCATCCTCGGCACCGGCCCCGTCATGGCCTTCCCGCCGCGCCCGCTGGTCCGCGCGCTTGAGGAAAAAGGGATCGGCGTCGAGGCGATGGACAGCCGCGCGGCGGCCCGCACCTGGGGCATGCTCCGCGCCGAGGAGCGCTGGATCGCCGCCGCGATCATGCCGCTCTGAGCGGCCGCGCCTCCGTCAGGCCCCGCAGATGCGCCTCGAGCGCCTCGGCGTTGCGGTCCCAGCTGAACTTTTCCGCGCAGCGGCGGACCCTTTGCTGATCGACCGGCGCGGCGAGGAGCTCGCGCACCGCCGCGGCGAGCGCGGCCGGCTCCCGCGCGACGAGCCTGCCCGCCTCGGGCAGGTCGATCGCCTCGCGCGCTCCGCCGACGTCGCTGGTCACCACCGGCGTCCCGCAGGCGAGCGATTCGACCCAGACGTTGGCGAGCCCCTCGGACAATGTCGGCAGCAAGGTCACGTCCGCCATGGCGAGCCAGCGCGGCAGCTCCTCGTGCGGACGGCCGCCGAGGAATCGCACCCGCCCGGCGACGCCGACCCGCCCCGCCAGCGCTTCGAGCTCGGCCCGGCTCGGCCCGTGGCCGATCAATACCAGGGTCGCGTGCGGGATGGTCGCCAACGCCTCGATCGCGAGACTTTGGCCCTTGCGCGGATTGAGAGCGCCCGCCGTGACGATCAGCGGTCCGTCGATCCCTGCCGTCCGCTTGGCCTCGGCCCGGTCGACCGGTCCGAAGAGATCGGCGTCGACGCCCGTATAATGCACCCGGATTCGGTCTTCGGGCAGACCGAGCCCGATCATGTCGCGCTTCATCGCCTCGCTGACCGCGAGCAGCCCGTCCGCGGCGCGCCCGGCCGCGATCACCTGGGGGCCGATGTCGACGCGCGCGCCCCAGAGGTGAATGTCCGATCCGCGCGCCTTGATCGAGAAGGGCACGCCCAGCGCACGCGCCAGCGCCGCCGCCGCCGGCCCGTCGGGCCAGAAGAATTCGGCGTCGATCACGTCGAACTGGAAGCGCGCGCGAATCTCGCGCAGCCGCGGCAGCAGCGCCTTGGCCATCGCCGCCGGGGCCCGGCTCTCGCCGAGCTTCGGCCACACCGTGTAGCGCGGCCGGTGGACGCGCACGCCTTCGCGCTCCTCCACCCGCGGCAAGCGGGCGCGGGCGGCGTAATGGGGGTGGAGCGACAGCGGCCAGAGCGGCAGCCCTACCGGCGCCACCACCTCGACCTCGACCCCCGGCCGCGCCGCGAGGCCGAGCGTCTGGCGCTCGACGAAGCGGCCGAGCGTGGGCTCGGCGCGGTTGGGGAACAGGGTCGAGAGGGTCAGCACCCGCAGCATCGCGCCCGCCTAGCATAAGTCGTCCGCCGACGGGTTAAGGCCAAGGCGATTAAACTGCCGTTCATCGCGGCTGGGCTCTCAAGGGGGCTCCCGAACGCCGCTTGGCCTTGCCCCAACCCTTCGCTAAGAAGCCGCCATGCAGAAGCTTTTCAATCGTCTCGCCGTCTTCGCGGCTGTCGCCGCCCTCGTCCCTCTGGCCGCCTGCGCCGGAGGCGCCGGCCAGACCAAGGCCGACACGCGCTACGTCGCCCGCGACGTCAACACGCTCTACAACGCGGCGCGCGAGCGGCTCGACCGCGGCCTTTATCTGCAGGCCGCGGGCCTGTTCGACGAAGTCGAGCGCCAGCATCCCTATTCGGTCTGGGCGCGCCGCGCGCAGCTGATGAGCGCCTTTTCCTATTACGCGGCCAGCGACAATACCAAGTCGATCGACAGCGCCCGCCGCTTCCTCTCGATCCACCCCGGCAATCGCGACGCGCCCTATGCGCTCTATCTGATCGCGCTCAATTATTACGAGCAGATCCGCGACGTCACCCGCGACCAGGGCACCACCCGCCAGGCGATGGACGCGCTCAACGAGGTCATCCGCCGCTATCCCGCCACCCGCTACGCCTCCGACGCGCGGATCAAGCTCGACCTCGTCCGCGACCATCTCGCCGGGCACGAGATGGAGGTCGGCCGCTTCTACCAGGGCCGGCGCAACTGGCTCGCCTCGGCGATCCGGTTCAGGAACGTCATCGACGAATATCAGCAGACCAGCCACGTCCCCGAGGCGCTGATGCGTCTCACCGAAACCTACCTGGCGCTCGGCCTGCCGGAGGAAGCGCGGCGCTCCGCGGCCGTGCTCGGCGCCAATTTCGCCGGCACCGACTGGTACCAGCGCGCCTTCAACCTGATCGAGAATTACCGTCCGAATCCGGAGCGCGGCCAGCGCATCGCCGCCCGCACGGCGCGCGAGGACGCGCGGGCGGCGGAACGCGCCAGGCGGAGGCCGCCTGCCCCCCAGCCGCCGGCAGCCGAGACCCCTGCGGCGACGCCGCCGGCGACCGAACCGGTCCAGCAGCCGCCGGCCGAGCAGCCCGAGCCGACCACGCCGCAATCACGTTAGAGGTTTCCCGCCCGCGCTGGGATGAACTAGAAGCGGAGCCGATGCAGCCCGCGCGCGACCCATGCTGACCGGCCTCTCGATCCGCGACCTGGTCATCATCGAGACCCTCGACCTCGAATTCGGCGGCGGCCTCGGCGTGCTCACCGGCGAGACCGGCGCCGGCAAGTCGATCCTGCTCGATGCGCTGGGCCTCGCGCTCGGCGCCCGCGCCGAGACCTCGCTGGTCCGCTCGGGCCAGGGGCAGGCCGTCGTCACCGTCAGCTTCGACCTGCCGCCCACCCACCCCGCTCACGCCTTCCTCGCCGAAAACGGCCTGAGCGGCGAGCCCGGCGAGCCGCTGGTGGTGCGCCGCATCGTCCGCACCGACGGCGGCAGCCGCGCGGCGGTTGACGACCAGCCGGTCTCCGCCGGGCTGCTGCGCGAGCTCGGCGGCCTGCTCGTCGAGATCCACGGCCAGCATGACGATCGCAGCCTGCTCAACCCGCGCGGCCATCGCGCTCTCCTCGACGCCTACGGACGCATCGATCCGGAGCCCGTCGCCGCGGCCTGGGCTGCGATGCGCGCGATCGAGGAGGAGCTCGCCGCCGCTCGGGCCGCCGCCGACGAGGCCGCGAGCGACCGCGAATGGCTCGCCCACAGCGTCGAGCAGCTCCGGCGGCTGAACCCCGAGCCCGGCGAGGAGGAGAGCCTCGCCGCCGCCCGCGCCGCGATGCAGGCCGGCGCCCGCTTGGGCGGGGAGATGGAGACGCTCGATCAGCTGCTACAGGGCTCGGAAGGCGGTTTCGCCGCCTTGCGCCAGGCCGCGCGCCGCCTCGACCGCATCGCGGCCGAGCATCCCCTGCTCGGCGAAGCCTTGGCCGCGCTCGACCGTGCTCTGGTCGAGGCCAATGAGGCGGAGGACAGGCTCGAGCGCGCCAAGGAAGCGCTCGATTGCGACCCGGCCCGGCTCGAGGAGGTGGAGACGCGGCTGTTCGAGATCCGCGCGATGGCGCGCAAGCACCGGATCGAGGCCGACGCGCTCGCCGGCCTCGCCGCCGAGCTCGAGGGGAAGCTCGCCGCGATCGAGGCGGGCGGTGAGCGCGTCGCCGCGCTCGAGAGCCGCCTCGCAGACGCGCTCGCCGCCTACGACGCCGCCGCCGCCGCGCTCTCGGAGCAGCGCCGCGCCGCCGCCGCCCGGCTCGACGAGGCGGTCGCGGCCGAGCTTGCCCCGCTGAAGCTCGACGCCGCCCGCTTCCGTACCGCGCTCGTCGCGGCCGAGGCTTCCGCCGCCGGCCGCGACCGGGTTGAGTTCGAGATATCGACCAATCCGGGCGCGCCGTTCGGCCCCCTGGTCCGGATCGCGAGCGGCGGCGAGCTCTCGCGCTTCATCCTCGCCCTCAAGGTAGCGCTCGCCGAGCAGGGCGGCGCCACCACCCTGATCTTCGACGAGATCGACCGCGGCGTCGGCGGCGCGGTCGCCAGCGCGATCGGCGAGCGCCTCCACCGCCTGGCCGAGCGGTCGCAAGTCCTCGTCGTCACCCACAGCCCCCAGGTCGCCGCCCGCGGCCGGGCGCACCACCTGATCGAAAAGACCCACGAAGGCCTCGTCACCCGCACCAGCGTCCACGCCCTCGACGAGCCCCGCCGCCGCGAGGAAATCGCAAGGATGCTTTCGGGCGCCCATGTCACCGACGAGGCGAGGGCGCAGGCGGTAAGGCTGCTGGAGGCGGCGTGACGGAAACTGAAGCGGCAGCCGAGCTCCAGCGCCTGGCGCGCGAAATCGCGCACCATAATCGGCTGTATCATACACAGGACGAGCCCGAGATCAGCGACGCTGAGTATGACGCTTTGACCCGCCGCAACGCCGAGTTGGAGGCGGCATTCCCGCAGCTGGTGCGGGAGGATTCGCCGTCGAAGGCGGTTGGCGCCGCGCCCGCGGCGCACCTCGCCAAGGTGCGGCACCGGCAGCCGATGCTCAGCCTCGAAAACGGGTTCGCCGACGAGGAAGCGGCCGAGTTCGTCGCGCGCGTCCGGCGCTATTTGAAGCTCGCCGACGATGCGGAGGTCGCGCTCACCGCCGAGCCCAAGATCGACGGACTGTCCTGCTCGCTGCGTTACGAGAAAGGCGCGCTGGTCCTCGCCGCCACGCGCGGCGACGGCACCACCGGCGAGGACGTCACGGCCAACGCCCGCACCATCTCCGACATCCCGCAAACCATCGAAGGCGCGCCCGATGTGTTCGAGATCCGCGGCGAGGTCTACATGTCGAAGGCCGATTTCGCCGCATTGAACGCGCGCCTGCTCGCCGAGGCGGACGATCCGGCCAAGGCGCGCCAGTTCGCCAATCCCCGCAACGCCGCCGCCGGTTCGCTGCGCCAGAAGGACCCGGCGGTCACCGCATCCAGGCCGCTGCGCTTCTATGCCCACGGCTGGGGGGAGGTCTCTAAGCTTCCGGCCGGCACCCAGCTCGGCGTGATGCGCGAGATTGCGTCCTGGGGCGTGCCGATCTCGGAGGATCTCGAACGCTTCGACGCGTTCCAGCCGCTGCTGGACCATTATCGCGCGATCGAGGCGAAGCGCGCGGACCTCGATTTCGACATCGACGGCGTCGTCTACAAGGTCGACCGGCTCGACTGGCAGGAGCGCCTGGGCTTCGTCAGCCGGGCGCCGCGCTGGGCGCTCGCCCACAAATTCCCGGCCCAGAAAGCGGAGACGTTGCTCGAAGCGATCGACATCCAGGTCGGGCGCACCGGCAAGCTCACCCCGGTCGCGCGCCTGAAGCCGGTAAGCGTCGGCGGCGTCACCGTCACCAACGCCACCCTCCACAACAAGGACGAGATCGCGCGCCTCGGCGTGCGGGTGGGAGACCGGGTCCGCATCCAGCGCGCCGGCGACGTCATCCCGCAGGTGCTCGAGAACCTCACCGCCGCCGAGGCGCGCCCGGCTTTCGCCTTTCCGGACCATTGCCCCGAATGCGGCTCCGAGGCGGTTCAGGAGGAGGGCGAGGTCGACGTCCGCTGCACCGGCGGCCTGATCTGCCCGGCTCAGCGCGTCGAGCGCCTGCGCCACTTCGTCTCCCGCTACGCGCTCGACATCGAGGGGCTCGGCATCACCCATATCGAGGCCTTCTTCCGCGACGGCCTGCTCCAGTCGCCCGCCGACATCTTCCGGCTGACCAGGGAGGATTTGCTGGCCCGCGAGCGCTGGGCGGAAATCTCGGCGGCCAACCTGATTGCCGCGATCGACGC
>Ga0190270_10000478_pt1 | contig 17419 bp, 10 predicted proteins | sample Popmic320T_FD_133748 | JGI IMG/M metagenome (GOLD analysis project Ga0190270, IMG submission 133748) | Populus adjacent soil microbial communities from riparian zone of Weber River, Utah, USA - 320 T | ecosystem: Environmental > Terrestrial > Soil > Riparian zone | place: USA: Utah | collected...
CCGGCGGCGGCGCTCACGAGCACCACCCAGACGACGCTCACCCGGAACCGGACGATCGCCACGAACGCGGCGACGGCCAACAGCACGGAGGAGATCTCCAGCGTCCCGAGCCGCGGGACGGGGATCGCGATGCGGAACGGCGTGACCTCGTCCGCCTCGCCGAACAGGACCAGGGTCGCGACGGTCAGGCCCAGCCCCGCGATCACGCCGACGACGGCGGCCGTGATCGCCGAGAACGCGGCACGCAGCGGCCGGCTCGCGCGGAGCCGCTCCACGTACGGGGCGCCGACGAAGATCCACAGGAAGCTGGGGACGAAGGTCGCCCAGAGGGTGACGAGGGCGCCGAGCGTGCCCGCCACGGCCGGCGGAAGGCTGCCCGGGTTGCGGTAGGCCGCCAGGAAGCCGAGGAACTCGAGCACCAGGATCAGGGGACCCGGCGTCGTCTCCGCGAGGCTCAGTCCCGCGACGACGTCGTCGCCCGTCAGCCCGAAGCGCGCGATCATCTCGCGACCGACGTAGGCGAGGATGGCGTACGCCCCGCCGAACGTGACGACCGCGACCTTCGAGAAGAAGAAGCCCTCCTGCGCGTAGACGGACCCGATGCCGGTGAACGCCGCGACCGCGAGCAACGGGAGCCACCAGATCGCGAGGCCGGCGATGAGGACCGTCGCGGTGCGCGCGACGGTCCTCGGGATCGCTGCCCTGCCGGCCTCGCTGGGCTCGTCGGGGGACCGCATCCTCGTGGGTCCGAGCGCCGCGCCGACCAGGGCCGCCGTCAGGATGACCCAAGGGTAGGGGAGCCCGATCACGCTCGTCGCCAGGAACACGCTGACCGCGATGACGACGCCGGCGAGGCCGCGCAGGCCGCGCGGCGCGATCCGGACGAGCGCGGCCGCCACGATCCCGACGACGGCGGCCGACATGCCCGCGACGATGTCGGTGACCCACGCGAGTTCGCCGAACGCCGCGTACGCCCACGCGAGCCCCAGCATGATGATCGCCGCCGGGAGGACGAACAGCCCGCCGGCCACGATGCCCCCCCGCAGGCCGTGGAGGAGCCACCCGATGTAGGTGGCGAGCTGCTGGGCCTCGGGCCCCGGCAGCAGCATGCAGAACGACAGCGCGTGCAGGAACCGGTCCTCGTCGAGCCAGCGCCGCCGCTCGACGACCTCCTCGTGCATGATCGCGATCTGGCCGGTGGGGCCGCCGAAGCTGATGAACCCGAGCTTCGTCCAGAACCGGAGCGCCTCGCGGAACGCGACCTCGGGGACCGGCGCCATCAGGCCGGCATGAACCGCTCGATCCACTCGACGCAGCGCGTCGCGAAGTCGATCAGCGCGGGGAACGTCCGCACGCCGTGCCCCTCGGCCGGGTAGACGGCGAGCTCGGCCGGCACCCCCCGGACCCGGAGGGCGCGGTACATCTCGACGGCCTGCCCCGGCGGCGTGGCCCGATCCTTGGCGCCGGCGGTGAGCAGCGTCGGCGTCCGCAGGCGTTCGCCGCGGAACACCGGGCTCCGCGTGTGGTGCTGGCCGCCCTGCGCCTCGGGCGCCTCCCCGCCGAGGAACGCGCCCACCCAGTCGATCAGCGAGGAGTTGAAGTGCTCGGAGTACCAGTCGGTGACGGGGGAGATCGACACCGCGACCTTGAACCGGTCGTCGACCGCCGGGAGCCACGCGGCCATGAACCCGCCGTAGCTCCCGCCGATGACGCCGACCCGCGCCGGGTCGGCGATGCCCCGTTCGACGAGCAGGTCGACGCCGGCGAGGTCGTCGAGGGCGTCGGCGCCGCCCATGTCGCCGACGACGGCCGCGGCGAAGTCGCGCCCTCGGCCGATCGACCCTCGCGGGTTCGGCTCGAGCGTCGCGTACCCGCGCGACATCAGGAGGTAGCCGAACACGCCCGGCCACTGATCCGTCGCCGCCCAGATGGGGCCGCCGTGGACGTCGAGCAGGAGCGGGAACGGTCCCTCGCCCGGCGGCGTGCGGACGATCCCCTCGATCGGCAGGCCGTCCGGCGCGGTCCAGCGGAGCAGCTCGACCGACCCGAGGTGGGGGAGGAGGCCCTCGTGACCGGCGTGGCGCACCGAGACGAGGACGCGCTCTCCGCCGTCGGTCACGGTCAGCAGCTCCGCCGGCGTCCGGCTGTCGCAGCGTGTCGTCGCGAGGTACCCGACCGACGGGACCCCCGTCGCGGCCCACGAGGTCCCCCCCGCGAGGCTCCGCCACCGCTCGGTGCCCGTGGCGGTCGCGACGTCGACGTCGCTCACGACCGCCTCCAGGCCGTCGAGCGAGCTGGCCACGAGCGTGTGCCCGTCCCACCGATGCCACAGCGCGTCGCCCGCGATCCCCTCGACGGGCCGGGCGTCGCCGCTCGCGGGGTCGATCAGCAGGAGGTCCCCGGCTACGAGGTAGCGGTCGCTGCAGACGGCCTCGATCACCGCGATCGCGTCGCCGTCGGGCGAGCCCTCCGCGTACCCCAGCTGGACGTCGCTGGTCCGCAGGACTCGCTCCTGCCCGGACGCGAGGTCGATCACGGCCAGCGGCGACGAGTACCAGGCGCCTTCGCCGGGCGCCTCGCTCACGATCGCCGCGGCGCGGTCCTCGCCGAGCCACGTGGCCTCCCAGACGTTCAGGCCGTCACGGGAGATGCGACGCGCCTCGCCGGCCGCCACGTCCGCGATCCAGAGCGACCGCCAGTCGTCCTCGGCGTCCACCGACTCCACCTCCGGGAGCCAGGCGGGCCGGTCGGTCGCCGCCGCGAGGGTCCCCGAGCCGAGCGCATCGGCCTGCTCGGCAGCCTCCCCAGCCACGATGAGGAGGATGCGGCGGCCGTCGGCCGACCAGCGGTGGTGTTCGACCACGCCCGGGACGCTCACGACCTGTTCGGCTTCCCCGGGGGGGCCGCCGCGCAGGGCGTAGAGCTGGAACCGGCCCTTGGCGGCCCGGTCGGAGCGGAACGTCAGGGTCGCGCCGTCGGGCGACCAGCGCGGCTCGGTGTCGTCGTTCGGGCCGTTGGTGATGCGTCGCCAGCCGGACCCGTCGGCGGCCGCCAGGCAGATCCGTCCGAGGGGGTGCCCGTCGAGGTCGGCGAGCGTGTACCCGACGAACGCGACCTGCGATCCGTCGGGGGAGGGCTCCGGCTGATCGAGCGTGGTGAGCTCGCCGAACCCCGGTTCCATCGCCGCCCGGTAGAACGCCTCGACCTCGCGGAACAGGGGGGTCTCGCGGATGTCCGGTTCCATGGCGGTCGAGCCTAGCCCGGATCCCGTCATGTCGGAGGCCGCCGCTACACTCGGACCCGGTGGGCACCGACTCCCTCATCGTGCACGGCGCGCGGGAGCACAACCTGCGCAACGTCACGCTCGAACTCCCCCGCGATCGCCTGATCGTGTTCACGGGGCTGTCCGGCTCCGGCAAGTCCTCGCTCGCGTTCGACACCATCTACGCGGAGGGCCAGCGCCGGTACGTCGAGTCGCTGTCCGCCTACGCCCGGCAGTTCCTCGGCCAGATGGAGAAGCCCGACGTCGACTTCATCGAGGGCCTCAGCCCGGCCATCTCGATCGACCAGAAGTCCACCTCGCGCAACCCTCGGTCGACCGTGGGGACCATCACCGAGATCTACGACTACCTGCGTGTGCTCTTCGCGCGGGTCGGGCACCCGCATTGCTACAACTGCGGCCGACCGATCGGCCGCCAGACCCCCGAGCAGATCGTGGACCAGGTCATGGAGCTGCCCGAGGGCACGCGGTTCCAGGTCCTCGCGCCGGTCGTCCGCGGGCGCAAGGGCGAGTACGGCAAGCTCCTGGAGGAGCTGGCCCGCAAGGGGTTCCCGCGGGCCCGCATCGACGGCGAGGTGCGCGACCTGGCCGAGCCGATCCGCCTGCCGAAGACCTACAAACACACGATCGAGGTCGTCGTGGACCGCCTCGTCGCCAAACGCGACATCCGTCGGCGCGTCGCGGACTCCATCGAGACGGCGCTCGAGCTCGCCGAGGGCATCGCGTCCATCGCCGTCACCACGCACGAAGGGCACGAGGAGGTCCAGACCTTCTCGCAGAGCCTCGCCTGCACCTACTGCGGGCTGTCCTTCGACGAGATGAACCCCCGCAACTTCTCGTTCAACTCGCCGTACGGGGCGTGCCCCACCTGCGACGGGCTCGGCACCCGGCTCGAGGTCGATCCCGAGCTCGTCGTCCCCGACCCGGATCTCTCCGTCGACGACGGCGCGCTGGCGCCGTGGGCCTCGGCGACGCTCGAGTACTGGTACCGGGTCCTGGAAGCCGTCGCCGGCGCCCACGAGATCGATCTCGCGACGCCGTGGCGCAAGCTGCCCAAGGCCAAGCGCGAGATCCTGCTCTACGGCTCCGACGAGTCGATCCACGTCCGCTACAAGAACCGGTACAACCGGCAGCGTTCGTACTGGACCACGTACGAGGGCGCCATCCCGAACATCGAGCGCCGTCACGCCGAGACGGACTCCGACACCGCGCGCGACAAGCTCGAGCAGTTCATGCGCGAGATCCCGTGCCGCGCGTGCAAGGGGGCGCGTCTGCGACCCGAGACGCTGGCCGTGACGATCGACGAGATGAACATCGCACGGGTCACCGCGCGCTCGATCCGCGACACGCTCGCGTTCATCGAGGGCATGCAGCTCTCGGAGCGCGAGGCGATGATCGCGGAGCGGCTCGTGAAGGAGGTCCGGGCGCGCCTGGGGTTCCTCGTGGACGTCGGGCTGGACTACCTCACGCTCGGGCGCCCGGCGGGCACCCTCGCGGGCGGCGAGGCGCAGCGCATCCGGCTCGCCACCCAGATCGGGAGCGGGCTGGTCGGCGTGCTGTACATCCTCGACGAGCCCTCGATCGGGCTCCACCAGCGGGACAACCGCCGCCTCATCGACACGCTGCTCCGCCTGCGTGACCTGGGGAACACGCTCATCGTGGTCGAGCACGACGAGGCCACGATCGCCGAAGCCGATCACATCGTCGACATCGGGCCGCTCGCCGGCGAGCACGGCGGCCGGATCGTGTATTCGGGCGATCTGAAGGGGTTGCTCGAGTGCGACGAGTCGATCACGGGCGCGTTCCTGTCGGGACGGCGCGTCATCCCGGTCCCGCCGACGCGCCGGCGGAGCGACGGGCGGAAACTCCGGCTCGAAGGGGCGCGCGAGCACAACCTGCAGAACGTCACCGTCGACATCCCGCTCGGCGTCTTCGTGACGGTGACCGGCGTGTCCGGCAGCGGCAAGTCCACCCTGGTGCAGGACGTGCTGCTGCGGATCCTGATGCAGAAGGTCTACCGGTCGCGCGTGCTGCCGGGTCGGCACAAGCGCCTCGTGGGCTGGGAACAGATCGACAAGGTCATCGACATCGACCAGTCGCCGATCGGCCGTACGCCGCGATCGAACCCCGCCACGTACACCGGCGTCTTCGACCACGTCCGTAAGCTGTTCGCCCAGGTGCCGGAGGCGCGCATCCGCGGGTTCCAGCCCGGGCGTTTCTCGTTCAACGTCCGCGGCGGCCGCTGCGAGAACTGCGCGGGCGACGGCCAGATCAAGATCGAGATGCACTTCCTGCCCGACGTCTACGTGACGTGCGAGGTCTGCAAGGGTCGCCGGTACAACCGCGAGACGCTCGAGGTGAAGTACAAGGGCCGCACCGTCAGCGACGTCCTCGAGATGAGCGTGGACGAAGCGCTGGAGTTCTTCCGCAACATCCCGCCGATCCACCGGCACATGCAGACGCTGTCGGACGTCGGCCTGGGCTACATCAAGCTGGGCCAGCCCGCGCCCACGCTGTCGGGTGGCGAGGCCCAGCGCATCAAGCTCGCCTCCGAGCTCCACAAGCGCGCCACGGGCAGCACGCTCTACGTGCTCGACGAGCCCACGACGGGGCTGCACTTCGAGGACATCCGCAAGCTCCTGCAGGTGCTCGAACGTCTCGTCGACGCCGGCAACACGGTGCTCGTGATCGAGCACAACCTCGACGTGATCAAGACCGCCGACCACGTGATCGACCTCGGTCCCGAGGGCGGTGACGGCGGCGGTCGCGTCGTCGCCGTCGGCACACCGGAAGAGATCGCCGCGGACCCCGACTCGTACACCGGACGGTTCCTCGCCGAGGTGTTGGGCTCGTTGCCGCTCGCCGCCGCCGCGTCATCGTCCGCGTGACGTTCGTTGGTAGTATCCGCGCCGTCGTGACCAGGCGAGTGCTCATCTCCGGCGCCCTGCTGGCCTTGCTCGCCGTGGCGTGCTCCGCGCCCACGCCGCCCGGCGCGACCTTCGGGGGAGAGGGCGCGCGGTTCCTCACCGCGGTCGCGGATTCCCAGGACGTCGTCGGGCTCGCGCCGTCGGTCGCGGTCGCCGACGACGGCACGCCGTACATCGCGTACCTCGGGTTCCCCGAGGACGTGGAGGAGGGCGAGATCCCGGTGCCCCGACCCGTCGGCGCGCCGTTCCTGCCGGCCGTCCTCCTGACGTCGGTGTCGGCGGAAGGCCAGTTCACGCGTGGCGCCGTCGCGCAGAACGTGCCGGCGGCCGAGCCGAACGGGATCGAACCGCCGTTCCGCCCCGCGAAGGTCGAGGACTTCAACCTGACGCCCGAGAACGCGAACGGAACCGCGGTCGCCGTCGCCGGCTCGGGTGCGATCCACGTCGTGTGGACCGCGGGGAACACGGTGTCGCACGCGGTGGCCGCACCGCCCGAGGACTCCGTGCTCACCACCGTCTTCGAGCTGGACATCCCCGTGAGCCAGGCGGGGCCCATCGGGAAGCCGTCGATCGCCCTCGACCAGGCGGGCGCCCCGTGGGTGGCGTTCGGTGTGGACGACGGCTCGCGGATCGCGATCGATGTCGCCACGCTCGACGGTGATGACTGGACGGTCGAGACGGTGGCGACGACGGGTCGATGCGACGGCTGCCCGCCGCCTCTCCCGACCGCGATCGTGAACGCCGACGGGCAGCCCATCGTCGCGTGGGGCGACCCGGTCGACGGCGCCGTGCACGCCGCGGTGCTCGAGGGCGAGGAGTGGACCGACGAGGTCGTGCAGACGGGCGCGGACGGGACCGGAATGGCCGCCGCCACCGACGGGTCGTCGACGTTCTTGAGCTACTACTCGGGCGCGGGCGAGGTCCGGCTCGCGGAACGGAGCGGCGGGACGTGGTCGACGACGTCGGCCGCCGAGACGAACGACCCCGACGAGGTCACGGGGGTCGAGGCGGCGACCACCGGCGTCGCCGTGCACGAGGACACGATCTACCTCACGTGGCAAGACGAGGAGGGCGTGCAGCTCGCCGAGGGCGACGGGGACACGTTCACGGAGGTGCCGTCGTCGGGGACCGAGGGCGGCATCACGCCGGCCGTCGCGGTCTCGGCCGAGGGCATGGTCACGCTCGCGTGGCACTCGCCGACGACCCAGGACCTGCGGGTGGGCTTCTGGGGCGAGCTCGGCGAGATCATGATCGCGAACCCGAGCCCTGCCCCGACGGTGTCGATCACCGCTCCGCCGATCGTATGCGGTGGCAAGCAGGTTGACCTGGAGATCGCGGCTCTCGCGGACCTGACGTTCGACAAGGACTGCCTCGTGGCGCCGGCGGATGAGCCGTTCGAGGTCGTCTTCGATAACCAGGGCGGACTGCACAACTTCGATCTGTTCGACGAGGCGGGTGGCATCAGCCTGGCCGCGACCGAGACGACGACGGGCCCGACGACCCCCGAGACGCTCCCAGTCGTGGCGCTGGACGCCGGCGACTACTACTTCCAGTGCGACGTCCACCCGGACCAGATGTTCGGGACGCTCGCCGCGGTGAAGGGCGCGAAGTAGCCGCCGACCGTCCCCGGGGGCGTCGGACGCCCGCAGTAGCATGACCGTGTGAGCGTCCCCCGGCCGGCATCCTCCTCGATCCCGGATCAACCGGGCGCCTACCTCTTCCGCGACGTGGACGGCCGGGTCATCTACGTCGGCAAGGCGTCATCGCTGCGCAAACGCCTGGCGTCGTACTGGGGCAAGCCGCTGCATCCCCGCACCCAGGCCATGGTCGAGAACGCCGCGAGCGTGGAGTGGATCGTCGCCTCGGGCGAGGTCGACGCCCTGATGCTCGAGTACAACCTCATCCAGACGCACAAGCCGCGGTTCAACATCCGCTACCGCGACGACAAGTCATATCCCTACCTCGCGATCACCGTGGGGGAGACCTGGCCGCGCGCGCAGGTCCTGCGCGGGGCCAAGCGCAAGGGGGTCCGCTACTTCGGTCCGTACGGACACGCGTGGGCGATCCGCGACACGCTCGACGCCCTCACGCGGGTCTTCCCCGTGCGGACCTGTTCGAAGGCGTTCTTCGACCAGCGGGCGCGGGCGCACCGGCCGTGCCTGTATTACGACATCGGACGCTGCGCGGGACCGTGCGTGCCCGAGGTCACCGGCGTCACCGAAGAGTCCTACCGCGCCGACGTCGACGCGATGTCGTCGTTCCTCGCGGGCGACGTGCGACCCGTCCTGCAGCGGCTCGAGCGGGAGATGCGCGAGCTGAGCGAGGAGCAGAGCTTCGAGCAGGCGGCGAAGCGGCGCGATCAGCTGCTCGCCGCGCGGCGGGCCCTCGAATCCCAGGAGATGGTGCTCTCCCAGCCCGAGGACCTCGACGTGATCGGGCTGGCCGAGGACGACCTCGAAGCGGCGTTCCAGGTGTTCTTCGTGCGCGGCGGCAGGGTGCTCGGCCGCAAGGGGTGGATCGTCGACCGGGTCGAGCAGCTCGAGCGGCCGCAGCTTATGGCGTCGTTCCTCGAGCAGCTCTACATGGAGCGCCCCGACCCGCCCCCGACCGTGCTGGTCCCCTCGATGCCGTCCGACGCCGAGGTGATCGGTGCCTGGCTCGAGGGTCTGCGGGGGTCGCGGGTGCGGGTCACGGTCCCCGAGCGCGGGGCCAAACGCAAGCTCCAGGCCGTCGTGACGCGCAACGCCGAGGAGTCGTTCCACCGGCACAAGCTCCGCCGCGCCTCCGACTTCGGCGCGCGCTCGCGGGCGCTCACGCAGCTCGCCGAGGAGCTCGGGCTCGAGCAGGCGCCGCTGCGCATCGAGTGCTACGACATCTCGAACCTGGGCCCGACCGACAAGGTGGCCTCGATGGTCGTGTTCGAGGACGGCCTGCCGAAGCGGCAGGACTACCGCCGGTTCCAGATCAAGGGGGTCGCCGGCCAGGACGACTTCGCCTCGATGGAGGAGACGCTCCGCCGACGGTTCACGCGCCTCCTCCAGGAGCGGGAGCAGCCTCCCGAGGAGCGCCGGCGACGCTTCTCGTACCCGCCGGCGCTGGTCGTGATCGACGGGGGTCGGGGGCAGCTCGCGCAGGCGTCCAAGGTGCTGGCCGAGCTCGGCCTCTCGATCCCGCACATCGGCCTCGCGAAGAAGCTCGAGGAGGTCTACGTCCCGGACTCACCCGACCCTCTGCGGATCCCGCGCGGGTCCGAGGCGCTGTTCGTCCTGCAGCACATCCGGGACGAGGCGCACCGCTTCGCCGTGCGCTACCACCGGGAGAAGCGCCAGAAGCGAGCCCTCGCGTCACCGCTCGACGATGTGCCGGGCGTGGGGCCCGCGCGCAAGCGCGCGCTGATGAAGCGCTTCGGATCGCTCGCGAAGATCAGGGCCGCGGACGAGGAGGCCCTGGCCGCGACGCCCGGCATCGGTCCCGAGCTCGCGTCGGCCATCCACCGGCAGCTGTCGGCGCCGGCCACCGCGCCCGCGAGGCGCTCCGCGTGAGCGGCGATCCGGCGCCCGGCGGCTCGCTCGCCCCCGGCTTCACGATCGTCACCGGGCTGTCGGGGGCCGGCCGGTCCGAGGCCGCCCACAGCCTGGAGGACCTCGGGTACTTCGTCGTGGACAACCTCCCGCCGACGCTCCTGCCGAAGATGGCCGAGCTCACCGAACGTCCGGGCGGTCCGGCCCGGTTCGCCATCGTGGTGGACGCCCGCGGCGGGGTCTTCTTCGGGGAGCTCTCGCGGGGCCTGGCCGAGCTCCGCGACCTCGGGATCGAGTACCGGATCGTCTTCCTCGAGGCATCGGACGACGATCTCGTGAACCGCTACGAGGCGACCCGGCGCCGACACCCCCTGGCCCCGGCCGGGCGGGTGATCGACGGCATCCGCAAGGAGCGGCAGATGATGGCGCAGCTCCGTGGGGAGGCCGACCTCGTGATCGACACGTCGGGGCTGTCCCCGCACACCCTGCGGGACCGGATCCGCGCGGCCCTCGCCGATCAGCCGGCCGAGGCCGGCCTGCAGGTCTCGGTGCAGTCGTTCGGGTTCAAGTTCGGGCCGCCGCGTGACGCCGACATCCAGCTCGACGTCCGGTTCCTGCCGAACCCGCACTGGGTCCCCGAGCTCCGGCCGCTCCCCGGCACGGATCCCCGGATCGGCGAGTACGTCCGCGGCCAGGACGACTACGCAACGGCCCTCGAGGCCACCGAGGCGATGCTCGACGCCGCGCTCGGCGGTTTCCGGCGCGAGGGGAAGGCCTACCTCACCGTCGCGATCGGGTGCACCGGCGGCCATCACCGATCGGTCGTCGTGGCCGAGGACCTCGCCGCCTACTTCCGGGCACGGGGACTGCCCGTGACGCTCTCGCACCGCGACCTCGAGCGGGGCTGAGGGGTCGCGGCCGATGGCCGCTCGATAGAGTGGACGCGACGCTTCTTTCGTCTCTCCAGGAGGCACTCCCATGACGGTGAAGATCGGCGTGAACGGGTTCGGACGCATCGGCAGGAACTTCTTCCGCGCGGCGAAGCAGCGCGGGGCCGACATCGACTTCGTGGCCGTGAACGACATCACGGACGCCCGGACGCTCGCGCACCTGCTGAAGTACGACTCGGTCCTCGGCACGTACCCGGGCACCGTGACGGCCTCCGAGCACGGCATCGTCGTCGACGGCGACGAGCTCCGGGTGCTCGCGGAGCGGAACCCCGCGGACCTGCCCTGGAAGGAGCTCGGCGCGCAGATCGTCGTGGAGTCGACAGGTTTGTTCACGGCCCGCGAGAAGGCCTCGGCTCACCTGGAGGCGGGTGCGGAGAAGGTCGTGATCAGCGCGCCCGCCTCGGACGAGGACCTCACGATCGTGCTCGGCGTGAACGACGACGCGTACGACCCGGCGGTCCACCACGTGGTATCGAACGCCTCATGCACCACGAACTGCGTCGCCCCGATGGCGAAGGTGCTCGACGACGCGTTCGGCATCGAGCAGGCCTTCATGACCACCGTGCACGCCTACACCAACGACCAGGCGATCCTCGACCTGCCGCACAAGGACCTGCGGCGCGCCCGCGCGGCGGCGGTCAACATCATCCCGACCTCCACCGGCGCCGCGAAGGCGGCCGGCCTCGTGCTGCCGCACCTGCAGGGCAAGCTCGACGGCCTGGCGATGCGCGTCCCGGTGCCCGACGGCTCGGTCACCGACCTCGTCGCGACCCTGCGCACGCCCGCGTCGAAGGACGAGGTGAACGCGGCGTTCCGCGCGGCGTCCGAGGAAGGACCGCTCGCCGGCAAGATCGTGTACACGGAGGACCCGATCGTCTCCTCGGACATCGTCGGGTCCCCGGCGTCCTGCACCTTCGACGCGAGCGCGACCATGGTGATGGGCTCGCAGGCGAAGATCATCGGCTGGTACGACAACGAGTGGGGCTACTCGAACCGGCTCGTGGACCTCGTCGAGCTGCTGGCCACCACCCGTTAGGTGCTCCGCACGCTCGAGGACCTCGGTGACGTCGCCGGCCGGCGCGTCTTCGTCCGCGCGGACCTCAACGTCCCGCTCGACGGCGGTGCGGTGGTCGACGACACGCGGATCGTGGCGACCGTCCCCACCCTCCGCGCGCTGCGCGACGCGGGCGCCGACCTCGTGATCGCCTCCCACCTGGGACGGCCGGGCGGTGCGCCGACGCCGTCGCTCCACCTCGCGCCGCTCGCCGCGCCGCTGACCGACGCCCTCGGCGAGCCGGTGCGCGCGCTCGACGAGCCGGCCCCCGCGGCGCTCCCCGACGATCCGGTCGTCCTGCTCGAGAACCTCCGGTTCGATGCCGGCGAGGAGGCCGACGATCCGGCGTTCGCCGGACGGCTCGCCGACCTCGCGGACGCGTACGTCGACGACGCGTTCGGCGCCGTCCACCGCGCCCACGCGAGCGTCCATGCCCTGCCCGAGCTCATGGAAGCGAGCGGGCGACCCGCCGTCGCCGGCCGTCTCGTCGCCGGCGAGGTCGAGGTGCTGACGCGGCTCGTCGACGCGCCCGATCGGCCGTTCATCGCCGTCCTCGGCGGCGCGAAGGTCTCGGACAAGCTCGGCGTCATCGACCGCCTCATCGACCGCGTCGACGCGATCCTCATCGGCGGCGCGATGGCGTTCACCCTGATCGCCGCCGACGGCGGCGACGTCGGCGACTCGCTCGTGGAACCCGACCGGTTCGAGGAGGTGCGCGCCGCCCGCGCGCGCGCCGCGGACCGGGGCGTCGACATCCTCCTCCCGGTGGACGTCGTGGCCGCGGGCCAGATCGCGGACGACGCCGCGACGACGGTCGTGGCCGCCGACGCGATCCCGGCCGGCGCGATGGGGCTGGACATCGGCCCCGCGACGCGCGACGCGTTCGCCGCGGTCATCGCCGGCGCGAGGAGCGTCCTGTGGAACGGGCCCATGGGCGTGTTCGAGGTCCCGGCCTTCGCGGGCGGCACCGAGGCGGTGGCGGCGGCCATCGCGGCCGCCGACGCGTTCTCGGTCGTGGGCGGCGGCGACTCGCTCGCCGCGGTCCGGGCGACCGGCCTGACGTCCGCGTTCGACCACCTGTCGACCGGCGGCGGCGCGTCCCTCGAGTTCCTCGAAGGACGCCCCCTGCCGGGCCTGCTCGTCCTGGAGGGACCATGACCGATCGGCGGCCGATCATCGCGGCCAACTGGAAGATGCACAAGACGCACCTGGAGGCCATCCAAGCCGTCCAGAAGATGAGCTACCTCATCGATGCGGACACGGCCGAGGCCACCGAGGTCGTCGTGTGCCCCCCGGCCACCGCGCTGCGGTCGGTCCAGACGCTCATCGTCTCGGACAAGCTGCCGTACGGGCTGGGCGCGCAGGACGTGTACCCCGAGGCGAAGGGCGCGTTCACCGGGGGGATCTCCCCGCCCATGCTCCGCGCCCTCGACGTGGCCTACGTCGTCGTCGGCCACTCGGAGCGGCGCCAGCTCTTCGGCGAAGACGACCAGCTCGTGAACCGGAAGGTGCGCGCCGTGTTCGCCCACGAGATGACGCCGATCCTCTGCGTGGGGGAGACGCTCGAGGAGCGGGAGGCCGACGGCACCGAGACGAAGGTGAGCCAGCAGGTCCGCCGGGCGTTCGCCGACGTCGACGCCGCGCGGGCGGCCACCGCCGTCGTCGCCTACGAACCGATCTGGGCGATCGGGACGGGACGCACCGCCGAGGCGGCCGACGCGGGCCGCGTCGTCGAGGTGATCCGGGCGACGCTCGCGCAGCGCTACGACGACGACGTCGCCGCGGCGGTCCGCGTGCAGTACGGCGGCAGCGTGAAGCCGAGCAACATCCGCGAGTTCATGGCGCACCCGGAGATCGACGGTGCGCTCGTGGGCGGCGCGAGCCTGGATCCCGAGGAGTTCGCCCTGATCGTGAAGTACCGCTGACGCTGGATCGGAGACCGACGTGCGAACGAAGCTGCTCTACGTGTGCCTCGACGGGGTCGGCGACGATCCGAACCCGGTCCTCCAGGACCGCACCCCGTTGGAGGCGGCGGCGACGCCGCGCCTCGACGAGCTCGCCCGCCGCGGTCGCACCGGCACGACGATCACCGTCGGTCCCGGTATCGCCCCGGAGTCCGACATCGGCGTGTTCGGCATCCTCGGTTACGACCCGACCGAGGAGCACCCCGGTCGCGGCATCCTCGAGGCGATGGGGATCGGCATGGACGTGCGCGACGGGGACCTCGCGTACCGCGTCAACTTCGCGACACGCGACGGTGACCGGATCGTGGACCGACGCGTCGGCCGGACCCTCACGAACCAGGAGGCGCACGCCCTCGCCGGCGAGGTGAACGAGCAGCTGCGCCTCCCGGGCACGACGTTCCAGCTGTCGGCGACGGTGGAGCACCGCGGGGCGCTCACGATGCGAGCCGACGGACCGCTGTCGGCCGCGGTCACCAACACGGATCCCGCCTACCGTCGCGAGGGACACCTCGGCGTCGCCCTCGAGACGTTCGATCCCGTCGTGCTCGCGGCGACCCCCCTCGAGGAGACCGAGGCCGCCGCGCGCGCCGCGACCCTCACGAACGCCTTCGTCGAGGGGTCGTCGACGATCCTGGACGCCTCGCCGGTGAACGCTCGCCGCCGCGACGCCGGCGACCTGCCGGCGAACCTGATCCTCACGCGCGACGCCGGGGATCACCTGCCCCATCTGGAGCCGATCGAGGAGCGGTTCGGGATGCGGTGGGGGTGTTTCGTCGAGATGCCGGTGGAGCGCGGGATCGCGATCGCGCTCGGGATGGACACCGTGGATGCCCCGCGGTTGGACCCCGAGGGGTTCGGGCCCGCCGCGGAGGAGGCGTACGCCCGATGGGCCCACCTGGCCGCGGGCGCTCTGGACGGCTACCAGGCGCTCTACGTCCACCTGAAGGGACCCGACGTGCCCGCCCACGACGGCCGGGCCGAGGACAAGCGGGATGTCATCGCCGCGATCGACCGGGCCTTCTTCGGGGAGGTCCTGCCCCGGATCGACCCCACCCGGACCATCGTGGCGGTCACGGGCGACCACGCGACCTCGTGCGTGCGGCGGGCCCACACGGCCGACCCGGTCCCCTTGCTCGTCTCGGGGGGCCCCATCACGGCCGACGGGTCGACCTCGTTCGGGGAACGTGCCTGCGCACAGGGGTCGCTCGGGGAGCTCCTGGGCCCTGGGATCCTGCCCCGGCTGATGGAACTGATCTCCGCTTGACGCCAAGCGCCAGGAGGGGTACCCATCGTATAGTTCTGCGGGACTCGCCCCGGCCTCACGGGTGGTCCAGCGGTAGACCGCGGTCGAGAGAGGGAGGCGCATGGCCAAGGTCGACGTTGACCAAGAACCGCTCGAAGAGATACTGACCGACCCGGCGGTGCCGGCCGACATCATCGGCCGTTCGCCCGGGCAACTCTTCTGGCGGCGGTTCCGCAAGGACCGGGGAGCGCTCCTCGGGATCGTCATCGTCGGCATCATCTTCCTGCTCGCGCTCTTCGCGCCCCTGTTCTCCGATCTCGTCGGGCACCCCTACGACCAGATCTACTCGAGCGAGATGACCACCGATTCGCCCCCGGGCTGCTCCGTCGACCCGAACTTCCCGGTGGATCGTCTCTGCGTGCAGGGGTTGCCCGCCGGCCCCACCCTCGACGCCCCCGTCTACGTGGACGGCACCCAGAAGGGCGTCTTCCTCTTCGGGGCGGCCGACGGGGCCGGCCGTGACCTGTTCGTGCGGACGCTCTACGGGGCGCGCACGTCCCTGTACGTCGGACTCGCCGCCACCTTCATCGAGATCCTGCTCGGCGTGACGTTCGGGATCATCGCCGGGTTCTTCCGCGGGAAGACCGACACGGCCATCTCGCGCACATGCGACATCTTCTTCGCGCTCCCGACGCTGCTGCTGATGCTGGGCATCTCGGCCGCGTGCGGTGCGCAACCCCCCGGCCAGGAGTGCCTCGGGGGACTCCTGAAGCCCGGGACCTCGCTCATCATCGTCCTGATCGGCTTCTTCTCGTGGCCGTACCTCACGCGCATCATCCGTGGCCAGGTCCTCTCGATCCGCGAGAAGGAGTACATCGAGGCCGCGCGGTCGCTCGGCGCGTCGAACACGCGGATCATGTTCCGCGACGTGCTGCCGAACGTGCTCGCGGTGATCCTCGTCTACGCGACGCTGCTGATCCCGACGAACATCCTCGCCGAAGCCTCGTTGTCGTTCCTGGGCCTCGGCGTCCCGCCCGGGACCCCCTCGTGGGGAGCCCAGATCTCCGACTCGACCAACATCATGCGCGTGGCCCCCTGGACCGTGTTGTTCCCGGGGGCGTTCCTGTTCCTGACGACCCTGGCCTTCAACCTCGTGGGCGATGGCCTTCGCGACGCGTTCGATCCTAAGACCGCGTGATCGTCGTACCTGGGAGTGAGAGAGGGAAGGAAAGGAGCAGGCAGGGCAAGTGAACGTTCCGGAACGGGCAATCGACATCTCGAGGAGGGTTTGATGAAGCGATACGTACGGATCGCCGCGCTGGTAGCGGTCCTCGCCGTCGTCGCCGCCGCGTGCGGTGGGGGTGGAGACGAGCCGACCGCGGGCGGGGACACCCCGACCGATATCCCGACGGGTGGCACGCTCTCGACGGTCATGACCCAGGACTTCTTCCACGGGCTCGACCCGACGCAGGAGTACTACTCCGTATCGTGGGAGTTCCTGCGGTGCTGCATGGCGCGCACCATGCTGTCCTACAATGCGAAGCCCGCGGACGAGGGCGGCGGCGACCCGCTACCCGACCTCGCAGCGGACATGCCCACGGTCTCGGAAGACGGGCTGACCTGGACCTTCACGATCAAGGACGGCGTGATGTTCGGCAACCCGCTGAACCGGCAGATCGTGGCGCAGGACTTCGTCAACTCGATCAACCGGCTGTCGGACCCGAAGATCAACACCGCCGGGTATCCCTTCTACTACACGGCTATCACTGGGTTCGACGACGCCAAGGGCGGCCAGGTGGAGGGCGCCGTGGCGACCGACGACAAGACCCTCACCATCTCGCTCGACCAGCCCGAGCCCGACATGCCGTACCTGTTCTCGATGGCCGCCTCGGCCCCGCTGCCGACCGAGCTCATCGAGGCCCACTACGACGCCGTCGAGCTGGGACAGTTCCTCGTCTCGTCCGGCCCCTACCAGTGGGAGGGCATGACGGCCGACTTCGACCTGACCGGCGATGAGCCGCCGTCGGGGATGAAGATCGGTGAGTCCTACGTGTTCGTGCGCAACGAGTCGTGGGACCCCGCGACCGACACCGTGCGCAAGGCCTACCTCGACCAGATCGAGATCACGGTCGGCGGCGAGGTCCAGGACAACCTCGACAAGGTCGAGGTCGGTGACGTCGACTGGTGCATCGACTGCGGCGCCACGGCGCCCACCCTGCAGACCTACTCGACCGACGCGGCGCTGCAGGAAGGCCCGGCCAACCTCGGACGGATGAACATCGAGCCCTCGGACGCGCTGGCCTACACGGGCCTGAACGTCTTCCAGGCGCCGTTCGACGACGTCCACGTCCGCAAGGCCGTGAACTGGGCGCTCGACAAGGAGGCGATGTGGAGGCTCGTGGGCGGCAAGCCCGCGGGGGAGATCGACGGCCACTTCATCCCGCCGGGCATGATGGGCGGGCTGAACGTGGACTACAACC
>Ga0190270_10000479_pt1 | contig 17410 bp, 17 predicted proteins | sample Popmic320T_FD_133748 | JGI IMG/M metagenome (GOLD analysis project Ga0190270, IMG submission 133748) | Populus adjacent soil microbial communities from riparian zone of Weber River, Utah, USA - 320 T | ecosystem: Environmental > Terrestrial > Soil > Riparian zone | place: USA: Utah | collected...
CCGAACGCTGGTGTCGGAGCATTCCTCTCCGCACTCCAGCGGTGCCGCCGCGAGCACCCGCGACTCGACCGTGGCCTGCTTCTCGGTCGTGACGTCTTGTGCTTGTTCGGGAAACACGTTGAGGAACTCGGCGGCGTAGGAGTCGGTCATCAGGCTCCGCTCCGACTCGAGCTCCTGGCCGAGGGTGTCGTAGCGAAACGACAGCAGCGCCTCGGCGGCCTGGCCGGCCGGCGCCACCGCGTCCTCGCGGGCCGCCGCGTCGAGCGGATCGTCGTCGCGCAGTTCGAGCACGCCGAGCCCGATCGCGAATCCGGCCGCCACCACCGACAGCACGCATAGCGGAACGAACCACGCCAGCGTGCGTCGATCCGGCCGCCAGCCCTCACGAGACGATCCGTCACTTGTGCTCCGACGATCCGCCTCCGCCGACTCGCGACGGATCCTTGATCGAAACGTCGCGGATCGTCGCGACACAAGTGACGGATCGTCTCGGCGGCTGGGACGTTCTCCCGCGATCCGGCGGCGGCGTACTGAGGTGCTCGGCTTGCCCGACGTCATCGTCGCCTCACCCGCCCGCTCCCCCGGTCGAGAACACTCCGCTGTCGCCGAGCTCGGTGTGACTCGCGACCAGCCAGTCGCCGTCGACGAGCTGCAGCATGACCTCCCAGCGCGGGAAGTACGTCCGCTTGATGCTGGTCGACTCGAACTTCGCGTCGCCGGTCACCATGACGGTCGCCGAGTCGTCGTCGAGGGTCTCGACCGCCGACTGCCGGACGGTCCCGGTCGCATGCGCCTCGACCTTCGCGAAGCTCGACGCGATCTGCGCCAGCGTCTTGTCGAAGTCCTTGCGGTTGTCGTCGGTCATCAGCGGGTGGACCCGCCGCTTGTAGTCGTCGACATCGGTGAAGTCGTAGGTGTTGGCCTCCACGAAGTACTGCTCGGCGGTGCCCACCAGCACTCCCCGCAACTCCGCCGAGCCGCCGTCGGCGACCGCGGTGCTGGCGTCGGCCGAGTCCTGACGGGCGAGCCAGACGAGGACCCCGGTGCTCGCGACCAGCACCAGCGCGGCCACCGCGACGAGCGCGACGAACCACGTCGGCGCCTCGGTCCGCCCGTTTTGCTGCGTAGTCACCGCGCCATCATTCCACCGGTGTACAACCAGGCCCACGCCGCCGACCCCGACAGCCCGCCGGTCGGCACCTCGCCGGCGTCGACCCGCAGGTCGGGACGGTCGGCCGGCCTGACCCGGCCGGTCTCCCGATCGTAGGTGCCGACGACCGGCACGCTGCGGTCGTAGTACGGCGAGTTTTGGGCGCCACGGGCGTTGCCTTCGGACTGGGAGAGGGTGCAGCGAGCCGAGTGGTTGAACTGCTCCTCGGCACGGTCGTGGGGATTGCGATGGTCGGTGCTCTCGTAGCCCTGCGTGCAGTTGTGCGGGTCCATCGTCAGGACCAACCCGAAGTGTGCGTCGTAGAGCCCGTCGTGGGGGTCCTTGTCGACAACCGCGTAGCCGCCCTCGACCGGGTAGGGATAGACCTCGAACAAAACCTCGACCCCGGCCAGCCGAGACGTCACGACCCGGTTGGTGGAGATGACGTTGTTGAGCAGCTTGCCGATCGCGTCGGAATTGTCGGCGATGAACTGGCGCACGACGTCGGCGGTGAGGCTGCCCTCGTCGATCAGCGTCCGAAGGTCGCTGTCGCTGGCGACGAGGGTGTCGGACAGCAGCCGCAGGTTGTGCACGAACGTCTCGATGTGGTCGGCCGAGTCGAGCTGGGTCTGCAGCACGGTTCGCGAGTCGCGGATCAGTGCCGCGGTGACGTCGAAGTTGGCGTCGGCCGCCTCGATGAAGGCGTTGGACGTGTCGATGATCCGGCTGAGGTCTTCGCCCGCGCCTTCGAACGCCTGGCCGCTCTCGGAGATCGCCGTGCGCAGGTTGTCCTGGTCGACCGAGTGCACGAGGTCGTCGACGTCGATCAGGAGCTTGGTCGTGGAGATCGGCAGCCGGGTGTCCTCCATCGCGATCGTCGCCCCGTCCTCGAGGTACAGCTCGCCGCTGCTGCGCGGCTGGAGGTCGACGTACTGCTCGCCGACGGCCGAGCGGTTGGCGACGACGGCGATGGTGTCGGCGGGGACGTTGTCATTGCTGTTGTCGATCTCGAGCTCCACGTCGACGCCTTCGTCGGTCAGCGTCATGTCGGAGACCCGGCCGATGCCCACGCCCCGGTAGGTCACCTCGGCGCCGACGAAGATGCCGCCCGAGTCGCGGAAGTGGGCCGTGACGTCGTAGGAGCGGTCCATCACCAGCCGATCCAGTTTGGCGTAACGCGCACCGACGAAGCTCATGCCCAAAAGCGTGATGACCACGAAGACCACGAGCTGCAGCTTGGTCCGCCGACTGATCATGGGGCGACCACCGCCCCGAGCAGCAACCGAGCGACGTCCGGGTCGTAGTCGACGTCGGAACGGTCGACCAGTCGGTGCGACGTCTCGACCGTCCGCATCGCCGAGGTGCCGGGCCAGGCTCGGCACAGGTTGAGAGCGTCGCAGATCGGGCCGGTGATCCCCCCGGAGTCGGTCTGGCCGCCGTCGTCGGAGCCGTCGGTCGAGCCGCCGGAGTCGTCCGTGCCATCCGTACCGTCGCTGCCTCCGGACGGATCGCCGGAGCCGTCGCTGGTCGTTCCGTCGATGCCGGGGATGCCGGGCAGCTCCGGAAGATCCGGCAGTGGATCGTCGCCGCCGACGAACTGCAGGAGGTGCCGCAGGCTGACGTCGAGCTGGATGTCGAGGTTGGTGAAGTCGCCCATGTGGATATTGCGCGCCTCCACCGGCGTGCCCCCGATGACGTCGTCGGGGAACGGGTAGGTGAAGAGCAGTTCGAGCGACCGAGGCAGGTCGGCGCCGGTATTGCTGAGCTGGGTGAGAATCGGCATCAGCATGTCGAGGTCGCGCAGCGTGTTGAACTTCGAGTCGCGGATCACGCGGGTGCCGACCGCGCTGAGCCGGGACAGCGCGTCGAGCATCTTGACCAGGTCGTTGCGTTGGCGGTCGAGCGACTCCAGAGCGCCGGGCAGGGTGTCGAGCGCGTCGATGATCGCGCCCTTTTGCTTGTTGATCTCGATCGACAGGTGGTTGACCTTGCGCAGCGCCGTGACGATGTCGGCCTTGTTGTCGTCGAGCTGCCCCACGAACGTCGTGAGCTCGGTCAACAGGCTGCGGATCTGGGGTTCGCGCCCGTCCATGATGGCGTTGAACTCTTGGACGATGGTCTTGACGTTGGCCAGCCCACCGCCATTGAGGAGCAACGAGAGTGCGCTCAGAACCTCTTCGAGCTCGGGGATCCGGTCGGTCCGATCGAGCGGAATCAGGTCGCCGTCCTCGAGCCGTCCCTGCGGCGCCTCGTCCGCCGGCTCCGACAGGGACACGAACTTCTCGCCGAGCAGGCTGGTCTGCCGCAGCCGGGCCATCGCATTGTCGGGGAGCTCGACATCGCCCTTGAGCTCGACCGTCACGAGGGCGTGCCAGCCGTCCAACTCGATGTCGGTGACCTTGCCGACGCTGACGTCGTCGACCTTGACCGAGCTCTGCGGCACCAGGTCGATGACGTCGGCGAACTCGATGCTGACCTGATAGGCGTCGTCACCGGTGTCGACGCCGCCGGGCAGCGGCAGGTCGTAGACGTCGAAGCCGCACCCGGACACGACGGTTGCGACCGCGACGGTGGCCGCGGCGGGCTTCATCCACGCGCGCGTCATCGATCCACCCTCACCAGGTCGCCGAGGCTGGTGTCGATCGAGACGACGTCGACCACCTTGCGATCTCCGCCGCCGAGCGGATTGCCACGGTTGAGCGGAAGATCGGGAAGCCCCTCGACCGTGTCGAGGATCGGTCCGAGCGCGTCGCACAGCTCGCCGCCGTCGGGGTCCTGCGAGATCAGCGAACACACCGCGATCCTCGGATCACCGGTGAGCTCGGTGATGCTGCGGAGAATGTCGTCGCGGTCGCGCAGCGTCCCGGTCTCCGGGTCACCGGCGAGGCCGAGACCGGTGAGGGCCAGTGGGGCGACCTCGAGGGACTCCTTGATCGCATCGCTCTGGTCGACCAGGATCTGCGTCACGCGGACCAGGTCGCGGACGTTGGACCCGATCAGCTCCTCGTTGTCCTGGACGAAACCGCGGACGTCGCGAAGCGCGACCCCGAGAGTATTGAGCGCCGTCGCGAGGTCGTGCCGCTCACCGGCCAGCACACCCGAGACGTCGGCCAGGCTGGCGTTGAAGGCGCGCACCGCCCCGTCGTTGATCTTGAGCGCGTGGACGAACTCCTCGACCTGTGCCACCGCGCCGAACAGCTCCTCCTTGTTGTTGGACAGCGTGCCGGACAGTAGCGAGAGGTCGTGCAGCGTCTGATTGATCAGCTTGCCGTTGCCGTCGAGGTCGGCCGCCGACGTGTTGACGAGGCGACTGAGGGCGCCGTTCTTGTTGGCACCCTCCGGCCCGAGCGCCACGGAGAGGTCGTCGAGCGACTGGTAGATCTCGTCGAGCTCGAGCGGCACCTCGGACCGGGCCATGTCGAGGCGGGCGCCGTCCTCCATGACCGGACCGCCGTCGTAGGCGGGTGCGAGCTGCACATAGCGATCTCCCACGATCGCGGGCGAGATGATGACCGCCTTGGCGTCGGCCGGCACGTCGTATTTGGCGTCATAGGACAGCTCGACCCGCACGGTCTCGCCGCGCGGCTCCACGCTCTCGACGGTGCCGACCGGCACGCCCAAGATCCGCACGTCGGAGCCTTCGTAGAGCGACACCGTGCGGGGGAAGTCGACGGTGAGGTGCCGTTGCTCCTCGTCGGGGCGCATCACCCACACGGTCGCGGCGATCAGGGCGAGCACGATGATCCCGGCCACGACTCCCGCGACGCGAGACGCTCGGCCGAACAGGCTGCCATCGAACGCGCTGCCACCGAATGAAGGGGCCATCACTCACCACTCCCGATGGCCGGCACCGGCGGGATGTTTTGGATCCAGGAGTCCCACCACGACCCGCTGCCGAGCGTGTTGGCGAAGACTCGGTAGAACGGCGCCATCAGTCGAATCGTCTGGTCGATGTTTTCCTCGTTCTTCTTCAAGACCGCCAAGACGTCGGACAGCTGGGCCAGAGCCGGACCGAGATCGGCCCGAGTGTCGGCGACCAGCCCGCGCAGCTGACCGGACAGCTCCTGCGTAGCCACGAGCAGGTTGTGGATCGACTCGCGTCGGGCGGCGACCGCGCTGAAGAGCACGCTGCCGTCCTCGAACAGCTTGACGAGCTCGTCGTTGCGATCGGCGAGCACGCCCGAGACCTTGTCGAGGTTTTGCAGCAGCGAGTTGACCTGCGCGTCTCGGGCGGCGATGTTGCGCGAGAGCTGGGACAGCCCGGTAAGGGTGCCGCGGATCTCCTCCGGCGTCTGCTCGAGCAGGCCGGATACGGTGTCGAACGCGTGCGCCAGCTGGTCGGTGTCGATCCGGGTCGTCGTCTCGGACAGGTCGCTGAACGCGTCGACGACGTCGTAGGGCGCAGTCGTGTGGTCGATGGCGATCGTCGAGCCCGGGTCGAGCTGACCGGATCCCTCGGGCTCGAGGCCGACGAACATGTCGCCCAACAGCGTCTTGACCCGGATGTCGGCCTCGGTGTCCGGCCCGAACTCGACACCCTTGTCGATCAGCAGCTCGACCCGTACGACGTTGCCGTCGAGCGCGATGTCCTTGACCTTGCCCACCTTGACGCCGGCGATGCGTACCTCGTCGTCCTTCTGCAGGCCACCGGCCTCACTGAACTCGGCGTAGTAGGTGTCGCCGCCGCCGATCAGCGGCAGCTGGTCGGCGCGGAAGGCGGCGAGGATCATCAGCGCGATCGCCACCAGCCCGGCGAATCCGACCAGCACCGGGTTGCGTTCACGGAAGGGCCGCATCACAGCGAACACCTCTCGGCGCCGATCTCGTAGTTGATCGGGACGGTGAAGGGCTTCTTGCGGCCGAGCAGGCCCGCGACCGTCTTCGGCACGACGACCTCGCCGTGGAAGTTGCACAGATAGAAGTTGAACCACGAGCCGTAGTCGGCGGTGTTGCCGAGCTTGCGCAGCTTGAGCGGCAGGATCTGCAACTCACGGTCCAGGATCTGCTTGTTCTGCGACAGGTTGCCCGTGAGGCGGCGCAGCTGCCGGACGTCTTCGGTGAGGGCCGGGCGGGCGTCGGACACGAGGTCGGCGGTCTCGACGGCGAGCTCGGACACCGCGTCGAGCGAGCCGAGGATGGCCTGCCGGTCGTTTTTGAGGCCGGTCGCAAACTGCTGCAGCGTCGAGATGGTCTGCGACAACTCGTCGTCCTTGGCACCGAACGTCGTCAGGACACTGTTGAGATTGTCGATGGTGTCGCCGATGAGCTGGTCGCGGTTGGCCAGCTCCTGGGTGAGCGACGACGTGCGGGCCAACAGATTTTCGACGGTGCCGCCCTCGCCCTGGAGCACTTGGATGATCTCGTACGCGAGCTTGTTGACGTCGTCGGGCGACAGGGCCTGGAACAACGGCTGGAAGCCCTGGAACAACACGGTCAGGTCGAGAGCCGGCGCGGTCTGGCTGAGTGGGATCGTGTCGTCCTCTTCGAGCGGCTCGGTCGAGCCCTCGCCCGGCGTCAACGCGATGTAGCGCTGGCCGATCAGGTTGCGGTAGCGAATCTGCGCTTGCGCGCTCTTGGTCAGCGACACGGTCGAATCGACCTCGAACGACACCTCGGCCTGGTCGCGGTCGACGATCTCGATGTCGGTGACCGACCCGACGCGGACCCCGGCGATGCGGACGTCGTCGCCTTCGACCACGGCCGTCGCGTCGGAGAAGATCGCGTGGTATTCGGTCTTGTCCGCGAACGACAGGTTGCCGATCGTGACAACGAGAACGCTCGTCGCAAACGTCGTGACGACCATGAAGATCGTCAGCTTGGACAGGGCCAGCGCGCTTGCCTTGTCGAGCACGCTCACTGCCGGCTCACCCCCGAGTCGTCGGGGTCAGCGGCCACGGAGCGGCCAAGCAACAGGGTGGCGACGTCCGGCACGGCGCTCGACGGCGTGTTCAACAGCGCCGCAACCCGGTCGGCGACCATCGGCGAGTTCGTCGAGCCGACGTCATCGGCGGCGGCCAGGCTGAGCAGGTCGGCTGGTGTCGCGCGATACCACCGGTCGTAGCCGCTGGTGATGCCCACCTTTTCGAGCAGCTGCCGCGGCGGCGGGGGCGGCGGGTTCTGCTGGCTGTAGGGCGGGTTCGGCAGCGTCAAGCACTGCGGCCCGATGCCGGTCCCGTACTTCGGGTCGTCGGCGACGGTGTAGCCCTCGGGCTGGTCGGGGAGCAGCTCGAGGTTGATGTGGACGGTATGGCCGCGAAACGCCTCCTCGATCCTCGGAAGCCAGTTGACCAGGCCGCCGAGCAGGCACGGAAACTCGGGCGAGTACTCGGAGAGCAGGTCGAGCACGGGCACCGACGTCCTCGCCACCTCGGTGATCGACGCGCCGTTGGCCTCCAAGAACTCCCGCGTCGTGGTGGACAGCTGGCGCACGTCGCCGAGGAAGCGCTTGATCTCTTCTTCCTCGCCGGTCAGCGTGTTGGCGGTCACGACCGCGTTTTCGAGCAGCCGCGCGAGTTCGGGCATCTGCTCGGCATAGAGGTCGGCGACGCCACCGAGGTCGCGCAGGTCGCGTACGAGCTGGGGCACCAGCGGGTTGATCTTGTCGAGATAGCCGTCGAGTCGGACGAGGTTGTCGCCGATCCGCTCGCCTCGGCCGCCGAGCGCCGTCGCGAGGGTGCTGAGCGTGCTCGCGAGGTCGCGCGGCTGCACGGCCGTCAGCAGGGGATAGACGTCGTCGAGCACCTTCTCGACCTCGATCGGTACGCTGGCCTGCTCGATCACGTCGTCGGCCTTGATCGACTGCTCGGCCGCGTCGGGTGGGATCTGCAGCGCAACGTACTTCTCGCCGAACAGGGTCTTGGGCACGATCAGCGCGGTGACGTTGTCGGGGATCTGCTCGACCTTGTCGGGCTGCAGGGCGACGTGCAGCACGGCGCCGTCGCCGTCCACCTCGGTCGAGCGCACCTCTCCCACGATCATCCCGCGCAGCTTGACGTCGGCCCGCTGGTCGAGTTGGAGCCCGATGCTCGACGTACGGACGTCGACCGGCACGTAGTCGACGAACTTCTTGTTGTAAACCGCGTAGGTCAGCCAGACGAACAAGAGCAGCAGCGCGAGGAAGCCGACGCCGAGCGCTCGGCCCGACACGGCCCGGAAGGCCCTCGCGGCATTGCTGTTCCGATCCATCGTCATCCCGCCAGTCGCACCGTCGTCGTGGTGCCCCAGATCGCCATCGACAAGAACAGGTCGATGACGTTGATGGCGACGATCGAGGTCCGCACGGCTCTACCGACGGCGACGCCGACGCCGGCCGGACCGCCGGTGGCGTGGTAGCCGTGGTAGCAGTGGATCAAGATCACCACCACGGCGAAGATCAGCACCTTGCCGAACGACCACAGCACGTCGCCCGGTGGCAGGAACAAAGAAAAGTAATGGTCGTAAGTACCACTACTTTGACCGAACACTCCTGTCACCGTCAGTCGGGTGGCGAAGTACGACGAGAGCAGCCCGACCACGTAGAGCGGGATGATGGCGATCAGGCCGGCGATGATCCGAGTCGTCACCAGGAAGGGAAGTGAGGGGATCGCCATCACCTCGAGGGCGTCGACCTCCTCGCTGATCCGCATCGCGCCGAGTTGGGCGGTGAAGCCGCAACCCACCGTCGCCGCCAGCGCGATGCCGGCGACCAGTGGCGAGATCTCGCGCGTGTTGAAGTAGGCGGAGACGAAGCCCGAGAACGCGGCGGTGCCGATCTCGTTGAGCGCGGCATAGCCCTGAAGGCCAACCTCGGTACCGGTGAAGAAGGCCAAAGCCGTGATCACGCCGACGGTCCCCCCGATGACCGCCAGCGCGCCCGAGCCTAGGGTCACCTCGGCCAGCAGACGGACGATCTCCTTGCGGTAGCGCCGCAGCGTGCGCGGCGTCCAGCTGATCGCCTTGATGTAGAACTTCAGCTCGCGGCCGAGGCTGTCCAGGCCTGCCAGCGGTCGCTGGTAGGCCGAGCGAAGTGTCGTGCCGAGGTCGGACACGTCAAGCCCCCTTCGCGGGGACGAGTTGGAAGTAGACGGCGCTCATCACGAAGTTGACGATGAACAGCAGCAGGAAGGTGATGACGACCGACTCGTTGACGGCGTCACCGACGCCCTTCGGACCGCCGGCCGCGTTCATCCCTTTGTACGAAGCCACAATGGCCGCGATCATGCCGAACACGAGGGCCTTCGCCATGCCTTGCCAGAGGTCGGGCAGTTGGGCGAGCGCGGTGAACGAGGCGAGATAGGCGCCAGGCGTCCCGTCTTGCAGGACCACGTTGAAGAAGTAGCCGCCCATCACGCCGACGACGCTGACCAGCCCGTTGAGGAAGACGGCAACCACCATCGCGGCGAGAACCCGCGGGACGACCAGCCGCTGGATCGGGTCGATGCCGAGCACCTGCATGGCGTCGAGCTCCTCGCGGATCTTCCGCGCGCCGAGGTCGGCGGCGATCGCCGAGCCGCCGGCGCCCGCGATCAGCAGCGCGGTCGCGATCGGCCCGGCCTCGCGGATGACGGCGAGCACCGCGGCCGACCCGACGAACGACTGGGCGCCGAACTGGCTGATCAGGCCACCCACCTGGAGCGCGATCACCGCACCGAACGGGATCGCTACCAGTGCGGTCGGAACGATCGTCACCGAGGCGATGAACCACGCCTGCTGGAGGAACTCCCGAATCTGAAAGGGTCGGCGAAAGAGCGCGAAGAGGACGTCGAGGCCGAACGCAAACAGCCGTCCGGCGGTCGCGACCGGCTTGGTGACGGTGTTGACGCTCATGCCTGCGCGCCGGGAGCCATGGCTATGTTGTCGCCGAACGACCCGGGCGGCGGCGTCACGCCGTTGTCGCGGCACCACTCGCCGGCCGGCTTCTGCGTAAGGCGCGGCCGACCGTCGGAGGGAAGCAGCTGCGGCGGTATCGGCGGCAGCGGCGGCATCTCTACGTGCGACTCGGCCGCGAGCTCGTCGGCGTCCTTCTCCTCGCTCATCCCGATCGGCCCGATCCGCTGGGCGTTGAGGAACTGGGCCACGACAGGCTCCTTGGACGACAGCAGCATCTCGCGCGGCCCGAACATCGCCAGGTGCTTGTGATAGAGCAGGCCGATGTTGTCGGGCAGCGTCCGCGCCGTGTTGATGTCGTGGGTCACGATGAGGAACGTCGCCTCGATCTGAGCGTTGAGGTCGACGAAGAGCTGATTGATGTAGGCGGTGCGCACCGGGTCGAGGCCGGAATCGGGTTCGTCGATCAGCAAGATCTCGGGGTCGAGGACGAGCGCACGGGCCAGGCCGGCGCGCTTGCGCATGCCTCCGGAGATCTCGCCGGGAAGCTTGTCCTCGGCTCCGACGAGGCCGACCATCTCCATCTTCTCCATGACGATGCGCCGGACCTCGGACTCCGACTTCTTGGTGTGCTCCCGAAGCGGGAAGGCGACGTTGTCGTAGAGGTTCATCGAGCCGAACATCGCGCCGTCTTGGAACAGCACACCGAACAGCCGGCGCACCTGGTAGAGCTCGTGCTCACGACAGGTGGCGATGTCGTGGCCCTCGATGTGGATGTGGCCGCGGTCGGGCTTGAGCAGGCCGATCAGGGTCTTGAGGAACACCGACTTGCCGGTGCCGGACGGACCGAGCATGACGGAGATTTCGCCCGCGGGCAGGGTGAGTGTCACGTCACCCCAGATGAGTTGTCTGCCGAAGGCCTTGGTCAGGCCCTCGACTCGAACCTCAACGCCCACCTGGTCCCTCCTTGACCGACAGGGGCTGTGACTCGACAAGTCACAGCGAGCGACACAGCCGGGCGCGATCGCGAGCAGAGTCGACCGCTCACGACGCGGCCACTCCCGGTTCAACGATCTGTGCATCGACAAGTTACGGCCCGGACAACTCGGTCATAACGGAATGCGGGCGTGTCGCTACGGCGTCCGGGACCCGCGCACGTTACCGCGCAGTAACTACCGTGACAACCGCGGTCGCGGCACCGTACTGGAAACGGCGAAGGGGCAGCCGGCGCGAGCGCGGCTGCCCCTCCCGGGCACGTGAGTACGCGTGCTTACTTGATCGTCACCGTGGCGCCGGCGCCCTCGAGCGCCTCCTTGGCCTTGTCGGCGGTCTCCTTGTTGGCGGCCTCCAGGACCGGCTTCGGCGCGCCCTCGACGAGCTCCTTGGCCTCCTTCAGACCCAGGCTGGTGAGGGTGCGGACCTCCTTGATGACCTGGATCTTCTTGTCGCCGACGGACTCGAGGACGACGTCGAACTCGTCCTTCTCCTCCTCGGCGGCGGCCTCGCCACCACCGGCGGCCGGAGCGGCGGCGACGGCGACCGGAGCGGCGGCCGTGACCCCGAAGGTGTCCTCGAACTGCTTCACAAAGTCGCTGAGCTCGAGGAGCGTCATCTCCTTGAACGTCTCGAGCAGGTCGTCGGTGCTGATCTTCGCCATGATGGCCCTTCCTACTATTCAAAGCTTGTGGCTTGGGTGGTTCCGGGTTGAGCTGTTTGAGCTGGGTTAGCTGTCGTCGCCTTCGGCGGCGGGTTGGGGTGTGGCCGGGGACTCGTCCTCCCGCTTGGCCTGCAACGCGCCCATGAGGCGAGCCGCGTCGGCCAACGGAGCGTTGAACAACAAGGCCGCGTTTTGCAGCGAGGCCTGCAGCGCGCTGGCGAGCTTGGAGAGCAAGACGTCACGCGACTCGAGGTCGGCCAGCTGGCGGATCTCGTCGGCCGAGATCGCCTTGCCGTCGAGGTAGCCGCCCTTGATGACGAGCGCTTCGTTGGTCTTGCCGAAGTCGCGCAGCCCTTTCGCGGCCGCGACGGCGTCGCCCCTGACGAAGGCGATCGCGGACGGACCGGACAGCAGGTCTGCGATGCCGTCGACCCCGGCGTCCTTCGCCGCGAGCTTGGTCAGCGTGTTCTTGACGATCGCGTACGTCGCGTTGTCGCCGAGCGCGCGCCGCAGCTGCTTCAGGTCGTCGACGCTGAGCCCGCGGTAGTCGGTCAGAACCGCGCCGCTCGAACCACGAAACTCGTCAGCGAGCGCCGCGACGGCCGCTTCCTTTTCTGCCCGCGACATGGGTTCTCCTTCCGCACGTACACGATGGTCAGCCGGAGTCACTGGCCGACCCCACACAACGGAAAGCCCCGGCGCAGGACGCACGGGGCGATCCACATCGCACGACGTGGAAGGATCGTGACACCTGCGCGGGCCGCCCGCGATGCGGGACCTTCAGTCGGGCAAGCCCGACAACCAACGGTCTTCGGCGAGGACAAGGCTAGGCGACGATCGGGCATCGGACCAAATCGGGTCGCCCGACATCCGGCCGGTCGACCAGAGTAGGGGCAACGTCTACCGCGATGTGAGCAGAAGGGATGCCATGCGCTGGATCGACAACCTCGAGGACGCCGCCGCGGAACGGCTGGCCGAGCCCGTCCACCGATACGTACGACAGGGGTCCGCCGGTGAGCGCAGCGTCGCCGAGGCCGAGGCCGCGTGGAGCGCGCTCCGGATCCGTCCCCGGGTGCTCGTCGACGTGTCGACGGTACGGACGGAGACGACCGTCCTCGGCACGTCGGTTGCCGCACCGATCCTGGTCGCACCGACCACCGTTCAGCGCCAGGCCGACCCGGACGGCGAGGCTGCGATGGCCCGCGGCACCCTCGCGGCCGGGTCGCTCCTCTGCGTGTCGAGCAACGCCGGGACACCGTTCGCGGCGATCGGTGAGACCGGTGCGCCTTGGTGGGTCCAGGCCTACGTACTACGCGACCGGGGAGCGACCGCCGCCTACCTCCAGCGCGCGGTCGAGGGTGGTGCGCGGGCCGTCGTGCTCACCGCCGACACCGCCGTCGTCGGACGCAAGGAGGACCCCGAGGGCCAGCCGACCGTCTGGGACGTCACGCCGGCCGAGCAACTGCGGGCCAACGTCGATCCCGACCTGCCCGACGACGCCTACGACAAGGCCGCCGACCTGACTCCCGACGCCATCGGATGGCTGGCCGAGGTGACCGGCCTCCCCGTCGTGGTCAAGGGCGTCCTGCGCGGCGACGACGCCCGCCGCTGCGTCGAGGCGGGCGCGGCCGGCATCGTCGTCTCCAACCACGGCGGTCGCCAGCTCGACGGCGCGATCGCCACTGCGCGGGCCCTCCCCGATGTCGTCGACGCCGTCGCCGGATCAGCGGCGGAGGTCTATGTCGACGGCGGCATCCGGAGGGGCGAGCACGTCCTGTCCGCGCTCGCCCTGGGTGCGCGCGGCGTCTTGCTGGGCCGGCCGGCCGTGTGGGCGTTGGCCGTCGCCGGCGCCGACGGCGTCCGCCGGCTGCTCACCGAGCTCACCGACGAACTTCGTCATGCGATGCAGCTCGCGGGCTGCCCCGATCTCGGCGCGATCGGCTCCGACCTGGTGGCTACGGCCCGGAGTTAGAACCGGTCATCGACGGCAGCTGATCGAGCGGGCTCTTCTTGGTCACCTGGCTCGGGGGCGGCGCCTGGACGTCGACCGGCTTGCCCCAGTCGGTCAGGTTCATCACCGCGGACGTGCCGAGCGCGTCGAACTCGATCCGGCGCGGCAGGTTGTCGTCGTCTCCCACCCAGACGTCGTAGGTCAGCGTCGCGGGCATCGCGCCCAGCGACCCCTCGGGCAGGACGTCCTCGCCGAAGGTCTTGGCGACCATCTTCCGGGTGTCGACCGTGATGCGGTAGTGCGTCGTCGGCGTACCGTCGATCTCCTCGCTGCCGACGGCCTCGAAGTCGTCGATCGCGCCGTCGAACGCTTCGGTGATGCCGGCCGGGTTGGCCTGCTCGAAGATCTGTCGGTACAGGCCGCTGAACGGACTGCTCGGGTCGCTCAGGTCGAGCGAGAAGTACTTGCCGGTGTCGCCCTCACTCATGTACATGACGCCGTCGACAAGGATCATCGACATGTTCTGGCCGAGACCAGGGGCGCTCACGGTCATCTCGAGCTCGGTGTCGTCGAGCGACTTGCCCACCGCCAGGTCACCGGACATGGTCATGGCCTGTCCTTGGATGCCCATCTCCATCTCGAGGTGGGTCGACTGGGCCTCGACCTGAGCGTCGCTCGTGCTGGACGAGAAGCTGGCCAGGGTGAGGTCGCCGGCGATGTTGCCGGTGCTCACCGAGTCGGACGACCCCGACGATTCCGACGAGTCGTCGTCGGAGGAGATGTCCGAGCTGGAGCCGCAACCTGTGATGACGATCAAGGCGGCCGCCGACAGGGCGACCGAGATCCGACGCAACGTCATGTTCTCCCCATGTGTACGGAGGATGGTACGGAACGAATGCCGACCCCCAGCGTACGGGGAGCGAGGGTCGCCCGCCGCGGCGGCGTCAGACGACTTCGGGCAACGGTATGCCGGCGAACGGGTCACGCTCGGTGATCTGACGCGGCGCCGGGGCGTCGATGTCGATCGGCTGCCCCCAGGCCCGCAGGTTCATCCGCGTCGTCACGTCGGCGATCGTGACGCTGATCCGTCGGGGAAGCCGGTCGGCTCCGACCCAGAAGTCGTAGGTCAGCTGCTCGGGCCGCTCGACCCCGGCACCGAACAGCTCGTCCGACGTCGTCTCGAGATTGTCGAGGAGCGTGGTGGTGTCGACCGTGACGCGATAGTGGGCCGTGTCGACGCCGTCGAGTCGCTCGGCGCCGTCGACGTCGAAGTCCTCGATCGCGCCCCGGAACCCGCGCAGCTGAGCGGTCGGGTCCAGCTGGACACCGGTGAGCAGGTCGCCCATCGCGCTGTTCGAGTCCCGCAGGTTGTACTTGACGTATTTGTCGTCGGTCAGCCCGCCCATCTCGAGGTACATGATCTCGTCGACGACGATGACCGACAGCGGCACCGGGAAGACCGAGCCCGACACGGTGAGCTCCATGGCGATCTCCGAGGTGCTCTCGCCCTGGTGGACTCGGCCGGCCATGTGCATCTGCTCGACGTCCGGCCCGCCGATCCGCATGTCCATCGCCACCGACTTGGCCTCACGCTCGGCCTTGGACACGGTCTCGATGAAGTCGTCCTCGCCGAGAGTGCCGGCCGGACCGACGCTCTCGGCAGCCGCGTCGGCACCGGATTCGTCGCCGCTGGAGTCAGCGGGTCCCCCTCCGCAGCCTGCGAAGGCGAACACAGCGAGCACGACCGCGATGGCCGTGCGGCGGTGTAACGCCAAGCGGATTCCCTCCAGATCCGGGCGAGACCCGGGTCGAATCAGGCGTCGTCGGATGCGACGTCGCGAGTACGGTTCGGATCCACGGGGATGCCGGGACCCATCGTGGTCGACACGGTCACCTTCCTGAGATAGCGACCCTTGGAGCTCGCCGGCTTGAGCCGCATGATCTCCTCGAGAGCAGCCGCATAGTTTTCGGCCAGCTGCTGATCGCTGAACGACGCCTTGCCGACGATGAAGTGCAGGTTGGCGTGCCGGTCGACCCTGAACTCGATCTTGCCGCCCTTGATGTCCGAGACAGCCTTCGTCACGTCGGGGGTGACCGTGCCGGTCTTGGGGTTCGGCATCAGCCCGCGCGGGCCGAGCACCCGACCCAGGCGGCCGACCTTGCCCATCATGTCCGGCGTCGCCACGACGGCGTCGAAGTCGAGCCAGCCGCCGCTGACCTTCTCGACCATGTCGTCGGCGCCGACGTAGTCGGCACCGGCCTCCCGGGCGGCCTCGGCCTTGTCGGCGGTCGCGAAGACGAGCACCCGCGCGGTCTTGCCGGTGCCGTGCGGCAGGTTGACCGTGCCGCGCACCATCTGATCGGCCTTACGCGGGTCGACCCCCAAGCGCATCGCGACGTCAACGGTGGGGTCGAACTTGGTCTTCGCGGAGTCCTTGGCCAGCCGCATCGCCTCCAGCGGACCGTAGGTCGCGTCGGGGTCGATCTTGTCGGCTGTCGCTCGGTAGTTCTTGCTGCGCTGCATGTCTGGCTGTCCTCTCGTGTGCTACCAGATGTGGTCGTCTCGGGCGCCGCAGCTGCCCTGCCACAGGTTGCTGAGTTACTGATCTACGGTGACGCCCATCGACCGCGCGGTGCCTTCGACGATCTTCATCGCGGCGTCGATGTCGTTGGCGTTGAGGTCGGGGAGCTTGGTGGTGGCGATATCGCGCACCTGGTCGCGGCTGATCTTGCCGACCTTGTCGGTGTGGGGCGTCGACGATCCCTTGGCGAGACCCGCCGCCTTCTTGATCAGCTCAGCCGCGGGCGGCGTCTTGGTGATGAAGCTGAACGAGCGGTCTTCGTAGATCGTGATCTCGGCCGGTACGACGTTGCCACGCATCGACTCGGTGGCGGCGTTGTAGGCCTTGCAAAACTCCATGATGTTGACGCCGTGCGGGCCGAGTGCGGTGCCCACGGGCGGCGCCGGTGTCGCCGTGCCAGCCTGCAGTTGAACCTTGACCAGCGCGGCGACCTTCTTCTTCTTGGGGGGCATGCAAACCTTCTTTGCTCAATTTCCTGTGGTTTCGGTGGTCTTGGCCTACTGTCGCAGGTCAGACCTTCTGGATCTGGGTGAAGCTGAGCTCGACCGGGGTCTCTCGGCCGAAGATCTCGACCAGCGCCTTGACGCGCTGTGCGTCGATGTTGATCTCGGTGATCGTGGCGTGCAGCGTGGCGAACGGTCCGTCGACCACCATGACCGAGTCGCCGACGCTGAAGTCGCTGAACTCGATCTTGGTCGCCTTCTGCTGCTGCTCCTCGGCCGCCTCGGCCGGGACCTCCACGTCGGCCTGCACCGCCGGTGCCAGCATGTTTTCGACTTCATCGAGGCTGAGCGGGACCGGCTGGTGGGCGTGGCCGACGAAGCCGGTCACCGACGGCGTGTGCCGCACCGCGGACCAGGACTCGTCGGTCAGGTCCATCCGGACCAGCACATAGCCCGGCAGGACGGTCCGGCGGACCATCTTGCGCTGGCCGTTTTTGATCTCGGCCACCTCTTCGGTGGGCACGACGACCTCGTGGATGAAGTCCTCCATGTTGAGGGAGGTCACCCGGTTTTCGAGGTTGGCCTTGACCCGCTTCTCCATGCCGGAATAGGTGTGGACGACGTACCAGTCGCCGATCTGGCTCTGCAGCCGCTGCCGAAACTCCACCAGCGGATCGGCGTCCGACACCTCGCCATCGGCCGGGGTGGCGTCAGCGGCCACGGGCTCTTCCGGAGTCGCGTCAGCGACCACAGGCTCTTCCGGAGTCGCGTCAGCGACCACAGGCTCTTCCGGAGTCGCGTCAGCGACCACAGGCTCTTCCG
>Ga0190270_10000480_pt1 | contig 17406 bp, 17 predicted proteins | sample Popmic320T_FD_133748 | JGI IMG/M metagenome (GOLD analysis project Ga0190270, IMG submission 133748) | Populus adjacent soil microbial communities from riparian zone of Weber River, Utah, USA - 320 T | ecosystem: Environmental > Terrestrial > Soil > Riparian zone | place: USA: Utah | collected...
AAGAGAAGAAGGCGAAGGGGTGAAGAGAGACGGGGCGACGAGGCGACAAGGTGACAGGGCGACGATGAGACTTCTCGCTGAAGATTTCTCTTTCCCCTTGTCCCCCCGTCGCCCTGTCGCCCCGTCGCCTCTTCACTTCTTCAACAGTTCCCTAACCAGCTTCAAATCCTCCCAGGCCTCGCGCTTCTTTTCAGCTACACGCAGCAGATAGGCCGGATTGAAGGTCGGCAGAACGGGTATCTCCCGGTCATTCAACCGCAAATTGAAGACTTGGCCGCGCAACTCCGAAATGGTCTTCTTCGACCTGAGCAGAGTCTGTGCGGCTAGCGCGCCTAACGCCACGATGACGCGAGGGTTGACTGCCAGAATCTGTCGCAGCAGGAACGGACGGCAATCTTCGATCTCTTCGGCCGAAAACTTCCGCTCGCCGGGGGGAATGCATTTGATCACGTTGCAGAGATAGCATTCCACGCGCGCCAGGTTGATCGCCGCCAGCATCCTGTTCAACAACATTCCTGCCGGCCCCTGAAAGGGCAGCCCCGAATGGATGTCGTCAACTCCCGGCCCTTCGCCGATTATCATCAGCTCGGCCTGCGGCGGCCCTTCGCCGAAGACGACCGGCATCCCGGCTTTGCACGCGCCACAAACGGGACTGGTCTTCAGGTCGGCCAGGATTCTAGCGAGCGAGTCATCACGCGGGACTTCGATCGATTCGACCCGCGTGACTGCTTCATCGTTCGACAGATCGCCGAACAATAGCCCCGGTTGCGCGCCAGATTGTCGCTCATTGCCTTCGGCCATGCTCCACCTCCGCGTTAAAATTGCGACCAACCGCCCGTGCAGCTTAGCAAAGCAAACAACGCTCCGCGAGCCTGTTAATATTGCCCGATAAGGCATTTAACCACTCTTTTGCGAGAGCGTTTTCATCGGGAGACCAGCTTGACATATCATTTCGCGCTGAGTAAGATGCGCCTTCGTTTTATGGGCGTGTAGCTCAGCTGGGAGAGCGCCGCGTTCGCAATGCGGAGGTCAGGGGTTCGATCCCCCTCACGTCCATCAAGGCTTATTAAAGTTTTTCCTCAGTAGCTCAATGGCAGAGCATCCGGCTGTTAACCGGAGGGTTGTAGGTTCGAGTCCTACCTGAGGAGCCAACATCTTTTATAAATAAAAAAGCCGCGAGAGCGGCTTTTTTATTTATGTCAGAGTTATATTCACTCACGAGCCAGTTTCCCCTGTCTGTTAAAGAGATGTCACAGATTGATCGGCGACTGATCATCGACGCTTCCGAAGTCGGCGAGTTCGTCTATTGCGCGAAGTCCTGGTACCTCAAGCGCGGCGGCGAAGTCCCCCGAGGTTCGCGACTGAAGGAAGGCGCAGCATTTCACGAAAAGCACGAAGCGACGGTCTCGCGCGCCACTCGGCTGCGTAAGACGGGGAAGTGGCTTTCGATCATCGGATTTTTTCTGCTCGTCGTGTTGGCTTTGATCTGGTTCGCGAAGTAATGTCGAAATGGATCAATCAATAATCTCCATAGCTTTGTTCGTCGCGCTGCTCCTGCTTGCTATAGGGGGGATTATGCTCGCCGCTTCAAGTCGCTTCGGGCGGAAAAGCGGCCTGCCGCGAGGCGAGGTCTCTTATGCGGACGCAGCGGGTCGGGCGCAGGAGCCGTTCATTTCAAAAAAGCTGTTGATGGCCGGAAAACCCGACTATGTGATGAAGGACCGAAACGGCGATCTGATCCCGGTCGAGGTGAAATCGTCGAACGCCCCGCGCGCGGGGCGGCCTTACGAATCGCACTTGATGCAACTCGCAGCCTATTTCCTCTTGCTCGAAGACGTCTTGCAGCGCCCCGTGCCTTACGGCTTGATTCGCTACCGCAATAGAACCCTGCGGGTCGCCAACACGGACGAACTACGCGCGCGCCTGATGGACGTAATCGCCCAGATGCGGAGGTTGATGGCGCGCGACGTCGCGCGACGCACTCATAACCGGCCGCAGCGATGTTCCCGCTGTTCAGTTGCCCATGCCTGTGACGAGCGGCTGGTGTGACGGCTATCTCCCTTCAAAGCTTAGGCTTATCGGAGATGGCTTCATATTGGAGCCGTCGAACCATTTTATAAAGATCAAAAAATATAAAGCTCTGACTCGCTCAGCCGATTAATCATTTGCCATGTCTTCGGAAATCGAATATACTTACCGAACGGTAGGTAACCAAACCTTACAAAAGTGAAAAGGCATGTTGGCTCGACGACGAAACATTGATCGAGCTGGAAATATAAGCTGCTCCCCGCGGCGATTTCTTCTTCGACTTCCAGTCGGAACGTCGGAACCTCTCATACACCGCGCCAAAGATCTTTGAACTGCTCCATCCATAGCCATAGATTTACGCGACATTGATTTACGCGATTGTTTCTGTGTCTGACTTGCTGATCGGCTGGTTGGGGACGCGCCTCGGGCTTTTAGACCGGTAGCGGTCTACCCCGCTCGTTCTTCCGGCGCCCGATCCCGTCACAGGCGTTCGGGAGACGCGAGGGGATGCCGACAGCAAAGGAGGACACATGTGCGACGGGAGGAACTTCATCCAAGGAGGAAACATCAATGAGAACAGTTAAAAGAATGATGAATGGAATTTACCAGCTTAACTCGGACGGCCGGAGGCCAGAGCTTCGGGACGAATCACAAGCCGGAAAGCCGTACAGGAGGTTCGCCGGGCGGCTGGCCGCGCTGCTCGGGTTTATCATTTTGCCGGTCATCGTCGCGGTCGCGGCATGGGGATTATGGCCTGCGGCGGCCAGCCAAAGCGGTCTGGTTCCCGGAGAAACAACGATGACCATAAGGATCGGCGGCCGTAACCGTACATTCCTGCTTCACGTGCCGCCGAGCTACACAGGCCAATCTGCCGTTCCCCTCGTATTGGACCTTCATGGTCTTGGCAGCAACAGCAGCCAACAGGCGGGGCTGTCCGGCTTCCGGAGGAAGTCGGACGAGGTCGGTTTTATCGCGGCCTGGCCGCAGGGGGTAAGCAACTCGTGGAACGCCTTTGGATGCTGCGGGACGGCTGATTTTTTCAACATCGATGACCCCGCTTTCTTAAGGGCAGTCGTTGCCAGGATCAGTCAACTCGGCAATATCAACCGTAACCGAGTTTACATAACAGGCTTATCGAACGGCGGTTTCATGACCCATCGAATGGCTTGCGTGGCTGCGGATATTTTCGCCGCTGCCGCCCCGGTGTCGGCGCCGCTCAACACCTCCACCGCCACCTGCAGGCCGTCGCGACCAATCACCGTCGTCGCCTTCCACGGCTTGAATGACGGGATTGTCGCATACAACGGCGGCGCTTTTCAGTCTGCGCAGAACAGCCTGACCACATGGGCGTCGATTGACGGCTGCGTGGGCGGACGGACAGTGCTCGAGCTGCCAGGGCCGGCAAGGTGCGAGACTTTCGAGACCTGTAACGGCGCGGCCGAGGCCGGGCTTTGTAGTCTCAACTCCACCCACATTGCCTACAACACCCAGACGGACCTTAATATCGCCGACTACGTTTGGGACAATGTGTTCAGTCCGCACACGCTCCCGTAGTTCGATCAGAACGGCGATGGGATTCCGGATTCTAGATAGCCGGAATTTCATGGCTAAGACTGGCCAGCAATAGCGGTGGCTCCTTCAGCGACCTATGCGACTTCTTTCTCGACCAGGCGTCTGTGAGGGTCACATTCTGGCCGTGATAGAGGCCCCGGACACATCACCGGGGCGCGGCCTTCCATATGTTCGGAAGGCCGCGCCCCGGCGTCGTTTTTCGTTGATCATTCCTGCCTTGCGTCCAAAAGCCTCCGCAACAACTCCGTCCTCATGAGTCCCATCGCTGGGAGTTTCTTCAGAACTCGCTTGGAAGTCGCTCGGTCAATTTTGAGATGTTCTTCAAAACTTATGGGAGTTCGTTTCAATATAATGTCCTAGCGTGGTTCGCAAAGAGAACTGCTAACCTTGCGCATTAAATCTGCGAGGCCCAATCCCCACACTATGAGGAGCTTGATTCTATGAAAATGACAGATCTGTTCTTGGCCGAGTTGGAACGAGAAGCAGCCGCGACGCGCCGCACTCTGGAGCGCGTGCCCGACGGCCGTTATGACTGGAAACCGCACGAAAAATCAATGACGCTCGGCAGATTGGCCGAACTTGTGGCGAGGTTGCCGTCGTGGCCGGTCTTTATGATCAATCAAGACGAGCTGGAACTGACGATCTACAAAGCGGAACCGCTCCTCACGAGCGGCGAATTGGTCAAGGCGCTCGATGAGGGCGTCGCCGAGGCGCGTGAGGCGCTGGCGAACACCACCGACGAGCATTTGATGAAACCCTGGCGGCTGCTCGTCGGCGGTAAGGTGGTATCCGAGCAACCGCGGTATCTAGCGCTGCGTGAAGGCGTATTCAATCACCTGGCGCATCACCGCGGCCAGTTGACTGTTTATCTGCGGCTCAATGACGCGCCCGTGCCGGCGATCTATGGCCCGTCGGCGGACGACGGAAGTTTCGATTAGGCGCTACTACTTGGAGACTTCACGGTGAATACAATACTCAGCCTGCGGGCCCTCAACCGAGCCACGCTGGAGCGGCAAATGCTCCTGCGTCGTTGCCAAATGCCGATGCCCGACGTCATCGAGCGATTGGTCGGGCTGCAGGCGCAGACGACCCACTCGTGGTATCACGGCCTGTGGGCGCGGCTGGAAGGATTTCAGCCGGAGCGTCTCGCCGAGATGCTCATCAATCGCCAGGGGGTACGCATCGCACTGATGCGCTCGACCATCCACCTGGTTACGGCGCGTGATTGTCTGTGGCTGCGACCTCTGACGCAGCCCGTCATCGAGCGAAGCGCGAAAGGTTCCTTCGGCCGACATTGGACCGGGTTGGACATCGAAGCTGTCGTCGCCGCTGGTCGAGCGTTGGTCGAAGAAAAGCCATGCGCTTTTAGCGAACTCGGCAAGTCGCTCGCCGAGCGATGGCCTGATCGCAACCCTGCCGCTCTCGCCCAGATCATACGCGCCTGGGTACCCCTAGTTCAGGTTCCGCCGCGCGGCGTCTGGGGGAAGAGCGGGCCCGCAGCTCACACCACGGTCGAGGCGTGGCTGGGGCGTCCGCTTGACCTCAATCCGTCGTTGGAAGAGTTGATTCTGCGATACCTGGCCGCGTTCGGCCCCGCTTCGGTAAAGGATATGCAGACGTGGTCGGGGTTGACCCGATTGAGCGAAGTGGTCGAACGACTCCGGCCACGACTTGGCGCCTTTAGAGATGAACAGGGGCGCGAATTATTCGACTTGCCCGACGCGCCCCGTCCTGATCCTGACATGCCGGCGCCGCCGCGCTTCCTGTACGACTACGACAACCTGTTGCTCTCTCATGCCGACCGAACCCGCTTCATCACCGAGGAATACCACAAACAGGGCTTCACCATGGACGGCCCTATGCCATGCATTGCGCTCGTCGATGGCTTCACTAATGCAACATGGAAGATCACCCGAAGCCGCAATACAGCCACCCTCACAATCAAGCCCTTCATACGACTGACCAAGAAAGATACCGCCGCGTTGACCGAAGAGGGCGCCCGATTGCTCGCCTTCGCCGAGGCGGACGCCGACGCCCACGACATCCAGTTTGCGCCTCGCGGATGATCGGAAATTGTCCGCCTGTGTGGATTTGGTTATGCTGTGTGAGGAATTTATTTATCACTACGGGCGATTTCGGAGGAGTTCAACATGTCGCGTTGCGACGCCCTGAAAGAATGAAAATCGCGGCGCCTGGGTAGGGCAAACTGGCAGTTTGCCTTGACTCCTTCCATGTGGTCTTTCGGGAGAACCAGGCAAACTGCCGGTTTGCACTACCATTTTCTGAGGAGAGCGAAATGGATGTTAAGGATGTTTTTGCGGTGGCGGAGTTTTCCGACGAGAAGATGCGGAAGGTCAACCTCTTCGAGACCAAAAATTTCTTCTGCGACGTTTATTGCCTTGAACCAGGACAGGAGCAAAAAGTCCACGCGCACGAGGAAGAGGACAAAATCTATTACGTGCTGACCGGGCGCGGATCGTTCGTCGTCGGAGACGAGAAGCGAGAATTGGGCGAGCGCCAGATCGTGATGGCCCCTGCGAGAGCGCCGCACGGCGTGAAGAACGACGGCGACCGGAGACTGATCTTGCTGGTGTTCATGACGCCGAACCCGAATTTCAAATGAATGTCGGCGCGGACAAAAAATAACGGACCAAAATATATCAGCCGAATCCGAGCTTGCGGAACAGGTTGAGGCCTCCCCAACTTTGCGCGCCGAATTCTTCCTCGACTTCGTTCGCGACGCTGAAGACACGGCGCGAGGGCAACTCGATGGCGGAAAGTACGCCGGTTAAATACGCGCCCGTGTCGACGCATATCAGGCTGCCGCGCAGCCAGACCTCTCCGCGTTCGCCGAAGATCATCCCCGTGATCGTGTGACCGAAGACCACTGTCTTGCCGCTATATTCCAGGTAGAATCGGCGGTTGCGGGCCCAATAAATCTCAGGGCTTTCGGAGGCCTTGTCGGGATGCAGGAAATCGCCGTCGTCCCCTTCCGGCAATGAGGCATGGACGTAAATGGCGTGGTCGTCCTCGTACCAGGTCGGCAGGGAGGCCAGAAAATCCCAATGCTCTTCGGGCACGTCACAATCGCCATCTTCGTCCATATAGCTTTGGAGGGTCTCGATGCCACCGTTGTAATACCAAAGTTCGGCCTGTTCACCTTCAGGGTGGGATAGGGCGGCCAGCATCATCGCTTCATGGTTCCCCCTGAGAACAACTACATTGTTGGGAGCCTCCCGCTTGAGTTCGATGGCGCGCGTCACTACGCCGCGCGAATTCTCCCCGCGATCCACCAAATCGCCAATCAGAATAAGCCGGTCCTCACCCGCGCGGTACTCCATCTTCTCTAGCAGGAGATTGAACAGGTCGAGCTTGCCGTGAATGTCGCCAACGACTAAAGTTCTCATAGCCACTGATCTTATCGAATCTTTGATCGCGCGATCGGAGTTTTCGCAGAGAGTGCCATTATTGCTCAAAATGCTTTCAAAAGAAAAATCGAAAAGTTATGATGACGCAATGTCGTCGGCTCTAACCATCGCCAATTTCCTCACGGTTTTAAGGCTGATCCTGATACCCGTTTTTGTCACCGCCCTTTATTATCAGCGATTCAGTTGGGCGCTCGCGGTCTTTCTAGTGGCCGCCGTCACGGACGGGCTTGACGGGCTGGTCGCCCGGAGCTTCAATCAGAAGACGCAACTCGGCGAGATTCTGGATCCGATGGCCGACAAGCTGCTGCTGGTGACGGCTTTCGTCATTCTCTCGCTGCCCCGGTTCACTCTGACCGACCCGATCCCGTTCTGGCTGACGGTGGTGGTGATCAGCCGTGACGCCATTATCGTATTGGGCGCGGCGGTCATCAATATGACTACGGGATTCAGCCGGTTTCGCCCCTCGATACCTGGCAAATTGAATACGCTGGTTCAGATCGTAATGATCGTTTTTTTCCTCGTGGCCAACGCCTTCGGCTTGCTGGCGGAGTACCTGCGGGTGGCCTATTACGCCACGCTCGCGATGGCCGTATTCTCTGGGCTTCACTACATCGCTCACATCAACAGGTTGATGAGCGAAGATCAGGAAGACGATCGTAGGTGAAAGATCCTAACCCCAAAGAAGAACCTCTACATACGCGAAACCCGCTCGAATGGATGCGGTGGGTCCCGCTCGCCTTACTCGCCCTAGTCTTCTTCGCGGCCGTGTTCATCGGCGCCCGCATCATTCTGGTCCCTATGCTCTGCTCCCTTGCGCTGGCCTATCTGCTGGCGCCGGTCGTCGCCTGGTTCGAACGGCGCGGTTGGTCCCGCTCGTCCTCGGTCTTGTTGACCATCAGCGGCGCAGCAGTGGCCTTGGCTCTAATTCTTATCTTTATCTTGCCTGGTTTTTGGGGTCAATTGGTAAAGTCCTACGATCAGGCGCGCGAGCGCTTGGGAAACAAAGAGCGTGTTGAGTCCCTACGTCAAAAGGTAAGGCAGATCAGCCCCCCGGTTTTCGATTTTCTGGAATCGAAGGTCAAAAAGCCTGGTGATTCCGACCTGCCTGAGCGCGTTTTCGGCATGGCCGGCCAGTGGTTGCAGAAAGGTCTGTTCAGCCTCGTCGACGTCACGGCTTCGCTGCTGGACCTGCTTCTGATCCCGTTCTTCGTCTACTACCTCCTGGCCGATTACAGCGCGATGCGCGCTCATCTTGATCGCCTCATACCGCCGCGACACCACGCCGTAGCCTCCACTCTGATCAACCGGATCAATTTCGTGATTTCATCATATGTCCGAAACCAATTGGTGATCGCGCTGGTGATGGGAGTCTTATACTCGATCGGGTTTGCGATGGCGAGCGTGCCCCTCGCCCTTTCAATAGGCTTACTTTCGGGGCTGCTCAACTTCATTCCTTACCTGGGCACTCTTACGGGGTTGACTCTATCGCTTTCGTTCGTGGCCCTGGATGGTGGGGGAATAGCTCGCATATTGGGCGTCCTCGCTGTTTTCATCATCGTTCAGAGCGTCGAAGGATACTACCTGACGCCCAAACTCCTCGGAGGGAGCCTCGATCTCCATCCGATGTGGGTGCTGGTCGGATTGATGATCGGCGGCAGCCTTTTCGGCATTCTCGGAATCATCCTTGCCGTGCCGGTCATCGCCATAGCTAAAGTGGCCCTCGACTTCCTCGAAGAACTCTACCAACAATCCGTCTTTTACCGCCGCTCAGGTCTGGAATTGCTCGCCGAACAAAGCCTATCAGATCGCCCGCGCCGCACAATTATTACCACCAGCGAACTCCGATCAAGGATCGAAGACCGAGGATCGAAGATTGAAGATTGAAGATCTCATCAGATGTAAGCTGATCCTTAATCCTTAATTTCAATCCCCTTCAATCTCTAACCCTAAATCTTTAATTGGCGCGATCAAAAAGTTTGACAGTGATACACTCAACTCTTATACTGCGAACGCATTTAACGATTTGCTATTATTCTAAAATTACGAGTTCGTCAGATTAACTCTTTGTTGCGGGAGGACAAATGAGCAAAGTTATAGGAATTGACTTAGGCACGACCAACTCTGTCGTCGCCATAATGGAAGGCAGCGAGCCTGTCGTTATCACTAACGCCGAGGGCGGGCGCACCACGCCTTCGGTGGTGGGGTTCACCAAAGACGGCAACCGTTTGGTTGGCCAAGTGGCGAAGCGTCAGGCGGTCACCAACCCGGAAAACACAGTTTATTCGATAAAACGCTTCGTGGGCCGCCGGTTTAATGAAGTCAGCGATGAGATCAGGCAGGTTCCGTACAAAGTCTCTCAGGCTTCGAACGGAGACGTGCGCGTACTTGCCGGGGGGAAGGAATATTCTCCGCCCGAAGTTTCGGCCATGATCCTACAGAAGCTGAAGCAGGCGGCCGAAGATTATCTGGGCCAGAAAGTCACGCAGGCGGTCATCACCGTCCCGGCCTACTTCAACGATTCACAGCGCCAGGCAACCAAGGACGCCGGCAAGATCGCCGGTCTGGAGGTGTTGCGCATAGTCAACGAACCGACGGCGGCGGCCCTGGCTTACGGTTTGGACAAGAAGAAGGACGAGACCATCGCGGTCTTTGACTTCGGAGGCGGGACGTTCGACATCTCGATCCTGGAAGTCGGCGAGGGCGTGGTCGAGGTGAAATCCACAAACGGGGACACGCACCTGGGCGGAGACGACATTGACGAGCGGCTGATCCAATGGATCATCGACGAGTTCAGGAAAGACCAGGGCATTGACCTGTCGAAAGACAAGATGGCGTTACAGCGCCTTAAAGAAGCCGCCGAGAAGGCCAAGATCGAACTCTCCTCGACGATGGAGACGGAGATCAACCTGCCGTTCATCACCGCCGACCAATCGGGTCCAAAGCACCTGGTGATGAAATTGACCCGCGCCAAGTTCGAGTCGCTGGTCGACGACATTTTGCAGCGCACTTTGGAGCCTTGCCGTCTGGCGCTGAAAGACGCCGCGCTGCAGGCCAGCCAGATCGACGAGGTCGTGCTGGTGGGCGGCTCGACGCGCATCCCTAAGATTCAGGAGATGGTCAAGACCTTCTTCGGAAAGGACCCTCACAAGGGGGTCAACCCAGACGAGGTCGTTGCGGTCGGCGCCGGGGTGCAGGCAGGCGTGCTTTCGGGCGAGGTGAAAGACCTGCTGCTGCTCGATGTGACGCCGCTCAGCCTGGGGATCGAGACGCTCGGAGGCGTCTTCACCAAGCTGATCGAGCGCAACACGACGATCCCCACGCGTAAGTCCGAAATATTCTCGACGGCGACGGACAACCAGACATCGGTGGAAGTCCATGTCCTGCAGGGAGAGCGCCAGATAGCGGGCGATAACCGAACGCTGGGCAAGTTCCATCTGGTGGGCATCCCGCCGGCGCCGCGCGGAATGCCACAGATCGAAGTCACGTTCGACATTGACGCCAACGGCATCGTCAACGTCCAGGCGCGCGACCTCGGGACGGGCCGCGAACAGAAGATCACTATCACCGCGTCCTCGGGCCTGTCGAAAGATGAAATCGACCGAATGATGCGCGACGCCGATATGCATTCTGAAGATGACAAGCGCAAGCGCGAGGTGATCGAGACCAAGAACCGGCTCGATTCACTGATCTACCAGACCGAAAAGACGATAACGGATAATCGAGAAAAGATTCCGGTCGGCCTGATCTCGGAAGTCGAAACAGCAATCGCGGAAGCGAAGAAGGTCGTTGAGGCGAACAACAGCGACCAGTTCCAGGCGCAACTCGAAAACCTCACCCGCGTTTCGCACCGCATCGCCGAGGCGCTCTATCAGCAACCGGCGGGCGGCGCGGCGTCAGACGCGGCGGGCGCGGGCGCGCAGCAATCCGGCGGCTCCTCGGGTAAAGCTGGCGACGACGTGATCGACGCCGAATATATCGACGTCGATGAGAACAAGTGAGGGGAATGGGGAATGGGGAGTGGCGAGTGGGGAGTGGGAAATGGGGATCCCGTAATTCACGAGGCCCTCTTTATCCACTCCCCATTCGCCACTCCCCATTCCCCAGGTTTGTATGAAACATTATCGCCTTTTGAATGACCTTGCGGCGATCGAGCAACAACTGACCCAAATGGTCAAAGGCGCGAGCGGATTCAGCGTCGAGCAGACGCACGCCACCTGGTCGCCTCCTGTCGACATATACGAAACCCCGTCGGGTTTCGTGCTGACCGCCGAAGTCCCTGGAATGTCGCTCGCCGAGCTTGACGTCAAGGTGGTGGATGACACGCTAATTCTGCGCGGCGCCAAGCGGTGGGAGCGCGATGTGCAAGGCGAAAATTTTCACCGGCTGGAGAGCGCTTACGGCAAATTCGAACGGACGTTCAAGCTCTCTCAAGAGATCGACGCCGATCGAATCACGGCGGAGTTGCAGCGAGGACTGTTGAGAATCGTCCTGCCCAAACGTAGCGGCAGACGGATCGAGATCGCTACAGAGTAGGGAGTGGGGAGTAGGGAGTGGGGAGTGGGGGCGGGAATACCTGAAATTCTACTCCCCACTCCCAATTCCCCACTCCCTACTCCCGATGCATCTATGGCTCAACGCGAAGATTACTACAAAACACTCGGCGTCAAGCGCGCTGCGACCCAGGAAGAGATTCGCAAGGCGTATCGTCGTCTTGCGCGCAAATACCACCCTGATCTCAATCCCGGCGACAAGTCGTCCGAGGAGAAGTTCAAACAACTCTCCGAGGCTTACGACGTGTTGTCCGACCCGAAGAAGCGCGAAGTCTACGACAAGTTCGGGACATACAATGACAACATCCGCGACTCGGCGCGCGGTCCCGCCGGGGCAGGGTTCGATTTTGATTGGAGCGTCTTCACGGGAGGGGCGGGCGCAGGCTCTTCTGGGGCAGGGGCGGGAGCGAGTAGCGGGAGTTTCCGTGACATCTTCAGTGAGTTGTTCGGCGGCGGAGCGAAGGACGCATCGGCGCAATCGCAGTCGCGGCGCGGCTCGGACATCGAAGTCCCGCTCGCGCTCAGCTTCGAGGAGGCGATAAACGGCCTGACGGCCAACATCAACGTGCGTCGGAGCGAAACCTGCGCGCGTTGCCAGGGGTCCGGCGCGGCGGCTACGGGATCTGTTTCCTGTTCGGTCTGCAACGGGACCGGGAAAATCTCAGCGGGCGGCGGATTCTTGCGCTTCGACCAAAATTGCTCCGCCTGCAATGGAACCGGGAAACGACGCCCGCCCTGCGCGAGTTGTCACGGCAAAGGGGTGTTGCCGAAATACGAGACCGTCAAGGTGCGCATCCCCGCCGGCGTCGACACCGGCTCCCGCGTCATCGTCCGCAGCAAAGGCGAAGCCGGCCCGAAGAACGCCTCTTCGGGCGACCTTTACATAATCACCAACGTCGCCCCGCACCGGGTATTCACGCGCAAGGGAGACAACATTTATTGCGTCGTTCCCATCACGCTGCCCGAGGCGGCGCTGGGCGCGAAGATCGAGGTGCCGACAGTTAGCGGCAAGGCCCAATTGCGCATTCCACCGGGCACGCAATCCGGACAGGTCTTCCGGCTGCGCGAGAAAGGCGCTCCGAGTTTGCGCGGCGACACGCGCGGGGACCAGTACGTCGAAGTCAAAGTAGTGTTGCCCCAGATCATCGACGAAGACTCGAAGAATCTACTGCGTGAATTCGCGAAGCGAAACCCCGAAAATCCTCGCGTGGAGATGGGACTGGAATAAGAGACACTTATGACGTTGAAAGACACGGGGCGCAAGCGTAAAACCAAAGGCTACACGATCAGCGCGGTGGCCGACCATTACGGAGTTCATCAGCAGACGCTCCGGCTCTACGAGCGCGAGGGGCTGCTCAAACCTTCGCGATCCGATGGCAACGTGCGCCTTTACACCGACGAGGACATCGAACGTCTGGAAGTGATTCTGAATTTGACGCGCGACCTTGGCGTGAATCTGGCTGGCGTCGAGATCATCCTCAATATGCGCGAGAAAATGGCTCAGATGCAACGTGAATTCAATCGCTTCTTCGAGATGCTGCGCGATTACATGTCTCAGAACGCCCCGCTCCAACAGGACCCGCAAGCCTACCAGGCGCTTGTCCCGACGCGCCGCACGGTCGTCGTCCGCTCCACAGCCAGGCGCGGCGCCAGGAACGAGGACCGAGGATCGAAGATCGAGGATTGAGGGCCAAGGCGTGGCGTCACTATAATTACGCTAAGCTATCGATGACCATGACCGAAGATCGCGTCATCAGTTCGATCCTCGGTCTTCTATACCCGATTCTCGATCCTCGACTCTTTGCGGTTCGTACAGGATGAACACCGGCTCGTCGTTGATCCAGACGGCCTTCAACCAATCGGGCGCGCTTTGAGGCTTGCCGAGCGCGGACAACTCCTTGCGCTCTTTCAACTCGCGCTTGCCGACCGCGATGTAATCGACGCGGTTGGCCTCGACCCATGCGCGAAATTCGTCGAGCGATTTCACTTGCGGGAAGAAGACCCATTCGTTGCGGGAGAGATATGGCAGGTGCGGCTTGCGCGCGACGATTCTCTTGCCGCCCGTCGCGCCGACTGCCGAAAGATAATCGCGCGCGGCGATAATCTCCATAGGCTGGCTGTCCAAAAAACGCGTCACGTCCTTGCGCGATTCGGCCAGCGAAAGCGCAACCATCGTGGCGACCATCGTGACGGGGATCAAGGCGAAAGCGCGATTCTTCAGCCACCCCAGAGACCGCGCCATTTCAAGCCATGCCGAAGCGGCGAAGCCGGCGAAGCCGGCGTAAAGGACCATCACGAAAAAGTAGTATCGCGCTTCCCAATGATTAAGCGCCATCAGCAGCAGATAGAGCGCGCACGCGATCAAAACCAGCGCCATATTCTTCGACCGCCGTCTGGCCAGAGCCAGTAAAACGCCGAAGCCCGCCATCCACGCCACCAGTTGATTGACCAGCGTCTCTTTTGAACTGTTGCGTAGACTCTCGTAAAGGTTCGCCGGATAGCGCGTGATCAGACGCCTGGGATCGTAGCCGAACACGTCGCCGAACGATTGAAACCTCTCAGCGAGCGCGCGGGTGGCGTCCTGATTGGTCTTGTTGGCGACCAGCTCGGGGTAGAACTCCGTCGCGACGTTCAGGTAATTGGTGCTGTAAAACGGCGAGCCGTTGCGTTTGTAATTGGCGATCAGCCAGGGCGACGACACGGCGAGGAAAAGCGCGACGAAGATCGCCGACAGCGCCAAACGCCCGAGCCATCTCTGTTTGAAAATATCGAGCAGCGTGATTCCGATCAGACAGGCGGCCGGCAGAAACAGGCCGTTGTAACGGGTGAGATAGGCCGCGCCCGCGAGCGCGCCCGCGAGCGCCACGCGCCATCCCGGCGCAAGCCGTTTACCCGTGAAAACGACCAGGGCCGCCAGGCACAACAGCAAAAAGAAGACGTCCGTCGCCGCGTTGATCGAAAACTGAGGGAACTCTCCGCTCGCGACGGCGATGAGTTGCGCGCCGACTCCTACCCAATAACTGAATAGCCGCGCGAACAGAACAAAAACCAGCAGCCCGCACAGGACCGCGCAAACGACCGACATCCATTTGCCGACGGTAAACAGGTCGCCGCTCATCCCTGCGATCTTTGCGACGAGGGCGAGCGTCGCCGGATAGCCGGGTCCTTGAAACGTGTTTTGCGGGAATTGTCCAGAGGCGAGGCGTTCGGCGTCAGGCGCGTAGAAGTGATAGAAATCGGTCTCGGTCGCGTAATTGCCGAACGGATGCCGTCGGGCGAGATAAACGAGCGTGAGCAGGTGGATTAGTGAAATCAGGATGATTGGAGCCGCGAGCAGGAGCGATCTCCGCCACGTGGCGCGAGGCGCCGCAAACGCCTCATACTCGAACGCCTCAGAAGGCTCGCCGGCTCTGGTCTTGGTCTGTGAATCGGTCATTGATCAGAGGTTCCGTTTCTTCATCTCATCCAGCATATATTCAGACGCGCGCCACGCGAGCGCCATGATCGTCAGCGTCGGATTTTTATGCGTGCCCGAAGCAAATGCGGAGGCGTCCATCACGAAGAGGTTCTTCACGTCCCAGCTCTGATTGAATTTGTTGAGCACGGACGTTTTCGGGTCGCCGCCCATGTGCGCCGTTCCCATCTCGTGAATCGAATGGCCTGGATCATCCGGCTTTTCCGGCAAGCTTATGTTAACCGCTTTCGCCGTCGCGAATATCTCTTCGTAGGTCCGCCGAATGTATTTGTACATGTTGAGGTCGTTCGATTCCCAAGGGTGATAAATCTTCAAAACCGAGAATCCCCATTTGTCCTTCACCGAGGGGTCTAGTTCGACGAACTTGTTCGGACCGGCCAGCATCTCGCCGTGCGAAGCCAATCTGACGCGCGCGCCTGTCCATTTGCGGACCTCTTTTTTGAACTCGCTTCCAAAGCCGGGAGTCCTCTTCGTGTTGCCGAATCCTCTGTCAGGTCGCATTCTGATGCGCGATGAAGGCTCAATCTGGAAGCCTCGCACGAAATCGCGCTTCTCGTCCGGGCGGAAATAGCCGAACCAGGGGATAACGATGTGAGAGCCGCCGATGCCGTCGCCCGCCTCGCGGTCTTTGAAGAAGAGTTCGGGGAAATAGGCCTCCGCGCCAACGTCCAGGTGCTCGATGAAGTTCTTGCCGATCATCCCGCTGGAGTTGGCGATATTCGACATCAGCAGCAGGCGCGTGCTTTCGAGCGTGCCGCAAGCCACCACCACCGCGCGGCGCGCCTTAATCTCGCTGTCTTTTCCGGTCGTCTTGTCAATGAAGCTGATGCCCGAGGCCATTCCCTTCGCGTTTACGTTGATCTTGTGCGCCATCGCGTTGGGAATCAGCGTGAAGGTTTTGGGATATTTCTTCATCAGCGGAACGACCTGGCGGAACGCCGAATTGTAGAACGAATGCGTTTCGCAGCCGTTTTCGCAGCCGCTGCAATAATGGCATTGGCCGTATCCGTTGTAAGACTTGGTCAACATCGCGCGGCGCACTCGAATGGCGCGCAGCCCGGCCCTTTCAGCCGCTTTCTTGATGGCCACGTCGGAACATTTGAAGGCCACGGGGGGCAGGAAATGGTCGCTGTCGGGCAGGTCGGGATGATTCTCTTTCGCGCCGCAGACGCCCATGAAGATTTCGGCCTTGTCGTAATAGGGCGCGACGTCTTTATATTCAACCGGCCAGTCAAGCCCCTGCCCGTCAATCGAGCGCATCTTGAAATCGTTCTCGTTGAAGCGATTCGCGAAGCGCCCCCAGAACATCGTGCGCCCGCCGACGTTGCGCGCGCGATACCAGTTGTAAGGCAGCTTTTCGGGAGTCGTGTACGGCTCGTCCTTCGTGCTTCCTTCGAGCTTATATTTCTTGGTGAACTCTTCGGGATTAACGAGCGGGGTTTTTAAACCGCGGTATGGATCTTCGTAAGGCCAGGGGTCGTGATACACGAAATCTTCGTCGTTCATGTGCCTGCGCAACGGCCCGGCGTCGAGCATCGCGACCTTCAATCCGGCCTGAACCAACACCCACGCCGCCGTGCCTCCCGCCGCGCCCGACCCGACGATCACGACATCATAAACAGGAGGGCCTGTAACTCTTCGCTTCTGACTAGACATAAAGACAGTCCTTTCTTTCGCCCGAAGATCGTCGTTCGGGCGACTAACACCTGAATGATTTAGCGGATTAATCCAAGGGGTGTTTAAGGCAGGCATTGTATAATGCCGCCGTCATAAACGCACGCCACAGATTGAAATTTGAGCCTTGCAGGAAGGCTCAACAGTCGGAAGATTATAGCGAGCGCATATGTTCCTCCTATTCGGCTCCAAGACGGTCAAAACGCCTGTGAAAAATGGGCTGAATATCAGGAAGCATTGTGACAGATGCCACTTCCTTTCTGATCTGCGGGAACATTGCTCAAGGCAATTTTTCACGCTCTTTTTCATTCCGGTTTTCCCAATCTCCAAGGGCGAGTCCTTATTGATCTGCAACAGATGCGGAGCTTCTTTTTATATTCAGGCGGAAGACTATCTCGTATCAGAGACGGAAAATTCCTTTCACTCCGCATGGGCCACAAAGCGGGGATCGGCGCCGGACGCGGAGAAGATGGTCATTGTCTGTGACTATTGCGAAGGCAGGCTCCGTATTCCAATGACGGGCCGGCGACTTCTCGTGACGTGCCCGCATTGTAAAAGCAAGTTTGAGGTCTAATGCCGAACCCATCCAAGCGTCATACACTTTGGGCACGCCAATGAAGCAGGCTGTCCGTAGTAATCAATGATCCTCAATCTGCCTGTGCCGTTACAATCCGGACAA
>Ga0190270_10000481_pt1 | contig 17375 bp, 14 predicted proteins | sample Popmic320T_FD_133748 | JGI IMG/M metagenome (GOLD analysis project Ga0190270, IMG submission 133748) | Populus adjacent soil microbial communities from riparian zone of Weber River, Utah, USA - 320 T | ecosystem: Environmental > Terrestrial > Soil > Riparian zone | place: USA: Utah | collected...
GGTGTGAGAGCCACACCCGTCGGGACGCGGCGCAGGCGGCCCCGGAGGGCGGCCTCCGGATCCGCGGTCGTATTCAGGTGTTCGCGGAGCATCGGCGTGTCCGTGATGCCGGGGCAGACGCAGTTGCAACGCACGCCGGCGGCGGCGTAATCGAGGGCGATGGATTTGCTCAACATCAGCACGGCGCCCTTCGACGCGGTGTAGGCGGGCGTGGAACCCTGACCGATGAAACTGCCCACCGAGCCGATGTTCACCACATAGCTGCGCGGATTCTTTGTCAGGTGCGCCATGCCGTGCTTGATGGAAAGGAAAATGGATTTGACGTTGATGCCCATCAGCCGGTCCCAGTCGGCCTCGTCCAATTCGTGCAGGAGCTTGACCTGAACGATGCCGGCGCAGTTCACGATGATTTGCAGCCCGCCCAATTCTTTTACGGTTTGTTCTATCGAAGCCCGTACTGCCGATTCGTTCGCCACGTCGCACCCGACAAAAATCGCGCGGCCACCTTCAGCGCAGATTTGTTCGGCGATGGCCAGGCCTTTTTCAGCCTGCACATCCACCAGCGCCACGGCCGCACCCTCGCGGGCGAACAGCCGTGCGATGCCCTCGCCCATGCCGGACGCGGCGCCGCTGACCCACGCTACCTGGTTTTGCAGTCGTGTGCCGATGGTCATGTCGAGGTTCATTTCATCTGCGCCTTTGCCTGACTTTGCAGTTCGTAGAGCGAGGTGTATTTGCCAACGTTGGGAATCAACGGACGCGGCCCGCCGAAACGGGCAAAGCGCGCGGGCTTGCCGCGGATCAAACGGAACTTCGCTTCCGCCAGATTGGTCATTTCGCCGTAATAAATCGGGAAGGCGTCGTTGGCGCGGTACTCGTAGATGAGCGTTCGTCGCGGGCGGCTCGAACGATTGGGCAGGGAGGCGTGCGGCGTGATGCAGTGCATGAAGATCGCACTTCCCGCCGGCGCGGGCAGACTCCGGGGGGTGCCGAACGCGGTCAGATCTTCGGTAATCATGCCGGCGAAGCGCCCGTCAGCGGCCGCGTGATCGAAGTAGTGCGTGTGGTGGCGCGGCAGGACTTGCAGGCAGCCGTTCTCTTCGGTGGCTTCGTCGAGATAGACCAGCGCGGTAACGAGATCGTCGTTCGTGTGCGGAAAATACGCCATGTCCTGGTGCCACTCGACGGCCGAGCCGACCCTCGCTGGCTTCATGTTCAGTTTGCTGTGTTGCAGGTTGAAGTGGCCGCCGATGAGCGATTCGATTCGGTCGAGCAGCCGCGGATCGTGGGCCAGATCACGAAATGTGTCGTGCTGATCGTACGGGCTGAAGATGCGCCGCGGAACGCGCTGTCCATCCACGGGTTCGGGCTCCAGCTCGAGAATCTTGCTGTAGTCGCCACCGGACAACGCCTGATCCGTCATTTGCCGGATCGTCGCATCCACGCGAGCGAGGTCATCAGCGTCGAACAACCGCTCGACGACGACGAAGCCATCGTTGCGGTACTGCGCAATCTGCTCGTCGGTTAGGGAATGGTCTTCGTTCATCTCACTTCTGATTGGAAAACCGGGTCCACTTTTTCTGAAATCCTGATCGCTCGAACACCTCCGGATTGAGTACGCCACCCGGCCGTTGTCCACGCGAAAGCTCGACCATAACCTTGCACGCGGCCCGCCCGATGTCGCGGAACAACTCGTCCGTCCACGCAATCGCGTGCGGGGCGAGTAAGACGTTATCGAGGTCGCCGAAGCGGGATGGCGCGCTCACTGGCTCCTGCGCAAAACAATCAAGCGCTGCGCCCGCGATGCGGTGATTTGTGAGCGCGTCGTAGAGCGCGTCTTCATCCACGATACCGCCGCGCGCGGTGTTCAGCAGGCAGGCGTCGGGCTTCATCAACGCCAGTTCCCGCGAACCGATGAGGCCGCGCGTCTTTTCAGTAAGAGGGCAATGGATGGAGACAAAGTCAGCCTGTCCGAGCAGCTCATCCAAATTGACAAGACGCACGCCCTCCGCCGCGGCCAACTCTTCGCTGGCGAACGGGTCGAACGCGAGAGGCTGCTTCATGCCGAAGCCGCGCAGCAGTTCAATCGTCTTGCGCGCGATGCCGCCGAGGCCAACGACGCCGAGGGTGCGGTCGCGCAATTCGCGGCCCATATACTTTGAGCGTTCGTCCCACTGGCCGGTACGGACGAGCTTGTCTTTGATGTGCGCGTTGTGGCTTAACGCAATCATCCAGCCGATGGTTGCTTCGGCCACGGGACGGTCAACCGCGCCGGTAGTGATCGTGACGAGCACATCGGCGGCCGTGCAAGCATTGACATCCACGGAATCGTACCCAACGCCAAACCGTGCCATCACCAGGAGATTCTCCGCCGTCGAAACACTTTCAGCGGTGACTGCGGGAGTCAGGACAATCACCCCCTGCGAATCGCCAATCTGGTCCGCACCAATGTGTTTACGGTGCTCTTTGAGAACGCGCTGCTCAATGTGAGGGTGTTCCGCCAGCACCGATAACCCGAGGTCCTGAAACTTCGGCGCGCCCGCGCTGTCATAAAAATCGGCGGTCAAGGTGACGATGAATTTTCCCGCGCTCATGGTTAGACGATTTCCTCCTTCCATGGATTGCCTTCCGCTGTGGCGCAACGTTCGTCCACAATGACTCGCTCGGGCACCGGCCCGGCATAGACCCATATCATTGCCATCGGTGCCTCGCTCTCGTTGATGAAATAGTGGACGTGCCCGCGCGGGACCAGCGCCGTGGAGCAGTTGCCAAGCTGATAGCGCCGTCCTTCCACCACGCAAACTGACCTCCCCTCGATGATGCAAATGGACTCGTCGAAATCATGAAAGTGCGCGGGCAGACGGCCCCCCGGCTGAAACGAGCCGTAACCCCCGCTCATTTCGATTCCCGGCATCAAGTCTTTGTTGAAATGGTCGATAAAGCTCGTGCCGGGCCCGGCTTCAAATCTCAAAGCGGTGGCAATGCGCGTGAAGCGTTCTTTTCCATGAACCCCACTTGAATCTGCGGGCATCGCGCGCCGGTGAGGCGCGAGCGGCACGAGGTCGCTTTTCAGCGTTTCCGATGCAAATGCCACGTGCAGCACGGCCTGCTCTGAGGACGATGGATTCCGTGTCGCGTGAGGCAGGCCATGTGGAATGACGATATTATCGAGCGGGGTGAGAGAATATTCGCGGTCTTCGACGGCCACCACGACTGCGCCAGAAAGCAGCGTCAGCGATTCGCTGGCGGGATGGGTGTGACACGGAAGCTGTGCGCCCGGCGCGAACGTGACTAGGCCGGTGGTGAGTTTGCGCGCGCCGTTGTGTGCCCCGACAAGGCAGTCCAATGAAATGCCAGGCGCGATTTCGATCGGCGGATTGCGACCGGCGTCATTCATCACTTCCGGGCGATCGGGACGCAATGATGCCGGGGGACGCGGCAGCGGCGTGGCCGGGAGCGGTGTTGTTTCCGGAAAGAGCGTTGGCTGGATTCGCCGATCCCGTCCCACAACTCCCAAAGAGGCGTGAAGACTGCGCAAAAAGAGCCCGGCGTCCGACCCGACGCCCAACATCCGAAAACCCTGCTGGCGGCGCTCGATCAAATTCTCGTTGCTCGTCGCGATGACACCACAGTGTTTGCCATGAGCGCGTACTTTGTCTTTGAGGCCCAGAAGTGCATCGGCAACGCCCGGCCCTTCCCACTGCCCCCGGAATCCGGCAGTCGAAGAATAGTCCGCTGGTCCAAAGAAAATGACTTCCGCGTCTTTGACCTGACAAATCTCCTCGATGTTTGCGCCGCCGGCGACACTCTCGATAATCGGCACCACGAGCACGTGCTCATTGGCCTCGTCCGCGTGCCGCGCCAGACATTGGCCCCATGCCGTGGCGCGTTCCGCCCCGATCCCGCGCACGCCTTCCGGCGGGTATTTTGCGAACGCCACCGCCTGCTTGAGTTGTTCCGCGGTTTCGATCCACGGAACGACAACGCCATCCGCACCGATATCGAGAACGCGTTTGATGAGGCCGGGGTTCAACTCCGCAATGCGCACCAGCACTACCGTCTCGCTCCGCACGGTCGCGCGGACGTGCTCGAGGACTTCCTTCCAGTCGAGGTGACCGTGTTCGGCGTCGATGGCTATCCAGTCCATGCCTAGCGACACAGCCATGTCGGAGATCGCGGGTGCTTCTAAAGTCACCCACAAACCGTAGATCGCTTCGTCGGCCGCGAGTTTTTCCCGCAGCCTTTTGATGGCGGGAGTATTCATTGGCCAGACGACTTCAGCCGGCAGGGAGGAGGGTTTGGCATAGTCAAATTGGCGATGGGATCATGATCGATTCGAGCGATTCGACGGGTCCTATACTGAGCGATTCGGAGAGAAGAAATGGATAAAATGCCACGTGTGGTGGATTTTTTCCCTGGGTGGTTTTGAACAATCCATGCCCGATCGTCTCGGCCAACACGCATACTTATCTTAGAGCCATCTGCGGAAGCAAAACTTGACGGTCCCGCGAACTGGCGCGACCGATGGCTCATGAAGATGCCGCCCGCCACTGATCCCCAGCCCATCAGTCTGGAAGACGCGAAACGCATATGGACCTTGCAGAAGCAGAACGCGCCGCTGTCGCCGGAGGATCAGGCGCTCCTCCATCAGGTATTCGAATGGCAAATGTGGGCCAGTCACGGGATCCGGTTGCAGAGTTCGAGTTCAGAGTCGCCTTCCAGTTCGCCGCTCTCTGCAAAGCCGCGCAGAAAGCCGGCTGCCTGCTGAAGATCAAAAAGGTGCCGCCCGCGTCGCGAAGTTGTGCGCCGGGACAGGAGGTATCGATTTATCAGCATCCCGGCTCAGAGCGAATTTGGAAAGCCACCTTTCCCGGCAAGGCCGGCTGCGGCCCATTCGGATTCTACACCCCGGCGGGCTATCTGCGGCGGATGCGACTGACAAATCTCGTCTTCGGCGACGACAATCGCTTTGAAGGTATCCTAACTCGACGCGAAGGGCTGAGCATCGTGACTTCCCAACCCTACATCCAGCCGCATCCGGAGCGTTTCATTCCCGCAGAAGAGGAAATCGCCGCCTGCCTTTCAGCATTGGGGTTTGCCATGTCGGAGGAAAGCAGTCAGTGGGAAGGCGACGATGGCGTCATCCTCGGCGACACCCACGACCGCAATTTCACCGGTTCCTTGAGCCCGTATTGCTTTCGAGCAATCTGAGTTGCCGTCCTAGAGAACTCCGCATGCTCAGAGAACCAACCCAGCTTCCAGCTTTCACGAGGGATCGAGTCATACCAGTCCAAAAAGGATCGGCTTCTTTTCCGGACGAGTTGCGGTCGATTCTTGGCATAGTAGCTCTTATGCTCATCGATCAACTTCAGTAGCGTCGAATCGGTAACCGGGCGAGCACCGATTGACTTGATGATCTGATCAATCTTGACCAGCGAGCTATCAGCCAGAAAGACACCCGCTTCCTTAAGGCCATTCTCTCCCAGTGCGTTATTGGTTAGGTTTGCTGATCCGATCACACAGCCACGGTCACGACTCCAGAAGACTTTCATGTGTAGCTTGTCTGCGAAGTAGACTTTGCATCCGAACTTGCTCCGCAAATCCTGAATCGCGTGAGGATTTGTGCCACCTGCTCTCGGCCAACAATAGATTTCAGCCCTGCGCAAATATTTCCCCAGGTACGTCTCCGCGTCTTGCCCAACGAAGGCGACGACCGCAACCTTCCTCCGCTTCGTCGAAAACACCGTCTTGACCTTCCGACGGACAGAGGTCGAATTCGGCAATATCACGACACCTTCAAGCGGCTGATTTACGGTTTTCATCAATGCGGCTTAGTGGTCGCCGCACGCGTTGCAAGCGGGCGAACGATTCACACGCCACACGGCGCCGATAGGCCGGGTCGGTATGTCGAGTTGCGTTTCATCCGGCGGACTCATCACGGTCGAGCGGCGTGACGGGGTCAATGAAGATCCAGGACAGCGCGCCGACGAGGTAGATAATTCCGGAGACCCAGAAGATGGGTTCCCAGCGTCCGCCGGCGGCCTCGCGAATCCATGGCAGGAGAGCGGGGGCAAGGAAGCCCGCAAAGTTACCCATCATATTCATGCTGCCGGAAAGCGATCCGGCGAATTTTCCCCCGACATCCATGCACGCGCCCCACGCGCCGGGCATCACCAGATCGTTGCCGAAGCTGGACAATCCCATCGCGATCATTGCCATGACGGGGTTCTGAAGATACGCGGCCAGCACGAACATCACCCCCGCGCCGGTCAATCCGGCGTAAGCCATGAACCGTCTCGCGGCGGCGGTGCTCTTCAACCAGCGGGCGACGCGGTTCAGAATCAGGCCGCTCACGAGGCAGCCGATCCCGCCGAAGAACAGCGGCAGGCCGGCGAGCAGGGCGCTCCTTGCGATATCGAGCCCGCGTGCGTCCCGCAGATAGGTTGGCAGCCATGTGATGTAGAAATACCAGCCGTAGGACATGCAGAAGTATTGCAGCCACAGCAGCCACACGGTGCGGCTGCCCAAAAACCTTTTCCACGGGATCGGCGCATGGCCGGCGATGTTAGTCTCCGCGGGGCCGAGCAGCGCGAGTTCGGCTTCGTTGACTGCCGGATGATCGCGGGGGTTGTCGCGAAACCATTTGTAGAAGCCAATAGCCCAGAGCACGCCGACGACGCCGAAACACACGAACGTCCAGCGCCAGCCCATCAGACTCATCATCCACACGACCAGCAGCGGCGTTAGGGCGCCGGCCCAGCGTGCGCTCATCCACATAATGCCCTGCGCCCGCACCCGTTCGACCGCCGGCAGCCAGATGGTGAAGATCTTGGTGATATTGGGAAAAGCGCCGGCTTCACCAACGCCGAACAGGAACCGGCACACAAGGAGCGAAACGTAATTCACCACGCAACCGGTGGCCGCCGTAAAGACCGACCACATGACGACCACTTTCATCAGGATCCGCCGCGGTCCGCCCCGGTCCCCCAGCCAGCCCATCGGAATCTCAAACAGCGAATAGGCCAGCGCGAAAGCAGCAAAGACAAGACCCACCTGCTTGTCGGTCAACGAAAAATCTGCCTGGATGTCCGCCTTCGCCTGCGACATGCAGACGCGGTCCACGTAAGTGATGATCGCCAGCGTGATGGCGAACACGATCACCCAGTAACGGGTCCGGGTCGGTGCGGCATGGGTGACGGGATCCATAAGGGAGTGCGGAATGTGGAGTGCGAACTGCGGAATGGCGAATCCCGGAGTGTGGCGTGTGGAGCGGCGCCGGGAGTTGCGAATTGCTCGGGTCGTTATTTCATCCGGCAGCGGTTGTCGATTCCTTCGCGAGATAATTTCCGTAGCCGATGACCACGGTGGACGACACCAGCACGAACAGTCCCGTGACCATCAACCGGTGTGTCCGCCGGCTGACGCCCTTCCACTCGGCCAGACAGACTCCCACCAGCGTTCCAAAAATGATGATGCTCGCCATGTGCAGCGTCCAACTGGAGAAATCGTATTTGCCCATCTTCGTCGTGCCCATGCCATAAAAGAAGAACTGAAGATACCAGACTGTCCCGGCGACGGCACACAGAACGTAATTGGCGAGCAACGGCACGCGTTCGGTCCGAAATTGATTGGCAGCAGCCGACGCGAGAAGGCTCTGACTGCCTTCGCCAGAAATAGAATGAGCCTCCTCACGTCGGCTGCTACGGGGATGATCTGAAGCCAATATTTGCGCCTCGCGTTTGCAATAGTCGCCGCCGGTTTTGTTGCGGAGATTCAGGAAAGCGCACCAGATGAGGTTGGTCGTGAAGCCGCCGGCCAGAATGATGATGAGCACGGGCAGATTTTGCCAGAGGCTGGAAGCGCCATTGGTCACGGCGAGTTCGGCGATGGGTTTGCCCGCCGCGAATCCATACGACATGCAGGCGCTCATGATGCCGCAGAATGTCGCGACCCAGACGCCTTTCTTGAAATTGAATTCCTTGATGCTCGCCGTTTTTTCCTTCTCCGGCACTTCCCGTTCCTTGGCGACACCTGCGAGCCCGCTGATGACGATGCCGAGAAGACAAACCACCACGCCGGCCATGACGACGAGACCCGAAGTGGTGGTGATAATGCCGCCGAATTCGCCGTTAAAGACCGGCGGCAGCAGCGTCCCAAAGGCCGCGCAATAACCGAGCGCCATGGCCGTGCCGAGCGCGAAGCCGAGGTAACGAACCGTGAGGCCGAACGTCGCACCGCCGATTCCCCACAGCATTCCGAAAAGGAAACTCCAGAACACGCTCTTCGCGGGCGCGCTGGTCAAAGTAGTTAACAGATTCGGCACTGCGAGAGAAGCGATGATCCACGGCGCCACAATCCAACTGAACACGCCGCCAACGATCCAGTAGCTCTCCCACGACCAGTGTTTCACCCGGCGATACGGCAGATAAAAAACCGCCGACATCAGTCCGCCGATGGCATGGAGCACCACGCCGAGTGGAGGATTGGCAATCATATCACGCCAGCGGGCGTGCCACGGTTTGATTGCGGAGATAGTCGGAAAGCGTTTCCGGACCGAGCACGCCGCCGCCGCAACCGCTGAGGTTGCAACCGCCGTAAGGAATGCCGTGCGCGAAGAGGTTGTGCGCATTGATCCAACTGTTCCCCGCGACCATGCGTTCGGCCACGCGATTCGCGCGGTCGAGGTTGTTGCTCCAAACACTGTTGGCGAGGCCGTAGGAGGAAGTGTTCACCAGATCGACGACTTTATCTTCGTCATTGAAAGTCATCACGTAGGCCACCGGGCCGAAAATCTCATCGCGCGCACAAACGTTGTCAGGATCGCCCGTGAGCAAAGCTGGTTTGACGTAATATCCCTGCTCGTGGCCTTTGACTTCCGCGCGTCCGCCTTCGAGCAGAAGTTTCGCGCCCGATTTCACGCCCTTTTCCAGATAGCCGAGCACCCGCGCGCGCTGCTTCTCGCTGACGACCGGACCGATGTTAGTGTCAGGATTCGCGCCATAGCCGATCCTCATTCCGGCGAGCGTTCCGGTGGCTTTCTTCACAAACGCGTCGCGAATATTCTCGTGGATCAGCCAGCGCGTGGCCGTGCAACAAACCTGTCCGGCATTGAGCGTCACCGCTCCTGCGAGCGCTTCGGCCACGGCGTCCACGTTTACGTCGTCGAAAATGACGGCTGCGCCTTTGCCACCCAGTTCCAGCTTCACCGGCACGAGATTTTTCCCGCACGCTTTCGCGACCAGGCGGCCCACTTCCGGCGAGCCGGTGAAGGACATGCGTTTGAATCCCGGATGACGCGCTAGCGCGGCGCCGGCCGTTTCACCGAGGCCGGTGACGATGTTGACCACGCCCGGCGGCACGCCCGCTTCCTCCGCCAGCTTCGCGAAGTAAAGGGTCGAGAGCGGCGTGTCTTCGGCGGGCTTGATGACGACCGTATTTCCGGCCGCCAGCGCCGGCGCGACGCCCCAGCCGACGAGCAGGAACGGAAAGTTCCATGGAAAAATGAATCCGCAGACACCATACGGAACGCGCACCGTGCGCGCATCGAAGCCAGACACCGCAATCGGCTCCCGGCGGCGCGTTTGCACTGCAAGGTCGGCGTAGTAGCGGAATGTCTGCGCCGCGTGAGGCACATCGAAGCCGGCAGCCTGCCCGCGTGGTTTCCCAACGTCGAGCGATTCGATCTGCGTGATGATTTCCGCGTGCTTATCAATCAGGTCGGCGAGGCGATGAAGAATCACCGCCCGGTCATTGGCCGGCATCGTGGCCCAGCCGCTCTTTTGAAATGCTTGCTGCGCCGCGGCCACGGCGGCGTCCACATCCGCGACATCACCGGATGCGACTTTCGCGAGCACCTTGCCCTCGCCCGGATCGCGCGTTTCAAAGGTTTCTCCGCTCGCGGAATCGACCCATCGGCCGCCGATAAACATTTTGAGCGGCTGTGCCGAGAGGAATTTGGTAACTTGCGGGTCGATGGTGGTCATAATTGTTTCGGGCGATTTGACGCGTCTTATACGGAACATCCCGAATAAGAGGAAATGGATTAACTGCCGGGCCGTAGATTTTTTCCCCTCGCCGGAGTCAGGATCCACGCGGTTGCGGAAGCGGGACAGACCGGGGCGCCGGCGGCGTGACTCAGATGAAAATGTTCTTGCGTACATGAAGGCCAGGAGTTCTTCTTGGATTATGAAATCTCATCGTGCAGGAATGTCTCGATCGATTATTGCCGGGATAGCTGCGATGGCAGCGCTTTCGTGTGTCGCGTCCGCTGCGACCATCAATGTGGATTTCAACAGCACGGACGGGTCCTTCGGCACGTATTCCGGAACCGCGGCTGCGCCGGACGCGGGGACCACATGGAACGGTTTTGCTATCGGGCCGGAAGCTGGTGCGCCACTCCTGGGGACTACCACATCAGGTCCCCTCGCGACGTCCACCGGCTCGCCTTCCACGGTCACCGTTTCGCTGGGCAATTTCCGCGTTTACGAAGCCGACGAGCGACCAGCATCGGTGGCCTCGGCGTTGATGACGGATTTCGCTTACCAGCAAACTCTGGGAATTGGCGGTCCTGACTCCACGTTCGCGATCAACGGCCTCAACCCTGTGTTTACTTATGACCTGTATCTGCTGTCTCAGAATGGCGGCTATGGGTCCACGGCTACCATCTTTACGATTGGAGGCACTTCCATGACCACGTCGAACGATGGGAATGCCGGAGTCTTCTTCCAAAACCTGAACTACGTGTTGTTTCAGGGGCTTTCCCCAAATGGAGCAGGCATCATCTCAGGCACCTTCAACGATGCCCGGCCGAACGACAATGCCGCCTTCAACGGTCTTCAAATCGTGGAGATCGTGCCCGAGCCGGCCGCGCTTTCGCTCGTGGGCCTGACGGGACTGCTGATGCTTCGCCGCCGCCGTTCGTGAATTTGACGAATCATTTCAGGGGGTAGCAGATGAGTTGTTCCGGACAGCGGATGTAGAGCCGGCCGGCGGAGAGTACGTCCGGTTTCCGGCGAGGTGCCATCCCGCGCGGCCCCTGGAACTGCGCCCAGTCCTCCGCGAAGACAGCGGTACACGTTAGAAGCATCAGTGCGGGGAACCGAAGCATGTACTCTAGCGTACGGAAAATGAATACAGGTGACCGTTGTCGCCCACGGTGAAGCGCAGCTTCACGGCGTTGCCGGATGCCAGTTCGCGCAGGGATTTGCCGCCGAAAGCCATTTTGTGCCGCAGCGAGTCGCCGCTCAAGGTCTCGCTTCCGATTACCTTTTCCTGGCCGTCGAGAAGCTCCACCACTATCGGGCCGGTGCCGTTGACGAACAAGTTCTCTCCCTCGCACTGAAGCACCTTTGTCGTGAGCGTGCCGGCGTCCACCGAGACGAAACCATCGGGACGCAGGCGCGCGCGAAAAATACCGCCGCCGCTGACACGGATATCGCCGGGATGATTTTTGCCGTACGAGGAGCAGCCGTAGTAATAGATCAATTCGTCGCCGATGCGCAGCGGCGCGCTGGTCACTTCAGTCATGTAGCCGCCGTCGTTTTGTCCGTTGCTGCCGCCCTCCGGTCCGTTGGGAATGAAAACTTCCGGATGCCCCGCTTCATTGAGGAATGGCACTTTTTTCCAATGCGTGCCGTCGCGGCTCACGACTAATTTGAGAAACGCACTGCCCGCCGCCGAGTAAGGATAATTGCCGCCGCCGTGCCACACCTTCAACCCGCCGAGCCAGAGCGATTCATAACGCCATGCGGTCGAGGAATAATATTCGTCATCCGGCAGATCGCCATTGGCGGCGGCTCCGGCCGGCACCAGATCAACCCGTTCGATCCGCTGCAGATCCACGGGCTCGTCCATCCGGTCCAGCCACAGGAACGCCCTCGCGCGCAACCGGTTCTTCTTTTCCGGCCCGACTCCCTCGCGGGCCGTGGCAAAGCGGAACGAGCCGAGGAAACGATCCGTGACGGGATCGTGGTAGAACGTCGTCACGTCGCCCGGCCCGTTAAACGTGAGTCCGTTTTGCTGAAATTCGCGGCCGCCGGAAACCGTGATCTGCCGGCCGCGTTCCCAATCGATTCCATCGAGTGAACGCACGTAATAGATGCCCTCCCGTCCGTCTTTCCAGTTTGAGAAGTGCAGCCAGCCTTTGTAGGGATGGGCCGCGTCTTTGGTATCGTAATAATAGGAAAACAAATCGGTGTTCGTCGCGCTGGTGCCGCTGGCTGCGTCCGTCAGGTCGAAACGGATGCGTTGCGGCGTGCCATCGTCGCCCTTGATCCAGTTCATCGCATCCGGCGAGGTGAAGCGATAGATGCGGATTCTCTCCGAAGCGGGACCCGGAAAGTGCGACGAAAATCCGATCGCGAACAGGACATATTTTTTGAAACGCGTGTCGAAGATGACGGTGCCGTTGGCTTCCAGCGTGGCGCGGTACTCACCGTATTCTTTGTCGAACACAAGGATCGGCACATTGCCGCCATTGTCCTTCTTTGGCTGGCGCAGCGTGCGCTTGAGGTTCGTTTGTGATTCGATGAGAAAGTCATCCACAAACAATTGCGCGACGCCGCTTTTCACCTCCACCGGCCGGATCGCCGTGGCCGGTGCGGCGGCGATGGCGGTTGGCGCGCTGGCCGCCATGATCGCTGCTGCGACGAAGAGGAACGTCACAAAGCTGGATGGATTGAACGTCCGTTGCGGTCTCACTTTTTATGACTCCCGATGCACCACAAGTGTTGATACGAGCGGAGGAAAAGCTGGCCATCCGACACGGCGATGGAGCCGATGATTTTCTCGCTGAGGGAGTTGGTGGCCATGAGTTCAAATTTCGGCGCGGCGCGGAAGACGAACGCATCGCCGCCCTGGTTTACGGCGTAGAGTTTATCGCCGGAGCGCACGAGCGACGACCAGTTGGCGCCGGTGGGGCCGGGGCCTTTGAGGCGCTCTTCCCACACAATGGTGCCGGTGGAAAGGCTGCGGCATTCGGCAATTCCGGGATCGGTCAGGATGTAAATGTGTCCGTCATGGATGACCGGCGAGCCGATGCGCTGACGGGTTCGTTCTGCGAGCCACAGACGCGACGCAGTGACGTCGCCATTGCCGCCGGCCTTCACCGCCAGCGAGTGGCCATTGAAGCCGCCCATTCCCACGACGATGCCATCTGCGAAAACGGGAGAAGTATAGACCAGCGGATTGAGTCCCTTGCACGACCAAAGCACCTTTCCGGTGGCGGGATCGTGGGCGCAGACCCGGCCCGGCCACGTCATGAGCAACTCGTCGCGTTCTCCGACCCGGCGCAGGAGCGGATCGCTCCATGATCCTATCCATTCACCCTTTCCACCGCCAGGAAGCGGCTCGCCGGACGCGCCGCCGGGTTCGTCGTGTTTCCAAAGCGTCTTGCCGTCGCTTTTGTTGAGGCAATAGAGCGCCTGGGCGGGACCGGGGCCGAAATTCAGAAACACGCGGTCGCCTGCGATGACCGGCGACGCACCGCTGCCCCAGATGTGTCTCTGCTCGCCGAGGTCACGACGCCACTTTTCCCCGCCCTTGAAATCCACGCACGCGACCCCCGCCGAGGCAAAGCAGGCGATAACATTCTCTCCGTCGGTCGCGGGCGATGCGCCGCAGTGGGGATTCGTGTCATGGGTCAGTTCCGGTTTGTCCCAGGCGACGGTGTATCGCCACAGTTCTTTCCCGTCCTTCCGGTCAAAGCAGATCAGCAGGCGCTTCTTTCCCTTGTCCGTCGATTGTGTCAGGAAAACGCGGTCGCCCCACACCACCGGCGTCGAGTTTCCGCCGTCCGGCAGCTTCGTTTTCCATGTGACATTTTCCGTGGCCGACCATTTCTCCGGCAGATCCGTTTCCGTCGTCACACCGTCGCCCGTTGGCCCGCGCCATGACGGCCAGTTTGCGGCGGCGGCGATGCCTGACAAGAATGCGAACGCGAAGAGGGTGAAAAGGGCTCTCATGCGGACGAGCGTAGGAGGCCTCTGCCCGGAGACAAGTGGACTGCTATCCATCAGTGCGGTGAGCGGTCAGACCGGCGGATCGACACGCAGGCTGTCAGTCCATTCGCGGGCGAAGTCACGCTGGCACTTCCAATTCACGATCGCTGCCGCCGTGAGGGCCAGGAGCGCGCCGCCGGCGGCCAGCGCCATGTCCTTCTGGGCGTCCCACGGATCACCCTGAGATCCGGTATAAGCGGTACCCAGTTCCGCACCAAAGGTCATGGCCGCCGCCCATTCGATCAGTTCGTACAGAGCCGAAGTGGACATGGTCAGGTCGAGCGGCAGGAAGTAGCTCCAAAAGCCGCGCACCTTCGCCAGATGGAAGAGAATTTCGCGAACCGGCCATGCCAGCAGCAGACCGTAGAACAAATGGATGATGCGGTCGAAGTTGTTGCGTTCCCAGCCCAGCAGCGCATTGAGCGAGCCGCCCGTGACCGAGCGCCACCATGCGTCGTAAGGAACTTCCGAATACGTGTAGTGCGCGCCAACTTCGTGCAGGCACAGGAAGGCGAAGACGAGGGTCCACGAGAGCCGGGAGAAAGGCACGTGCCGGTAGATGGCCCACAGAACGAGGACTGCCGGGACGACGAGCGCGTTCTCCAGCAGCCAGTCCTGACGGTGCCACGGGGCGATGCCGAGCAGCAGAGTGAGGACGCCCAGAATCCCGCCCAGCCAGAGGACGTACCGGCGGTGTTTGAAGTTGATCGCTTTAGCGGGCCGCGGCCTGGTTCCGGATGTCATCGGCTTCAGTGTGGCACAGGTTTTCTGACAGGATACGACAAATCAGAAGACTCACCGAACCCGCCGCGTATCTCCTTGCACCGTGTGATGAAATACCGCCTCCTGTCCTGCCTCCTCGCCGTCACGATCCGTTCCGGCGGCGAACCGCTGCCGTTCCTTACTGCCGATGCAGACTTCAAAGGCGTCGAGCCGCCGGACTGGGTGTTGGATGGGGCGGTGAAAGTATTTCTGCCGCTGGAGGATCACCAGACCATCGACGAAGTGGCGGCAATTGGCGCGACGGTGGTTCACGCGGGCGGGCCGTCGCCGTATTATCCGCTGCGAAAGGACGATCCAGCGTCAGGGGTGCCCGCGGAGGAGAAGGCGAAACTGATGGCGGGCATCGTCCGGGCGAAGCAGCATGGCATGCGCGTGGTGCTGGGCGTATCGCCGTACGCGCCGGTGGAAATCGTCCGGCAGCATCCCGAATGGATGCTCCATGCTACAGACGATCCGTCGATCCGCGAAAAAGCGAAACTCGATCTGACGACGCCGGAGAACATCGCCCTGCGCAGCCTGCCGTTGAACACGCCGTACGGCGACTACGCCATCGAATGCCTCGCGGAAATCATGCGCGATTTTGGCGTGGACGGATTTTCGTTCGATGGATGCTACCATCATTTCCTCAACTTCAGCCCGTATGAGCGCGAACTTTTCAAAAAGGAAACCGGTCGCGAACTGCCGGCGAAGATCGATCTCAGCGGCGACGCCTATCGCCTCTATCTGTTGTGGGCGGATGAGAAGCTGGAGCAATGGTACCGCCGGCTGGGCGAGCGGCTTCGTCAGGTGAACCCGCAGGCGGCCATTTACACATGGACGACGAACGCGGGACGCTACGGACACTTTCTCACCAGTCCGCGGGTGATGTCGGCGCGCATGAACCGCCTCTTCCACTGCCCGGTCCAGGAGTGGTGGCTGGATGAAGTGAACCTCGGGGCCACAGTCGTGCCGTATTTTGGCGCGGCTTACGTGAGGGCCGTCTCGGGCGGGCGTGTGGGAGCCAGCGAGCCCTATTTGATGTCGCGCGGCAATCCCTACAGTGGCGACAGCTTCCCGCCGCACGAACTCACGGTCCGCTGCCTCGGCGCGATGACGAACGGTTCGTTCACACCCCTTGCGATGGCGGCGGGCAAGGAGGCGACTTATGCGACGCTGCGGAAAATTCAGAAACGGAAGCAGTGGTTTGTCAGGCTGCAGCAGGAGCCGTGGGCGGCGGTGCTGGTGAGTGAGCAGACGCGGCAGTTTTACGCCCACGGCAACATCATGGAGCGCTGGCTGTCGCACGCGCTCGGTGTCTTTCGCATGGCCATGGAGGAACACTTGCCGCTCACGCCAATCACCGACCCGGACCTTCGTCCGGAGATACTCGACAAGCACCGCGTCTTGATTTTGCCCAACGCGGCGTGTCTTTCGGATGCGCAGGCGGAAACGATCCGCGCCTTTGTGCAGCGTGGCGGCGGCCTCGTGGCGACGTGCGAGACGTCCCTCTGCGATGAACTTGGCCGCCCGCGCGGCGATTTTGCGCTCAAGGAATTATTTGGAACGTCGTACCTCGGCCGCCCCCAAACCGCGCCGCCGAAACGCGAACGGGACGCCAACTTCGCCATCGTCGTCAACGACAGTTACTGGGCGCAGCGGGGAAATGCCGGCGCTTTCCGGTTCGCGGACTTCCCGGAATCGATCTTTGCCACCGATCCGCGCCTGAAGCACCTCCTGCCGCACGGACAGGCCAGCTTCAAAGGTGCGATGATCCGGCCATCGGATTTTCAGCCGCCGATGAAACCGGCGTTCATGTATTTTCCTGACGGCAGCCGGGAGGCCTTCCCCGCGGCTGCTGTGGGCGAGCACGGCAAGGGCCGCGTCGTTTACTTCGCCGGCGGCGTCGATGCCGCGAACTTCAGCTACGCTTATCCCTATCATCGCATCATCCTCTCGCAGGCCGTCCGCCGGGCCGCTCGCGAGCCCTATCCAATCGAAGTGAAGGCCCCGATGTGTGTCCAAAGCACGTTCTGGCGGCAGGAGAATGACAAAGGCCAACGCCTTATTGTGCATCTGTGGAACGGCCTCAACACCACCTCCGGCCACGGTCAGCAGGACGTCGAGACGCCGCTGCGCGAGGAAGCCGTTCCCATTCACGGCATCGAACTGAAACTGCACGGCGTGAAGTTCACCCGCATTCACTGCGAACCGGCAGGCACAGTGCTGGAGCCCCGCATGGACGGTGCAACGGCGAGGATCACGATTCCGCCCATTGCCGTGCATTCATCCATCGTCATCGAAGGCGTAGAAGACTAATCCTCTAAGGCTCTAATCTTCTAATCCTCTTCCCCCGATTCGGCCTTTACGGCGGCGCTGCTTTGCGGGAGCGGATGGCGCACCATCCTCCTGACATGAATTCCCTTCCCATCGGTATCTTCGACTCCGGCGTTGGCGGATTGACAGTGTTGCGGGCAGTGCGGGAGCGGCTGCCGGCGGAGAATCTGATCTATCTCGGTGACACCGCGCGGGTGCCCTATGGAAACAAGTCGCAGGCGACGGTGGCCCGCTATGCCGTGGAGGACACGGAGTTTTTGTTGAGCAAGGGCGTGAAGATGA
>Ga0190270_10000482_pt1 | contig 17371 bp, 12 predicted proteins | sample Popmic320T_FD_133748 | JGI IMG/M metagenome (GOLD analysis project Ga0190270, IMG submission 133748) | Populus adjacent soil microbial communities from riparian zone of Weber River, Utah, USA - 320 T | ecosystem: Environmental > Terrestrial > Soil > Riparian zone | place: USA: Utah | collected...
AGCAATTCCACAATGACAAATGAACAATCAACGATGAACAATGAACGATACCCTGCTTATTACACATCAAAAAATTTTCTCGTCCGCTCAGTTCGGTAATCGCGATCCAGCCGGTGGCTGTGAAAGCGACGGCCTTTTGATGTAACGGCTGGCGAACGTCAGAAACGTCGGCCAGTTGGGGCCGGTGGTGTGACCGCCGCTATGCTGACGCCAAGCCAGTTCACCGTCTATGAGCGCTGTCTCCACGGGCGGAAATTCAGTCGTCCCCAGGTCCCTCCTGCCTAACAGCTTGTAGACAGGCCCAGCGGCGGCGGCGGCCATGAAGCTCCCCCTTTGATCCACCCACTTGCCTTCCGCCCCGGGCCCTTCCGCCGCGCCGTAACTGATAAAGACGGGGCGCGGCGCGCACAACGCAATCAGTTCGTGAGCGTCCACCGGCAGATCGTTCGCCGTCAACGGCCCTCCGTATTTGATAAAATTGCCCGCCATCCAATGGTAGCCGCCGGCGCCGGCGAGGTTTTCCACCAGTTCGCCGAAATTGCGGCGGTGGAGTTTCGCGCCGCCCTCGCCGGAAGAACCAATAAAGCCGATGGAAAAGCGCTGGTCATAGGCCATCGCGACCAGCGCGGCCTTGCCATAACGCGAAAGCCCTGTGATGCCGACCTGTTTGGCGTCCACCGCCTTGTCGGTCTCGAAATAATCGAGCGCGCGGCTCGCGCCCCACGCCCAGGCGCGCAGCGCGCCCCAGTCGTCGGGCTTGCGCGGTTGGCCTTTGTTGCACAAGCCGATGACGCCTTGCGTCAGACCTGCGCCGTTGTCGGCCTGAATGCTGACCGGAACGATGACGGCGTAACCCCAGCCCTTCATCAGAAGTTGTTGCTGCCAATTGGGCGCGCCGCCCCCAGGGGCCGCCGGCCTGTTGGCGACAGGCTGGGCGCCAGGACGCGGGCCACCGAACCCGAATTCCATCATCACAGGGACTCCTGCCTTAGCGTCGGCCGGCGTAACCAACGTCAATTGAATATTGACGGTAATCTGCGGGTAAGTTGAATTATCAACGTGGCCGATGAGCTGTTTCGTGATGACAGGGATGTCGAATTTTGTTTCCTTCGTCGTGGTCGCTTCCCAGGTCACCTTGGGCGCGTTCTTGGGCGCGCGGCCGTATACTTCGCGGTCGAAATCTTCGACGATCTCCGGGCGACGTTGCTGGCGCCATATCCTGGCAGAAGTGACCTTCTTGCCGTTCTTCAAGACCAACGGGTCGGGCAGCTTGGAATAAGGATTCGCTTTGGACTCATCATAATTGACGGCGTTGGGCGCTTGCGGATTATTGGGATTGGCGCCCGGTCGCAGTGAAGTGATCTTCAGCGCTTCCAGCATGCGCTGGTGATCCTGCCTCGTGGCTTCTTGTTGCGCCTGTTGTTCAGGCGTCAACTGTCTTTGCGGCTGTTGGGCGTATAGCGCGGCCCCCACTAGCGCTAAAAGCGCCGAGGCGGCGACGATCAATGCGAGTAATCGATTCATGATTTAACCCATATAGGAAACTCACCTGGGAGCGCAGGCATCCCTGCCTGCGGGCTTCCGGCGAGGGCCAACTGATCGAGGCGAGCAGGCAGGGATGCCTGCGCTCCCAGATTTATTGAGCGCATCTACCAATACCATCTCCGTGTCCCAGGTGATCGGGGACATCGACCTTGGAAATGTTCAGAGTCTTGCGACCTTTATGGCAGACGTTGACCTTGGTCGGAATGTTGATCGTGACGACTTCGTCCTTGCTCGGCAGTTTCCCGTCGCTCACCATCACAATCAAGTCGTAGCTGTCCACGTTCACAAAATCTATGGCAGCCGCATCCCCTATCGTGATTTGTCCAGTCTGTGGATTGATCGCAAACTTGTAGGCCCCGTCGCCGCCCTTGATCTGCCAGTTTCCCAGCGCTTCGCCGTCGGCGTCCGTCGCTTGCAGTTCGCCTACAACATTGGCCGGACCTCCGCCCAAAGTAAAGGGCTGTGGCGGGCGCACAACCGGTCTGCTGTCATTTAGGTACCTGGCGGCCATCTCCGCGAAGGTCGGCCAGTTCGGCGTAGAAATGTGGCCTTCAATCTGGCGTCTCCAACCGACGGCGCCGCTAATGAAGGCGACATTGAAGGGAGGCGTGCCGCCAATCGACTCGTCAGGGCCTGAGGTAAACACTGTGCCTTCCGGAATAACTTGTCCAGGCCAGCCGAGCAGGTTCCAAACAGGAGAGGCGAGCAGACCCGATAAGAAACAGCCGCGCGGGTCAGCCCATGCGTCGCCGAAGCCCGGAGGCGTGTCAGTGCCGTTGGTTGCGAACACCGCGCGCGGCGCGATCAACGAGGTCGTCGAATGGGCGTCCACATCCAGCAACTCCACTCTGCGCGGGAAGTAATTGCCCGGATTAAGCTCCCCGCAATATTTCATGATATTGCCGTTAACCCAGTGATATTCCGAAGAAGCGGTGGAGACGAATTCAAGAGTCTCTCCGTAGTTGCGGCGGGCCATCGCGGTTCCCAACGCGCCGGCGTCGCTGGGCCAGGCGATCACCACGCGATCGTCGTAAGCGGCGGTCACTAATGTCGCCTTCCCGAAGCGCGAATGCCCCTGGACTCCAACCTTGTCGGCATCCAGGTCGGGGTCGGTTGCGAAACGGTCAATCAACCTGCTGACGCCCCATCCCCAGGCCACCAGCGACCCCGGATCATCCGGCTTGCGCCAGTTCCCTTTGTTGACCAGACCGATGATGTAACTCGACAGATTGGCGCCCCCGCTGTCGGGTTGCACAGTCGTCGGGATGTAATTACAAATTCCGATTCCGTAGGGCGCCGTGAATTGGAACCTGGCCAGACCTTCTCCGTAAGTGACAATCACCGGGTACTTCCTGCCCGTGGCGGCGGGGTAGCGGCATTGGGCGGTGATTACCGGCGTGTTTCTGAGTTCAGGGTAGCTGGATTTATCAACTGTTCCCGTGAAGGTTTTCTGCCGGTAATCATAACTCACGCCGCCCACGACTTGAGTTCCGGTCGTTTCGGCGCTGACCGCCCAGGAGATTGGAATCGTGGGGTCAATGGCTTTACCGTAAAGTTCCTCTTGGACCAGCCTGAATATCTCCGGACGGCGCTTGAGCCACCAATCCGTCGCGCTCATCACCGTCGCGCCATCCTTCATCCTGAGCAGATAAATGTCTGTGTAGCGCGGATTGGAGAATGGGCCGTAATCTCCGAATCCACTCATGGCCCCGCCCACTTCCCCGGCGTCGCTATCGTAGGTGTGCCAGAGACCAAACGCCGTTCTGACTACTGTATGGCCGCGCGGGTCCGTCCAATTCCCTTCCGGGTTCGCGGGGTTGCTGGGCCGGGCGTTCACCGGGCGGTTGGGGTCTTGAATCCTCGGAGGCAAGGTAGGAAAGACTATGCCCAACTGACAAAGCATTCGGTCCCGATCCTGGGCGGTGGTGGCGCCGCTCGTCGGGAACGGCGGCAGGTCGCAATTTTGCGCCCGCGCCGTAAGAGACGCCGCGAACATAACAACTAACAAAGCAAATATAGTTCGATTCAATATCGCGCCGGCGCTTTTCATGACTTCTCCCTTTCGTAGGCGGTTGTGTTAGCTTTTTTGGGTAGGAGCAAGCCTCAGACTATTTAGATCAGTTCGCGATTGCGTGTACGGGAAGACTCGCCGGATCAGTACCGCGAGCGGTAGCGAGCGTGGCTCATCCTGAAGCGCGCTTGCTACCGCTCGCGGTACTGATCCGTACACGCATTTGATATCCGATCTAATGACTTTCATTTCCAGCGGGGGACAGCTTCATAGGCGGGAAGACAGCCGAAACGCCAGTCTGGTCAGTTACCGGCGTTCGGCTGACACCCGTGTTTGGTTTAAGTTCGCCGCGCGCGGCCAGAGTTTAACCGCGGCGGAAAGACGCGGCGGCGGAGGCCCGTACCGCCGCGTCTTTCGTGACTCAGAAGGACACGCGCGCTCCAAGACGGAAAATGCGCGAGGGTTGACCGACCAATGTTGTGATATAGCCGAACTGGCCCAGGTTTGAGACGTCGGCTCCGGGATTGCCGAAGTTGGGATGGTTCAACGCGTTCAGCGCCTCTGCGCGGAATTGCAGATTGATACCTTCCGTGATTCCGATCGTACGGAACACGCTCAGGTCTGTGTTGAAGAATCCGGGTCCGCGGAGAATATTTCTGCCCGCGGTACCGAACCGTTGCGGTTGGCCGGCAGGAATATTGACCGCCGCAAAGGCGGCGCGGTCGAAATACTGATAGGACGCCGGATTGGCTCCAGCGGGAAGAGCGCCTTTCAAGTTGTCATCGAAGATCTGCACATTTGGCTTGACCAGGTCAGGCATCTGCCCGCTGCCGGGCGCGTTCAGATTATTGGCGCTATTCTGGACGACATTGAACGGCGTGCCGCTCATGGCGCTCAGGACACCGCCCACCTGGAATCCTCCCACGATCTTGCTGAGGATGCCTTCGTTGGCAAACTGCTTCCCACGGCCAAACGGCAGCTCCCAGAACCCGTACAACTGGAGGTTATGGGTGCGGTCATAGCCCGCGAGTCCTCTGTTTTGCCGCGCCGCGGGATAAAACTGGATCCTCGGATTGGCGTCGTTATCCGCGAAGTTGATCGCCTTCGAGAATGTGTAAGCGCCGCCGAATGTTGAGCCGGACAGGCGGCGCTTGAACGACACCTGCATAGCGTCGTAGGTCGTGGTCATATACGGCAGGATCATATTGATGTCAGCCGTCAATCCGAGATTGGCCAGCGCGCGTCCGGCGTTGCCAGTGCCGGGAGCCGCGGCGTTAATGTTGATGAAGCCCATCTGCCCGACTGCTCGCGTGCCTACGTAGCCGATCTGTCCGGTAAATCTCAAAGGCAGCTCACGCTCCACCGTCAGGTTCCAGGACTGTATGTATTTGCGCTGCTGATCGTCAGGGTAGGTAAACGTGCCGGTGTTCGACGGCAATTTAATGATGCCCTGAGTGAGATCAGGGGGCGCGCTGGTATTGACCAACCCCTGCCGAAATGTGGTCACCGGGATGAAGGGGTTGTTATTGATTTGTGGCATCGCAAAGGCGTTGACAACCGGGAAGGCGTTCCGGAAGTCGATGAAGGGTCTGGGGTCAGCGGATTGACCGTAGCCGGCGCGAATCACCGTCTTCTCTTTGAAGCGATAGGCAATACCGAAGCGCGGCAGGAACTGTCCAGGACCTGAACTGGCGCCGGTGTCCCTCGGCACACCGCTGAGGCCGCCCGTCAGGACGTTTCCGGTCACAGGGTCAAAGCGGTTGATGCCCGTGTTGTCTTTATCCGGGAACGGATACCGCTCCCACCGCAATCCGTAATTGAGCGTCAGATTGCGTGTCGCCTGCCAGTGGTCACGAGCATAAAGAGCATACGACTGCATGTAGATGGAATTCGGATTGCGTAGTTGATCTACCTTGCCGGCGTTGTTCGGTAATCCGAGGAGGAAATCGGCCCAACTGTTGAACCTGGTGTCCCCCGGCGTGGGCCCATTCTGCAGCCGCGTCGAGTTGCCGTTGAACTGGAAGGTGCCGCGCACCGTCTGGAAGGTGCCGCCCTGCGGCTGGAAGTGATTGATTTGCTGGTTCTGATAGTCCACGCCGAAACGGATACCGTGCGGCCCTTTTATCCAGGAGAGGTTGGCCGCCAACACATATTGATTGTCTCGGAACAGGAACGGATTCCCGGTATTCGCGTTGCCAAGGTTGGCAAATCCGCCGATCTGAAAGGAAGGAATTCCCCCCTGAAGCCGATCCGGGCCGTTAGTCCCTGGTATTTTCAGGACGTCCAATCCGAAATTGCTACCAAGATCGACGTTCTCAGCGCCGAGCCGTTGGCGCGTATACCCGGCGTTCACGTCCATAAGAAGGTACGGCGTGAAGGTGTAAGTCACACCGGCGCCGAACACCTGAACGCGCCCCGGGGCCGATCCGTTCTGGCCGCCGTTGAGAGCGTCACCTCCCGCGTCGCCGAGTATTTGCGGCTCGAAGATGTCGGTGGGCGAAATGCTGTAACGCCCGAATGCCGTCAATTTGCCGCCTGCATTGTAGTTGATCTTGTTGTCGATATTTAGGCGGTTGAACTCGGCCACGCCGATGGGGGTAAAGTTATCGACGAAGCCAGCCCTGGTGGGTTGTGGCAGGCGCCTGATGAGTTCCAACGCCGCGAGGTCTATGCGATTCGCCGGAATCGTGTTGTTCGCAAATGGCGTTCGTTGCGCGGGATCGGGGCTGGACGCCGGATCATAGATCGTGGCCCCGCCATTGGCGGCGGTCGGAAAAACGACGTTTCCCTGGGCGTCGGGCCGGAGACTCGGGGGCGCAATACTGAACGTTTGGACCCTGGCGAATTGACGCTGCGTGGTGCGCTCCAGATCGGTGAAGAAGAAGAGCTTGTTCTTGATAATCGGCCCGCCTGCGGCGTAGCCCCATTGGACGAGAATATTCTTCGGGACTTGCGGCGTGGTCTGGAAAAAGCTCCGCGCCTGGGTAGCGCTGTTGGTGTCGTAGATCCAGCCGACGCCGTGAAAAGCATTGGTTCCCGATTTGGTGATTACGTTGATCGCGGCGCCGCCGGCGAGTCCTTGTTCGGCGTCAAAGGAATTTGTAACGATGTTCACTTCCTGGATGCTCTCCGCCGTCGGAACGTACGCGGTGTTTGTCGGCAGCCACGGGTAAGCGACGCTGGAGCCGTCAATTCTGGTGCTGTTCTGCAGCCGCGACACTCCGTTGACGTTGAATGAAATGGAGCGCTGCGGGCTACCCGCCGCCGAGTTCTGCTCGCCCATACTTACGGCGCCCGGAACCAGCGCCGTCAGGCTCTGGTAATTGCGACCTACGCTACCGGTGAGCGGCAGGTCGTTGATTTGCCGCGCCGGTTGGACGAAATTGACGTCGGCCCGCTCAGTCTGTAGCGCGTCGGCTGTCGCGGCGACCTGAACGACGGCGGTCACATCTCCCACCTGCAACTGCGCATCGAGGCGCCGAATCGAGTTCACTTCAATCCTGACGTTATCCTGCGCCAATGATTTGAAATTCGCGGAGGTAATGGTCACCTTGTAAAGCCCCGCCTGAAGGCTGCTGAAGATGTATGCGCCCCTTTCATCGGTGACGATGCTGGTTGAAACGCCCGTGCCGATATTCAGCGCCTCCACCTTGGCGCCGGCGACGGCCGCGCCCGAGGGGTCTGTCACATTGCCAGTTAGCGAGCCATAGAGAACCTGAGCGCCGACGCCGCGCGGGGTCGCAAGCGCAAGGAGCAGTAGCAGGGCTAGTGGTATGAGATGTCGTTTCTTCATAGATTGATCCTCACTTGAACCGTATTAAGGCCTCAGCGGTCGCGCGATCGCGCGACGACAGAGACTGGGAAGCCGAGCGCGCCTCGAAGTGGGACGGACTTTAGTCGTGGGGAAACTTCAGTCTGTCCATCCATCGAACAGACTTAAAGTCTGCCCCAATCTCCAGGCGCAAACGCTTGACGACGCCGTCAAGCTCGTGGATTCCCCAGCAAAGCCAACCTATTACTGCTTATGAGTTGTGATAATCGCTGCCTTAGATCTATTAGTCTCGCGGACTATAGATTTGTTCGAGTCGGCAACAAATAAGAGAAACGAATAATAACGTTTATGCGACCAACGGCGCTCCGAAGTGTTTTTGCAGCACGAGCGCGATTGTCCCGCGCAGTCTCGGGTCACCCGCAGGGTCTGTGGGAACCACGCGAGTGGGCGCGTGAGTGAAGGAGCGGCTTTTGACGATTGCATTAATGATCGGGCCGACCCGGTTCCAGGCGCGGGTAATCTCTCCTACCACCACGATGACGTCCGGGGCGAGTCCTGTGACGAGCAGCGCGACGCCTATTCCCAAATAACGAGCCACCTGGTTGATGGCGTCAACCGCCTTCGGATCTCCCTGTTCCGCCAGCCGCAAAATGTCATCGAAGACCGGCGCCGCGGCGGGCGACTTTGCCGCCGCCTTGCCGTTACGGGCTGTCGAGGAAGAGCTGGAATAATAGCGAATCGCCGCCGAGTTCGAGGCGTAAACCTCCCAACAACCGCGGTTACCGCATTTACATTCAAGCCCGTCTTCCACAACGGTTATGTGCCCGAATTCGCCGGTCATCCCCGTGGAGCCGCGCGCCAGTTGGTCATTCAAAATCAACCCCGTCCCGATCCCTTCCGAGACGGTGACGGCCACTAAATTCCGCACACCCTCACGCCGCGGCCCGAACCAGAACTCGGCCAGCGCACAAGCGTTGGCGGCGTTCTCCAGTTCCACCGGCAATCCCGTAGCCTCCTCCAGCGGGGTTTTTAAATCAATCAGGCCCCATCCCAGGTTGGGGGCAAAAACGAGCCGCTGAGAGTCCAGGTCGACTCGACCGGGCAGGCTCACGCCGATCCCTTCACAACTGATCTCCGAGCGCATCTCGATAAGATTGCGAAGTCGCGGCGCCAAATCCGCGATGAAGCGCTGCGGATCATCGGCAGTCGGCAGCGACTCCTGCGCCACGAAGTTGGCGTCCAGGTCGGCCAGTCCGATCGTGGTCGTGGCCGGACGAACATTGACGCCGATAATGCCCACCCGCTCCCTGTTCAAGTGGAGGAAACGCGGCCTGCGCCCCCGTGGCGCGTGGCCGCTCGCGCCCTCCTTCACCCAATCTTCTTCAATTAATTTCTCGGTGATTACTGAAACGGTGCTCCGCTGAAGCCCGGAATGACGGGCCAGATCGGCCCGCGAAATGGGCTGATGATTGCGTATTAGATTGAGCACGATTCGACGGTTGATGTCCCGCGCCGTCTCGCTCGTCGCCACCTGAAAATTGGTAAGATCAATCTTTCGCATTTCAACTCATCCGCCCCCTACGCCGGCCGCGAATACGCGCCCGGAATTCAGAGCGGCTCTTAATTCGACTGTCGAACTATATCACTGACTACTACAATTCCCAATACCTATTTGGCAAAAAGGGAGTGGGAAAAGGGAATGCGGAATGCGGAATGCGGAATGAGAGAGCTTTCAATCTCGATTTCTATTTTGCGGTTAAACAGACTCATAAATCCGCATTCCGCATTCCGCATTCTGCATTCCCCTTTCAACTGTACCTCAACCACCTGGTCAGTTCCGGCAGTGTGGGGCGTTTGCCGTACATCAGCACGCCGACGCGATAAATCTTCGCCGCTACCCAGGTTACGGCAACGATCGTCACGACCAGGATGATGATCGAAGCCGCGATCTGCCACGCCGGCGCCGCGCCGATCGCGATCCGCAGAAACATCAGCGAAGGGCCGAAGAATGGGATTAATGAGAGGATAGTCACCGCCACGCCGTTCGGATTCTCCATCGCCAGCGTCGAAACCACCAGCGACGCGGCGAAGGTCATCGAGACCGGCCATTGCGCCTGCTGCCCATCATCTTCGTTCGAGACAATCGCCCCGATCATCGCGTAGAAAGCCGCGTAAAGGAAGTAGCCGAGCAGGTAGTAGACCATGAAAAAGATCATCAACGAGGCCGAGACCTTCGGCATGTCGAATCCGGCGACAGCAACGGCGGCGCCGGCGGACAGCGCGCTGATGGCCACACCGGAGACCACCCAGACCAAGTACTGAGTTAAACCGACCAGCCCGATGCCGATCACCTTGCCCAGCATCAGGTCGAAAGGCTTGACCGACGCCAGCAGGACTTCGATGATGCGAGACTGCTTCTCCTCCATCACGCCGCGCATGACGGCCACCCCGTAAATCAGCACCGTGATGTAAATGAACATCACCAGCAGAAAGGCCAGCAGGACGCGCCCGCGCTCGCTTTCGCCTCGCTCGTTGACGACAGTGAGTTCCACGCCCCTCGTCAGGTGGCGAACCTGCTCGGCGTCCAATCCTTCCTGCGCGATGCGGCGTTCCTGGATGGCGTTTTTGATCGCGCCTTCCAGCCGGATGCGATTCGATAAGCTGCTGGCGTTCTTCGCGTAAAATTTTATCTCTTCCTGGCGCAAGGCGTCAGGCGGCAGGATCAAATAGCCGTCGAGTTGTTTATCGGCGACCCGTTCGGAAAGAGCCTGGCGGCGCGCCTCGAGTTCCTCTTGCGAATCGATCTCCTCGCGCAACAATTCATATCGCGGCTGGCCCGGCTTAGAGGGCGCTAGCGCCAGGGCCAGGCTCTCGAATAGGCGCCTGTCGCCGCTCTGATCGAGCGCCACGATCTGGTATTTGTCCGGCCCCGCCGAACGCCCGAGAAAAACAGGAGCGAGGATGAGCGACGTCATAAACAGCGGGCTCAGGATCGTGCCTATGATGAAACCCTTCGAGCGAACCCGCGTCAGGTATTCGCGCTTGATGATCGCTTTCAATTTATCCATCCCAACTCCTCCAAAATAGGACCTATAGGACCTATGGGACTTAGGGACTACAAGTCCAATAGGTCTCATAAGTTCTATTCGTGGCGATTCGCCAACTCTTTCAAGAACCTTCTGGTAAATTTAGCGGCGGCTTCGCTCTCTTCCAACTCGCGTTTCAGCCGTTCGAAATCTTCAGGCGTGTCCACGTCTCGCCATTCGGGGAGCAGAACCAGATTCAGTTCGGCCTCTTTGGCGCGCTCTACTGTGGCGTCCAACACTCCGTCGCCGCCCCACGGGATGTCCTCAAAAATTCGCTCGTGAAGTTTGCGCATCCCGATCAGGTAATAACCGCCGTCCTCGGATGGGCCAATGACCACGTCGTCGTCGGTCTCGAAACATTCGAAAGCGTCGAACACGTATTCGCCAGGCAGCGTCGGGCTGTCGGCGCCGACGACGACCACAGACTCGAAGCCGAGCGCGAAGAGGTCGGCGAAACAGTTGGTCAGCCGTTCGCCCAGGTTTTCGCCGCGCTGCGGGATCATCAAGGAGCCTTCGCGCTCGACCTCTTCAAAAGTTTCCTCTTCGCCTTCGGGCGTGTAGCAGAGAGCGAGGGTGAGCCACTCGCGCTCCTCCTTCACGTCTTCCATAAGCGCGAACGCGTCGCCGAGAAACGCGACATAGAGGCGTGTCGCCTCTTCGGGACTGAGCGCGCCCAGCAAGCGGGTTTTTACCTCCCCCTCGCGCGGCGCTTTCGCCATCAAGACCAGAGCCTCTTTCAAATTTCCTCTCCGCGAAATGCCACAGAGGCGCCGCAGCCACAGAGAAAGAGAGAAAAAGAGATTGTCGAGAAAGCCTATTTTCTCATTCATTTCCGCTCTGTGTCTGCGGTGGCTCTGTGGCCATTTCTTCTGTCCTATCCGCGTTCGATCCGCTTCGCCTCATCCCAGTGCCCGTCCATCTCCTCCAGCGAAACTTCCTGCCAGGCCTTGCCCTGCTCGGCGACTCTTTCTTCGACGTGTTTGAAACGGCGGCGGAATTTACGGTTCGTGGCCTTGAGCGCGCTTTCAGGCTCCACGCCGCTCCAGCGGGCCAGGTTGGCGACGACGAAGAGGATGTCGCCGATTTCACCGGAGACGGCTTCGCCACCGACTCCTTCGAGCGCGATCGCTTCGCGCAACTCGCGGATCTCTTCTTCGAGTTTTAATAAAACGTCCTCGACCTTTTTCCAATCAAATCCGACGCGCGCCGCTTTGGTCGTCAATTGGAGGGCTTCGAGCAACGCCGGCAGCTTCGACGACACGCCGTCGAGCAGCGATTTTTCTCCCTCTTTTCCGCCCTCTTTTCCAGAGGATTTTCGTTCGGCTGCCTTGATCGCTTCCCAGTTAGCCAGTACGTCAGCCGTGCCCGTGACCTTCTCCTCGCCGAAGACATGCGGATGCCGGCGCGTCATCTTTTCGTGGACGCGGGCGATCGACTGATGGAGGTCGAAATGGCATTTCTCCGCGCCGATCTGCCCGTAAAACACGATTTGGAAAAGTAAGTCCCCAAGCTCGTCGCGAAGATCCTTCCAATTTTCCGCTTCGGCAGCCTCAATCACCTCATAGGCTTCTTCGATCAGCATCGGGCCGAGCGTCGCGTAAGTCTGCTCGCGATCCCAGGGGCAGCCGTCCGGCGCGCGCAATCGCGCCATCATATCGATCAAGTCTTGAAATGTTCTTTTCTCATTCATCCGTTTTTCAAGCTTACATTCAAGTGTTCTTTCCGCATTCACTCACCACGCCAGCTCCATTTGTTAAGTTGGAGCCGGGTTTGAGAATGAACAGAAAATGCGGCGCCACAAATGGCTCAACCGCGCGCTGTAGAACAGCAGAAATTGGTTGTAACAGACTCACGAGGTTTTTCGCCATATCAGCGCAGGTAAAATTTACACAACAATCAAATATTCATCGCGTTCGCAAAAGTTCTGGTTGATTTTTGGGCCCATGTTTCATTAGACTGCGAGAGCTGGTGAAGGCTCAGCCTCGGAAGCGACTCTTCGGGACGCCCCGCTACCTAAGAAAGCCTGATCCACTTCTTTATGCTGCTCCCTTTTATCTCTGACACCGCTCGTCCTCAAATATGTAGCACGGCGATTGCTAATCAAGCCGGAGCGCCGATACTGCGAAACACTTTCAGGAATCTACTGAGAGCCCTAAGTGTGTCCTTCAGTATCTATAGAGAAAAAGTAAGGAGGCTTAAACATGCTGGCATCTGCTGTCAATAGCGCATTGCAATCGGTTACATTTCCAAATTCGAAACCACGTCTGTTATTAGTGAGCGATAGTTACGATCGTCTAAAATCATTAGAAGCCGGTCTTAGTAACGCCGAATTCGACATCACGACGGTCTGTTCATTAGAAGAACTGGTCACAGCCTGCGACGGTTGTCATGACTTGGTTGCGCTCGATGTCAGCCCCGATCAGATTGGGCCGATGCTGAAACAGATACGGACCAGCGCGTCGCATGAGATGGTGCCAGTGCTGGTCGAAGCGACCCGGCTGACAAGCGACCTCTCGCTCGCCGGATTGCTGCCAGAATACCGGGCCATGCCGTGCAGTCGCATGGAGATGCTGGCGCTTGTGCAACGCGGCGCCGAACAGAGCGCCGGCGATCCGGCGCGGCGAAACATACTGTAACACCATCGAAATTCGCGCCTCCCTGATCATTTCACAGCAAGCCCTGCCGGTGGTAGAATCCATCCCTTTCGAATCAGCTGAAAATTTTATTGCGGAGGCGCATCTGGTCTGGTGACTGGCTCGGACTTCAAATCCGTTGGACCGGGGCGAAAGCATCGGGTCGGTCGGGTTCGATTCCCACACGCCTCCGCCAATTCCCTCATAAATAGGACTCATAGGACCTATGAGTCCTATTTGGTTTGAATCACACGCAAGCCTTCACGGGCGATGCGATACGGAATAATTCGTCCTCCGGCCTTGCCCAAAGTGTCTTCGACTTCGGCTTTGCGCCCCCGCTCGCAATAGAAGGCCACGCATCCGCCGCCGCCCGCGCCGCAGACTTTGGCCGCCTCGGCGCCGGCAGCCCGCGCGATTTCGATTAATCGGTCGATGAATGGCGTAGTGATTCCGGGGGCTAGTTCACGACGGCTGGCCCACTCTTCGGCGAAGATCTCGCCAATCCCGTCGAATGCGCGCGAAGTCAGGGCCAGGTCGATCTTCAAGGCGGTGTCGCGAATGCGCTCGAACCGGTCGAATATGCCGGGGGCGTTATCGATGTGGCGTTTGTACATCTCCCAGTTATTGATGCCGGAATTGCGCGGCGCGCCGGTGAAACAGAGCGCAACACGGCGCTCCAATTCGTCGAGGTCGGTCACGACCTCTTCGCGCGTTACGCCTTCGACCCCCAACTTGACGCGTGATACCCCGCCGTACACCGCGGGGAAATAGTCCTGATAGCCGGCGGGGACTTTCAAGACCTGCGTCTCGACGTTGATCGCGATGAACGGGAGTCGCTCCGCGCTGTAGCGCTCGCCGGTTAATTTGTTGAGCGCGCCGCAAACGGCGATGTTGAGAGCCGACGATCCCGCCAACCCCGCTCCCGCCGGGGCCATGCAATCCGCGCTGATGTTCAATCCGGTCGGAGGGTTGAAATAACAAATCAGTTTGGAAATGAGAGACAGTTCGTCGTCGCCGCGCAACTCATCCAACGAATCGGCCTCGATCTTGACGCTGCGGTCTTTCGATTCGACTACAAACCGCGAGTCGTCTCGCGTCTCGACACGGCATTTCGCGTGCTGGTCGATCGCAAAATTAATCGTTTGCGCGTCGTCGTGGAACAGGTAGAGCGGCCACAGGTCTATTGTGCCTCCGGCCAGGTCGATCCGCGTCGGCGCCTGTGATTCGATGATCAATCAATCCCTCCTTGTCAGATGTCAGATGTCAGTGTGGGACCTCTGGCGTCACTCTTTTACTGACATCTGACATCTGACATCTGACATCTGACATCTGACGCTCAAGGATCGCTCCCCCGCCGCATCGCGCCAGGCGTCCCCCCGCCTCCCTGACTTTCTCGATCATGGTCTCTTTCACCCGCCTCATGAGTCACGTGCAGCCTCTCGCTCAGCGTCTCGGGCAGGTGGATGTGAGTCGGCTCCATCTCGGGCACTCGGCGGGCGATGACATAACGCTCGATCAGGTAAAGCGCCAGGGAGACGGCGCAAGCGATCCCAAGGGCCACCAGCACCACTATCCCGGCGCGCCTGACGCGTCCGATGATCACACCGATGGCGCCGCTGAAGGAGAATCCCAGGCCGATTAGAACCAGCGCCCACGCCGCGCAACTGAGAAGTGTCAGCGGCCCGAACCGGCGGAGAAACCGCATGTGAGCGAACCCGAAGAAGATCGCGCTCGCCGTCCTCAGCCCGTAAACGTATTTGACCAGGAAGATCGAATAAATGCCGAAGCGGGCGCACAGCCGCTCCAACTGCGGCTTAGCGCGCCGATAGAAATTACTGTTCTTGATCCTCTCTTTGCCGGAGTAACCGATCAGGTAGCTGATCGAATCGCCGATGAAGCCGCCGAGCGTGCCGGTGACCAGCGCTTCGCTGAAACTGAAGAGTCCGTAATGCGCGAGGACGCCGGCGAACAATAGCGTCAGATCGCCCTCGATCATTACGCCAAAGAAGACCGCCCACAGACCGTACTGCCTGATCAAATCTTCGATAAGCATTGTTTCAATAGTTTCTATTTACGCCCCGCTTCAGCCGCGAGGCGCACCGGCCGGGACTGTTATGCGAGCGGCGTAAAGATACTTGATGCCCCCTGACATCGCAAGCATATGCAATATGCCAAATTTCATATGGCATAGGGAGTGGGGAGTGGAAAAAAAAGACAAGGGGACAAGGAGAAGGGGAGACAAGGGGAGAAGGAAATCACTCCTCTTTGTCTCCTTGTCTCCCCTTCTCCTTGTCCCCTTGTCTTTTTTTTCCACTCCCCATTATTTTGCAACGGCGCTGATCCAGCGCCCCCAAAATTGACAGCCCCCCCGACCGGCGTTATAGTCCGCCGCGGGTGAATCCTATGACACAAACAAATGCTCCACGAAAGTCTTCTCAGGCTACAACCCAGAAGTTTGCGTTGCTCGGAGTAGACCTGGGTAGTAATCACATTCGTGTCGGAACGGTTGACCCTTCGGGACGGGTTCTGGCCTTCCGTCGCGAGCCTTATTCGGAAGAGGCGAGGAAAACCGCGCGCGCGCTGGCCGATCAAATCCTGTCGGTATCCAAACAGATGGCGGAAGAACAAGCCGCGACGGCGCCGGTATCGGCTGTCGGCGTCGCCTTTCCCGGTCTGGTCAATCAGGTTACCCATCGCGTGATTGAACTCGCGCGACTGCCGAGTCTGGCGGAGATCGATTTGCGCCGGGAAATCATGCAGACGTTCGGCGTCCCGACGCATTTCGAGAACAACGCCAACGCCGCAGCCTTCGCCGAAATGGCGATCGGCGCCGCGAGGGACTTGAGCGACTGGCTCTATCTACACATAGGGGCGAACGTGAACGCGGGCTTGGTCCTCAACGGACAGCTGCATCGGGGCAAATCGGGGCTGGCGGGAGCGATCGGGAATATGAACGTTTACGCCGAGCACCTGGGCAGCCTGATTCCGCTACAGGCGATGGCCTCCGCCGAGAGCGTCGTCCGCCGCACGCGCGAAAGGCTGCAGAAAGACAGAACCTCGTCGCTATCCAAACTCGGGGCGATGGGCGGCTTCACTTACGAGGACATCATCACTCAGGCGCACGCGGGGGACGACCTGGCCAAAATGATGCTGAGCCGCACGGGGTCTTACATAGCCATGGCGATCGCCGACGTCATTAACCTGCTCAACCTGGCGATGGTCGCAATCGGCGGCGCGCCGGCGGCGCGGCCGTTCCTCACCGCGTCCATCGCGGAGGCCGTCCGCGAGCGCGCATATACGGCGGCAGTCAGCGATTGCCGGGTCGTCGCGGCGGAACTTGAAGTCGAGGCCTCGGTGATCGGCGCCGCGCTGCTGGCAGCCAGTTAGAATGCGGAATGCGGAATGCGGAGAGTTGCCAAGTGGTAATGTCATTCCGCATTCCGCATTCCGCATTCCGCATTCCGCATTCCGCATTCCGCATTCTCACGCCTTCGGATGCGCTTTGTCGTAGACCTCCATCAATTTATCCATCGAAACATGAGTGTACTGCTGAGTGGTTGAAAGCCGGACGTGGCCGAGCAGTTCCTGGATCGCGCGCAGATCGGCGCCGGCGTCGAGCATGTGTGTGGCGAACGAATGGCGCAGGCTGTGCGGACTGATGTGGTGAAGGTCGGCGCAGAGCTTGACGTATTTATCGACCATCCTTCCGACCGACCGCGTGGTGATGCGCGTCCCCTGATAATTCATGAAAACCGCCGCCGGGTCGAGCTTTTCGGGGTCGGCTTCGGCTAGCAACTCGCCGCGAACGCCGAGGTAATCCTGCAAAGCCTTCTTGGCGTGATCGCCGAACGGCACGACCCGCTCCTTGCGCCCTTTGCCTTTGACGCGGAGGGTCTGGTTGTTGAAGTCGATGTCCGTGAGGTTGAGGTTGACAAGTTCCGAAACGCGGATGCCGCTGGCGTACAGCAGTTCCAGGATCGCGCGGTCGCGCTTGCCTAAAGCGGTGTCGGTCTCAGGAGCCTCGATGAATTTAATCATCTGCTCGATAGTCAAGTGGTTCGGCAGTTTGGTCTCGACGCGCGGGCTATGCACCAGGCTAGCCGGGTTCGATTCGAGTACCCCTTCGCGGCAGAGGTGCCGGAAGAAAGTCCTGAGGGCTGCCACCTTGCGGTGGATCGAGCTTTTCTTCTTGTTCTTTTCATACAGCGAGGCCATGTACTCGCGGATCGTCAGATGGTCGATGTCTCGGACGTCGACCTCGCGGCGGAATCCTTTGTTGTCGGGCGGCGCGATGTGGTCGTAAAACTGGACGAGGTCGCTTTCG
>Ga0190270_10000483_pt1 | contig 17370 bp, 17 predicted proteins | sample Popmic320T_FD_133748 | JGI IMG/M metagenome (GOLD analysis project Ga0190270, IMG submission 133748) | Populus adjacent soil microbial communities from riparian zone of Weber River, Utah, USA - 320 T | ecosystem: Environmental > Terrestrial > Soil > Riparian zone | place: USA: Utah | collected...
AGGCGTTTGCCGGCGACCTGGCCGGAGCGCTCGAGGACTATACCGAGAGCGTAGCGATTGCCCGGCGCGTTCTCGCCACCGATCCCGACAATTCGAAGTTCCAGCGCGACCTGTCGCTCAGCCTCGACAAATTCGGCGACGTGAAACGCGCGCAAGGCGACGCCGGCGGCGCTATGGCCGCCTATAGCGAAAGCCTTGCGATCGCGCGCCGTCTGGCCGGGATTGATCCCGACAACGCGCAATGGCAAGCCGACGTCATCGCCAGTCTCTACAAGGTTGCGCTGGCCGAGGATGGCGAACGTAAGAGCGCGGCTCTCGACGAAGCTTTGACCCTGCTCGAGAGGCTCGAGGCCGCTGGCAAGCTCTCTCCCGACAAGCAGGACTGGAAGAACAGGCTGCTCGCTCTGCGCGACGGAGCGCCATGAACATGCGCGAGATGCGCTCAAGGTCCCTGTTTCCTCGCTCTGTGAGCCCCCTCACAGAGCCGCTCTCCGTTCCATGACAATGTTGGCGGCAAGCGGCGGGCGCTCACGTTCCGCGGCAAACAGGAGACCAGCATGCTCAAGCTTCACAATCTCGCATTTGCCGCGCTCGCGCTGATCGCCGCGTCGGTGCCGCTCGCGGCCTATACCGGTCATTACGCGCCGTCCTGCACCTGGGGCACGGTGTGGACGCTAAGCGGCTATCACTACCAATATATCTGCTTCTGACCATGCGCCTTGTCGCATCAGCGCCTGCGCCCTTGGTCGGAATGCACGAAATCGACTACGCTCGCGTTCTGCCGGCCAAGGTCGCGACCAGGATGAGCGAGAGCGTTCCAGAGCAGGTTGCCGGGTCAGCGCTGATGCGCGGGACGGGCGATGCTGCGCATGACATCGTCAGGCGCGCGCGGCTTCAGTTGCGCACGCTTGCCGCCGGCGAACGCGTGTTCCAGCCGGGCGATCCGGCCGACGCGATCTACCTGCTGCTCGGCGCGCGGGCGAGCGGCGAGGGGCTCCATGTCGATCCCCTGGTGCAGATCGAGCTGAAACCGCCGTCCGGCAAACGCTCGCTCCGATTCGAGCGCATCGTGCATGGCGAGGTGTTCGGCGAGCTGGAGCTGTTGGAGCAAGGCCTGTCGCCCAAGGCCGCCAAACGCATGACATCTGCCTTTGCGCTGACGCCGGCCTCGATCGTGCCGCTGCCGTTGCAGCTGATCGGCGCGCTGATGGAAGCCGACTCGGTGTTTCGCGCGAGGCTTATCCGCATCGGCTCGCAGCGGCTGCTCGCCACACTCAAGCAGCAGCATGACAAGGCGCATGCCTTTCCCGATCTGCTGCTCGCCGACTGGCTGGTCGAGCTTTCGGCGGATATCGGCATCGCCGAAGGCAATCGCGTGCGCTTCCCGCGCAAGATCGCGCAGGAGCATATCGCCGCCGATCTCGGCGTGAGCCGCGAGACGATCAGCCGCCGGCTCAACGAATGGGAGCGCTCCGGGCTGCTGCGTACCGGCGCGCGCAGCCAGCAGATCGAGATTCTCGACTATCAGCGGATCAGCCGGCTGGCGAGTCTGCGCTCGGCGCGGAGCCGCGCGGCGCTCGAGCGCACCATCGACGATATCGACGCGGCGATTGCCAGCGGCGATCTGATCCGCGCCCGAAATATCGGGCTCGATATTCTGCGGTATTATCCGTCGAGCCCCGAACTGCACCACCGCACCGCGCTTGCCGCGGCACGAAGCGGCGACGCCAAGGGCGCGCTCGAACTGCTCGCCCGCTCGGCACTTCCCCTTACAGGAAATCTGGCTGGACTCGAGGATGCGGTGCGCAAGGCGCGCAAGAATCCGTTCCTCCCGATGGAGCGGATCATGAGCGAGGCCTTCGTCGACGAGGGCTATGGCGAGGACGAGTCGCTGCCTTCGCGCGACTCCAACGGCGCAACCGAGGCGGTGCGCGAGGCGCAGCTGGTCGAGGACATCGCCGCGCTCAATGCGCGCCTCCTGAAGGAGAAGGCCTTCGACACTGGCCGGAACGCCGAGCGGCGCAATCATGCGCAGGCGTCGTTTGATGCCTATCACCGCCTCTACGCGCATAAGCAGGGCTACTATCCCGGCGTCAACGCCGCCACCATGGCGCTGATCGCGGGCGACCGGGCGACGGCGCAGATGATTGCCGCGAAGCTCGTCACCGCGCTGTCGCGGGAGGCCGAAGAATATTGGCCGCTTGCCACGCTGGCCGAAGCGCTGCTTGTCACGGGCAAGCCGGCCGAGGCGAAAGCAATATTGGCGAGAGCGGGCGCGGCCTGGGACGCCGATGACGGCGCCAAGGCCTCGACCATCCTACAATTCCGGCGGCTGCAGGCAGCGCTCGATACCGACATGGAGGCGTTCGTGACCGAACTCGGCCCGCGCGAGGTCGCGGTGTTCTCAGGCCATCTGTTTCGGGGGAGCGAGCTCGGCGAGGCGCCACAGGAGGAGACCGAAGCATCGATCCGCAGGCGCGCCGAGGAACTGCTCACCGCGCATAATGTCGGCATCCTCTATGGCGCGCTGGCCGCGGGCGCCGACATCATCCTGGCGGAGGCCGCGCTGTCGCTCGGCGCAGAACTGGCCATCGTGCTTCCCTTCGCCACCGAGCGCTTCATCGAGACCTCGGTCAGGATCGGCGACCCGCCGGGCTATCCCGGGAAATGGGAGAAGCGCTTCCGCGCCATTCTCGATGGCGGCCAGGGCGCTCGCTCGCTCACCATCATGGACCCGGCCGACCCGGCCGAGCGCGATCTCGACGGTTATTTCTTCTATGCGTTCCGCTATGCCGCGGGTCTCGGGCTGCAACGGGCGGCAATGCTGCAGACGCGCTGCCGGCTGATCGCGGTGGCAGATGACACGGGGCCCGACACGCTGGCGGGCGCGAATCGCGTGCTCGCCGATTGGCGCGCGCATGACCGCGCCTTCGACCTGATCCCGTTCCCGCAGCTCCGCGCCAAACGCGCGGCGCGCGAGAAAGCCGCGCCCCGCTTTCGTCCGGTGGTGTTCTTGTGGGATGCGTCGCCCGACGGCAAGGACAAGAAGGGCGCGCTGGACAGGCTGACGAAGCGGGCGGGCAAAGAGCTATCGCGGGTCGAACGTACTCATCGCGACGGCCGGCGAGGCCTGTGCGTCGTCGCGGGGTCATGCGGAGAGGCGCTCGAAGCGGCCGCTTCCGTAGCAGGGTCAGCGCGAGAGGCGAGACTCGCCGTCAGGATCATCTGCGACTTCGGGTTGGTGCTGGGCTCCGACCAAAAGCCCGACAAGAAGCTGATCGCCAGGCTGCAATCCGCCGACGATCTACCGGGTCTCCCGCTCGACTGCGTGCTGGCGACGGAGTCCTATGCGGCGCAGGCCAAGTTCGACCTCGGCGACAAGATCGTTCTGGTGCCTGTCGGGCGCGCGGAAGTGACCCCGATTGCGGAGGAGGGCGAGCATCAGGCGGTCCGCAGCAGGCCCTCGCTGCCGATCTTCACGGCCGAGGCCGGGCGCAAAGGCGCGCAGGTGAAAGCGGGCCCGACCGTTGCCAAAGTTTAAGCCGGCATGCCGGTTCTTCCCGGTCTCAAGGGCGCTATACTCGCGACCTTCCGTGCGCTACCGCTAGCGATCCGACCAAGCCGGCGTCTCCAATGTCCATAACCATCGTACATCTCGACGGTCCTCTCAAAGATCGAAGGAACGAGTTCGGCGACGAAGTCGGCGCGGTCGTCGTCGGCCGCTCGGCGGAAGCGCAAATCGCTTATCCGGAAGAGTGCATCGGCGTGAGCGACGAACACTTGGTCCTCAAACGGGATGACGCCGGCGGCTACACCATCGAGCTGTGCGGCGCGGACGATGCCGAGATCGACGGCCAGCCCGCCGAGGACGGCACGGCGGTGAGTTCGGGCAGCGTCATCGCCTTGGGCGCGGGCGGTCCGAGCTTCGAGGTGCTGCTGCCGGGCCTTACCATCAAACATCTCGATGGACCGCTTGCCGGCAAGCGGCAATATTTTGCCGACAGCGTCGCCAAGATCATCTTTGGACGGTCGCGCGAGGATGCGCAGGTCGTCTATCCGCCGGACTATGCCGTCGTGGGCGTGAAGCACTTCGCGCTCAATCGAAGCCCGGCAGGCGACTACAACATCGAACTATTCGGCAAGCGCTATGTCGCCGTCGACGGCAAGCCCGTCATCAATGGCGTTCCCGTCAAATCGGGCTCGGTGCTCCGGCTGGGCAAGTCGGACGGTCCGGCGTTCAAGGCGGACATCGCAAACAGGATCGGCCCCTACGTAAAGACCGAACAAGGCGAGGAGATGCCTGAAGTTGGCGGCTGGTTGCGTGGTCTCAGCCTGAGCGCCGAGCGCCTCGGCACGCGCACCAGGCGGCTTGCGGCAGGCGGCAGCGTTCTAGGCGTGCTGCTCGGCGGCGTCATCGGTTGGACTGTTTACGAGCAATTGCACTACAAGTGGGTGCGCGAGCACATGCTGCAGAGCGTGTATCTCGTGGTGGAGAAGAACCCAGCGGGCGATACCGCCGAGGCCACCGCCTTCCTGATCGGCAACGGCAAATTCGCCACCAATGCCCACGTCACCGAGGCGATGCGCGGCAAGGTGCAGGCCTTCTATCTGCTCGGGCCCAAAGGCGACCGGATCGACATCAAGGACGTCGAGTCCCACCCCGGATACATTGCCTTCAAGGCGAAAGCCTTGACCTACGCGAAAGCCGGCTCCACTTCGGTCGATAATTTCCAGCCCATGTCTCTGCCCAGCGCCTACGATGTTGGCATCATCCATGTCGACCCGGACGCGCCCAAGTCTGAGCCGCTAGAGGTCGACGCAGCGCCGAAGCTCGCGGTGGGAGACGACGTGATCACCGCCGGCTTCCCGAGCGAGAAGATCCGTGGCGCCGACAACATGACCAAGGGCTTGGCGGCTGCAACCTTCCGCAAGGGCACCGTCGAATCTCTGAAGGATATTTTCTTCTCCAAGAGCTCAGACGATCCGGAGAATCTTCTGCTGGTGCAGCACGGCATTCCGGCGACCGGCGGGATGAGCGGCAGCCCCCTGGTCGATGCGTGGACCGGCAAGGTGATCGCCGTCATCAGCGGCGGCAATACCAGGGCGCTGCCTGCTCCCGGGCCGAAGGACGGCAAGTCACCGGCTAACCTGCAAAAGCAGGCGCCGGAACGGATGGTCGATGCAGCGCAGGTCAATTACGCTCAGCGCGCCGATCTGCTCGCCGATCTTATGCTGGGTACGGCCTTCGCTTCGCTCGCCGAGGACCAGGCCTATTGGGAAGCGGCCGGGGCGAACTTCACGCGTTATATCGATCTGGCGCTCAATGCGTTTTCGGCGAGCCGCGCGCCGGACGAGGATCAGGAGATCGGCGCCGTCGTCGGCGTGCTGGTGCCCGGGGAGAAGGACGCCACGCCGTGGCTGCCGGGTCCGGGGGGCAATACGCGCGCGCAGCCTTTTCCTGTGGACGAAGCCCTTTTCAAGGCCGAAAAATCGCGCAAGACGGCATCCCATGCTTACAGCTTCGAGGCGGAGCCCGGCTTCGCCTATGGCTTCATCGTCGATACGATCGACGCGCTGCCAGCGCGGCTCGATGCCCGGTTCGCCCCCGCGTTGAGTCTCAAGCTTAAGCCGGCCGGCCCCTTTGTAACCGACCTGAAGCCCGCGGATGCGGGAGCTGAGCTTCCGCTCGCCTTGACCGTCGCCGTCACCGCCAAGGTCAATTTGGAGATCGTCATCGGCGGCCTGCTGCACGCGCCTGTGCGGTACACCCTCTATGCTTATCGTTGGCCGCTTCCAGTCGACCTCTCTCCGGCGGCACCTGATCTGCAACCGGGGGCCGCGGCGGTTTCGACGATGCCTCAACCCTAGCCGCGAGAGGGCCGGATCAGGACTTGGACGGCGCGCAGCAGGAAATAAGCGCAGCTTTGACCGCGTCGAGCGGAGGACGTTTGCCCGCATCGCGCGCCAGCATCTGCTCGACGATCGCGCCAAGCGGCTTCGGTATCACTCCCTTGCGTCCCTCGCCGACCCAAATCTCGGCGATCATCTGGCCGAGAGCGTAAATATCGGCGCTGGGCTCGACCTTGTCGCCCTTCGCCTGTTCCGGCGCGATGTAGCGAGGGGTGCCGTAGCGCTTCAGCGTGTCTTCATGTCCGTCGACAAAGGCGATGCCGAAATCGATCAGCACCGCTTGATCGCGAGGGCGGGCCTTGCGGATCATGACATTGTCCGGCTTGAGATCGCGATGCACGACGTGGCTTGCGTGCAAGACTGCAAGCGCATCGGCGACGTCGATCAGGAAAGGTAGAAGCTTCGCGGGCTGCGGCTCCGGCGCGTAAAGCTTGCCGAGGCTGCTCCCCTTGACGAGGTCCTGGACGATGTAGAGAGTTCCGCCGGGATCGCTCAGCAGGCCGCGGACCTTGGCGATACTGGGCGTCTCGGGAAGCGTGACCGCGACCGCATATTCGTTCCGCACCGTCTCGATGATCTGCTTGCGCTTCTCGCTGTCATGAGCGGCAAAGCTGACCTCCTTCACCGCCACCTCTTGCCCGTCGCGCAAATCGATGGCGCGATAGACCTTGCCGCCGCCCCCTTCACCGAGCAGCTCGACCCGGATAAGTTGGCGCTCGATCGACCATTCGCCGCCGATCGCTTCGATGACAGCTTTCTCCTTGAGCATCGTGTCGAGATGCTTGGCCCCATCCCCTTCGAGCATCTCCTTGCGGATGCGTTGCGCCAGGTCGGGAAGCCCGGCCTTGATCGCCTCGCGCAGCGCTTCGCCGAGCAATATGCCGGCTTCGATCGCCTGGCCGGTCCTGAACAGCACGCGCGCGGCCACGATGCGCAGATTGGCGGCGCGCACCGTGAGCGAAGGATCGGTGTAGCGCTTGGCGAGGCGCTTGAGGTCCTCGATCGCGGTCCAATCCTCGCGGGCGAGTTTCAGCTCGGCCTCGGCCTCCTTGGCTTCGTCGTGGTCGAACTCATTCTGGTCCTCGGGCAGGAGCTCGCGGGCGCGGGCAAGGCTCGCGGCGGCAGCCTCGTGGTTCCGCAACCCGGCATGAGCGCGCGCTTCCTCCAGGTGGGTCAGAAAGACGAGGCGCTGTTTCTTTTCCAGGGAATGCGCGGCGAGATCGGCCAGCAGGGGGGCCGTATATTTGAGCACCTCCGCGTATACGCCGAGCCGGTTCATGGCCTGGCAGAGATTGACCCGGACCCGGAAGAGCTCCCTCGGCGGCAGAGTCTGCGGGTCTTTGTTGGCGACGAGCCGGAACAGCCTCGCCGCCTCCTCGAAGCGCTGCGCTTCCAGCTCGATGCGGCCGGCATCGCCGAGCGCTGAAGCGATCGCCGCGTGGTCGTTGGCGAGATAGGCGAAGGCCACGGTGTGGAGCAGAGCGAGTGCCGCGTGGCGATCCTCGCCCCTCCAGGCATGGACCACCGCGATCTCGCGGGCAGCCTTGACGATCTCGGCGAGATTATCGTGCGTGATGGCAACCTGCCGCGCCTGATGCAAATAGGCGAGCGCCTTTTTGGGGTCCTTCAGCCGGTTGGACACGATCCCCCTGAGGCGCAGCGCGCGCGGGCGCAGCGGCGAATCTGCGCCGATACGCTCGACAAGCTCGCGCAGCTCGGGCGCGAGGTTTTTGGGCGACTGACGGGCATCGACCCGCGCCTCGATGGCGTCGAGGGCCGCTTCCAGGCCGGCATCCTGGTCGGCTTCCATCTCAATGGACATCTATCGTCACCCAACCACCAGTTGCTAAGCTCAATAAAGTTTAATGTACAGGCCGCCGGACCAATAGATAGGATGATGCCTGTCTAGCAATAGCCGCGCGCCGTTCAATCAACTTCGACAATAAAGAAACTCGGTTACAGGGAGGACCAACATGATCAGAGTTCGTCACTGTGTTCCGCTGGCTCTTACCTTGGCAGTTCTCGCCGCTTGGCAGAACGACGCCGTTGCCCAGGATCCGGACACAGACATGATCGTTGGTGGAGAGGAAGCGACCGACGGCGAGTTTCCCTACCAGGTGCGCATTTACGGCGTTCAGAACGATGATGTCGGATTCTGCGGCGGCTCGGTGATCGGTGACAAATGGGTGCTGACCGCCGCGCATTGCGTGCTCGATGTCTCCGAGGTGGTGGTCGGCTACGGCAGCGCCGATCGCAGCGCCACGACCAAGATTCCCAGCGAGAAGGTCATCGTGCATCCGGCCTATATGGAAGGCAAAGCCGCCGATGTCGCGCTGATCAAACTGAAGAGCCCGATCGGCGAAGCGAACCGGATCGGGATCGCCGACGAAGCAGCGGAGAAGGCTCTCGTCGCGCCGGGTGCCAAGCTGGTGGTCTCGGGCTGGGGCGCCTTGTGGGAAGTCAAGAAGGACCAGGCAGTAATGGATATGCTCAACTCCTTGCCGTCCGGGAAACGGATGCAGGAAGAGATGGAGTTTCCGCAGAAGCTGCATTGGGTCGAGATCGAGGCCATCGAGCCGCAGGAATGCCGATCGGCCTATCAAGACGCGGATTCTCAATTCAAGGTCGAGGACACCGAAATCTGTGCAATGCAGCCGGGCAAGCGAAAAGACTCATGCTATGGCGACAGCGGCGGTCCGCTGGTGGTTCCGGCCGCCGACGGCGAGCGCCCAGTCCAGGTCGGCATCGTCAGCTGGGGCGAATGGTGCGCGCATGAGACATTGCCTGGGGTCTATGCCCGCGTCTCGTCGTTCAAGGGCTGGATTGACGACACCATCAAGCGCAACTGACAAGGCGTGCGCACGAGCCGGATTGATCGCGGCCGACGACTTGGCTACTGTCCCCGGCTCCAGGCCAGGGACCCAAGCTCAAGCACATGCCTCTGAATTTCGGCAAAATCGGCGCGGTCGTCGCGCTCCTCACGATCGGCGCCTTCGTGCTGTGGCTGATCGCCACCACGTTCTTCGCCACCGAGCAGGCCGAACAGCAGCTTGAGCCGACCGGAGCTCTCACCCTCGACGGCGTCGACCCGGGCTAGGCGCATCGCCGGCGGCACGGCAGGCTTTGCCCTGAAATAGAGCGCGCCCCGATCCGTGGCATTGAAGGCGAGGCCGGCATGGACTATCGCGAGCTTGGCCGAACCGGGCTGAAGGTGTCCCGGCTTTGCCTCGGCACCATGACCTTCGGCGAGCAGAACAGCGAGGCCGATGGCCACGCGCAGATGGACTATGCGCTCGATTGCGGCATCAACATCTTCGACGCCGCCGAGATCTACCCAATTCCGCCACGCGCGGAGACGCAAGGGCGCACCGAGGCGATCATCGGCACGTGGCTTGCCGCACGCAAAGCCCGACAAGGTGATGATCGCGACCAAGGTCGCGGGACGCGGCAAGATGATCTGGCTCCGCAAGGACGCATCGAAGACGCGGCAAAGTCCGGCCCAGATCGCGGAGGCGGTCGAAGCGAGCCTGCGACGCCTAAATACCGATTACCTGGATCTCTACCAGCTGCATTGGCCGGATCGGCCAATGCGTATCTTCGAGGGACACGACTATCTGCATTTAGAGGGGGACAGCCATCCGGTCCACGAAATCCTCGGTGCGCTCGGACGACTCGTGGCCGACGGCAAGGTCCGCTTTGTCGGGCTGTCAAACGAGACGCCCTGGGGAGTGATGCGCTTCCTCCGGGCCTCCGAGCAGCACGGGCTGCCGCGTCCGGTGTCGATTCAAAACGCCTATAATCTCGTGAACCGCTCCTTCGAGACCGGGCTGTCGGAAATCTTCTACCGGGAGCGAGTGAGCCTGCTCGGCTATTCGCCGCTCGGCCAGGGCTATCTCAGCGGCAAATATGAAGGCGGCGCGCTGCCGCCAGAATCGCGCAAAACGCTGTTCGACCGGCTCGGCCGCTATGAGAAGGGGAACGGTCCCCGCGCCGTCTCCACTTATGTCGAGCTGGCCAAGCGGCATGGGGTCGATCCGGCGCAAATGGCGATCGCCTTTGCCGTCTCGCGTCCGTTCATGACCAGCGTCATCATCGGCGCCACCACCATCGAGCAGCTCCGGACCGACATCGCGGCGGCCGACCTCACGCTTTCGGACGATGTGCTTGAGGAAATCGAGCAATTCCACCTTGACACTCCGAACCCGTGCCCTTGACCATGGTCCGCAGCGAGTCCGAAAAATGCCCAGGCTTTTCTCAGCGATCGAGATTCCGCCGAACATCGCGGAGCGGCTCACGATGCTGCGCTCGGGTTTGTCGGGCGCGCGGTGGATCGATCCGGAAAACTATCATCTGACCTTGCGCTTCATCGGCGATGTCGACGGTCCGACGGCCCGAGACTTCACCCATGCACTCGGCGAGATCGTCGCGGCGCCTTTCGAGCTCAGGCTGAACGGTCTTGGCAGCTTTGGCGGCGGAAAACCGCGCGCCATTTTTGCCGGCATCGCGCCGTCGGAGGAGCTCGAGACATTGCGCCGCGCCAATGAGCGCGCGGCGCGGGACGCAGGTCTGCCGCCGGAGGGCCGTAACTTCAAGCCGCATGTCACCTTGGCGCGGCTGAGGCGCGCGCGCGCCGATACGGTTGCCGCCTATCTCGAGCGGCAGGGCGGCATCGGGCCCCAGGCCTTCACGGTCAGCCGCTTCGTGCTCTACTCGTCGCGCAATTCGGTGGGCGGCGGACCCTATGTGGTCGAAGCCGCCTATTCGCTCGAAGAGTAGGCTTTCTTCTTCGCCGTGCGAGCGTTGTTCAGAAGCTCGGCGAGGAGGCCGCGTGCGGCGTGTTCGATCAAGTCGAGCGCGTGATCGAAACCCTCGCGGCCGCCATAGAATGGATCTGGCACGTCCTGCGTTCCAATCTTTGGCGCGAAGTCGAGAAAGCAGCGAATCTTGTGACGCGCATCCTTGGGGGCGCGCTCAGTCAGCGCCGCATAGTTGGAGCCGTCCATCGCGAGCAGGAGATCGAAGCTGGTGTAATCGGCGTGCGTGACCTGCCGCGCGCTTTGGCCCGAAATGTCGATGCCGCGGCGCCGCGCGGCGCTTTGCGCGCGCGTATCGGGCGCCTGCCCGACATGCCAATCGCCAAGTCCTGCTGAATCGATCTCGAACATCTCGGTCACGCCCTTCTGCTCGGCGACGCGGCGGAACACGCCCTCGGCCATCGGCGAGCGGCAAATATTGCCCAGGCAAACGAACAGTAGGCGGTGCTTGGCCATGCCGGGTCAGATGGCACGCTGCCCGAGCCCATGCAAGGGCGTGGCAGTCGGGCTCAGCGGCTGCGGAGCAGGAAGAAGCGGCGCGGTTGGCTGGCCCCTTGCGGTCGGGCCGCGCGCGACGCTGCGGCGGCGCGGGGCCCGCGAAACCGCCAGAACAGGCCACGACGTGTGGACTCCTGCGCGACCGTCGCCCTCCGATAAATGGTTGCTCGGACGGCGGGCTTCCGCTCCGCCACCTCAATGTCAGCTTCCGCCAGCAGCTTCGCCGTCTCGCCAGCGCCGGCGGCGACGATGCGCTCGGCCCAAGTGCGGGTGGCGATGATGGCGTGCCGCCGATACTCAGCCTTTGCCTCGGCGCTCCAGGGCCTTGGCGTGCAGGCGCAGTGCTCGAGATATTCGCTGCGATAGCGAAAGGCGTTGGGAAGGTCGCTATAGCGCTCGCCGGTCAGCGCCACCATGCCGCCGGCGTCATCGGCGAGGACCGGCTGGTAGAACAGCTTGGCGGGCACCGCGCAGCGCGCGCGGCACGATTTCTCCTCGTCGAGGAAACTGGCGGGCGGGGAGGCGCTGCCAATGGGGAAGTAGAAGCCGTCGCACAGCCTGACGCAAAGCGTGCGGTAGGTCATGGCGGGATCGGTGCGCCAGCGAAAGGTGTAGGGCTTGGGATGAGGTGCCCGCGCCCGGGAGGCGCTCGGCTCCGCAGCGCTCGGTTTTTCACTCGTCCAGGCGGGACCCGCGCGCTTCTTCAGCTCTTCGATCTCCTCGGCCATTATGCGCGCTTGCTCGGCCATCTGCCGGCAGCCCTCGATGACTGGCTCATCGACGGGGGCCGCGCAATTGAAGCGTTCGAGATCGCGCCGCAACACGACAAGCTGATGCAGCTTGCTGGCGATCACCGCGTGGAGAGTCTTGCCGCGCGAGGCGGGCGTGTCCTGCTGGGTACCGGCCTCGGCCGGCCCCAGAACGGTGCTGCAAAGCATGCCGAACGCCGCCAGTGGCGCCGCAGCGACAAGCGGCCTCCAACCAATCCTACGCAACGCAACACCTCACCGGCCGAGCCCTGACAGGCTCGCCGCAATATGCCCGCGAAAAGTGAAATTCCCGCAAATGCTCGCCCGATATTCCCAACTATCCTTGCAGGACCCCATCGCCTACCCTATTTTTGCTCGTGGGGCTTGGCTTGCGCCCTTTGCGAGGATTGCGACGATGGTCACTTGGAACGAAGCCAGCGAGCTTAAGGATGCGGCCTTTGGCCGGCAGGTCGCCTTTGCCGCCTTTGCCGAGCGCGAGCGAAAGGTACGCCGCGACTTCTGGGCAAAACTCAAGCGCGTTGCCGGGATGGTGCCGTTCGCCGAGGACCTGGTGGCCGCCTATTACTGTGCGCTCGATTCGTCGACCCCTATCCGCGTGCGCGGGATGCTGCTCGCGGCGATTGCCTATTTCATCCTGCCGGCGGATCTCATCCCCGACGTGATCCTGGGCCTCGGCTTTGCCGACGATATGGCGCTGCTCACCGCGGTGGTCGGTATGGTCGCCTCGCATATCACGCCGACGCACCGAGCTGCTGCTGCGCGGGCGCTCGACAAGGAACTGCCGCCCAAGGCCTAGCGCTGCGGGTTGACGATCACCTTGCCCGTGACTTTGCGGCCCTCGATCAAGGACAGCGCCGTCGCGGTCTCGATCAGCGCGAAGCTCGAATGGATGTGGGGGGAGATCAGTCCCGTCGCACACCAGTCGAGCAGCTTCAGCATGTTTGCGCGGTGCTTCTCGGGATGGCGCTCGACGAAGGCGGTCCAAAACACGCCCAGGATGGAGCAGCCTTTCAGCATGACGAGATTGAGCGGAATGCGGGGGATGGTGCCGGAGGCGAAGCCGAGCACGAGATACCGGCCCTCCCAGGCCATCGCCCTCAGGCTCGGCTCGGCATAGGCGCCGCCGACCGGGTCGTAGAGGACATCGACGCCTTTCGGCGCCGTGAGCTGCTTGAGCCGAGTCTTCAGGTCCTCGCTCTCATAGTTGATCCCCTCGTCGGCGCCATGCTCGCGCGCGAAGGCAAGCTTGTCGCTCGAGGACGCGACCGCAATCACGCGCGCGCCGATGAGCTTGGCAGTCTCGATGGCAGCGACGCCCGCCCCGCCAGCCGCACCGAGCACGGCAACGGTTTCGCCCGCTTGGAGGTCAGCGCGATCCTGCAAGCCGTGCAGCGCGGTGCCGTAGGTAACGGTGATCCCGGCCGCCACCTCGTCGCTTACCCCTTCCGGAATCGGAACGACGTTCTTCACCTTGGTGACGACCAATTCCCGGCAGCCATTGCCGCCGATAAAAGCCGCTACCCTCTGCCCAACTCTAAGATCGCCGGCGTTGACGCCTAAGCCCTCGACGATACCGGCGATCTCGGCGCCGGGCGAAAACGGAAGCGGCGGCGACATCTGATATTTGTTGCGGAGCAGAAGCGTGTCGAAGAAGTTGAGGCCGACCGCCGTCACCCTGATGAGCACGTCGTCCGGCCCCGGGGTCGGGGACGGCACTTCTTCAAGGCGCAGCGCCTGAGGTCCGCCAAATTCGCTGAATTGCGCGACGCGCATCAACCCCTGCTCCTCGTTCGGTCGCCCCCCGGTCCGGCTGTCCCAGTATAATGGCGCTTGCGTTGCGCTTGTGGCAGACAAGGATTGTGAAAACCCTACTTTTGCCCACACGCGGCTACTTCGCCATCGGCGTCGAAGGCATCTCCAAGGCCGTCAATCTTGGCAATCTGCTCCGCTCCGGCCACGCCTTCGGTGCGAGCTTCGCGTTTACCATCGGGGCCGATGCAAAGGCGCTGCAAACCCAGGCCGATACTTCGAAGGCCTCGACCCATCTGCCTGTCTATCACTGGCGCAGCCAGGCCGAGCTCGAGTTGCCCAAGGGGTGCAGCCTGGTGGGGGTGGAGATTCTCGACGCGGCGCAGGATCTGCCGAGCTTTCCCCATCCGTTGCGGGCGGCCTATGTGCTTGGCCCGGAACGCGGTGCGCTTTCGCCGGACCTCGCCGCACGCTGCCAACATCTGGTGCGCATTCCGGCCGCCTTCTCTCTCAATGTCGCCACCGCCGGCGCCATTGTCATGTACGATCGCCTGCGTTCGCTCGGGCGCTTCGCCTCGCGCCCGGTGGCCCGGTATGCAATGCCCGAGCTGGGCGTGGCTCATGTGCAAGGGGCGCCGAAGAAGCGCCGGGAGCGGGGTTGACCCGGCCTTGTGATCAAACGAAAATCAGCGCTTAATATCCTAGGGCGCCTCACGAATCGGGGATGGGAATGCACCGAGCCGTGCGATCTGCTTGCGTCGTTGCGACGTTGAGCGTCACGCCTGCCTTCGCGCAAGACGTGGCCTTGCTCGAAAAGTTCAACGACTGGTCGGCCTATGCGGCAATCGGCGATCCAAAGGTTTGCTTTGCCGTGGCGAAGCCAAAGGAGATCAACCCCAAGGCCGTCAAGCGCGGCCCCATCCTCTTCTATATCTCGCGATGGCCCGGCGACAACGTCGTGGAGGAGGTCAGCGTGAAAATGGGCTACCCGTTCGGCGAGGGAGCCAAGGCCACGGCGACCGTCGGCGGCGCGAAGTTCGAGCTGTTCACCAAGGACGAGGGGGCCTTCGTCGAGAAGCCCGAGCAGGAGAACAAGCTCATCGAGGCGATGAAGGCCGGCAGCACGATGAAAATCGACGGGCGTTCCATACGCGGCACCAATACGAGCGATACCTATTCGCTCAAGGGATTGTCCGAGGCGCTGGAGCGCGCCGCCAAGGAGTGCAGCGGTTAAGCTGCCCAAATCCTCCTGCCGTCACTTTCCTTGCTACTGACCTCGGTCATGCCTCGCGTCGCCAAGCGCGGCAGAAGCCGCAAAGAGGATCGAGCAAGAAGATCCTCTACCTCTTGGTTGCCGCCACCACGTTGCTGAGCGCAGGCCTTGCGCTCGCGACCGAGGAAGCTGCCTGCGAGGCCAATCCAGACAAGAAAGTGTTGGATGCCGCCGTGGAGGCGATGCCCGACAACTAGATGTGGCATCGGCAAATCGGGCGAAGGCTTGGCATTTTCCGCCGCGCGCATGATATGAGGATCAGACTGGGCTCTGCCGGCCGACCTGCGATCATGACCATGCCAACTCTCTCGACCGACGTTGCCATCGCTGCAAAGAGCCGCTTGACCCGCAAGCCAAGCCCGATCGGGCTCGGTCGCGCCGAGCTTGCAGCGAGTTTGCGCGAGCTCGGCGTGCCCGAGCGGCAGACGCGCATGCGCGTGCGCCAGCTTTGGAGCTGGCTCTATGTGCGCGGAGCCACCGATTTTGCCGCCATGACCGACATCGCCAAGGAATTGCGTAGCGAACTGGCGGACTGCTTCAGGTTGGACCGCCCGGAGATCGTCACGGAGCAGGTCTCGATGGACGGGACGCGCAAATGGCTGCTCCGGCTCGACGACGGCAAGGAGGTGGAGACGGTCTATATCCCCGAGGAGGATCGCGGCACGCTTTGCATCTCGAGCCAGGTCGGCTGCACCTTGACCTGCTCGTTCTGCCATACCGGCACTCAGCGCCTGGTGCGCAACCTCACCGCGGGCGAGATCGTAGGCCAGATCATGCTTGCGCGCGACCGGATTGGCGACTGGCCGGGCGCGGAAGTCGACGACAAGCGCGGCCTTCCGGATGCCGAGCGCAAGATCACCAATGTCGTGCTGATGGGCATGGGCGAGCCGCTCTATAATTTCGACAATGTCCGTGACGCTTGCTTACTCACGGCGGATGGCGAAGGGCTTGCCATCGGCAAGCGCCGCATCACGCTTTCCACCTCCGGCGTGGTGCCGGAGATCCCGCGCTGGGGCGAGGAGGCGGGCACCATGCTTGCCATATCGCTGCATGCCGTGCGCGACGAGTTGCGCGACACCCTCGTGCCGATCAACAAGAAATGGCCGATCGAGGATCTGCTTGCGGCCTGCCGCGCCTATCCCGGCCTCTCCAACGCCAAGCGCATCACCTTCGAATATGTGATGCTGAAAGGCGTCAACGATTCCATCGCCGACGCGAAAGCGCTGGTGAGGCTGCTGGCCAAGATCCCGGCCAAGATCAACCTGATCCCGTTCAACCCCTGGCCGGGGGCGCCCTACGAATGCTCAGACTGGGAGCAGATCGAGAAATTCGCCGATGTCGTGAACCGCGCCGGCTATGCGAGCCCGGTGCGCTCGCCGCGCGGCCGAGACATCATGGCTGCTTGCGGGCAGCTGAAAAGCGCCAGCGTCAAGCAGCGCGCTAGCGACCGCGTTGCGACCTTGGCCTAGGCGGTTACGAGTGATCGTTCGCACTGTTTTCCGCATGATCTGGGTGGTGACGGCGTCCTGCATCGCCGCAGTTGCAGCGCTTGGCGTGCTGTTTGCCCTTGGCGCGGTCTGGGTCGGCGACGAGCTGCGCGCCGCGGCGCCGGACGACCCGCTGCTGGAGCGGGGCGCGCCGATCTTCGGCATGATGCTGTTCGCTGGCACCGTCGGACCGGCGCTGACCGCCCTGCCGGCTTTGATCGCCGTGGTCGTGGGCGAGGCGCTGAGAATCAGATCGTGGATGTATTACGTGCTGGCGGGAGGCGCCGCGCTGGCCGCCATCCCCCTTCTGGCCGCGCCGCAATCGGCTGATCTCGGCGAAATCATCGGTAGCCACCCTGTGACGGTGTTTGCCGCAGCAGGCTTTGCCGGGGGGTTCCTTTATTGGCTGCTGGCTGGCGCCCGGGCCTAACCTTCAATGTCGAGCGCGGCGATGCGCGCCTGCAAGGCCAAGCGCGCAGCCGGCCAAGCCTCGGGCACGTGGCGCGTCACCGTCTCCCGCCAGTCGGCCTGCTTGCTCTGCGTGCGCTTGCGGCGGCTGAAGCCGAGGCTCTTGATCGCGGCCAAGGGAACGGCATAGGCCTTTGTGGCTTTGGGCTGCTTAAGTTGCTCTTGGGGGACCATCATTCCTACCCTCCTGAATACCGACCGGCAATCCCGAACCTGAGAACCCGCGCGCCGCCACTTGGTTCCGGATTGTGGCAGGGACGGCGCGAATTCCACTCGCGCCGCGAGGCCGGCGGCTTGACGAAGATTACGCTGTCACGGATTCGTTAGCCAAAGGTCACGCTGGCCTGGGATTGACCGTCGCGGTCCCGACCCAGAGGACAGCAGCGACGGCCAGCACTTGC
>Ga0190270_10000484_pt1 | contig 17353 bp, 12 predicted proteins | sample Popmic320T_FD_133748 | JGI IMG/M metagenome (GOLD analysis project Ga0190270, IMG submission 133748) | Populus adjacent soil microbial communities from riparian zone of Weber River, Utah, USA - 320 T | ecosystem: Environmental > Terrestrial > Soil > Riparian zone | place: USA: Utah | collected...
CGGCCATTTGCTGAAGATCTCGCGCAGCTGCGCGCGTGCCAATCCAAAGCTGAGCAGGCCACGCGAGACATCGATCCAGTCGGCGCGACGGAAGGGTTCGACGACATCAGCGCCTGTCCCACGATAACTCCGCACCTTGTGATGCTCGTGGATCATGCCGGCGAGGTCTTCCTGCCAGTCGCCGTGCCCGTTGCAGCGGGCGTGATCGCAGGCCAGTTCGGTAGAGGGCGCGAGGTAGTCGAAGGTCCGCGCCGTCCAGATCCCGAGATCGTGAAACGCTGCCGCCAGCGCGAACTTTTCGACGCCGGCATCGTTCGCCGGGTGTAACGCCACGCACAGGTTCGCTACGCGATACGCGTGATTGCGATACGCGACCAGATCGTCGCCGAGCTCGCTGGAATATTTACCGAGCACTCCGTCGAGCGCCGTGAGCCGCTCGAGCAGCACGTCAGCCGGGAATGCGTTTTTCGATCCACGCGCGGATGTCAGCCATCACGGCCTCCTTGCCGACATCGTTGAGCGGATCGTGAAAGTAGCCATCGTAGAGCTTGAGCGTCTTGTCGGCCGAGCTCGCCCGATCGTAGAACTCCTGGCTGCCCTCGGGCCGGGTCACCGTGTCCTTCGTGCCGTGAATGATCAGCAGCGGCAGTTTGAACTGCGGGAAATCACGTTTCAGGCGTTCATCCGCGCGCACCATCTCGGCCACGGTCTTGGTGGGCTGCACTTCGTTTGCCAGCAACGGATCGTCGATGAGTGCCTGTGTGACCTTGGGATCGCGCGAGAACTCCTTCTTCGGCAGATTGAGCACGTGCGCATGCGGTGCGAGATGCGAAAGTCCCTTGAGCACCGCGAGCGCGAAGTCGGGCGCCGGCACGCGGTAGGCGAAGCTCTCGCAGATCAGGCCCGCGAACTCCGACTGGTGATCGAGCACGTAGTTGCAGGCGATGACGCCGCCGGCGCTGTGGCCGAGGATGAACATCGGCAGGCCGGGTACGCGCGAGCGTGCGAGTTTCACCGTCATGTCGAGGTCGCTCTGGTACTCGGCAAAGCTGTCGATGTAGTAGCGCTCGCCATCGGACCGGCCGCGGCCGCGGTAGTCGAGCGCATAGACGGCGAGACCACTTGCCAGCAATTGCTCCGCCGCCCAGAGGTAGTAGCCGCTGTGCGAATTGAAGCCGTGCGACAGCACGATGATGCCGCGCGGTTTGCCTTCCGGCATCCAGCAGCGGGTGAAAATCCTGAGGCCCCCGATCCCATCGAGGTATTGCTCTTTAACAACAGCCATGACATCCCCGCTGTGAATCTTGTTGTCGAGGATGCGTTTATATATCGCTGCTGTGACATTCGCCACGCGAGTGGCGCATCAAAAAGGTGCGAGGCTTGTTAGAAGCGGTAGCTGAGCTCGGCAAACACCGAGGCTTCCTGTTTTCCTTCGATGTCCGGACCCGTAATGGGCGCGGCGACTTCGATGTAGCCGGTGAGTGACGAACTCTGGATGGCGAGCCCTATCCCGCCAGTCGCCGCTGATTCCCGGCCAGGTATGTCCTGCTTCCACGCCGCACCGATGTCGTAGAAGCCGTAGGTGGAAACTCGACCGAAGATTCCTTCCGAGTTCATCAGGTCGCGGCGCAGCTCGAGCTTGCCGCCGATGCCGGTGTCGCCCGCGATCTCGGCAACTTCGAAGCCGCGCCCCAGGCGGTCGCCGCCGATCTTGAAGCGTTCGGTGTCGGGCAACACGTAGGCAGAGAATTGCGACATGGCATCCAGGCGCACCGACCAGTCCGTGGCGAAACGGCGATACACGGTCGCCGACAACTGCGTCAGCAGGAAGTCGACGCGTCGCGGGTCTTCGATGAGATCGAGCGCCTGCAATCCCGCGCCCAGCCCATCGAGTCCCTTGCGCAACTGCAGGTTCGCCGAATACTGCGTCGGACTTTCGCCGCGCCAACTGGCGCGCAGTCCACCTTCAAACACGCGCAACCGATCCTCGCGGAACTCGAAGCCATCACGATCGATGACCAGGTCGTCGGCGTCGAACGCGGCGCTCAAGCCAAGCGACGCGGAGTTTTCCTGGCGCAGCGGCCAGCTGAAACGCAGGCTGGCGCGCTCGCGGGTATAGGTATCGTCCAGGTTGAGGGGCGCTTCGTTGGGCGCCGAACGTGACTGAAACAGCAGCGCGTTGAAACGGGTGCCGTTGTCAAAGCCGGTGTCGAAATACAGGCCACCGCCCAGGTATTCGTCGTGGTCGCTGGCAGCGGAGAACAACAGGCCGAGTTTTCCCTGGCGGCCGGCAATTCCGTTGACGGAAAATTGTCCCATCACGAACGCCGGGCCGATCTGGTCGGTACCGCGATTGTTCATGCGCACCACGCCGTCGACGGCGGAATACTCGGTGCGCAGCACCAGCTCGAAGGCATTGCGGACCTTGGGATCGCGGCGCGGGCTGGCCGTGACCGTGACGCCGGCAAGCTGGCGCAATTCTCTCAATGCGCCCGGAACATCGTCGCGCCGCAGTGGTTTCGATTGTTCGAGGCGCGCCGCGACGCTGTCCAGTTCGCGGCGAATGCGGCTGGTATCGCCCTCGAGTATGACGCGCGAAATCTGCGCTTCGTGGACCTGCACGCGCAGCACACCGCGGCCAGTCAGGGAATTATCGAGCGCCAGCTCGGGCTTCACGTATCCGTTGCGTTCGTACAAGGCGAGGATTGAATCGACCACCGCGCCCGCCGATTCGCGCGAGATCGGCCGGCCCAGCTGCTCGCGGTAGGCGGGAAACAGTTGCGGCGCGCCGTACACGGAGCTGCCATCGACCACCACGGTGGTGAGCAACGGCGCAGTGATCGCAGGAGTAGTTAGAGGTGCTTCATCGGCTCGCGCGCCGGAAGCGGCCGCGGCCAGCAGAATTATGACAAGCATGGCACGCGCAGGCGTTCGTTCCTGTGTTGCCCTTAGGCGCGCACTGCTTATTGTCATTTTGCCGCGCATGGTTGCCTGCATCGTCAAACCGGACCGGCATTTTCCGCGCAGCGCGGTCCGCGCGATGAGATGCGACTCACATTGCGGAGGGCTGCTCCTTAGTAGTATGCGCCGCACTATAAGAAGGGGATCGGCGATGTCCTTCGCTAACCATAATCATCCAGTGAGCGGCCGGGTAGTTAGATCGGTGCTGACGCTATTGCTGGCGCTGGCGGCGATAACTGCTTCGCCTGATGCACTTGCCGTGGACTCCGGCGACATCGTGATCGCGAACCTCAAGGGCGAGGTTCACTTCGAAGTCCGCGGCGCAAGCGCCGCGCTGCGTTCCGGCAGCGTGCTGGAGCTTCCGGCCACGTTGCGCACCGGACGTGATGGCGCCGTGGAGCTGCGCCAGGGCGCGACTTCCATCAGCGTCGGCCCGGACACACTGCTCGAATTTCCCGCGCTCGAAACCCGCGGCGGACCTATCGATCGCATCGTGCAGCCGCGCGGCAACGCGTTCTACAGCATCGGCAAACGCAGCGGACGCAAGTTGCGTGTCGAAACCCCCTTCCTGGTCGGTGTGGTGAAGGGAACCCAGTTCAACGTGGCCGCCCAGGATCACTCGACCACGATTTCGCTGTTCGAGGGATTACTCGAAGTTCGATCCGCCGATGGCATCGACGTCATCGACCTCAGGGCAGGTGAAATCGCTTCGCGCGATCGCACGGCCGACGACATTTCCGTTTTCAAGATGGAAGGCAACAAGGCGCCGCCGGTGCAGAAACCTTCGGCTGGAGCCGGCCCCGGCAGCGTCGCGCCATCGCCGAGCGCTCCGGCAGCAGTCCCTGCCTCGAAGCCGGCAACGACGCCGGCGCCGACCCCTGCGCCTCGCATCGATACCGGCGACTCTGTATTCGCCGGGCACGGGCGCGGTAACGCGCCTGTCGTCGTGATTCCCGAGGAGGCGCTTGGCGCTTCGCACTCGGGCGTGGCCCTCGGCATCGTCGATGAGCGCGTCGACCTCGGTGTGAAGGGGAATTCCGGCGAGGGCAATGGCAACAGCGCCACAGTTGATCTTGGTGTGGGCGGGAATTCCGGCAACGGCAATTCAATTGCCCCCACCGTTGATCTCGGCGTGAGCGGCAATTCCGGCACAAGTAACAGCAACTCCGCAAACGTCGACCTTGGCGTGAGCGGGAATTCCGGCCCCGGCAATAACAATTCCGCCAACGTTGATCTTGGTGTCAGCGGGAGTTCCGGCAACTCCGGCAATGGCAACTCCGCCAACGTTGACCTTGGCGTCAGCGGCAACTCGGGCAGCGGCAACAGCAACTCTGCCAACGTTGACTTGGGTGTCAGCGGCAATTCTGGCAACGGTAACGGCAACAGTAATTCCGGCAACGTCGACCTTGGCGTGAGCGGGAATTCCGGTAACTCCGGTAGCGGCAACGGCAACTCTGCCAACGTTGACCTTGGTGTCAGCGGCAATTCCGGCAACGGTAACGGCAACGCCGCGAACGTCGACCTGAGCGTCGGCGTCGGTTCCGGCACGAACGCGGAGCCGGCCATTGATGTGGGGCTCGATGTGGATCTCGGCCTGGACGTCAACCCTGCCGACAATGGCAATGGCAATGGAAACGGCAACAGCAACGGTAACGGCAACAACGGTAATTCGGGCAATGTTGTCGAAGACGTCACCGACGTCGTCGAAAGCCTGCTGCGCAGGCCAGGCAACAAGAAGTGATGCGTGTCGGCCGCCGGCATCGGTGGTGGCTGATAGCGCTTGCCACGTTTCTGTTCGTGGCGGCGCTCGACGCGAGTGGCCAGCTCCGGGCTCTCGAGAATGCGGCCACGGACCTGCGTGCCAGGCTGCTGCAGCGTGAAGTCCAGTCGGACATCGTCATCGTCGGCATCGATTCGGCCAGCGTGCGTGAGCTCGATAGCTGGCCCTGGCCGCGGCGCCATCATGCGAAGCTGCTCGAACAACTGACCCTTGCGAAACCGCGGCGCGTGTTCTTCGATGTCGATTTCAGTTCGCCGTCGAATGCTCTCGACGACGCGAAGCTGGATTCCGCGCTGGCGCGGCGCCGTGACTTCCCGGTCTCGCTCCCCACATTCACCCAATTTGCCAGCAACGCCGATGCGCAGCGCATCGTGAGCCGCCCGCTGCCCAGGTTCGCGCGCAGCGCCGACCTGGTCGCAGTCAATGGCATGCCGGATTCCGACGGTCTCACGCGCGAATGGCGCAACTACTGGACACTCGCGGGCGAGCGCACGCCGAGCATCATCGACCCGCGACGGACCCTGATGGGCGAACAGTCCGTGCTCATCGACTTCTCGATCGCCCCGAGCTCGTTCACCTATGTTTCGTATGTTGACGTGCTCGAAGGGCGCGTGTCGGACGACGTCTTCGCCGGCAAGCCCGTGTTCGTGGGTGCAACGGCGCTCGAGCTCGGCGACGTTCTCGCCGTGCCGGTGTACAGCTCCCTGCCCGGCATCGTGGTGCAGGCGCTGGCGACCGAGACCGTGTCCCAGGGCGCTCCAGGGCGCCTGCCTGTCTGGGTCTCAACAGCGTTGCTGGCGTTATGGACGTTGCTCGTCGCGCTGGCTTTCGCGGGCAACTGGCGCCGCAACCTCGCGGTGCTCGTCGCCTCTTTCATTGCCATCGTCGCGTTGTCGGTTTACATGTTCCAGGCGAGCCGCCTGATGATCGGGATTGCCGCGCCGGCGCTCGTGGTGGCGTTGTTGTTCGTGGCGGTGACCGTGCGCTGGCTCGAGACGCAGACCTGGCGCGCCGTGGCCTATGCGGTGGGCATGCGGCGCCGCGATGCGCTGCTCAAGAGCGTGGTGCAGTCCTCCACCGACACCATCCTGTGCATCGACGAGGCCGGCATCATCAAGATGGCGAACCCGGCGGCCGCGCGCCTGTTCGGTTGCGCCGCTTACGACCTGGTCGACGAACCTCTGGCGAAATTCATAACGCTGCTGGCGGGCGAGGGCGCGGGCGCGCGTCTCGCCGCGCTGCATGGCGCGATCAGCGAATGCGATGCGCGCACGCTGGGCGGCGATGTGTTCCCGGTGGAGATTTCCCTGAGCCGCGTGCGACTCAACTCCGAACGGCTGTACACGGCCATCGTGCGCGACATCCGCGAGCGGCGCGCACAGACCCGCAGCCTGCAGCACCAGGCGACGCACGACTCGCTGACGTCGCTGCCGAATCGCGCCGCGCTGCTCGCGCACCTGGAACGTGCCCTGGCGACGGACCGCTCACAGCCGTCGATCGCGCTGCTGATGCTCGACCTGTGCCGCTTCAAGGAAGTGAACGACACGCTGGGCCACAACCTTGGCGACCGCGTGCTGTGCGAAGTTGCGGCACGATTCCGCCATGCGCTGGGTGAACGTGGCTTCATCGCGCGCATCGGCGGCGACGAATTCACCGTGGTCGTCGACCGGCCGCACAGCAGCGAGACCATTGCCAGCACTTCGCAGGCGCTCATCGACAGCCTGCGCGCACCCATCGATGTCGCCGGCATTTCAATCGAAGTCGGCGTGAGCATCGGCATCGCGCGCTTTCCGCAAGATGCCAGCGAGGCGCAGACCCTGTTGCGGCATGCGGACGTGGCCATGTACCTGGCCAAGAAACGCGGTACGCCGTTCGAGTACTACGACGCGGCGCTCGACGAAAACTCGGTGCGCAAGCTCGCCATCGGCGGCGAACTGCGTTCCGCGATCGCGGGCAGCCAGCTCGAATTGCACTTCCAGCCGCAGGTAAACCTGCGCAGCGGCATGGTCGACAGCGTCGAGGCGCTGGTGCGCTGGTTCCATCCGACGCAGGGATCCATCTCACCGGTGGAGTTCATCGCCATCGCCGAATCCACCGACCTCATCCGTCCGCTCACCGAGTGGTCGCTCGGGGCCGCGCTGGGGCAGGTGCGCGCCTGGCGCGATCGCGGCATCCACGTGCGTATCGCCGTAAATCTCTCGGCGCGCATGCTGCAGGACACCGGCTTCCCCGCACGCCTGCGCCAGTTGCTGGAGAGCTCCGGCGTCTCCGCCACCTCGCTGGAGCTCGAGATCACCGAGAGCGCCATGATGCTCGACCCGGCGCGCGCGCTGCGCGTGATCCAGGAAATCGACAAGCTCGGCGTACTGATCTCCATCGATGATTTCGGTACCGGGTATTCATCGTTGAGCTACCTGCGTGACCTGCCGGTGCATGCGCTCAAGATCGACCGCTCGTTCATCTCAGGCATGCGTAACAACGCCGACGACCGCATCATCGTCGAGTCCACCGCGCAGATGGCGCATGCCATGCGCCTGGAGCTGGTCGCGGAAGGTGTCGAGAGCGAATGGGATGCTCAGTTCCTCGCAGCCGCCGGCTTCGACTACGCGCAGGGATATCACTACTGCAGCGCGCTGCCGGCCGAACAGTGTCTCGCCTGGATCGCCGAGTTCAATGCGACCGCCATGGTTGCCGCCGGTGGTGACACCACGATCACCACCGCATTACGTCCGCGCACCTCGAAGGCGGGGGCGGGACTGTTCATCGCGGGAACTCCTCCCCACGTCCTGTCCCGAAGCTCGCGCAATAAATAAACCTGTCCCCGATCAGCGCTCGGGCTTGATCCTCGGCACCCAGGCAAATCCAAGCTGGAAGCCGACGTCGGGCGTGTTGTTGAGGTTCTGCAGGTTCTCCGTGATCGCGAAGGACATCAGGCAGCACTCGAAGCGGTGTCGGACCCCCAGGCTCAGCTGGAACTTGTCGCTCAACAGTTCATCGAGTTCGGTCTCGGCCTCGGTGTACACGCTCTTGCTCGTGTAGCCCTGCAGGTTGAGGTTGGTCTTGCCGGTGAGCTGGTATTCCCAGCCCAGGATAAAGGTGGGAATGATCTGAGACTCGTGCGGCGCGAGCGTGTCTTCGCCCGCGTAATACACCGCAGACAGATCCGCGTGGAATGCATTGCGCTCGCCCAGGTGGCGGAACGACGCCTGCACTCCATAGTCCGTGCGGCCGGTCGACAGGAACATGCGTTCGCCTTCGAGGGGTACCTTGACGGCTGCCTCCATCGACATCTCCCAGCGCCCGGGCAGCGAAATGCCCGAATAGCGCAACCCGAAAATCGGATCCGTGAAGCCCTGGGTCTCCGGCACGTCCAGCATGGTTGCCTGCGCACCCTTCAGATCCAGGATGATGTTGGTCGAATTGCGCGCCACAGCCGGTCGCCCGAAGTCGCTGAAGCCGAAGATGTCGTGAAACTTTTCGACGCCGGAATCCATGAAGCCACCCTGGTACGACACCACGGTTGCGATGCCGTAGAGGGTCCACTGGCTCGACAGCTTGTAATGCACCGCCAGGTCGAGCGTCGCCGACTCGAGGTCGAGTAGATAGTTCTCGCCGGGGAGATTGCGGATGGCTTCGACGTCCTCTGGCCCGATGATGTTTCGTCCCGTCGATTCGCGGCCGACCAGGTATTTCTCGACGTTCTGGCTCAGGGCCCAGGTGTTCTGGTAGCCGAGCGCCATCTCGAACGCGAAGCTGTGCGGCTCGATGCTGACCGCGTGGGCGGGCCGCATGTCGAGGCGCAGGAATCCGAACGGCGTCAGGTCACGCTCACGGAGCATTCCATAGAAGCGACCACCTTCCTCCTGGGCCGGCACGGGAGCGGCAAGTCCAGCGCCGAACAACGCGAGTGCCAACCATCGCCATCCAGCGTTCATCGGAATTTCCTTGGTTTTCCTCAAGTTCGATGATTTAGCAGCGGACGGGTTCGCCTGCTATCAGCGTATGCGCCGACACGCTGGCGTTGCATCAAACCTACAAGGGCTCCTTCGGCTCGGCGCGGATAGAGGTTTTTTCGTCGCGTGTACGCGACATGTGACTACCAATTTCGTGCGCCGAGGCGTAGATATGCGCCAATGTCCCGAAGGAGGGGCGGGGCGAATCAACAACCAAGAAGGTGGTCGCATGAAAAAGCCAATCGGTTATCTCTCGGGTCTGATCCCGTCAGTGATGGCTGCAACCGCAGCCCATGCCCAGCAGGCGAATCCGGACGAAGCGCTGCAGGAAGTCGTGGTTACCGGCTCGCGCATCATTCAGACGAGTGCCAACTCCCAACAACCTCTGTCCATCATCGATCGCACGGCGATTGATCGCACGGGCATCGCAAGTATCGGCGACCTGTTGCAACAGGTGACAGCCAGCGGCAAGGCACTCAACGCCAAGTTCAACTCCTCGGGAAACTTCGGCTATCCAGCCGACGGCGGTGGCATTGGTGCAGGCTCCTCTCAGGTGGACCTGCGCAACCTCGGCTCCAAGCGCGTCCTGGTGCTGGTCGACGGCATCCGCTGGGTCAACGAATCGTCCGCGTCCGGCGTTTCCGGCGCCGCGGATCTCAACACCATTCCGATGAGCATCATTGAGCGCGTTGAAGTGCTGGAAGACGGTGCCTCGGCCATCTACGGCTCGGACGCCATCGCCGGTGTGATCAACATCATCACGCGCAAGGAGGTCGAAGGCGTCGAACTCAACGCGTATCGCGGCGAATACGAGATGGGCGGACCGACCACCGACGCGAGCATCACGGTTGGCGGCAGCGGCGAGCGCTTCTCCGGTCTGTTCGTGGCCAGCTACTACGAGCAGGAGGAAATTGGTTCGGGGGAGTGGGGCCAGTCCTCTTTCCCGCAGCCACTGGCGGGACTTGCGGCCGGCAGTTCGGGAATTCCGCAGGGTCGCTACCTGTTCTGCGACCCGTCGCGACCGAATGGCAGCCAGGGCTCGTGCAGCAGCGCCGACACCTTCTACAACCTGGCACTCAACGATGGGACGACGACGCCGGTGTGGAATCCCGCCGATCCGGCCTCGGGCACATATCACGGCTTCACGGGCGCGGACCGGTTCAACTACGCACCCTTTAACCTGTTGCTGACGCCCTCGAAGCGCAAGGCGATGTTCGCCCGCATGAGATTCGAGCTCTCCGACAGCGTGAGCCTCTACGCCAAGGGTCTGTTCAACAATCGCACGTCGTCCAATCGGGCGGCGCCGGAACCTATTTTCGTTGGCCCGGCCGCGGGCACCGGCGGGCTCGCGGACACGATCTCGATATCGGCGTTGAATCCGTTCAACCCGTTCGGCATCGATCTCGACGCCGCGAGCAACTTCGGCTTCGTGACTCGCCGCCCGATCGAAGTGGGCCCGCGCCTGTTCGAACAGGACGTCGACACGTGGTACATCAACATGGGGCTGGAAGGCAGCTTTGGCTCCGACAGCCGTTTCCACTGGGATATCAACCTGGCGAGCTCGGAGAACAACGCCGACCAGGTGTTCACCAACGGCTACAACATCGGGCGCATCCAGCTGGCGCTGGGCGATCCCGCGGTGTGCGCGCAAGTCCCGAATTGCACACCGCTCGACCTGTTCGGCGGCCAGGGCCGGCCGTTCACGCAGGCGATGATCGATTACATCCGCACCACGCAGATCGACTCGAGCAAGCAGACCCTGCAACTGCTCAGCGCCAATGTCACCGGCGACCTGTTCGACATCGGCGACCGGGCCGCGGGCTTTGCGGTGGGCGCCGAACATCGCAAGTACGTCGGTGAGTTCCTGCCCGATCCGCTGCGCCAGACCGGTGAATCACAGGACTCGTTCGCATCGCCGGTGAACTCAAACTACGACGTGAACGAGGTTTACGCCGAGTTCAGCTTCCCGCTGTTCGAGTCACTGGATTTGAGTGCCGCAGTTCGTTGGTCCGACTACTCCACTTTCGGCAGCGAGACCACGGGCAAGGCGGGATTCCGCTGGCAACCCATCGAAGCGATCGCGTTTCGCGGTACGTATTCAACGGGCTTCCGGGCGCCGAACCTCGGGGAATTGTTTGGACTCACGCAGTTCGCGGCGACGCTCGTTGACCCCTGCGGTCCCACCGGCACGGTGGTCGTGAATGCTGCGGATGGTCTCGACACGACGCCGACGGAGACGGCCTGCCGCGCGCAGGGCGTGCCGAACGGCTTCCAGCAGGCCAACACGCAAATCACCACGTTCACCGGTGGCAACGCGGAGCTCTCACCCGAGACGTCGGACAGCTACACCGTCGGGATCGTGCACGATGCGACCTGGGCGGAAGGGTTCGCCGACCGACTGACCTTCGAACTCACCTATTACAACTACCAGATCGACAGCGGCATCCAGGCGCGCGACATCCAGGCGCTGCTCAACGCCTGCCTCGCGGCCGGCGGCACCGATCCCACGTTGTGCTCGCCGTTCACGCGCCAGGCGCTCGGCAATCTCGAGCCACCTAACAACTTCCTCGACAACCTGGGCACGCTCGAAACCGACGGCTTCGATTTCAAGATCGACTGGCGTAGCAACGAGCTGTCGTGGGGCCGGTTGAGCGCGGGCTTGCAGGCGACCTACGTGAACGACTACACCGCCACCGACACCGACGGTATCGTCTCGCAGCGCGCCGTCGGCATCGAAGTGAGCGACAGCGCGATCCCGAAATTGCAGGCCAACCTGCAGCTCGGCTGGGAAAAGGGCGCCTGGGGAGCGAGCTTCGTCACGCGTTTCATCGACTCGGTGGACGAGTTTTGCGGCAACGCGCTGACTACTGCGGTTCCGGGCTGCGATCAGGGGCAGGTTTTCCACACGCTGGACTCGGTGATCTACAACGATGTCCAGGTGGCCTGGACCCAGGCATTTGGCGACGACAACTTCAAACTGGCGCTCACCGTCAACAACATCTTCGGCGAGGATCCGCCGATCTGTTACACCTGCTCACTCAATGGCTACGACGCGGGTACCTATGACCTGCCGGGCATGTTCTGGGCGGTCACTGCGAAGTTCGGCTTTTAACTAGCGAGACTTGGGGGGAGAGGGGACCGCAAGGTTCCCGAAGGAGGCGCCGTCCGGAGTCCGGGCGGCGCCTTCCTTTTTTCGCCGTGGAAACCTGAAAGATTTTCCGCCAGGCCGGTACTGTTGGAGCTATGCAAACGCTCGTCCTGGGGCCGGATTCGATGCCGCTCGGCGATTCGCTGGCGCTCGAACGCATCCTGCGCGAGTACGCGCCCATGTGTCAGCGCCTGGCCGCGAGCCACGAGGCCGACGCGGATCGCGCACGTGACCTCGCACAGGACATCCTGGTGGCGGTATGGCGGGCATGGCCGGCATTCCGTGGGCAATGCTCCGAACGGACTTATGTTGCTCGCATCGCGCAGTACCGCATCGCCACCCACATCAGCCGCGCCGTGCGCGAGCCTGCGCTGGCACCGCTTTCAGAGGAACTGGTGGCCTTGGGCCCGACTCCCGAAGACGATGCCATTCACACCGACCAGCGCGCCCACCTCACGGCGCAGGTGCGTAGCCTGCCAATCGCGCTGCGCGAGGTGGCGGTGCTGATGCTCGAAGGATTCGCGCCCGCCGAGATCGCCGCGACGCTGGGCATCAGCGTCAACGCGGTCGCAATCCGCGCCACGCGCGCGCGCGAAGCCCTGCGCGCCAGCCAGGAGAATTCCAATGAGTGATGAATTCGGCAACTGGCAGGAGCTCGCGAAACTCTGGCACACCGAAAGCCGGGTGGTCTCGGCCGTCGAAGTGGAACGCCACGCATTGCGTCAGCGGCGGCAGATGGTGGCGCTGGCGGGCGCGGAAGCCGGCGCACTGGCCCTGGCATTCATCGCCGCCGTGTGGATCGCGATGCACACGGCTTTTGTCGCGATGTCGGCCATCACGCTGGTGTTCGTGGGTGTCTGCGGTTACCTGCAGCACCGCTTGCGCCGCGAGCCGCCGCCCGCCGGCGACGATGATCTGCTGACCTCGCTCGACGCCCGCATGGCCCACGAGGAATGGGTCCTCACGCAGCTCGGCGTCGGCCGCGCCGTCTCGCTGGTCACCCTGGTGTCGATGGCGTTGCTGGGTTCCGATCACCTGCGGTTCTTCACGACCACGCCCGCGGAGCGGCTGTGGGCGCTGCTCGCGATCACGCTGGTCGTGGTCGCGATCCTCGCGTGGAACCTGGTGCTCACGTGGCAGGCGAAGCGCCGCCGCGCGCGACTGAGTAATTACTCGAAACATATTCGCGCATGAGCGAGTCGCAGCGTTTTCACTCGCTCGACGCGCTGCGCGCATGTGCATTGCTGCTGGGCATCGTTGTGCACGCCACTGTTTCGTTCTGGCCGGGTTTCCGCGAGGCCAACTACCCAGTCAGCGACGATTCCTCCAGCGCGACCATGTCCGGGCTGTATTTCATCCTGCACATATTCCGCATGAGCCTGTTCTTTACGATCGCGGGCTTTTTCGCGCACGTGCTGCTCGAACGACTGGGTCCCTGGGGATTCGTGAAGAACCGGCTGCGGCGAATTGCATTGCCCTTCGTGGCGTCGCTCGTCGTCTGCCTTCCCCTGATCGCGTTTGCCTACATCTGGGCGCAGAGGCAGCTGGGCATCACCGGTCATCCAAACCTCTCGCCACCCATTCCCGACCCGCAGCTCCCTCCCTGGGGTCACCTGTGGTTCCTCTATCTACTGCTGGTTTTCTATTCGCTGTGGCTGGCCGGGCGCGCGTTGCTGGCATCGGTGGACCGGCGCGGCGCTGTTCCGAACCTCGTCGAACGCGCCCTGGGTGCGATAGTGGCAAGTCGCGCCGGTCCCATCGTGCTCGCCACGCCCGCTGCGGTGGCCATGTACTACGCGCCCTGGTGGATCCCGTGGCAGGGGATACCGGCGCCCATCATGGGATTCATTCCGAACTTTCCCGGCGCACTGGCCTATTGCACGGCGTTCGGGTTCGGCTGGTTCTTGCACCGGCAAACCGGCTGGCTGGAGCTGCTGGAGCGCGATTGGACCATCTACCTGCCGGTCGCGGCGACCCTGTCCCTCGTGTCGATGGGCCTGGTGGGAGCGAGTCCGCAGCTACACGTACCGGACATGACGCCGCTGGTGCGCGGGGCGTTCAGCGCCGCTTACAACGTGGCGGCCTGGTGCTGGATTCTCGGGTTGATTGGTGCGGCGGTGCGATTTTTCGAGCGGCCGAGCGCGCGTTGGCGGTACCTCGCCGACGCGTCGTTTTTCGTCTACATCATGCACTTGCCGGTGTCGTACCTGCTCTCGACACTGATGATGCGCTGGCCCCTGCATTGGAGCGTCAAGTTCCTGCTGATCGCCGGGCTGACAACCTCTATCACGCTGTTGATGTATCACTACCTGGTGCGCAATACGTTTGTCGGCCAGTTTTTCAATGGGCGCAGATATCCGCGCAACACGACCGCTACTTCAGTGCCGAGTACTTCTCCGGGCTGAAGCCGACGAGCAGAGTCTTGCCGCGCTCGAGCACCGGGCGCTTGATCATCGACGGTTGCTCGAGCATGAGCCTGATGGCCTTCGCCTCGTCGAGATTTTGTTTCGCCCTGTCGGGTAACTTGCGAAAAGTCGTGCCGGCACGGTTGAGCAGCGTCTCCCAGCCTATTACCTTGATCCACGCCGCGAGCTTCGCTGCTTCGACTCCCGAGACTTTGTAGTCGTGGAATTCGTGCGCGACGCCGTGTGAGTCGAGCCAGGTGCGCGCCTTTTTCATGGTGTCGCAGTTCTTGATGCCATAGATGGTCGTCTTCATGGCGATACATTTGCCCCAGGTCCGCGAAGGTTTCAATATGCCCGCCATGCAAACTGCTGCCGATCAGCGCGGCTATCGCCTCACATCAATCGACATGCTGCGTGGCCTGGTCATCATCATCATGGCCCTGGATCACGTGCGCGACTTCTTCATGGAGGGGGCGCAGCAGGATCCGATGAGCAATCCGGAGGTCGGCACGGCACTGTATTTCACACGCTGGATAACGCATTTCTGCGCGCCGGTGTTCGTGTTCCTGGCGGGCACCAGTGCCGGGTTGATGGTGGCGCGCAAGAGTCCGGCGCAACTCGGCAAATTCCTGCTGACGCGTGGCTTGTGGCTGGTGTTCATCGAATGGTTCGTGGTGTCCACGGCCATCAGCTTCGCGCCTTTTGGCAGTCCCCAATTCGGCGGCAAGACCTTCCTGATTCTGCAGGTGATCTGGGCCATCGGCATGAGCATGATCGTTCTCGCGGCCTGCCAGTTTCTCGGGCGCAAGGTGTGCCTGGTGCTCGGCGCCGTCATCGTGCTGGGACACAACGCGCTCGATGGCGTGTGGCCCGCGCAGCAAACCTTTGGCGACCCCGCCACGCCGCTGTGGATCGGGCTGCACGTGTTCTTCGGCAAGGTGATGGGGCCGTTCTTTGTGTTCAACGCCTACCCATTGCTGCCCTGGATCGGCGTGATGCTGCTGGGTTTTGGCGCCGCGGTGATCTTCGAAAAACCCGCAGCCGGGCGCGAGCGCGCGTTGTTGTGGTGGGGCATCACCATGTGCGTCGCGTTCGTGTTGCTACGCGCGCTGGACGTGTACGGAGACGCCAACCACTGGGAAAGCCAGGCAGGCGGAAGCTGGCGCACCGTGCTCGACTTTCTGAATACCAGCAAGTATCCGCCCAGCCTGTTGTTCCTGCTCATGACGCTCGGTCCGGCGGCAATCTTCTGCGCCTACGCGGAGCGCTGGCGCGGCTGGCTCAAGGACGCGTTCGTCATGTATGGGCGCGTGCCATTCGCGTTCTACATCGTGCACTGGTTCCTGATTCACACGCTCTGCCTGGTGCTGGGCGCCGTGCAGGGCGTGCCGGTCACTGCGCTCATGGACGTTCCCGGCGTGTTCCCGCCCGAGTACGGTCTGCCATTGCCCGGTGTGTACCTGGTGTGGATGCTCGTCGTGGTGTCACTGTATCCGTGGGTTCGCTGGATGACCGGCGTCAAGACGCGCAGCCGCGCCTGGTGGCTGAGCTACGTCTAGTCGCGGAGCATGGGCGAGTGCCGCAGGCGCATCGTGAGGATCGCACCCGCGACCAGCACGCCAGACAACATCAGCATGGGTCCGAGGAACCCGCCCGACTGGTCTCGCAACCATCCCACCGTGCTCGGGCCGATGGCGCCGCCGAGCGCACCCATGGAATTGATGAGTGCAATCGCGCCGGCGGCGGCGCTGCCCACAAGAAATTTTCCGGGCAACGCCCAGAACGGGCCGCGCGTCGAGTAGTCGCCGACGGCGGCGACGCAGAGCGCCAGCATCGCCAGCGCGGGTACATGCATGTAACCCACTGCGATGAAACCCAGTGCACCTAACAAAGAGGGCAACGCCACGTGCAGGAATCGTTCGCCGGTACGATCCGAGTTCCAGCCCACCAGCAGCATTCCCAGCGCGGCCGCGATATACGGGACGGCCGAAAACAATCCCACCTCGACTTCGCTGTATCCGGACAATCCATTGACGATGGTCGGCACCCAGAAGGTCAGGCCATAACTGCCCGTCTGGCAGCAGAACATCACGATCGCGAGCAGCCACACAGTTGGATGGGTAAGCGCGGCGCGCAGGTTTACCCCATGACGCGCATGGGCCTCCTGGTGCTCTGTCTCGATGTGTTTCGTGAGCCAGGAACGCTGCTCAGCTGACAGCCAGCGTGCCTCGGCGGGCGTCTCGGTCAGGAAACCGAGTACCACGAAGCCGAGTATCACGGCAGGTACACCCTCGACGAGGAACATCCACTGCCAGCCGTGCAGCCCCATCACTTCGTCCATGTGTTGCATGAGCCATCCGGACAGCGGCGCACCGAACACCAGCGACAGCGGAATGCCGATCATGAACCACGACACCGCCTTGGCGCGGTGCTCGCGCGGAAACCACTGGCTCAGGTAGTAGATGATGCCGGGCAGAAATCCCGCCTCCGCCACGCCCAACAAAAAACGCATGATGTAAAAACTGTAGATGCCTTCTACGAACATCATTCCAATGGAGATGATTCCCCACGTGATCATGATCCGCGCAATCCATGCACGTGCGCCGAATCGAACCAGCAACAGGTTGCTAGGCACCTCGCACAGCCCGTAACCCACGAAAAATATTCCCGCGCCGATGCCGTAGATGGTTTCGCTGAAGCCCAGGTCGTCGTTCATCTGCAGCTTCGCGAACCCGACGTTCACCCGGTCCAGCCACGAGATGATGTACAGCAACAGCAGGAACGGAAGGAGGCGCCAGGCGACGCGTTGCATGGTGACGCGTTCGAGTTCGTTGTTGGGCGCGGTGGTTTTCTGCATCGGTCTACAGTGTAGGCCAGAAAATAGGCGATATGATTGCCGCCGTCGCAAAGTTCGACTGGAGACGCACATGACCGAGCCCGGTGAATGGATCGACGTCGGCGCCGCCGATGACTTCAAGCGCACGCCGCTTCGTGAAGCAAAGCTCGGCGAGCGCCTCGTGGCCATCTCTTACAAGGACGGCAAGTTCGGCGTCATCTCCAACGTGTGCAACCACGTCGGCGGACCGCTCGGCAAGGGAATCCTCGA